>Ga0335073_10015613_pt1 | contig 10618 bp, 9 predicted proteins | sample Lox_Sample_22_FD_207093 | JGI IMG/M metagenome (GOLD analysis project Ga0335073, IMG submission 207093) | Soil microbial communities from Loxahatchee National Wildlife Refuge, Florida, United States - Lox_Sample_2.2 | ecosystem: Environmental > Terrestrial > Soil > Wetlands | place: USA: Florida...
CGGAATTCGCCACGGGCGCCGACGTGCTGGTCCACGAGGCGATGTATGTCCCGGCGCTCGTCAATTATCTGCATGAGCAGATCGCCAAGGGCCGGCCGGTCAAGTTCGACGCCTTCATGGCGCACATGAATGCCGATCATTCCCCGGTCGAGGAGGTCGGCCGCATCGCCCAGGAGGCCGGCGTCAAGACGCTCGTGCTGTCGCATCTGACGCCGGCGATCGACAGCATCAGCGACGAGACGTGGCGCGCGTCTGCGGCCAAGAGCTTCAAGGGCGAAATCATCGTCGGCCACGATTTTACGGTGGTGTGACGGGCAAAGCTCCGCCCTTTGGATGCAAATGCGCTCTCCCCTTGCGGGAGCGGGCCGCTTGGCGGTTCAACACCGAAAACGGGCGGGGGTACGGTGCCCCCTCACCCGGCCGCAGTTGTTTTGCTATTTCCCGCCGCGCTTGAGCCGGCGCACCAGATAGTCGAAATTGACCACGAATTGCTCCGGCCGGCTGATGTCGTGCTTGAGCTTTTCGATGTCCTCGCGCGGGAATTCCGGCGCGAGGTCGCCGGCGGCTTCGGCGAGCAACTGCACCTGCGCGCCGTTCTCCAGCATGATGGTGCCGATGACCGCTTCCTCGATGGTCGAGCCGGTCACGACGATGCCGTGGTTCTTGAGCAGAACGCCCCTGCCCTGGCCGAGCGCGCGCGCGACGCCGGCACCCATGGCGTGGCTGCGAATGAGATTGATGGTGTCGGCATAGGTCCCGAGCGCCTCGTAGAACAGTGCGCCGGGCTGCGAATACGTCTTCAGACTGCGATTGGTCGCCGACAGCGCCGTCGCGTAAGTCGGATGCGTGTGGATGACGCAATTGACGTCGGGCCGCACCTTAAGAATCTCGGAATGAATATAGACCTCGCTGTGCCGCCGCGCGGTGCCGGAGACGACATTGCCCTCGAGGTCGATGGTGAGGATGTTCGCCATCGTGATCTCGTCGAGCCCGATGCTGTGCGGCTTCATGAAGAACAGGCCGGGGTCGTTCGGCAGACGAAACGAGATGTGGCCGCGGGTGAAGTCGTCCTGGCCTTCCTGCACCAGCACCTTGCCCGCTACGATCAGCTTCTGCCTGATCGCATCGTGCGCCGCCTTCGCAGAACCCTCTGACGTCTTGGTTTTTGCCGTCTTGGTTGAAGTCTTCCTACCCTTCGCTTTGGCCATTTTCCTCACCTGTTCGCGGCACGGCAATTCCGGTGTGCCGCGCGCAACAAAACAGGGAATGGCTGCGGGCTCAAGAGGCAATGGCGGCGAGGCGACGCCGCCTGGGTACGGCGCCGCCTCTCGAAAAGCGCCTGGGATGGGGGTCAGGCGGCCTTCCGATTCACCTGCGCTTCGGCCATCAAGGTCAATTTCCTGTCGGTCGCCTTTTCCTCGTCGAGCGTCTGCAAGAGCAGCGCCGCCACGTCATCGTGGCCGATCTGACGCGCCCAGGCGATGAGCGTGCCGTAACGTGTCATCTCATAGTGCTCGACAGCCTGGGCCGCGGCGATCAGGGCGGCATCGAGCACCCTCTTGTTCTCAACTTCGCCGGCAACTTCTTCGGCCTCATCGAGAATGCCGTCGATGGCCGGGCAGTCGACACCCGACGGCTTCTTGCCGAGAATTTCGAAAGCCCGGTCGAGGCGCTTCACATGGTTCTCGGTTTCGCGCAGATGCGTCTGGAAACCCTCCTTGAGCTGTTGATCATCGGCTTTCTCGATCATCTCCGGCAGCGCCCGGGTGATCTGCTTCTCCGCGTAATAGATATCGCGCAATTGGTGCACGAAGAGGTCTTCCATCGACTTGATGTCTTTTGTGAACAGTCCCATGGCCGTACTTTCTTTTCTGTCTGTTTGCTTTTCTGTCTGTTTGGGGAGCGGCGGTCCGCTTCCGGCCGCCGTGCTCGAACGTTGAGTAAACGTAGGCGTGCCCAAGAGGTTTCCGGCACCGTGCGGCGCTCGCTCGCCACGGCTCAGACGCCGAAAGAGTCAGACGCCGAAATAGGCCGCGTAAATCGCCACAAACGCGATCACGACTGCGACCAGGCTGAAGCCAAGCACATAGCGCACGTTATGGCCCGTCACGGCCTGCCTTGCCTGACTTTTCGATAGAACGATGCGATCGTCCGCCGATTGCTTGGAAGTCGGGGCGTTCATGTCGGCTCCTCCTTTCACGAAAGTGGCAACGCGGGGATGAGATCGCCCTCATCCCCGCGGCCAGGCGCCGGATCCTTAACTCTGCGCACGTCCTTTATCGGAAAGCCGGTGTCCACTTTTCCGGGACATGTCCGGGACATGCGGCGGCGCCGTGATTACGGCTGCGCCTTCAGCCAATCGTCGACGTTCTGGCGCACCGTGTCCTTGGCCAGGCCGTAGCGCTGCTGAATCCTGCCTTCCAGCTGATCGCGCTGGCCGTCGATCTGGGCAAGATCGTCGTCGGTGAGTTGACCCCATTTCTGTTTGATCTTGCCTTTGGCTTCCTTCCAATTTCCTTCAATGCGATTCCAGTCCATCGCGTTCACCTCTGATGTTCGCTTTCACCTCTGATGTTCACGACCGACAACGCGTCCGAACACCGACGCGTTCCACAACGCCGTTCAGGATCTCATGCAGCAAATGACATAGAGGGGAACCGGAGCGAAACCGGAACGGTCGCGGCGCGGCCGAGTTGGGGCATGAGTGTTCGTCGCCGCGATTTGTTCCGCTCAAGCAAATCTCCGCGAGTAGAGGAACACAACAGAAAATGAACCAAACTTCCGGAGAGGATGAAATGAGAAAACAAAGCCTATTGAAGACTGCATGGATGACGACGGTCGCGGCCGCGGCGGTCGCCGGATTCACAACGATCGCCGCAGCGCAAACAATGCAGAGCCCGCCCGCTGCCGGTTCAACAAAACCGGAGAGCGGACAGAGCGGCAAAACCATCGAGCAAAAAGGCGGCCTCGGCGGCGCGATGAAGTACGAGAACGGCGCGCAATCAGATGAAAAATCTCGCGGGCCGTCGGGACAGTCGGCACAGGAAGGCGCCAAGGAAGGCGTCAAGGAAGGCGCCAAGACGGGCCAGCGCATGGACCAGAATTCGGCCCAGACCGAGAAGAATCCCGGCGCGAAGAGCACCGAGCTGAAAGGCGCACAAACCGAGCCCGGCAAGTCCGGCGCAGGCGCCGTGCAGCAGAACGCGCAAGGCGACGTGCGTGGCGGCGGGCAAGCCGGCATACATGGCGGCGCAACATCCCACGGCGCTTCGGTGCAGTTGTCCCAGGACCAGAAGTCACGCATCGGCGGCATGATCGGCAAGAAGCCGTCGGCGCGGGTGACTTCGAATGTCGATTTTCATATCGCCGTCGGCGCCACGGTGCCGAGGACGGTGCATGTCGTGGCGCTTCCCGAGGACGTCGTGCAGGTTGTCCCGCAATACGAAGGCTACGATTACATCGTCGTCCGCGATCAGATCCTGATCGTCGATCCGAACGACATGGAAATCGTGGCGGTCATCGAAACCTGACGCTCCGCTCCCGCAACGGGAGCGCAGCCGGCGCCGGCATTCCGGCGCCGGCTATTTCGTTGCTCAACCGCACAACAGAGACCGCGGCTCATGCCGCCGACTTGTCCGGCGCGGGATTATCCGTGCCCGCGCCGCTCCCGAACGCCTTGTCGGACGCTGTCGCGCCGGCGGCTGCCTTTGCGGGAAGCGCGTTGCCATGAATGAGATCATGGATCGCGCTCAGCTTTTCCACGACCGGTGGCGACAGAATGAACGGATAGATATCCGGCAGGCCCATGGTGCGGTTGAGGCTGTTGAGCGCATTGCTCAACGGAATCCAGGTTTCGATCAAAGGCGAAGGTTCGCGCACCAGATAAGGATCGAAGGTCACATGCGCGTCGAGCTCGCCGGGCTCGGCCAGACGAGGATTTACATACATGCCGAAGGCGCGCGCCATTTCCAGCGCATCGACGATGTGCAGATAATGCGCCCAGGTTTCGGCGAAGTCCTCCCATGGGTGTGATGTTGCATAGGCGCTGATGAAATTGTCCTGCCAACCGGGCGGCGCGCCGTCGGCATAATACGCCTTGAGCGCCCCGTCATAATCCACCGTCTCGTCGCCGAAGATGCCGCGGCAGGCTTCGACATGTCCGCCGTCCCGCACCAGGATGTCCCAATAATAATGGCCGACTTCGTGACGGAAATGACCGACGAGCGTGCGGTAGGGCTCGTGCATGATGGTGCGCCGCTTCTCGCGCTCGGCATCATCGGCCTCTTCGATCGCAAGCGTGATCAGGCCGTTGTCGTGGCCGGTCATGATGCGGGGGCCTGCCTGATGCGGCGGGCTGGCAAGGAAATCGAAACGCAGCCGCGGCTTGCCGCTGTTGTCTTTTTCGTCGCACGGCAGGCGGAGCTTCATCAGCGTATAGAACAGCATGTGCTTGGCGAGTTCGATCTTGCGCCACGCCACGACATTTCCGGGGATGCGGGTATCGGGAACGGTGCGGTTATGGCGGCAGGCGGCGCAATAGACGTCGGCGCTCTCCGCGTCGATCATCCAGTTGCAGACACCGAATTCGGCATTGGCGCACGAGCGATAGAATTTGTTGTCGATGGCGAGCGCCCGCCAGATGCCGGGCCCGGCGTTCTCCGCGAGCTCCAGCGCCGAGAGGTTCGTGATCTCGGGGATGAAGCCGAGGCGATGCGAACACTTTACGCACAGATCGTTCTCGAAATAGAGCAACTGGCCGCAGTTCTGGCATTTGAAAAGTTTCATCGTCGTGAGTTCCCGGATCGCGCGTTGCGATGCCCTGCAGTGAACAGCATCGCGATGTACGAATCGTTCCGCGCCGGAAGCGAATTTTATCAGATCAACGGCCGCTGCGGCACTTCGTCGTCGAAGTGCTGCGCGACGCGCTCGAGCACGCGCGGGTTTGTCAGCGTCATCGTACCGTTGTGCTGCTTGAACATGCCCATGCGGCGGAGCTTCGCCATGGTCTTGTTGGTATGCACGAGCGACAAGCCGAGCGCGTCGGCGATGTGCTGCTGGGTCAGCGGAAAGGCGAAAGCTTCATTCTCGACCATGCCCAGCACCTTGGCGCGCTTGTAGAGCGTCACGATCAGCGCGGCGACGCGCTCCGCCGCGGTGCGGCGGCCGACGCTGGTGAGATTTTCGTCGACAAAGCTTTCCGAGCGCGAGCCGAGCCAGGCGATATCGAAGGCCAGTCCCGGCATTCGGCCGAACAACAGCCAAAGCTTCTTGCGCGGCAAGATGCAGAGCTGAACGTCGGTGAGAGCCTCGATGCCGAACAAGGCGGAGTCGAACATGGCGGCCTGCAGGCCGAGCAAATCGCCCGGCAGCATGAAGGCCAGAATCTGCCGGCGGCCGTCGGGCAGCATCTTGTAGCGAAACGCCCAGCCCGCATAGAGCGTATAGACCTCCGGTGCGTCGTCACCGATGCGGATGATCTCGGTGCCCGCCGCAATTTCCACATGCCCGCTTTTGATTTCCTGAATCCACGCGAGCTCTTCGCCGGTCACGCGCTTGAACAAGCCGTAAGCACGCAATTTGCAATCATGGCAGGGCACCTGCATGTCAGGAAACCTTCGGATCAAATGAATGAGAGCAGCGATGGCCGGCGGGTAGCGCCGAATCCGGCGCGGCGGCCCTAATTTGCCTTAACTCGGAAAACCTTCTTTATTCCGTTGCGTTAAAGAAACTCCGAGAGGCAACCGAAGGTTCCAGGCACAAAATAAGAGCATTGCATCAAATGACGTAGTGAGTTCCCCCAATGCGGGCTAGGAGTGTTCTTCACCGCCGCCACGGCGCCCGAGCTTGGGGCCGCTGAAGGCTCCGATTGGTGGGCTCCATGCCGTGTTGGATGAGAGCCCCGTCAACGACCGGGCGCGAAACTTGACCGACGTAAAAGCCGGGCCAAGACCTCTCACTCTGCTGAACCGAAGCTTATTGGCGACGACCGTGCTGGCGGCCCTGATCATGGCGGCCGCCTTCTGGCTCGGCAACCGCAATGAGCGCGATGACGGCTGGGTGCTTCACTCGCTCGAGGTGCGCGCGCAACTGACGCGCATCCTGAGCCTGGTGCAAAGCGCCGAGACCGGCCAGCGCGGCTATCTGCTGACCGGCCGCGATATCTATCTTGGGCCCTACGAACGGGCCGTCCAAGAACTGCCGCCAACGCTCAACCAGGTCCAGGATCTGATCAGCGCCAATCCGCAGCAAACGCAACCGCTCAAGCAGCTGCGCGCTCTCATCACCGCCAAGCTCGAGGAATTGCACGCAACGCTCGATGCATACAAGGCCGGGCACGACGAGGCGGCGCGGGCGATCGTCGACAGCGATAACGGCTTCCGCCTGATGCGGCAGATCCGCAACCAGATCGCAGCGATGCAGGCGGACGAGAACAGCCTGCTCGCCCGCCGCCAGGCGGCGGCCGAGCGCTCCGCAATGCTTCTTCAGATCGGTGTCGCCGTCGCCTTTCTGCTGATCTGCGGCATGGGCCTCTTGATCGCCCGCTTTACGCGGGTATCGTTTTCCGCCCTCACGGCGGCGCGCGACCGGCTGGCGGCTTCGAACGAGAAGCTCATCGAACAGATCGCCCGCCGCGAGGCGGCCGAAAACCAGCTCCGGCAGGCGCAGAAGATGGAGGCGCTCGGCCAGCTCACCGGCGGCATCGCGCACGACTTCAACAATATGCTGGGCGTGGTCATGGGCGCGCATGATCTCGCTCTGCGCCGCATGCAGAAAGGCGATTTCAATATCGGGCGGTTCTTCAAGGCCGCGACGATGGCGGCCGAGCGCGCGGCGGCGCTGACCCAGCGCCTGCTTGCCTTCGCGCGGCAGCAGCCGCTGTCGCCGCGCCGCCTCGACGCCAACAAGATGATCGCCAACATGTCGGACCTGCTGCACTCGACGCTCGGCGAGCATATCCACATCGAAACCGTCGCCGCAGCCGGCCTGTGGACGGTGCACGCCGATCCGCAGCAGCTCGAGAATGCGATCATCAACATCGCCATCAATGCCCGCGACGCCATGCCCGACGGCGGCAAGCTGACGATCGAAACCGCCAATACTCATCTCGACGAAGCCTATTGCCGGCAAAACCAGGAAATCCAGCCGGGCCAGTTCGTCATGATAGCGATCTCCGACACCGGGTTTGGCATGCCGCCGGAAGTCGCCGCGCGCGCCTTCGATCCATTCTTCACCACCAAGGCCGCCGGCAAAGGCACCGGGCTCGGGCTCAGCCAGGTCTACGGCTTCGTCAAGCAATCGCGCGGCCATATCAAAGTCTATAGCGAGCCCGGCTCCGGCACCTCAGTGAAGACCTATCTGCCGCGCCTGATCGGCGATGCGCAGGAGATCAAGCGCGAGACCGCCGAGCCGGTGCGGACCGGCGAGCGCAGCGAAATCATCCTGGTCGTCGAGGACGATCCGCTGATGCGGCGGCTCGCCGCCGATGCGCTACACGAGCTCGGCTATACGGTGTTCGAGGCCGACACCGCCGCCAATGCGCTGACCACGCTGGACCGGGTCGCCGAGGTGAAGCTGATCTTCACCGATGTCGTGATGCCGGACATGAACGGCAAGAAGCTCGCCGACGAAGCCGTGCGTCGCCGCCCGGGTCTCAAAGTGATCTTCACCACCGGCTATACGGCGAATGCCGTGGTTCACGGCGGCACGCTCGATCAGGGCGTGAACTTCCTGTCCAAGCCGTTCACGCTCGATCAGCTCGCGGCCAAAGTTCGCGCGGTGCTCGACGCGTGAACCGGCGCATGTCCCGGCAAGGACGCGCGAACGAACAAGCGTCGATCAGTTGACGGCGACGGTGCGGCCGCCCTGTTTACGTTCGTCGCCGGCGAAAATGCGCTGCAGCGATTCCCGCTCGATCGGCTTCTGCAGCACCGGAATGCCGCTGAACCGCGCATCGATGCTGTCGGCGTCGTAGCCCGTGACGAAGACAAAGGGCACGCCGCGCCGCGACAGGATCTCGGCAACGGTATAGACAAGATCGTCGCCGAGATTGATGTCGAGCACGGCCGCATCGATGCAGCGCTCGCGCGCCGCGGCGAGCGCTTCCGACACGGTACCGACCGGTCCGAGCACCTCGAAGCCGAATTCGGTCAGCGTCTCCTGGATCATCATGGCGACGAGCGCCTCATCTTCGACCAGGAGCACGCGCGGCTGACCCCGGCCGCTTCGCGCCAGGCCGCCATCGTTCGGGGCGCTATCCCTGCCATCGGCGCGGCTGCGCAGCGAATGGACGGTGTGCGACTTCGCCAGTTCGCTGCGCGGTATCGAGAACACGCAGCGCAGGCCTTGCGGGTCCCATTCGAAATTCGCCTTGCCGCCGAGCTGCTGCTCGATGCTCGCACTGATGACCTTGAGGCCGAAATTGCGCATCGACGGCGGGGCGATGATCGGCCCGCCCTTTTCCACCCATGTGAGCGTCAATGCATCCGGCTGCAGGTCCCAGTCGAGCCGGATCTTGCCGGCGGGCGACGACAGCGCGCCATGCTTGGCGGCATTGGTCGCAAGCTCGTGCAAAGCGAGCGCCAGGCCCTGCGCGGTCGTCGGCTGCAGCGACACGTCGGGACCCTGGTATTGAATCCTGTCGCCGGTCCGATACGGCGCCAGTTCGTCGCTGACCAGCGCGGCAAGGTCGGCGCCGTTCCAGCGCGAATCCGACAGCAGGGTATGGGCGCGCGCCAGTGCCTTGATGCGCCCTTCGATGCCATGCACGTATTCCTTGACGGTGGTGGCGCGAGTCAGCCGGATGATCGACTGAATGACCGCGAGCGCATTGCGGGCGCGATGATCGACCTCGCGCGCCAGCAACACCTGGCGCGCTTCGGCTTCCTTACGGTCGGTGACGTCGATGGTGACGCCGGAAATGCGCACCGCCTTGCCGGCGGTGTCGACGCTCGCCGCCGCGGTGCCGATGCACCACCGGACTTCGCCGTCGAGGCGCACCACACGGAATTCGCTCTGCTGGGTGCGCGCGCCGGCCGCCATTTCGCGGCCGACGTCCTCCAAAGGCCGCCAGTCGTCGGGATGAATGAGCGCGCGAATACTGTCGGCGCTGATGTTGAAGGTCTTCGGATCGACGCCGAAGATGCGATAGGTGCCCTCGTCCCACTTCCACTCGCCGGTGACGAGGTCCCAATCCCAGGAGCCCATTTGCCCGGCGGCGAGCGCCAGGCTCCTGCCCTGCTCGGCCTGCGTCAGCCGCGCATGCGACGCTTCGACCTCGGCGGTGCGATCAACGACGCGACGCTCAAGCTGCAAATTGAGCCGTTCGAGCTCTCGCGTCTTGCGGAACAATTCGACAAAAACCTTGACCTTGGCCCGCAGCACTTCCGGCACCACGGGAACCGGCACGTAATCGACGGCGCCCATTTCGTAGCCGCGCAGGCGATCCATCTCGGTGAGATGAATGGCGGAGATGAAAATGATCGCGGTCTTGGAAAAGCGCGGATGCTCGCGGATCATCGCGGCGAGCTGGAAGCCGTCAAGTTCCGGCATGCACACGTCGATGAGCACGACGGCGACGTCGTTCTTCAACAGGAACTGCAGCGCTTCGCGCGCCGACGCGGTCTTGACCAGGTTTTCATTGAGCTGACCGAGGATCACCTCATAGGCCAAAAGCTTGTCCGGCTGGTCGTCGACCAAAAGGACATTGACCTTTTCTTTCCCGGGAGATTCTGTTTTTTCTGTCATGGCCGTCGCCTCAACGATGCAGCCACATCCGCAAAGCGGAGAGCAGCTGTTCGGTATTGACGGGCTTGGCCAGATAATCCGACGCTCCGGCCAAGAGGCACTTTTCGCGGTCGCCCTTCATCGCCTTGGCGGTCAAAGCGATGATCGGCAGCCGGCGATACATCTTATTCTGGCGGATCTGCTCGATGGTCTGATAGCCGTCCATCTCCGGCATCATGATGTCCATGAGCACGATCGCAAGCGCCGGCGTCTCCTTGATCAGCGCGATCGCCTCGGCGCCGGTCGTCGCCGTGAGCACATTCATGCCGCGGCGCTCGAGCGCGCTCGACAGCGCGAAGATGTTGCGCGGATCGTCGTCAACGAGGAGCGCGGTGCGGCCGACTAGGTCCTCGTCCGACGAATTGAGCCGCTGCAGCATCGTCTGCTTCTCGGCCGGCAGGTCGGTGATGACGCGATGCAGGAATAGCGCGGTTTCGTTGAGGAGCCGCTCCGGCGACTCCACGCCCTTGACGACGATGCTGCGCGCCATGGTGTGGAGCCGCGCATCCTCCTCGGCCGACAATTCGCGGCCGGTGAAGACGACGACCGGAATATCGGCAAGTCTTTGATCTGAGCGCATGTGCTCGAGCACTTCAAAGCCCGACATGTCGGGAAGCCGCAGATCGAGCACGACGCAATCGCAGACTTGCGTCTGCAGGGCCGCCAGCGCGTCGCCGCCGGTCTCGGCATTGACGATTTCGATATCGTCATGGCCGAGCAATTCGCGGATGCTGGTCTGCTCGGCCTCGTTGTCCTCGACCACCAGCAGGCGCTTGCGCCGCGGCTCGGCGAATTGCTTGATCCGCGACAGCGCCTCGTCGATGCCTTCGCGGGT
>Ga0335073_10015614_pt1 | contig 10617 bp, 9 predicted proteins | sample Lox_Sample_22_FD_207093 | JGI IMG/M metagenome (GOLD analysis project Ga0335073, IMG submission 207093) | Soil microbial communities from Loxahatchee National Wildlife Refuge, Florida, United States - Lox_Sample_2.2 | ecosystem: Environmental > Terrestrial > Soil > Wetlands | place: USA: Florida...
CGTGGCGCAGAACCGGCGGCGGCGCGTAGCGCAGATCCCACACGAAGCGGTTCATGCCGGAGTTTTTCGTGAGCGGCTCGGGATGCGCCAGCCAATATTCCGGAACATTCGGTGGAGGCTCGGATGATTCAGGCTCGGGCTTGGTCGAATATTGGCGAACCAACTGGCCGGCGCTGTCATAGATGGCCAGCGTGACGTTATCGGAGGGCTGCGACGGCAAATAATAATCGAGAATCGCCCCGTTCGGCGGATTCTGGCCGGCCGGCATTTCCGGCGGAATCGGCGTGTCCTGATTCAGGTCGAGACGCACGCGCAGAGCGCGCTCGGGCTTAAAGAGAAGCGTGCTCGAAAGACTGGGATCGAGCTGGCGCAGCGGAGTCACGTCATCGAGAATCCAGAAAGCGCGGCCGTACGTCGCCGCGACCAGATCGTCGCCGTGAACCACCATATCGCGGACGCTGGTGGTGGGCATATTGAGCTGCAAGGAACTCCAGTGATCGCCTTCATCAAAGGAAACAAAAGCGGCGTTTTCTGTTCCGGCGTAAAGTAGTCCTTTGCGCACCGGATCTTCGCGGACCACCCGGGCGAAATCGCCGTCGGGAATGCCCGAGTCGGTTTCCTGCCAGGTTTTGCCGTAATCGTGGGTGCGATAAAAATGCGGGCGAAAATCGTTTTCGTCGTGACGGTCAATGGCGGCGTAAGCCGTGGCGGCGTCGAAATGCGAGGCTTCGAGCATGCTGACCTGCGTCAGCGCGGCGAAGCCCGGGGGCGTCACGTTCTGCCAGCTTGCGCCGTTATCGCGCGTGAGTTGAATCACGCCGTTGTTGGTTCCGGCCCAAATTTCGCCCGCGGCTACGGCTGATGGCGCGAAGGTATTGATCGCCGCGCGATTGTTGGGATTGACGGTCTCCTGCTGTTCCTGCGCGCGGCCGCGGGCGGGAACGGCGGGCGTCGCGGCGGCGATTTCCGTAGGCCTCGGCGCTTCTTCATCGGCGCGTTTGGTCAAGTCGGGACTGATTCTTCGCCAGTCCACACCGCCATCTCGCGTGGCCAGCAGGTACTGCGTGCCCATGTAAAAAACGTGCGGATCCTGCGGCGAAAATCCGAGCGGAGGATTGGTCGCCACGTGATATTCGTTGTCGCGCATCACGTCGGGAGAAATGGTCGCGACCTGGCGATTGATGCGATCGATGCGAACCACGCCCCGGCTCGGCCCGCCGGCGTAAACCAGATTCGGATTCAACGGATCGGGAACGATGTAGCCGAATTCGTAGCCGCCCACCGGGTCCCAATCCATGAAGGTGATTTCGCCGTAATCGCCGCGGCTGAGCGTCGCCACCGAACCGCTATCCTGCTGCGTGCCGTAGACCCAATACGGGTATCGATTGTCGGTCGACAGATGATAAATCTGGCCGGTCGGCTGGTTGTACCAGGAACTCCACGTTTTTCCGCTGTCGACGCTGATGGTCGCGCCCTGATCGCTGGCCATGATCATACGATGCGAATCGGTCGGATCGATCCACAAGGCGTGGTTGTCGTCGCCGCCGGGCGCGCCTTTGTAGGAATCGAAGGTGCGGCCGCCGTTGGTCGATCGATACAGCGAAGTTTGCGCGACGTAAACGATCTCGGAATTTTGCGGATCGAGAAAAACGCGGCCGAAATACCCGCTGCCCTGAATGCGCGGGTCGTGCGTGATTTTCGTCCAATGCGCGCCGCCGTCGTCGGAACGATACAGGCCGCCGGCTGCGCGATTGGCGCCTCCGCCGGAGACGATCGCGAAAACTTTCTGTCCATCGGCCGACGTGGCGACGCCGATTCGCCCCAGCCGTCCCGTGGGAAGGCCGTCGGTGAGCTGCGTCCACGTATCGCCGCCGTCGCTGGTTTTATAAACGCCGGCGAATCCCGCCGATTCGATCGCGGTGCGCGTGCCGGGTGCGGTGTAATGGGTCCACAGCGCGGCGTAGCCGATCTTCGAATTGCCGCGCGCAAATACCAGATCGACCGCGCCGACCGTATCATCTTTATACAGAACCTTGCGCCACGTTTTTCCGCCGTCGGTGGTTTTGAAAACTCCGCGCTCCGGATTTTTCGAGTACGTGCGGCCCAGCGCGGCGACCAACATGACGTCGGGATTGTGCGGGTCGACCCACAGGTTGCCGATGTGCTCGGTTTCATCGAGGCCGATGTGCTGCCAGGTCGCGCCGGCGTCGGTGGATTTGTAGATGCCGTTGCCCATGTTCACCGATCCGCCGACCAGGCTTACGTCGCCGGTTCCGAAATAAATGATATTCGGATTCGACTCCGACACGGTGACCGCGCCGATGGAAGAAATCGGCACCGAATCGGAGACGGGCTTCCATTCCGTGCCCGCGTCGGTGGTTTTCCAAACGCCGCCGCCGGGTGTGCCCATGTAATAAGTGGTCGCGTTGCCGGGAATGCCCGCGACCGCGGTCACGCGGCCGGCGCGAAACGGTCCGATCTGCCGCCAGCGCATCGCGCGATAGAGATTCGTATCCGAAGACTGCGCGGCGAGCGAAACACAAGCAGCGAAAAACAGGATGTAGCCCATCGTATTTTCCAGCATGTCACTTTCCGATATAGGACACGCGCCAGATCGAATTTGATCCATCGTCGGTGACGTACATCGCGCCATCGGGGCCGATGGCTACGCCAACCGGACGTCCCCACGCAACGCCGTCGGAGTTGGTGAATCCCGTCAGGAAATCCTGATAAATTCCGCTGGACTGGCCGTTATCGAGCGGGACTCGAATCACTTCCAGACCGGACCGGTGGGCGCGGTTCCACGATCCGTGCTCGGCTGCGAACGCGTCGCCACGAAATTGTTTCGGGAATTGCGTGCCTTCATAAAAGGTCATGCCGAGCGAGGCGTTGTGCGGCGTCAGCAGCACGTCGGGAACCAGGACTTTGTCCTTTAGCTCAGGATGCTTGCCGGCGTGGCGCGGGTCCTGGTGGCCGCCGATGTAATACCACGGCCAGCCATAAAAACCGCCTTCGGTGACGTGCGTAATGTAATCGGGCACCAGGTTGTCGCCCAGCGCATCGCGTTCGTTGACCGAGCACCACAGCTCCCCCGTAGTGGGATTGATGGCCAGGCCGACGGGATTGCGAATTCCCGAAGCATAGACGCGCACGAATTTACCATCGGGCGTGTATTCGAGAATATTCGCGCGATGAAACTCGCGCGGGGTGGTATCCGGATCGTCGACGTTGGAGGCCGATCCGACGGCCAGGAACAGTCGCTTACCGTCTTTGGAAAAAACGATGTCACGGGTCGAATGGCCGCCGCGCGGAATGCCGCCGACCAGCGTTTCGGCGGGTCCGGTGGCCTTGAGATCGCCATCGTGATAAGGAATGCGCACCAGCGACTGCGTGTTGCCGACGTACAGCCATTGCGGATGACCGCCGAGCGGATAAAATGCGATGCCGAAAGCGCCCGGCAATCCCGTCGCGAACGTCGACACGTTCTCCGGCCTGCCGTTCTTGTAGCCTCGAATGATTTTGATTTCGCCGGCGTTGGTTTCAGTGAAGAACAGGTCCCCGTTGGGAGCGGCCCGGATCTGGCGTGGGTTTCTGAGGCCGGTGAGAAACAATTCGACTTTAAAGCCGGCAGGCGCGATGGGCATCGCGCCGTCGGGCCGCGGCGCGAGCGGCGAGAGCCGGGCCGATTCGGTCGCGTACGGCGCAGGCAGATCGGCCGGCGTGATTTTGCGAGCGATGCCCGGTTTAAGCGAAGCGGAATCGGCGAAAGCCGCTGGTCCGGTAACGACCGTGCGAGAATCGATATTGTTGGAAGCCTGGATGATCCAGATTCCCGGGAGAACGATTCCGGCGGGAAGCAGCCAGCGAAGAATCTTCATGAATATTGTTCCTCAGAAATAGCATGGCATTTTCGCGGAGAGCTCGCGATGGCGTGATAGACTGAGGGAGTAACCTGCGGCACTCATCCGTTGCACTTTCCCCGGTCGTCTAATGGTAGGACAGCGGCCTTTGGAGCCGTGAATCGTGGTTCGAATCCATGCCGGGGAGCCAACCTTTAGATTCAATAATATAAGGAATCAGTGAAGCGTTTTTGTACGGATTTTGTACGTGGACGCTGTCTTGGACCCACAGAAGTTCTTGAATCTCCAAGGCAGAAACGATGAGGATGGATTCGGTGCATAAATCCATGCTCAGCAGGGCCAACACTCACAGCCTCAGCGTATGGATCAACGCAGATAGCGCCGCCGGTTGCTGCCTTCGGCTCGGGTAATAGAGAAAGAATCCAGGGAATGGCTGGCACCAGTCCTCCAGTACGCGCACGAGCGTCCCTTTCGCCATATGTTGGGCCGCGAGCTCCTCTGACATGAAGGCAAGTCCGAGACCTTCTACGGCGGCGCGGACCAGAAGCTCCACGTCATCCACAATAAGCGGTCCATTCACCGCCACGGACAATTCTTTTTTTCCTTTCTCAAACTCCCACCGATAGACTTCGCCGCCAGCTCCGTGGCGGTAGTTGATGCAGCGGTGGCTTGTAAGATCGCGCGGCGTCTTCGGCTTTGGATTGGATTTGAAATAGGTGGCAGATCCCACAATCGCCGCGCGCTGGTCGCCCGAGACGCGGACCGCAATCATGTCCTTCTGGATGTACTCGCCAAAGTGAATGCCGGCGTCGAAGCCGCCCGCGACGATATCCATCGGACTCTCATCTGTCGTAATGTCGAGCACAATATCGGGGTAGTCATGCGCAAAGCTTTTCATTCTGGGCGCAATCACCATCATGGCGGCAAGCCGCGGCGTCACCAGCCGGACGCGGCCGACCGGCTTGTCACGCAAGCCTGAGAGCTTGTCGAGCGCATCCTCGATATCCGTGAAGGCAGGCCGCAGCCGGACGAGCAAGTCCTGTCCGGCTTCGGTGGGCGAGACGTTGCGCGTCGTCCGCGACAATAAGCGGACGCCCAGACTCTCTTCGAGTCCACGGATCGCATGGCTCACGGCGGAGGGCGACACGCCTAACCGTTTGGCGGCCTTCGTGAAACTGCGCTCCTCCGCTGCAATCAAAAAAGCGCCGAGGATGTTGAGATCACTGCTGACCATTGATGAATCCTGTTCATAAGCCTTTGTCTTTTATTCAGTCTACTCAAAACCACTCATTGGGCATACCTTGGAATTGTGGGCAGGAAGAAAGAGGTAACCGTGAGAGGGAGCAGTCAGGCAAGCGGAAACAAGCGTTTGATGATGTCCGTCAAGGCGCGCTGCGGTCTCAAGCGTTAAACAAGGCCTGTGGTCAGGCCCATGCAAAGGAGAGAAATTATGAAAAAACGGAATCTTGGAAAAAGCGGCCTCGAAGTCTCGGCCATCGGCTTGGGCTGCATGGGATTGAGCTTCGGATACGGCCCTGCGGTTGAGAAGGCCGCCGGCATCAAGCTGATCCGCGCTGCCTTCGAGCAGGGCGTCACTTTCTTCGACACAGCCGAAGCTTACGGCCCTTTCAAGAATGAGGAACTGCTCGGCGAAGCGCTCGCCCCGATGCGCGACCAGGTCGTCATCGCAACCAAGTTCGGCTTCAAGAACGGCACCACTTCGGAGGGCGTCGATAGCAGGCCGGAACGCATCCGCGAAGTCGCCGACGCGTCCCTGAAGCGTCTCAAGACGGACCGCATCGATTTGTTCTATCAGCACCGGGTCGATCCCAGTGTGCCGATGGAGGATGTCGCCGGCACTGTCAAGGAACTGATCGCCCAAGGCAAGGTTCGGCATTTTGGCTTGTCGGAAGCAGGTGTTGAATCCATTCGCCGCGCACATGCGGTACAGCCCGTGGCGGCGTTGCAGAGCGAGTACTCGATGTGGTGGCGGGAGCCGGAAGACGAGATTTTACCGGTGCTCGAAGAACTCGGCATCGGCTTCGTCCCTTTTAGCCCGCTCGGCAAAGGGTTTCTGACGGGCAAGATCGACGAAAGCACGACCTTCGACAAGAACGATTTCCGCAATATCGTTCCGCGCTTTTCGGCGGAAGCCCGCAAAGCGAACCAGGCGCTGGTCGATTTGCTCGGGAAACTCGCGGCGCGCAAGCGCGCAACGCCCGCGCAGGTCGCCCTCGCATGGCTTCTGGCGCAGAAACCCTGGATCGTGCCCATCCCCGGCACGACCAAGCTGCACAGGCTTGAGGAAAACATCGGCGCGGCAAAACTGTCTCTGGGCACCGATGATCTGAAGAAGATCGAGGACGCCCTTTCGCAGATCACGATTGAAGGCGAGCGCTATCCCGCTCATCTCCAGAAGCTGGTCGGGCGCTAACAAACGAAACAGAAATTTAATGGAGGATTGAGATGACCAGTGTAATAGTGCTCGTGGGCGCAGGATCGATCGGACAGGCCATCGCGCGACGCGTCGGCGCGGGCAAACATATCCTGCTGGCCGATTTGCGGCAGGAGAATGCCGCTACGGCGGCGAAAACCCTGAGCGAGGCGGGTTTCGATGTCAGTACCGCGACAGTAGACGTATCGTCGCGCGCCTCGGTCGAAGCTCTCGTTCAGAAGGCCACGTCGATCGGAGAGGTATTCGGCCTTATTCAGGCTGCCGGAGTCTCGCCGACGCAGGCCTCGCCTGAAACAATCCTGAAGGTCGATCTTTATGGAACAGCGATTCTGCTGGAGGAATTCGGGAAGGTCATCGCAAAGGGAGGCTCTGGCGTCGTGATCGCGTCCCAATCCGGTCACCGCCTGCCGCCGCTGTCGGTCGAACAGAACGAGGCGCTCGCGACGACGCCGGTGGAAGAACTGCTCCGTCTTCCATTCCTTCAGCCGGATAAGGTGACCGACTCCCTCAACGCCTACCAGCTCGCAAAGCGCGGGAATTCATTGCGCGTCATGGCCGAAGCTGTGCGCTGGGGCAAGCGCGGCGCGCGCGTCAATACGATCAGCCCCGGGATCATTATTACTCCGCTTGCGAAGGATGAGCTGACAGGGCCACGGGGACCGGGCTACCGGCGCATGATCGAACTCTCCGCCGCAGGACGCGCGGGGACTCCCGATGAAGTGGGAACCGTGGCCGCACTCCTCATGGGACCTGACGGCGCTTTCATCACCGGCAGCGACTTCCTGATCGATGGCGGAGTTACCGCCGCATATTGGTTCGGTGACCTGAAACCAAAATGATGGAAGACAGGCCAGCAATGCCGCGCAGAAGCAGAGAAACATCATGAGCACGAGCAAAATGACAGTACTGGTTGTCGGCGCCACGGGCTCGATCGGAAGCCTCGTCGTTGATGAAGCGCTTCGGCAGGGCCATGCCGTTCGGGCTCTCGTGCGGAAGTCCAGCAAGAAGAATCAACTTCCGCGTGACGTTCAGCTCGTCACCGGTGACGTGACCCGGCCGGACACGCTCGCCCCGGCGGTGGACGGCGTGGACGCGGTCGTTTTCACCCTCGGCTCCGACGGCGCGGGCAAGGCCGGAGCAGAGAGTATCGACTACGGTGGCGTGCGCAACGTCCTGCAGGCGCTGGGCTCCCGGACTGTGCGCATTGCGCTCATGACATCTATCGGCGTCACGAACCGCACCGGTGACTATAACCGCAAGACCGAGGCGCATGACTGGAAGCGGCGCTCTGAAAGGCTTGTGCGCGCGAGTGGGATGCCCTACACGATCGTTCGGCCCGGGTGGTTTGACTATAATGCTCCAGACCAGCACCGTCTCGTCCTCCTCCAGGGAGATAAACGCCAGAAAGGCGATAGCAGCGACGGGGTTGTGGCGCGCCGTCAGATCGCACAGGTCCTCGTCCACAGCCTCAGCTCCTCTCAGGCGCTGCGCAAGACCTTCGAACTCATCGCGAGCAAAGGCCCGGCCCAGGATGATTTCGACGCGCTGTTCGCGCCTCTCGAAGCGGACCCGCAAGACACGCTGGACGGGGTGCATGACATGGCGAACATGGCCCTGGCGGATGAACCGCAGCGCGTGCGCGAGGATCTCGATGTTATACGCACCCGCTACTCTGCAGGCGCCGACAGCTAGCCAGGGGATGGCCTTAAGCCAATCGCAAATGGACGTTATGCAAAAGTTTTAACCCAAAGAACTTAAGTAAGGAGTTGAAAAATGGAAATCAATCGCAACGGGTCACGACCGTCCCAAAAGGTCCTGAGCAATACTTCACCGGGACGGTGCGGATCGACCCTATTGTCCAGGCGCCGGAGCCGTCCCGCGTCACCGCCGGCCTTGTGACTTTCGAGCCCGGCGCGCGGTCGGCCTGGCATACTCATCCGCTGGGTCAAACCCTGATCGTCACGCAAGGCGTCGGCTGGACTCAGTGCGAGGGTGAACCCATTGTCGAAATCCGCGCGGGCGACGTGATCTGGTGCCCGCCGAACCACAGGCACTGGCACGGCGCGACGCCCACTACAGCAATGGCGCATATCGCCATCACGGAGCAGCTCAACGGCAAGGCCGTGGAATGGATGGAAAAGGTCACCGACGAGCAATACCTCGCCGGGCCACAAACCAAAACAAAGGAGTAACAGCCATGCCAGACAATGGAGGTAAAGCATTCGGCGACATCGCGCCGGCGCTGGCGCAATATACGGACGACGTTTTGTTCGGCGACGTGTGGGAAAGGCCGGGCCTGAAACCCCGCGACCGGAGCCTCATCACTGTCGCCTGTCTCATTTCGCTGTACCGGACGAACGAGCTTCCCTTTCACCTCAAGAAGGCGCTGGAGAACGGCGTGACGCGGGACGAGATCATCGAAACGATTACACATCTCGCCTTCTATTCCGGCTGGCCGACGGCGAGTTCCGCCTTATCGATCGCACGGAAAGTTTTCGACGAAGCTGGAAAGTAAGGAGAGAGGCATGCAGAAACGCAAACTCGGAAAAAGCGGCCTCGAAGTCTCGGCCATCGGCTTTGGTTGCATGGGCCTGAATTATCACCGTGGCCCGGCTCCCGACAGGAAAGAGATGATCGCGCTGGTCCGCGCCGCGGTCGAGCGCGGTGTCACGTTCTTCGACACTGCCGAGGTCTACGGCCCCTTCACGAACGAGGAGCTGGTCGGCGAGGCGCTCGCGCCCGTCAAGAAGGGCATCGTCATCGCCACCAAGTTCGGCTTCGACCTCGGTCCCGGCGGATCGGGCGCGCCCAATAGCCGGCCCGAGCGCATCCGGCAGGTCGCCGAAGAGTCGCTGAAGCGGCTGCGGGTTGATGCCATTGAACTCTTCTATCAGCACCGCGTCGATCCGGCGGTGCCGATTGAGGATGTTGCCGGCGCCGTGAAGGACCTGATCGCCCAGGGCAAGGTCAGGCACTTCGGATTAAGCGAGGCTGGCGCTTCCACCATCCGGCGCGCGCACGCTGTGCAGCCCGTCACTGCCGTACAAATCGAATACTCGCTTTGGTGGCGCGAGCCCGAAGCGGACGTATTGCCAGCCTGCGAGGAACTGGGGATCGGCTTTGTTCCTTTCAACCCCTTTGGCAGGGGCTTTCTTACCGGGAAGATGGACGAAACCACGACTTTCGGCGGCAACGACAATCGCACGACCTTGCCGCGGTTCACGCCAGAAGCGATGAAAGCGAACCAGCCTCTGGTCCGCCTGCTGGAAGAGATCGGGCGCAAGAAAAGCTCAACGCCGGCTCAGATCGCGCTCGCCTGGCTGCTGGCGCAGAAACCATGGATCGTTCCCATTCCGGGAACAACGAAGCTGCATCGACTCGATGAGAACATCGGCGCTGCCGCCGTCGAGCTTACCCGTCAGGATCCCCGCTGGAGTGGCTTATTGATCTTTGCAAGGCTGCGGTTTTTCAGGCATTCTTTCTCCGCCGGCGTTAGTTTCAGCCATTGCTCGATAGTGGCATCACTAATTTTGGTGATCTTCCGCGCGAAAGCTGAGCGTAGCGCCGCTCGGGATTCATCTCTTGTCAGGCGTAGTCGGCACTCGGCAGCAAATCTCGCGAGCTTTCCTTCGGCGTCTGCACCCTGAACACCGTTCCAGCGAAGCAGCAACGCATACAAGAGGGCCGCGTGGTTGCGACACCCCTTCGCAAAACCACCGCGCAGCTCCCGGAGCAGCTCGAACTCCCTCAGGCGCTTTTGATTGAGCGCGATCCATCCGCGGCGCTTGTTCGGGTTCTCAAGCTCTTTCCGGGCTGATTGAGTGCGCCTTCTGTTCTTCGGCGGATTTGACCCGAACCGGAGGGCGAGTTCCTGGAGGGTATACCGAACCGTTTCACCCTGTGGATTGCGGCACATTATCCATCGGACTGCATCTTCCGCCGAGGTGTTGAAGCTGCCGGGCACCCTAATGTACCGAGCCGCATCTTTTCCCGCCGAGTCGATTCCCAGTTCAGGAAGACGCCCGATAATCGCTTCCTGAACCGTTCGATAGAGCCTCACCTTTTCCGGCCATGCTCTGGGCGGATTCGTGGGATCGTCGGCGTCGCGCAAATACCACAACAGCCAAACACCGCGTCCCGAGGAAACCAAGGCGGACCATTGCGGAATTAAACGCAACGTCATAAGTAATTGCGTATCTAATCGGAAAGTGTTCTCCTGTACTTATGAGACCACTGTCGATATCCGATGCCACGTCCGTCCTGAGTTTGCAGCAGGAGATCCAACGTTCTGAGGAGTCGCGT
>Ga0335073_10015616_pt1 | contig 10616 bp, 9 predicted proteins | sample Lox_Sample_22_FD_207093 | JGI IMG/M metagenome (GOLD analysis project Ga0335073, IMG submission 207093) | Soil microbial communities from Loxahatchee National Wildlife Refuge, Florida, United States - Lox_Sample_2.2 | ecosystem: Environmental > Terrestrial > Soil > Wetlands | place: USA: Florida...
GGCGCTGCTGGCGGCGCACGAGATCGACTTCGACCCCGGCCGCGATATTGTCCTGCACCGGCGGAAGCGGCTGGAGTTCCACTCCAACGCCATGACGTTCGTCGCGGCGGCCGAGGACGGCACGCAGTTGGCCAGCGGCACCTACTATTCCGTCGGCGGCGGGTTCGTCGTCGACGAGGCCGCGCGGTCACTCGCAGCGGGACCTGGCCTCATCCCGGACCCGCTGCCCGTTCCCTTCCCGTTCACCACCGGCGCGGAACTGCTGGCGCACGCCGAGCGCACCGGGCTGGCGATCAGCGACATCGTGCTCCGCAACGAGTGCGCCCGCCGGCCCGAGTCCGAGGTGCGCAGCGGCCTGCTCGAGATCTGGGCGGTCATGCAGCAATGCGTCGAGGCAGGAACCCGGGCAGAAGGCGTCCTCCCCGGCGGCCTCAAGGTACGGCGGCGCGCCCGCGCACTGCACCAGCAGCTCACCGAGCTGACCGGCCACGCCGGCGCCCCCGAGCCCGTGGACTGGGTGACTGTCTATGCCCTCGCCGTGAATGAGGAGAACGCGGCCGGAGGGCGCGTCGTCACGGCACCGACCAACGGGGCGGCGGGCATCATTCCCGCCGTCCTCTACTACTACCGCGACTTCGTCCCCGGGGCCGACGAGGACGGAATCGTCCGGTTCCTGCTCGTCGCCGCCGGAATCGGCACCCTGTACAAGGAGAACGCCTCGATCAGCGGCGCCGAGGTGGGCTGCCAGGGGGAGGTCGGCTCGGCCTGTTCCATGGCGGCCGGAGGGCTCGCCGAGGTCCTCGGCGGCACCGCGCGTCAGGTCGAGAACGCGGCGGAGATCGGGATCGAGCACAACCTCGGCCTCACCTGCGACCCGGTCGGCGGCCTCGTGCAGATTCCGTGCATCGAGCGCAACGCGGTCGCCGCGGTCAAAGCGATCACCGCTGCCCGGCTGGCCATTCGCGAGGACGGCACCCATCACGTCTCGCTGGACAAGGCGATCAAGACGATGCGCGAGACCGGAGCCGACATGAAGGACAAGTACAAGGAGACAGCGCGCGGCGGCCTCGCTCTCAACGTCGTGGAATGCTGACTTGACGGTGAATTGATCACCCAGCGCACTGGGTGGCCCCTGAATCCACTTGTCGCGAACGCTCTAGACCGGAGGTCTACTCGCTAGAGCCTAACTCTAGGGCTGCCGGACGACGGCACCGGCCTGGATGACCAGCGGCATGTGCGCCGCCGGATCGGCGAGCAGCCCGATGTCCCGCAGCGGATCGCCGTCCAGCACGATCACGTCCGCATGAGCGCCGGCCGCAAGGGTCCCGAGCTGGCCTTCGGCGTGCAGCAGCTCGGCCGCCACGCTCGTCGCGGCGCGGATGATGTCGATGCACGGCTGCACCTGGGCACGGATGCGGAACTCCTCGCTTTGATGCCGGTGCATGCCGCCGAGCAGATCGGTCCCGTAGGCGAGCCGCACGCCGCCCCGGTAGGCGAGGTCAAGCGCGGACAGACCCGCGTCCAGCACCTCGTCCACCTTCCGCCAGCTTCCCTCCGGCAGCCCGAACTGCCTGCCTTCCTTCTTCAGCGCCCAGTACGTCACCAGGGTCGGCACGAGGAAGGCGTCCCGCTCGACGAGCAGCGACACGCTAGAGGCATCGAGGAGGTTCCCGTGCTCGATCGACCGGATCCCCGCCTCCAGCGCCCGGTTCACCGCACGAGCGGTGTACGCGTGCGCGCAGACGTACCGGTTGGCGGCCTGGGCCTCGTCCACCACCGCGCGCAGTTCGTCCATCGAGAACTGCACGGAGTCGATCCGGTCGGTCGGCGAGGCGACACCGCCGGAGGCCATCACCTTGATGTGATGGCCGCCCTTGCGCAACTCGTCGCGGGCCGCGGCCCGCACCGCGTCAATTCCGTCGGCGATCCGGGACCCGCTCCAAGACGGCAACGAGTCCGCACCCGGTCCGCGGTCGTCCCCGTGCCCGCCCGTCTGGCTGAGCGCGCGCCCGCCGAAGTACACCCGCGGCCCGCGGATCGCGCCGTCGGCCTGCGCGGCCGCGATACCGTAGTCGGCGCCCGCCACGTCGCGCACCGTGGTGAACCCGCGATCCAGCATCCCGCCCATGATCCGTGCCGCGTGCGCACCGATGTAGAACGGCGACGTCGTACCCAGCGACGCCAGATCCGCGGTGATGGCCGTGACGTGCACATGCGCGTCGATCAGCCCCGGCAGGACAAACCCGCCGCGCAGGTCACGCACCTCGGCGCCGGCGGGCGCCGTCACGCCAGGCCCGGTCTCCGCGATCCGCCCGTCCACCGCGAGCAGGTCCCCCTCGGCGTACGTGCCGGTCACCGGGTCGAGCAGGCGGCCGTTCCGCAGCAGCAGCGGATGCCCGGGGGCGTCAGTCATGATCATTCCTGCGGTCCGCGGCGGGCCGTCACGGATCGCCTGGGTCACCCAGGGCGGCCGCGAGGTCATACCCGAGCGCCGCCGCCACGTCGGGCGCGGCGCAGACGACCCGGCCGAGCCCGCTTACCGGGGCGATTGCCAGCAGCGTATCGGCGATCTCCTCGTCGGTCGCGCCGGCGGCCAGTGCCCGGCCAGTGCTCCACTCGACGCAGACCGGCGCCGCTCCGATGGCCACCGCCGCGCCGAGCTGCAGCAGTGCCGCGATCTTGGGATGCAGGGCCGGTGTCCTGCCGTGGCCGAGCCCGAGCCCGGCCCGGTCCTCGACGAAGCCTTCATCGATCATCGCCAGCCTGCGCAGCGTCTCCTGGAATCGCACCGTCTGGTTCATACGGCCTCCGCTCGCCGCTAGGCCACCATTCCACCTCGTGCCCGGATGCGCGCCATCCCCCGGACCGGATGAAAGACGGAGCATGCCCGCGGCATGCGATCCGGGGTTTCGGGCCGGGCTTGCGGGTAGGGAATCCTGCGGTTGGAAGTGATGGACATGCGCCGTTATCTGGCCGCCTTGGGCTTGGCCGTCCTGATGGTGACCGCGTGCAGCTCGTCGCCGACCCCGGCCCCGGGCACGCAGTCAGTAGTGTCGGCGCCGGTACGCGTCGCTCATACCACGCTCGGCGCCGTCGGGTACCGGGTGGTAGGCAGCGGCCCTCCGCTGGTGCTGATCATGGGTTACGGCTGGACGATGGAAGGCTGGGACCCCCGGCTGGTGCACGCGCTCGCCCTCCACCACCGGGTGGTGATGTTCGACAACTCCGGCGTTGGCCGTACCCAGGAACTGCCCCAGCCGTTTTCCATCGACGCGATGGCCGATCAGACCAGCGCGCTCATTGCCGCCCTCGGCCTGGGCAGGCCGGACGTGCTGGGCTGGTCGATGGGCGGCATGATCGCCCAGGCACTGGCGGTGCTGCATCCCGCGCAGGTGCGCCGCCTGGTGCTGTGCGCCACCTACCCCGGCAGCGGACAGACGGTCATGCCCCCGGTAGCCGAGCTCCGGGCCGCCAGCGATTTCCCCGCTGACCAGGCCAGCGCGCTCAACGCATTCAAGGCAGCGATCGCGGCATACCCGCCCGCTCCCGCCGCGTCAGCAGGCACGAAGGGAATCCAGGACCTCGCCATGTCCGACTGGCAGACGGGCAGCGACCCGGCAGGACGCCAGACCGCACGGATCTCGGCACCCACGCTCATCGCCGACGGCGCCAGCGACCAGCTGGACACGGTCGCCAATGACCGCACCCTCGCCCGCACCATCCGCGGAGCCACGCTGGTGCTCTACCCCGACGCCGGGCACGCGTTCCTGTTCCAGGACTGGACTCGCTTCGCCGCCCTGGTCAACTCATTCCTGGCCGGAAACCCAAGCCCGTAACGGCAAGGACGCTCCTCTGATGCTGGTGGTTAATTCTGCGCTGGGCTCCGCCAGTGGCGGGATGGTGCTCATCACGCCGTTTATCATCAGTCCCTCAGGCCTCTTCGGGGTACGCGGGTTGGGGACGTCCTTGCACATAGGGCGCAATCTTCCGGTTTTTTGCCGCTTTTGCCCGATCCTGAGCTGACGTTTGCGCCCTATGTCACTCGCGAGCCCGCCCAAGTACCACCTACTTCGGGTGAGGTGCTGGCGTGGAAGAGGTGGAAAGGTCTGTCTGGTATGTATCCGGCCAGACGATCGTAACGGGGAGATGCTGAGCGTGGCCTTATCGCCCGCCGAAGATCGCGTGATCTGCGACATCGTGAGCCTCCCCAGTCTGCCTGGCCCCAGCCTCCCGATCATCGTGCCGTGACGGACGACAAGGAGAAATGGCGAATGATTCGGAAACTTGCGGTTGAATTTCTCGGCACCGCGATCCTGGTATACGTCGCCTGCGGGGTGGCCACCCTGATGTTCGGCTTCAAGTTCGCCGGTACCAGCGTCGCGGCCGGGGTGGTCGCCACCGCGCTGGCGTTCGGCCTGACACTGCTTGCGCTGGTGTACTTCATCGGCCCGGTATCGGGAAGCCACGTCAACCCGGCGGTGACCATCGGCGCGCTGCTCACCGGCCGCATCCCGCTGATCGAGGCCGTCGGCTACTGGATCGCCCAGCTCGCTGGCGGAATCGTCGGCGCGCTGGTGCTGTGGGGAACGTTCAGCGCCTCTCCGTTCTACAGCAGGACGGTCACCGGCCTGGGCGCCGACGGCTACGGACGCCTGTCGATGATCCGCATCGGCGTGGGCGGCGCCTTCGCCATCGAGGTCATCCTGACGGCCATCTTCGTCTTCATCGTCTTGCGAGTGACCTCGGCGACGGCCAATGCCGCCACGGCGGCGATCGCCATCGGGCTGACCCTGACCGTGGTCCACCTCATCGGCATCCCGGTCACCGGCACATCGGTGAATCCCGCCCGGAGCCTCGGCCCGGCGCTGGTGGTCGGCGGCACGGCCCTGAGCCAGGTCTGGCTGTTCATCGTGGCGCCCCTGGTGGGAGGCGTGCTCGCCGCTGGACTGCACCGGCTGCTCTACGCCGAGGAAGACATCCAGCTGGCCGCCGAAGCACGCCAGCCTGATCAGATGGGTGACGCGGCAACCTCATAGGCACGCGGCGTCCGCACACCGGTCCCGTGCTCAAGGCACGACGCGCTGCCCGGGCACCCGGGCCGGGCTCACCAGCCAGCGCAGCGTCTCCATGCTGCCCAGCTGGTCAAGCCGGCTGATCACCTCCGGGAGCGCTTCCGACTGGGTGGCGTGCGCGGCGGCGGCCGACTTCTGGATGGCCCTGGCGATCTCCGCGTCGGGCCCCAGATCCACCACCCAGGCGCCGGATACGCCCGGCCTGGTTCGTGCCGCGAGCGGCACTCCCGCCAGCAAGGCGGCGGCCGTCGCAGCGCGGGCGACGGCCGCATCGCCGATGTCACCCGTCTCCGGCGCGACGACGAGCACTAGGTCGGCGGAGTACTTGCTGATCGCGTGCTGAATGCGTCCCGTCAGCTCGGACGTGCGGTAGCGGTGCAGCCTGCCGTCACGGTAACTGGCGACGGAGACCTGCTGGATGCCGAGGATCGAGGCGGCCATCTGGATTTCCCAGGGCCGCGCCGCTTCAAGCCGCGTGAAGCCGGAGCTCTGCGCGGGGGTCTCGCCCAGGGTCAGGCACAGCAGGCTCAGGCTGGCCCCGGACCGGCGGAAAGCGTACAGCGGTCCGCCCAGATCGGCCGACTCCTGCCCGGGCCGCGCCGTCACGGCAAGCACCCGAACCGCGCTGGGCAGCGGGTCGAGCGTGAAAGCGCGGGCGGTCTCCGGGTGAGTGGTGGCTTCGATCGTCATCGGGTGCTCCTCAGTGGTTCATCTCTTGGTGCGCGCCGGCTGCCCTGACACGGGAAGCCAGCTGCGACCACCCTCGCTCTTACGGGTGAGACCGCTGTGCAGCCGTTATGGAGATCCGATGGAGGCGGCGGGCGCGGCGCCTCACGGGAAGCCGAGCTGCCCACCAGCAAAAACGGCTATGATCTGCTAGATCTGCGTACAAAGGTGATGAACTGCGCTTCCGGGGGGGTGGCGGCATGATGGATGGAGCAGGCAGCATGGCGGCCGGGCAGCCAGCCCATGTGCTCGTCCCCGACGGCAAGACCGGCTGGTGGGATGGCTACAGGGCAACCGGGGTCGGCGCCTGGGAGTGGTACATGGCCTCGGGGCTGCTCTGCCTCGACCAGACTTCGATGGCTTTGCTGGGCGTTGACCCGGACACCTACGACGGACGCATCGAAACCTGGATCAGTCACGTTCATCCCGACGACATCGCCTGGGTCACCGCCGCGGTGGACAAGGCGATCAGTACGCGCGGGGCGTACCAGGCGGAGTACCGGGTCTGCCGGCCGGACGGCAGCACCCGCTGGGTGCTGGTCCGCGGCCAGGTTGAGTCAGAAGCGGACGGAAGCCCATTCCGGATGCTGGGCACGGCGTGGGACACGACGCAGGCGCACACGACCAGTGACGGCCTGCGCAGCGCCTTGCGGTATATGAGCGACGGTTTCCTTTCTGTCGACCGGGACTGGCGGGTCATCGTCGCCAATGACGAGGCTGAGCGTCTGCTGACCTCACAGCATGACCTGACCGGGCAGCGGCTGTGGGACCTGCTCGTGATCCGCCGGGTACCAATCCTGGAGGCCCGCTGCCGGGAAGCAGCTGCCGGGACGGGGCCGACGAGCTTCGATATCCAGTGGCCGGACACCAGACGCTGGTATCGCTTCCGGCTCGTCCCCGTATCTGAGGGCCTGGCCTGCTACTTCACCGACATCACCGAGTCGCGCATGCGCCAGGCCGAGCTGGCAGCGGCCGAGCGCACGGCGTCCGAGCGCGCGGCCCGGATCCAGGATCTGGCCTCCGCCCTGGCCGAGGCCATCACCTCGCTGGATATCGTGGCCGCGGTTGCCGACCGGGTACTACCGCCGTTCGGGGCCTCCGGGCTGATCATCCAGGTAGTCGAGGACGGCCGGATGCGTACGGTTGGGGCGGTCGGGTACTCGCAGGCTTTCCTCGACCTGGTCAACGGCCCGGTGCCCGATCTCACCCCGGCCGCGGATGCTCTGGCCAGCCGCCGGCCCTCGTTCATCTCGTCAGCGGACGAGTACATGCGGCGCTACCCGGCCACGGCGGACCTGCTGGCTGTCTGCGCCAAGCAGGCCTGGGCGTACCTGCCGCTGGTCGTCTCGGGGCAGGTGGTGGGCCTGGGCGTGGTCTCCTTCGACCGGCCGCGCCTTCTCACGGACGCCGAGCGCGCGCTCCTGACCACGCTCAGCGGCCTAGTCGCCCAGGCTCTTGAGCGTGCCCGGCTCTTCGACGCCGAGCACGCCCGGTCTCAGGCGCTGCAACGCGCCCTGCTGCCGCGGCAGCTGCCTGAGCTGCCCGCCATCACCGCGGCGGCCAGGTATCTCCCCGCCGGACGGGGCATGGACGTGGGGGGTGACTGGTATGACGTCATCCCCCTGTCGGCCGACCGGGTTGCCCTGGTCATCGGCGACGTCATGGGACACGGGCTGCCAGAAGCGGTCATCATGGGACGCGTACGTACCGCGCTGCAGACCCTGTCCGACCTCGAGCTGCCGCCCGACGAGATCCTGGCACACCTCAACGGCCTCGTCTCGGGCCTCGGTGACGACTCATTCGTCACCTGCCTTTACGCGATCTACGATCCGACGACCAGCAGCTGCACCGTTGCCAGAGCGGGCCACCCGCCGCCCGCTGTCGTCTGCCCGGACGGCACTGTTCATTTCGCGCAGGCCGATGGCGATCCGCCGCTGGGCGTGGCCGAGCCTCCGTTCGAGGCGTCGGAGCTGCGGGTTCCTGACGGCGCCTTGCTTGTCCTGTATACCGACGGCTTGGTCGACTCGACCAGCTGCGACCCGGCCGTAGGCATGGACCGCATGGCTGGGCTGCTTAGGGTACATCAGGCCGAGGGCCCGGACCGGATGTGCGACAGCCTCACGCAGGCACTCTTGCCAGATGACCAGGAACGGGCCGACGACGCTGCCCTGCTCGTGGCCCGGGTCCGCGCCACGGCACCAGACGCCGTCGCCACCTGGTGGCTGCCCGAGGACCCGCGGGCGGCCGGCGCTGCTCGCCAGTACGTGCGCGACCAGCTCGCCTCCTGGCAGCTGGAGGAATTGACGATGACCACCGAGCTGGTCGTCAGCGAGCTGGTCGCGAACGTGGTCCGGCACGCACGGGGTCCCTACCGGCTTCGGCTGCTGCGCAGCAGAAGCCTTGTCTGCGAGGTCTTCGACGGCAGCCTGACCACGCCGCGCCCCCGCCGGGCGTCCTGGTCGGACGAGGGCGGCCGTGGCCTGCAGTTGATCGCCGCGCTCTGTGACCGCTGGGGAACCAGGAATGTGGCGACAGGGAAGGTCATCTGGACCGAGCAGTCCCTGCCCGCGCCTCCAGCTGCCTGACCGGCGCCTTGGCCGGGTCACTCAGTGGTCCGGAACCCTATCCTGCGATGGCTGCCGTCGCAGAACGGCTTGTTGGCCGACGCGCCGCAGCGGCACAGCGCCACCCGAGTGTCCTGCCTGACCAGCGCGTGGTCCTGACCGAGGATCGTGACGTTGCCGCGGACGAACAACGGGCCGTTCGGGCGCTCCTGGATCGTGGTCGCCTCCGGCACCGGTTCTTGCGGCCCGCCGTCCAGGCGGCGGAAGTGCAGCGCACCCGTGGGACAGCGCTGGATCACCTCGCCGATGTCGTCCGGTGGTCCGTTGTCCACGACGATCCACGGCCGGCGCTGGTTGTCGAACACCGCGGGGAGTCCGCGCAGGCATTCGGCGACATGGATGCAGAACGCTGGTTCCCAGGTGACCTCGACCTGGTCGTTCGCGTAAGCGCGCTCGACTGTCGGCGCGTAGCGCGGCTGCTCGCGGAAGCCCTCCGGAGCCTCATCGGGCCCATCGTGCGGAGGCTCGCTGGTTCGTTCGGTCATCTTCTCGGGCTCCATGCTAGGTCGCCACGACCGTCCGCGGAAGATCGGTTCCGGGGTGCTCCGCCGCGCGAATCGCCGTGATCCGGTGACGCCCTCCTCACCTGCCTGGCAGCAAGGCTGAAGTAGCGAGTCAAGGAAAGAGGTCATCGTGAAGGCAGTCAGTTACGACGAGTTCGGCGGGATCGACGTGCTGCGGGTTGACGAGGTGGAACGCCCCTTGCCCGGGGACGGGCAGGTCCTCGTACGGGTGAAGGCGGCCGGCATCAATCCCAGTGAGGCGGTCATCCGCACGGGGGCGGTTGCGGAGCTGTTCCCGTCGACGTTCCCGTCCGGGCAGGGCAGCGACCTCGCCGGGGTCATCGAGGAGGTCGGCACCGGGGTCGGCGGCTTCTCCCCCGGTGATGAGGTGATCGGCTTCTCTAACAACCGGGCCTCCCAGGCCGAGCTGGTCCTGGTTGAGGCCGGCGACCTCACGCACAAGCCGAAGAAGGTCTCATGGGAAGCGGACGGCGGCCTGTACGTCGCGGGCGTGACCGGGTGGGGGGCGGTCCACGCCGTCCAGCCCAAGGAGGGCGAGACCGTCGTCATCTCCGGAGCCGCCGGCGGGGTCGGCTCGCTCGCCGTCCAGCTGGCGCGGCGCGTGCCCGGTCAGGTCTGTTACCGCCGGCGTGACGCGCTCATTCTCGCCCGCGAGCAGGGCCCACTCACGGACGATGAGCAGCTCGGCCTCAGCGGGCGGGACGCCACGGCTGGTCAGCCGATCAAGCAGCTCCCTCTCGGTCGTGGTAACGAACGTGACTTCCTCGCCGAGTTCGGCTGAAAGCAGCCGCATGGCGCCTGGCCAGCTCAGCAGGGATGGGCGGGTGAGGTCAGGATGGTCTCCCCATGTCGCCGGGTCGGTGAGCACGTTGAGCACCGAGAGCCGGACGAGCTGGCGCGCCGATGACATCGCCACCGCCTGGATGACGGTGCGCTGTACGTTCCCCTCAGCGCCGACCGATCCCATAGCGAGGAACACCCCTGACCACGGCGCTACCGATGCGGCCGATCGCGCCGATCACGGTACACGTCATGGTGCCTGCCTATCCGAGGCCGAGCAGGGTACTGGCGTTGTCGTCGAGGATGGCCCGGGCGGCGCCCGGGTCGATCTGGGGGTCGTTAATGTAGTCGACCGCGCGCAGGAAGACGTCCCCGTTCTCGTAGGGGAAGTCGGTTCCCAGTAGCAGCCGGTCCGCCCCCAAGGAGTCGATCGCGCACCCGCAGCGCGGGCACGTGCCCGTGGCCGACCGTGTCGTACCACATCCGGCGCGCCGCCACGCTGGGCAGTTCCGGCGTTTCCGGCGCCTCCAGGCGGAGCTGGTCGTCGGCTCGGCCCAGCAGCATTGGCAGCGCCCCGCCGAGGTGCGAGTTGATGATCTTGATGCCCGGATAGCGAGCCGGGATGCCGTGCGTGATCAGCTGGATGACCGAGATCGTGTCTTCGACCGGCGCGCCGATCGTCCAGGTCAGGTGGTAGTTGCCGATCAGCGGCGAGCAGGCGCCGTTGCCGGCCGGGTGCAGGTACAGCACCGCGCTCCTGCTGTCCAGCTCGGCGAGGACCGGCTCGAAATCGGGCTCGACCAGCGCGCGACCGGCAACGCTGGTGTTCATGGCTATCCCGGCCATGCCCAGCTCGTCAAGGGGCCCGGCGCAGCTCGACAACGGACTCC
>Ga0335073_10015617_pt1 | contig 10616 bp, 17 predicted proteins | sample Lox_Sample_22_FD_207093 | JGI IMG/M metagenome (GOLD analysis project Ga0335073, IMG submission 207093) | Soil microbial communities from Loxahatchee National Wildlife Refuge, Florida, United States - Lox_Sample_2.2 | ecosystem: Environmental > Terrestrial > Soil > Wetlands | place: USA...
CCTCCTGCCATAACCCACAACCGTGCCGCCCTTTCTTCCCCCGGCTACACGCTGCAACTCAGCTTCGAGAAACCTGGAAAACAGGTTGGGCCTAATCTGACGTATACCACTGCCACGTTAGCTGGAACTCCTCAATATGCTGTTTGGGTTAGTCAGCTGAACTCTACATACACCCCTTTGACGAATATCTCCGAGACCGCAGATGGATACACCGCTTTAACTGTTCAACCCGGCGGACCTGTTTTCCCTCAGATCAGTGCTGATGGAGTCGTCAACGGGACCATTTTTGTTGCTATCACAGATTCCAATCCTTTCTTGACAGCACATAATTTCAGTTTCATCAATGCCCATGTGGTTGCGGGTCCTACAATTTATCAAGCTGGTTAGGGGAAAGATGAAAAAATGGAAAAATAACTCAATACCTATCTCCAGAGCTGATAAGCAATTTATAGGGTCTGTTTACTCTTTCTGAATATACTTCAAATTTCATTTATAGACAGTTTTCACAGTTTTCTTCTGCCTGTGCCTATTTATGAGCACCTTACACTAGCTAATCTGCTCCTGTTGCCCTCTTCTTATTACATCCTTTAGGGAACAATACACTTCTCGCAATGGTTGTGGAATTCGCCTCGAATTTGAATTTGTTTTCTGTTTCTCGGAATAACTAGCGTCCGGAGTCCGGACCAGTCAGAGTACGACGATTACCCGCCCCCTTATTGAAAGACATCACCATCTTTTGTTGTCAGGTCCTTCCATCTTTCAAGCTGACTGCGTCGAAGAAGAACTCCCCCTCTCAACCACGGCGCTGGGATATGGGCAGCTCCAACAACAACAAACGATCACACGAATATACGACTTTCGACAATAATCTAGACACCGCCAGCGTAAACATCGCCCAACTCTTGGCCACCCCGGCAGGCCGTATATCCTTAGAAATTGTCCCAATAGAGGTGGTCCAGCTTTGGATCGATATTAAAGATCTTCGTCGAGAGTGTTTGGTCGTGCCTCCGAATAAGATCGATTGCTACGAGAATGTAACTTCCTAACTATCACGAGTCATGGAGGTCTCGCTCAAGAATGAATTGCGTGCTACAAGAGTATTCAAAGAATTCAAAAAATGTATATCTGTTGCTATGGATGTACTGGGACAAAGCATCAATCCGAAACTCGTCAACATTGTTTAAATCATGGTATGCTTGATAACCCGGATCCGTATCTCCATCGCCTGGCCATTACCGTTGCCGCTACAGGCAAGGATAAAGAAATGTCGCCAAAAGTTCAAGCTAGGTATGACATCCTTTATCTCTGCGTTTTAATGCAGCCACGGATGTGGGCTCGTAGATTTGATGTTGGAGTCTCCATTACTCTCGTAGACTTTTAATTGGATGTTCGTATCAGCTAGAATGTAAAAGCATACGGGTGAAGCTTGCTTATTTAGCCAGACCTCGAATTTGTTTCATATCAGCGACGGTATCTCCCGGCTACTTGTCGGTAGTCTTTGTATATATTGGGTCTGCCGTGTTGTCACATAGTACTGTAGTATTGCACCGGTTGAAATTCTCCTTGTTCTTGATGGTCTGAAAGTTTTGGGCGTGAGACCGGATGCCGTCCTGCGTTGGATCCCAACAAAACCCGGCACCATTTTCATCGTCTCGGATTCTCGAAAGCAAACTGCCCCACCGCCTCTTCACCAACAACCATCCCAATGTCCCTGCGATTGCTCTCACGCAACCTTTTTCGTCCTCTCCCCTCTTCATTCAAAGTACCCTCTCCATCTTCTCTCATTGACAACGTCTAGCCTTGCATATCTCCAGCAAGAGTAACTCAAATCCGAACGGTGATCACGGATGCAACAGCAAGTGACACAGACAAGACTAAAATCCCCGATGAAGGGGACAAACACTTCACAATCCAACTTCCCAAAGATGCTTTTGAAACATACCATCTAGACTCATTGCCTTTGGAAATGGATGTTACCAAGAACGAATTGATTCAAATGTATAGGGATATGGTGGTCATTCGACGTATGGAAATGGCAAGTGATGCTCTTTATAAAGCCAAAAAGATTAGAGGATTTTGGTGAGTCTTCCCTGTCTCAAGGCTTTGAATACTTTCTTCTGGAATTAGTGAGTTGATAGTAGTCATTTGTCCACTGGACAGGAAGCTGTTGCTGTTGGAATCGAACATGCAATTACTCACGACGACAACGTATCTCTCACAGTTTGGAAAGCGGGAGTGTTGATTGTAGGTTATAACTGCGTACAGATGTCACGGTTTCACTTACATGCGTGGTGGCTCTGTAAAACAAATCATCGCCGAACTGTTGGGTAGACGAGACGGCGTCTCGTTTGGAAAGGGAGGATCAATGCACATGTTCGTCAAAGGATTCTTCGGTGGGAACGGTATTGTCGGAGCCCAAGTTCCTGTTGGAGCCGGGGTCGCGTTCGCCATGAAATACATGAAGAAAAAAGCGTGTTGTTTCACTCTTTATGGAGATGGAGCAGCAAACCAAGGACAAGTATTTGAAGCGTTTAACATGGCTGCACTTTGGAAATTACCGGTTGTATTTGGATGCGAGAATAATAAGTATGGAATGGGTACTGCTGCATCGAGATCTTCTGCTTTGACAGAGTATCATCAACGAGGACAGTATATTCCTGGTATCAAGGTTAATGGGATGGATGTTCTTGCTGTCGCCCATGCGAGTAAATACGCAAGGGAACATGCAATTAATGGAAATGGTCCCTTAGTGATGGAATTTGTGACCTATCGATATGGTGGACATTCGATGTCTGATCCTGGTACTACATATCGAACTCGGGAAGAGATTCAGAATATGAGGAGTACAAACGATGCTATTCAGGGATTGAAAACAAAACTTCTTGAGTGGGGAGTTGTAACGGAGAGCGCGCTTAAGGATATCGATAAGCAAGCGAGGAAGAAGGTTGATGATGAAGTTGCAGAAGCGGAGAAGTCCCCTGAACCAGAGCCTACGCCAAAGGTATTGTTTGAAGACATTTATGTTCACGGAACTGAGCCCCAATTTGTGCGGGGACGAATATTGGAGGAGAATTACTCGTACGCCCCCTCTCCGTGAGTAGGTACAAATGAACAGATATCAGAGAATATATCTAGCAACCTAGGAGTACCTCATATCTCATCTGAACACATCCATCCAAACCACTCCTGCCACTCCGTTCTGATATCCAGTCTAATGAGCTGAAGCTATCTATTACAAGGTACTTATGTTGAATCCTCTCCAACTGTTGCGGCTCAATATTGAAAGCATCGATATTATACAGACATGTAGCTAGTTATCTCAAAATCTCAACACAGTGCATCCAATGCATACCAACCGTTGACTCTCCATGGCGATAAGAGAATTGAGCACTGAATGTCACCAAGACATCCGGTCTTCTCGAATATCATCGAGACTTCTTCGGTAGACATCGCATTGTCCTGTTGAGCAAGCACACGAGCAAACCGAGAGGGGACGTCGCCACCATTAGACAAATTGCTCCATTCTTGTACTGATGACGGATCCAACATAATTCCAGTCCGCGATACGTCACGGATGTTTCTGCCTTGGAGACGGGAAATTTCCATCAGCAGAGTGTCCAGGCTTCCATCTTTCAATAATCCTGTCCTTCTCGAACGCAAACTAGTTTCTGCACGCTGCAAAAGAACGGAATCATTATTCAGTATGCCAATCGCAGCTAAAGATGCAAGAGATGGGATGTGAACGGGCTCCCTTTTTAAACTAAAGTCAATTAATGACAGCAAAACAGTGATACATGTCATGTAGCTGTCGGACGGCAACATTCCTCTCCTGTTCTCCTCCAGTAGCCCAAAGAACTCTGGAAACGAGTAGCATAGCGTCGACATCCTCATCACTTTCGGCCAGGACAGACTGAAAGATACTGAGAGATTCTTCCATCCGACCCATAAAATAGTATCCCAAACCCACAGTTATGTGAGATGACAACCTTGTTCTCACAAGGCCCTCGATCTCTTGTGAGAGGTCCAAACTAGTCGAGCTATTGTCTACAGCGTCTTCAAATAGACCAAGCCCAAGTGATAACCTTCCTATGTCCGATTTGACAATGCAAAACTTCTGTAATGTTTCTGGATCTTCATTGTCTTCATATTGTTGCTCAAGAATCGATGAGAGATCATATAAAATATTCAAGGCCGACTGTAGTTGATGGTCCCTTTCCAATAACAGGCTCAACAAATGGAGAGCAAATATGTCTCTTGGTCGTTGGATCAGATAAGTCCTTAAAGCATAGAGAGGGGCAGAAGGAAAGTGAAGGGGAAGAATGGACGGTTTGGACACCTGTAGCAACAGGGTCTCGGCAAATCGATAATTCGCGGCAGTCTAGGTAAGATACATGACAAATGGAACGCATACTAAGTTCCGGTCTCCGATCTCGAATGCGTGCTGATAAATATCTTGCGCCTCGATTAGATCGTTAGAGCGAAGCGCGAGGACAGCTTGTCCCAGCCACGCAACGGCATTTTCGGGATCACAAGCCTGACTCCGCGAAAAAGCAAGGCCAGCGAGCTCGTCGTCACCATGGATGAGGTACATGATTCCAAGATTAGTCCAAGCAACGGCGTTCTACAATGAGAAGGTACTGAAGGATAACGTACTCTTTCATTGATCTGCAGACAACGTGACAAAGCCTTCTCTGCCAACGACGGGAAATGTCGTGCCGTTGCGACCCCTAATGCATTCCAGTATTCAAAATTTCGGGGTTCGTGATGAATAGCTAGCTTGAAGCATTCCAAGATCGGACGGACAGAGACAAGATTCGTTTCAAGGTTCTGCGTAGTTGCCAAACGATATCGTGCTAAACCAAGGTTGAAATATGCTGCTGAATGAGCAAGTCGGTCGCCTTCTGTAAACTGGGCCATTTTCTCCATAGCAGCGACGTGAGCGCGTAACAACTTGTTTACAATATATCCACAATTATCGACTGACAGATTGCCGTCGTGCAGACTATCCAGTTCAACATCATTGATCCCGAGAATCTCAGTAGCAATTGAAGCAAGTTCGCTTGTTTGCGCAACGCACACTATGGATCCAAGATAACATGCATCACCAATCAGCTTCCAAGCTTCGCTCAATTCCTCTTTCCCATTTATAAGGCATTTTGCCTCAAGAAGAGCTTCTGATAAGAGATCCATGCTCTTCGAAAACTCACCTGCCCTAATGCACGAGGATCCCCAACTCAACAAAGTCTGGACAAGAGATAGCGAAACGCTGAACTCATTCGGTTGATCCTTGAGAATTGATTTAAAAGTTTGAATAGCTTGGTCAAACTGGGACAAGTCCTTTTGAACATTCCCTAGGATGTATTTGGAATACCAGTTTCCGGGATTTATTGCCTCCGCTCGTGCACAGGACTTGAGTGCAGCAGAATGACGTCCAGAAGAGGCGTAGGCCTCACCTAAGCCTATCCAAGAATGAAAATCGTCGGAATGACTCCGGAGAGCTGCTTGAAATGACTGTATTGCTTTAATATAGTTGCGTTTCCTCTGTTATCAGAAATGTGATTGGAGCAGCATACCAATTCAGCGACTCCCAAGGCTCGATGAGGCCAAGCAGCTTCTAGATTTGTGGCAATCCGTTTACGCGAAGTTTGCAACACCCTCTCAGCGACCACCTCTACCAAGTCCCACTGTCTAGTATTGGCAAAATCTCGCGCCAGTCTCTCAGCCGCATCCACCTCGCCGGCATCCAGTTCGAAAGCTTTTTGAAAGCATTTATAAGCTCTCTTGGAATCGTGAGCAACATCCGCATAGAATATCCCCAAACTTGTGTAGGCGGGGGCATAATTCTGATTGTATTTTAAGCACGTTACAAATGCGGTATAAGCTTCTTCATTCGCTGTTTCTGAACCTGTAGTTATTAATTTCCGATAATCTCGACAATATACCTTCATGCAAAAGGCATTTGCCTATTCGCCACCATATTTCTGCGACGGTGGCCCGGGAACGAGGATCTCTACCATCAATGAGTGGCAAAGTCTCTTCCAGTTCCCGTTTCCCTTTTTCGACATCGTGCGACAGAGCCAAAGCCCATGCGTGTTCCATCTTGGCCTCCACATTGTGCGGCCCAATCTCGACGGCTTTCGACGAATATTGAATTGCCAGTTCCAGCTCACCGGCTTGCAAGGCAATACGTGCTACCCCAACAAGGGCCTCCATCGACCGCGGCTTTCGGGAGAGAATCATGTCAAAAAGTTTCTCCGCTTGTGGGTGATGTTTTGGTGATTGATAGTAAATCAAAGAAGTTGCAAGGACGACGAGCAATACAGTTTCCGTCGCGGTTATCAGAAGTCCGGTGTCAAGACGTAGTTTTCGGAGGGCTTCCAAGGTGGACTGTGCGGTTTCAGAAGCGGCCTCATATTCCTTGTTGTACAAATAGTAAGATGCTAATATTCTCCCCGTAGTGATACAGGATGTATTCATATTGTATGCTTCCTTCCGAGTCAGTTGCATCTTGTTCAGATTATACAATCATATCCTCGAGAATCTCATCGGGAGAAATCTTAATTTCATCTGTTCCGGCATCCTGCTCGGAAGTCTCATCTGGACTGTGAGAAGGAAATGTCGATAGTCCGGAAGAAAGATATGCCATAAACACTTTGGCCAGTCCACTTTGAGGTATAGTTCCAATTAAATCCTTGATAAAGCTCTCGCCGTACATTTCTAGGCCGATTAGTATGGTGTATTGACGGTGAGGAATACCTATGAATTCAAAATCGTTCCAATCCACAGATATAGTCCATGCAAGCTCGTCCGGAAGATTTAATACAACCATGCCATGTGCAATACTCCATACCTTATCGCGTCTCATATCCTTTTCTTCAGGCGCACACACAAAAAGAGCGTCATAAGCGTGTCGAAGCAATTTTGATTCAAATAGTCTCCGAGTCTCGAGGTCATCACTCCAATCAATTATTTTCTGATAGACATGTTCAAGCTGAAATTAGTCAAAGTCTCCATCTTCAAATCACCTGTGATTTGGAGAGAAATTCTCGTTTGACGTCCTTTGTCACTTGCTCTTGATTTGCTCCAAGTCGAAGACGCCTCTTGGCGATTTCTTTATCGATGCCATCAAGCTCCGTTTTCTCTAGCGCGGCAGCGATTTTTTGACATGTTTCTGCAGGAGGAGGAATCCGACGTTCTATGAGCGAAAAAAAGGGTTGGTCGGGTAGGAGCAACGAAAGTGCATCGTTTATCTATAAAGAATGAGTTGGGTGGCATGAGAGGAACACCTGCGATTGAGAGCCTTTTTGCAGCGTTAAAGAAACAAACTTATCAACGACATGGAAGCACTTTCTTTCGTCATTACTACTAGATTAGTCGACGCCAGCCTTGGGACTGTCCCTGTGAGTATAGATATTGGCGAGTGATAGTGTAGCTTCTTTTACCCCATCCAGATTATTTTGTCTTTCGAATAGATTGAACAGACCTTGCCATGCCAAAGGATTTGTTTCACAGACTAAAACAGCCTCCCGATAGAGGTGTTCGCTGTCAGAGTACTGATCAAGGTAGAGTAGACTGACGCCAGCGAACACGAGTGCATTGTAATTGCGTGGTTCGAATGACAGAACCTTTTTGGCAAGTTCGAGAGACTTATCATACTCCTTCTTTGCTATACTTTCTCGTGCCGCCTTCAGGTTGTTCCTAATTTGTATAGACGACATTGCGCAAACAAACAAACCAAATCAACGAAGGAAAAAGCTAGACGCGATTTAAAATTGTGTAAATTGTTGTAAATTCACAAATGCATAATGGAGCTAGAGTTACATTTACTGTACAGGCCCACGGCATCACATCGCGATTGCATCTGAATTGCGATTCGCAGTTAAATATAATACTAACTATTAACAAGCTCAATTGATATTGTATTCGGACTAATGCTCTGACGACGATAATCTCAAATTGTAGTCAAAGGAAGAGCTTATACTCCAGAAAAATCAACACCATATTAATTACATGAAATAGAAAGAACAGCTAGGCAATCGTAACATCTAATCCTTATCAAGAATGATTCAATTCTAATTCATATCCGTGATCCTTGACTTGAGGCCAGAGTCTAGTAGACAAAGCGGCGGTTATGGAATCGACGTTGAACAGTGTTGTTGTTATAAGGGGATGTGCTAGTGGCAGAAGTTGAAGAGGCTGTAGGGGATCCACCGGTAGATGCAGCTGAGGTGGGACCGCTGCTAGCCGAGGAAGAAACGATGGCGAGACCGCTCGGTGTGGTTCCAGGCGAGGCAAGTACAACACTGAAGCTAGAACAACCCTCGGGAATAGTCAGACCGAGATCGATAGTAGACACGCCGCCTGCAGCTGCGCAAGAGGAATATTCAAGTATCTCGTTATCAAAGGAGGCTTGAGGGCCGCTCGCACCCATTGACCACGAGATGTCTAGGTTACGTTTACTAATAGGTTGAGCAAGGTTGGTAAAGATGATTGGAGTATCAAGGTCAACAAGTCCGTAGACATCCCCGTTGATGTCGACGAGTTCACCGTCCTCGATAGGCAAGAAAACGGTTGCGACAGCGTTAGGATCGGTGGATGCGATAAGTTGACCGTCTACAGCAACAAGGACTGCATTGGTGCCTCCGATGGAACCGCCCAGGGAGAAAGAACCAGCTGGATAAGTGGGTACTGAACTCGAGGTTGAACTAGGGGCGGCACCGCTTGAAGGTAAACCGCTGGGGTGGTGGTGGTGAGCCTTGGTAGTAACAGTGCTGGTGACGGTGGTAGTGGTTGTGCCAGTGGTGAGCGTAATGTAAGTGTACCAGGTAGGTGCAATGGTGATGTTGATTTCAATGTCGTTGATGATGACGATCGTGGGATCGGGGAAGTATCTGCTGGTGGGAACAGGATGGATCCAAGGGCCAGATTCCTCCCATTCATTAACGTCACATTCATATTGATCTTGAAGCCATGAGCCAATGTACTCGTAGACAATGAAGTGCTTTTCAGCTTGGCACCAATCTTCGTAGGAGCAGACATAGTTGGTTGGGCAGGCTTCAACATAGTAATACCAAGTTGGGGTCGTGATAGTAACTGTTTCGGTTCCGCATGTGTAAGTACCGGCCGTCGGACAGTATGTCGAGGTTGCAGTATAGGTGGTGGTGCACGAGGTAATTTCACAAGTGGCAGCCGTTACAGTGCAAACTGGGCAAGATTCGCAGGCAGAGGTGACGGTAGAGTACCAGGGATAAGTAGTGACGGTAGGGCAGTAGGTAGGATAAGTCACCGTGCAGGCAGAAGTTGGACAGGCGGAAGTCATGCCACCGAGAGTATAAACGCCAGTTGTGCATGAGGTAACAGTTTCATAGTAAACAGTTGTAGGGCAAGGATAGGAGGTTCCGAAAACTTCGCAATAAGATTGCGTCGGGGAGCAAGATGTGGTAATCGTGTATGTGACGGTTGTAGGATAAGTGACAGTGGTAGTAATAGCACCATAAACACAGAGAGATGAACTCGTTTCAGTGCAATATGTCGTGGCACTGCTGGTGGATGTGACGCAACTGGTAACTGTTTGTCCTTGGCTGGTGACATATAGTTCTGAGCAGCCGGCGCAAGGAGTGACGGTCGCCAATGTAGTGCACGGAGTTGTTGAAGGTGTGTAAGTGACGGTAATGGTCTCTGTCTGGGCTTCGCAAGTTTCTGCCGCCGTAGTAATTGTAACCACAGAGCATACAGATGTGGCCTCTTCTGTTGCGCACGTGGAAGTTGCCGTCACGTATGTAGATGTAGCAGCTTCGGTCTCGCATGTAGTGGTGGATGTAGCAGCTTCGGTTTCGCATGTAGTGGTGGATGTAGCAGCTTCGGTTTCGCATGTAGATGTGGAAGTAGCGGCTTCAGTCTCGCAAGTAGAGGTGGAGGTAGCGGCTTCAGTCTCGCAAGTAGAGGTGGAGGTAGCGGCTTCGGTCTCGCAGGTAGAAGTAGTGGCTTCGGTTTCGCAAGTAGATGTGACATAGGTTGTGGATTGCGTTGTCGAAGTAACAGTGGTCTCGCAGGTTGATGAGGTGGTCAACTCGCAATATGTACATGTCGGGGAGGTCTTGAGGAATTCCTCGCATCCTTCAGTTGGTGAGACAGTGACAGTGACAGTAACTTGAGAGAAGGTGGGGGTAGTGCATTCAGTTGTGGGATAGACAGTAGTGCTGCATTCTTCAGTGGGGTACACAGTAGTAGTGCATTCTTCAGTGGGTACGCTGCTGGTGGAACACTCCTCAGTGGTGGTGGTGGTGCATTCTTCAGTGGGCGAGATGATGGGAGTTGTGCACTCCTCACTGGTGGTGGTGCATTCAGTAGTGGGAGGAGGAGGGGGAGGAGGAGGAGGGTGAGGATGGCCCGAAGAAGCTGGAGGAGGATATGGGTGACCCGAGGAAGCAGGAGGAGGAGGGTGAGGGTGGCCGGAGGAAGCAGGGGGAGGGGGAGGAGGAGCTGCAGACGAGGCACCCCAGCCACCCATCCCACCTCGCCTTTCCATGGGAGAAGCTGAGACGACAGCGGTCAAGGCCGCGAGAAGGGCCAAGGTAGAATAACGCATTGTTGTGGTTGATGATAGATTGAATTGA
>Ga0335073_10015618_pt1 | contig 10616 bp, 6 predicted proteins | sample Lox_Sample_22_FD_207093 | JGI IMG/M metagenome (GOLD analysis project Ga0335073, IMG submission 207093) | Soil microbial communities from Loxahatchee National Wildlife Refuge, Florida, United States - Lox_Sample_2.2 | ecosystem: Environmental > Terrestrial > Soil > Wetlands | place: USA: Florida...
CCGCCGGAAGCGACTTTGAGCAGGGCCATCCGTTCCACGGTGTTGCGCACAATCGCCGGATCGGTGACCACGCCGAAATTAATCACGGCCAGCAGAGCGCCGTCGATGTCGTTCTTCACCCCCGGTCCAGCGTTCCATGCAATTCGCCGTCACGGACAAATGCAGCATTAAAGCCCTCTGAGAGCAGGGCGACATGTTTCAGAATTTCGGTCCGCGTGGTTTCGTCTCCGGCCATGCGGGCAACGCCGGCAAAGCTGCGCAGACCCACGATGGCAGCTGCAGTCGAAAATGCAAAATGCTTCTTGTCCTTCTGCCGCTCCTCCCAGATCGAGGTATCGGCGGCGACGATCTGGCCGTTTCCGTAATCCTCCAGATTGGCGAGCAGCGGCTTCACGATGAAATCCCTGGCGCTTTGATAAAGCGGGCCGCGGTAAGTGGGCGTTTGAAGCAGTGCAACATCGTGAGTCTTCCGCAGATACTGGCCGAGGACCCACAGCACCAGTCCCCAGTTATCGAATTCAATATTGGTGCTGCCCTCCGAAGTGAAGAACGGTTCCTCGGAGCCGTCGCCGAAGTAACGCACCACAGAAATCTGATAGTCGGCGGCGGCGGTTTGTGCGCGCATTTTGCCCGTGGGTTGGGCGTTGAAGTATGCCAACAGTGCGGCGCGCGCCTCATTCCGATGCCCCATGCGCGCGAAGGCGACCGCGGCGAAGGCCATATCGCGAACCCAGGGCGTGAACCATACGCCGTCGGGCAGACTGGCCACGATGAGGCCGTTGTTGTATCGTCCGGGGCGGTTGGGCTCACGGCTCTGCGCCATGCGAAGCATGACCTCGCTTTGACGCCACAGATGCCGTTCCTTATCGCTGGCAAACTGGATTGCGGGCTGCACACGCCACCGCTCCAGTTCAGCGATTTCGCGCTGCTCGAGCGCAGGCGGGGACAGATCGCCGCGCCAGCGATTGAAGTCACGCACTGCCTGTTCGGCATCGGCGCCGGGTTCGAGCGAGAGAACAGCCCAGGAACGGCTGCCCGCCAGCACTTCCTGCCCGGGCGCAGGCTGCGCGCGCAGAGGAGTAAGCGGAATGAGCAGCAGCGATTCACCGATTCCGTCGAATTGCAGCAGCTCGACGGCGGAGCCCGCTATCTGCATCACCCGTTGCGAGCGGACGGGATGGCTCCATGTGACAGTCCAGTTATCGCTCAGGGGATTGCCGGCGGCAGGCTGCCAACTGACGATCAGGGCGGTCTGGCGAAGCCCAAAGGGCATGAAGAATGTGCCCACACCCGCGCTGCTGCGGGCATGGACAATCTGCGAGTCGTCCTCGTAGTCTGCAGAAGCATCCGTTGCCACTTCATTTCCCCAGCTCAGACGGCGAATGAAATTGGTTGTGGGGAAACCTTCGCTCAGACAGTCATTGGGATCGGGCCGCGTAAAGCTGTAGGGATGAGCGTAGAACTTTGTCAAAGCTGCAGTTTGCGGAGATACGACCGCAAATCCAAATCCATTGCCGGTGACGAGGTTGGATGCGCAGGCGGGCAGGCCGCTGAAGCAGAGAATGCAGAGGAGAGCGGCGAGAAAACGGAGGAAGACAGTCATGTTTCGCATCAGCGCGCACCTACTTCAGCCGTGACAGCCAGACGAAGATCGCGCGAGGAGGCACCGACCCTTACCGTTCGAGGGCCAGCGGCGAGCACCCACCGGTTTGCGCCCGGCGACCAGTACTGCAGCGAACGAAGCGGAATATGCAGCGTAACTTCGCGGGTCTCGCCTGCAGCGAGATGTATCCGGTCAAAAGCAGCCAGCGCGCGGACGGCGAACTGCACATTGCCGCCGGGCAAACGCTCGGGCGCATCGAGGTAAGCCTGGGGAACTTCATCGCCTGCGACGGCGCCGCTATTGCGCAGGTCAAAGCGTACATCGAATCCGCCATCGGCCGCGGGGACGACGTGAAGGCGCGAATACGCAAAGCGGGTATAGGAGAGACCGTATCCGAACGGGAAGAGCGGCTTGAGTTTTTGATGGTCGTACCAGCGATAGCCCATGAAAATACCTTCCGAGTAGATGGTCTTCCCCTGACCTTCTTCAGCGTGGGACCTGCGTTCAGGATGGGAGGGACCGTTCGCTACTCCCTGTTCGAGCCGCTGCGGCCAGGTAAAAGGAAGCCTGCCGGCGGGGCCAGCCTTGCCGAGGAGCAGATTGGCAGTTGCCCATCCGCCTTCGTCACCGGGAAACCACATCAACAAAACGCTCCTGACCTTCGACAGCCAGGGCATGGCGACCGGCTGGCTCGCATTGAGGACCACGACGGTATTCGGATTCACAGCCGCTACATCGGCGATGAGCCGATCCTGATCATCCGGAAGATGAAAGACGGGACCGCCGGCGCTCCATGCGAAGACAATGGCCATGCGCGACTCTTTCGCAGCGGCGACGGCCGCGTCATGGTTGGCCTGTTGCTGCTGGGGCGTGACCCAACTGAGACGCACCTGCGCCGGCTGATTGGAGGAGTCCGGCTGCACGGACACGGCTATGGGATGGGGACCAGCCGTTAGCTGAATCTTCACCCGCAGATCATCCAGCCCATCGGTGGTCGGCAGAACATTGTCCTGGCCGGCCTGGGTCACGATTCCGTGGCCCACCATCTCTTCATTGGAAACCAATTTTTTGCCGTCGAGCGTGAGGGAGGCGAAGCAGCCGAGGTTCTGCAGATACAGCCAGTAGCATTGCCGCCGGAAACTACAAAGGCGATCTGCGGGTCTGTATGCGCATCTGTGCCGGAGGGCGCGTGCCGATTCGATGTGCGTTCAAGACCGGGCTGTCCATCGTGCGTGAAGAATGCCGCCGGAACAGGCGTGCCGGTCATGTCGTCAGCGACGGCATAGCGCAGATGCACGCGAGGCCGGCTGGCAAGAAGCTTCCGGAGCGCGTAGAACGGGCCGACCTGACGGGCAGGAATGCCGACCGCTTTTTCATCGGGGATCCCGATGGCGATGGCCTGGCCCGCTCCGGGACCGATCAGCGCCAAAGAGCGCAGATCGTCCTGAGTAAGAGGAAGCGCACGGCCGTTATTGCTGAGGAGCACTGCGGCGTCTTCGCCGGTTTTCTCGACAACAGGAGCATCGGCGGCTGTGTCGATGGGAGTGATGGTGTGCTTCGATCTGCCATCGAGAAGGCCGAAGCGATCCATCTGGCAAAGAATGCGGCCCACAGCGCGGTCGATGGCAGCTTCGCTCTCCGTACCTGAATCCACTGCAGCGCGCAGGGTCTGCTCAAAATTCTTTGCCAGGGGTCCGGGCATTTCGAGGTCCAGGCCATCCTTTACAAAATCAGGCGTGTGATTGGCGCCCCAGTCGGAGGTGACAAAACCTCGGAACCCAACCTGATAGCGCAGAACCGTGATGAGCGTGTCGGGATTGTTGCAGGCGTAGGCACCGTTGATTTTGTTGTAGGAGCACATAATCGAAGAAACGCCGGCGCGAACGGCAGCAGCGAAGGGCGCAACATAGATTTCATGCAGCGCCTGCGGCCCGATGACCACATCCGTTCCGCCGTCATAGCCGACGAAGTGCTTGGCCTGTGCCATGATTCCCTGACTCTGAATGCCTTCAATCTCGGCAGCGGCCATCTCTCCCGTGAGCAGCGGGTCCTCGCCGAAGGTGTTATAGCCGCGCGCAAAGGTAAGGTCGCGGTCCATGTTGATGAAAGGCTGCAGGACCACGTCGATTCCAAGGGACCGGGCATCGCGCGCGATCACGACCCCGTTCCGGCGCGCGTCCTCGCGGCTGAAGGTTGCGGCCAGGCCCATGGTGGCGGTAAGGGCGGTGGAAGGCACGCGGGTCAGCACTCCCGGAGGGCCATCGGCAAAGCGCATCGAGGGAATGCCGAGGCGCGGTACTCCCGCAAGATAACCGGCCTGTCCCTGAAAGGTCGCGGGATTTTCATCGTAGCCGTGGAGCATGCTGACTTTTTCAGCAAAGGTCATCTCGCTGAGCAGCTTGTCTACCCGCGGATTGCCGGTGACGGCCGAAGGCGGAGCGTCTGCGACCGCCGACTGAGACGGATTGGCACCCTGAGCGGGACAAATGAAGGCGCAAGCCAGGAGCGCCGCAGCAAAGACGAGCGGCGCTGCCGCAAACAAGCGAGTTTTACCCAATCCTTCCCGACTTTCCATAAACCTCCGCACAGACCTTCGGCGCAGAATGCCGGTCTGCTTCAGCTAATCTGTAGATAAGTTGTGTAGGGCAGGTCGCCAATTGACGTGAACGGCAGCAATTTGACCGGGCCGGCGGCAGAAGCAGCCTGCCATTGCCGCGCGCTGATACGGGTGGCTGCCAGCAACTGCTCCCGCGTGATTCGAGGCAGCGGGCTGTCCTGCCGTTCCTTTACGGCCATCAGCACCAGCGGACCACGCAGCAGGGCCACGGTATTGGCGTGCCGCGCATCGATGGGCTCAAGCCGCATTTTCATGGGAAGCTCCAGCTCGACGCGATCTCCGCCGGCCCACTCACGCTGGACGGACGCGAACTGTCCCGGCACGGCCAGGCCCGGCTGCCGCGTACCGTTGACAAAGACCTCAGCGCTCTGAGCCCATGCCGGGATGCGGAAATGGAGGGTTTGTTCCGCAGGCCGGGAAGCGGTTACGGTGAACGCAATTTTCTCTTCAAACGGATAGCCGCCCTCCTGAGTGAGCGAAAGAGCTGCGCCATTGGCGGTCCAGCGCAGCGTGGAAGGGATATAGAGATTGACGTAGACGGCCTGCGGTCCACGGAAATACGTGTTGATGCGGTAATCCGCGGCCACCTGCGGCAGCGTTCCCGAGCAGCAGGGCCAGCGGGACACGTGATATTCCCGCGCACCATTGTAGTTGTAGTCGGAGTAGTAGAACGCATGCCCGTTTTCCTCAAGCGGCTTCGCTCCGAGCACGGTATTATACATCACGCGTTCCATGCTGTCGCCGTAGCGCGAGTCCCGGGTGATGCGCAGCAGATAGCGGGTCAGCTTGAAATGCGCGTAGGAGCCGCAGGGCGTTTCAAAGCTGTGGTGGGTATTGATCAGGCTGGCATAGACATCGTCGCTGTCGGGCGCGCGCAGCTCTTCATCCGGCCCCCAGCCGCCGGTGGCGTAACTCTGGGCCTGCACCATGGAAAAGCCGTTACGTCCGGCCCGCAGATGCCTTTCGCTGCCTGCAACCATATATGCCATGACGGCCGAGTTCAGCGAATTGACATAGCTGTACGCGTGGCGTCCCTGCAGTACGTTTTCGCCGCGGGACAGCGGATCGAACCAGGTCTTGTCGTCGAGGTATTGCAGACCCAGGTCGAAGTAGCGGCGGCCGGCGCCGCGCTGATACGCAAGGAACAGGTTTTCGGGCATCGTGTAGGATTCATCCCACGTCCAGGACTCGTTGTCCGCGGGTTGATCCATCCGCCAGCGAACACCGTGTTCGACGGCGTGACCGGGAAGATGCGGCATGGCAGTATTTGTTGTTTCTTCGAGGATTGCCAGCGCCTGCGGATCGCCGGCCAGGGTGTGGGAGTCGAGCAGGCCGAGCAGCAGCTTGTCATAGGTATAGGCGGGGAAACGGTTTTTCTCGTAGAACTGCGCGGAGATGGTTTGGGCGTAGAGCCGGTTCAGGCGCAGAACGCGGTCGCGCGTAGCAGCGTCGCCGGTGATCGCACAGGCCCGCGCCAGTGCCGAGACCCACTGGCCGAAGGTGCATGCGGGAGCAAAGCCATCGTCGAAGTCTTTGCGATAGTCATAATCGGGATCGTAGTGGTACCAGCCGCCCAGATCCTCGCCGGGCGCGGGCAGTCCGGACATCTGCCGGAAAGGCTTGAGCAGGCTGTCGTCGCTGAGCGACATGAGAACAGCCTGGGTCTCACGGAGCTGGGCCTCATGGAGATCACTGCTGAGCAGAACGTCGCCATAGCCAAATTCTTCGAGCGGCGCGCCAGCAAGTAACTCCGATCCCCAGGCCAGATTGCGCCATGAGCTATGGCCGGCGGCTGCGGCTGCGGCGAGCGTCCCCATTTGCAGAAAACTCCGGCGCGAAATATGAGTCTTTTTTCCCGACTGAATTGACATACTTCCCCCACTTCTTTGACGAACCATACTTTTGCCTGTGCCGCTCCTGTTCCCGATCATTTCCAGACGAAGGTTACCACTGCGCCTGCGCTCAGGTCAGGCGTTACGCTCCTGCCGCGATAGCGAATCTGGAATTTTTGCGCCGAGGCGCCGTCGTTAGCGACGATCAACACATGAAGGCCCTGCGGAGTAAGGAAGGCGACATTGGACAAGGAATCCGGAATTCCGGAGGCGATGCGAACGGAGCCAGGCGGAACGAATCTGGATGCGTGAGCGATGGTGTAATAGGCCGAGTTGCGGGTCACCTTATTCCCGTCGATGGTGATGGCGCCTTCGCAAACCGGACATCCACCGTTGTTCGTGTGAGGGCCGAAGGCAGGATCGGCGGCAAGATTCCACAGCAGGACGTTTCGGCTCCAGTTGCGCGGCGCGCCGATGACGAGATCTTTGACGGGCGAGGCAATGTTGAGTCGCGAGCTGCCGGGAGTATCCACCACCATCTGTTCGGTGAAGTAGATGTTTTTGTCCGGATAAGCGTCATGAACCTGGGTGAGAGCCGTGATCTCTCCGGCGTACAGATGGAAGGCGGAACCATCCACATACTGCCGGGCATCGGGATCGGCCAATATTGTCAGGGGATAGTCGGGACGGTCGCAGTTATGGTCGTAGACGATGATTTTCGTCCGGATTCCGGCGCGCCGGAATGACGGCCCGAGCGATTGTTTGATGAACTGGTCCTCCTCGTTTGCCTGCATCACCAGGCTGGGGGTGTTATCGGGATTGAGGGGCTCGTTCTGCGGTGTTATGGCGGCGATGCCGATGCCGTTGGCCTTCATGGCCTGAATGTATTTCACAAAATAACGAGCGTAGACATCGTAGTATTCCGGCTTAAGACTTCCGCCTTTCAGGCTGTCGTTGGTCTTCATCCACGCGGGCGCCGACCAGGGAGTGGCCAGGATGGGGAGCGACGGATCGATGGCGAGGATTTCCTGGAGTACGGGAACGACGGTGGTTTGATCAGGGCCGAGGCTGAACTGCTTCAGATCGACATCGGTTTCGCCCGGAGCCAGATCATCGTATGTGAAGGGATGGTCGTTCATGTCGGAAGAGCCGAGGCTGATCCGGAGATAGCTGATTCCGATGCTGCCGCCGGACCGCCCGAAGAGTTCTCTGAGCAGCGACTGCCGCTGGGGCGCATCCATCCGCATCAGGAGCTGGGCGCTGCCTCCGGTCAGGGCCATGCCGAAACCATCCATGGTCTGAAATTTCTGCCGGTCATCCACGGTGACGGCAGGCAGCGATGACACGGACCGTTCAAAGCGCAACGGAGTCTGCTCCGTGAGCAGTGCGCTCCGGTCGGGCGTGGTCAGCCACCAGGCGACTGTTCCCTTGCGCTGCGCGCCTGCCGGAACCGCCGTCAAACCGGCGAGCAAAAAAGCCATTATGGTGGTACGCATAGACCTCCGTTATGCGTTGTGCCGTGATTCGCTCATGGCTGAATGTCAAAGCCTGGAAGCTACGGGTTGCCGTCAGCGGCATCGCTGTCCTGACGCTGGCCCGATGCGACGCGCATACTGTTGAAGATTTGCTCGAGTTTGTCCCTCATCTGCTTGTATTTCAGGTACTCTGCCAACTGTTGCTTCATGTCTTCAGTCCTGCCTTCCTGGCGGTAGAGCCCGGCGAGACGGTAATGCGCCACATAGTTGGTGGGATCGATCTGGATTGCCCGCTCGAACATCTGCTCTGCCTTGTCCCGCTGATTCATCCGGGCCAGCACTTTTGCCAGCTCCGTGGCGGCATCGGTATCATTGGGGTCCAGCTCCAGTGCGCGGGAGTCATCGGCGAGGGCTGTCTTCAAGTCTCCAGCCTGCACGGCAATCATCCCCAGAGACAGCGTCGCCTTTTCATCGCGCGGATCGACAGCGAGCGCCGCCTGGAACTCGGCCGGCGCTTCGGCCTTGAGTTTCTGGTCCCCGGAGTTGAAGAGGAGATCGCCCAGCTCAGAGTGCAGGCCGGCAAGCTGCGGATCGATTTTGAGCGCGTCACGGTAGTTGGCGATAGCGGCATCATTATTGTCGTGGTGGGCCAGCTCCCGCGCCATTACCTGATGCATTTCCGCACTGTCGGGCGCGCTGAGAGCGAGCGTAAGCATTGCGCGGCCGGCGAGATCGGAATTCAGGCGATAGGAGAGAAATAACAGGGACGGGTCCGTCGGGCGAGACACCAGCAAGGTTGACACAACGTCGGCCGCTTTTTCGAGATCGCCGGTTGCAGTGTAATTATCGATGAGCGCCCTTCCCACTTCGAGCTGAAAACCGGGCTCAAGCAAATGCGGAAACGCCGCCTCCAGATCCGCGCGGCTCGCGCTGCTATTCTGCAACTGGCCTTCGGCGAGTCCCAGCAGCCCCTGAATCTTCCAGAGATCGGGGCGGGCACTCACTGCAGAGCGGAGATGAGGAACAGCATCGGCAAACCTGCGCTGAAAAAACAGCAGGACGCCCAGGTTCCCCTGCGCATCCACGTTGCCCGGATCGATATCGACCACCGCCTGCAGCTCCGGAATGGCCGCCGCCGGCTCCCTTGCGCGAATATACTCGCCGGCTTTGCGGAGGTGAGCCGCCTCTTCCTGCCGCTTGTCAGGACCGGACTGAGAAAAGCTGCAGATACTACCCAGCAACGCGACTCCAACTGCCATGAAAATCCTGGAACACATCCTCATTCTTTGACCGCCAGATTCTCGAGGTCATCAATTCCAGGGTCCCAGCCGTTTCAGCAAAGAGACGGCGATCGACGCCGTCTCTTCCCGAGCGACCCTGCCCAGAACCTAATACGTCAGGTGTATTCCGATTTGCAGATTGCGTCCACCCACTGTCGTCGACGAGATGGCAGTGGTCCCCATAGTGTAAGGCGTGCCCGGCCCGGATGAGCCGCCGAGACTCGCGTCTCCCGGCACGCCAAAGGCCGGATGGTTGAATGCGTTTTGTGCATCGCAGCGAATCTGCAGGACCATGCCTTCCCGCAGCGGCAGCGGGAAGTCCTTGGCCACAGAGAGGTTTACAGTATTGAGTCCGGGGCCGTAGAGGCTGTTTCGCTTCACATTGCCGAAGGTCCCGTTTGCCGGCTGCAGGAATGCCCCGGGGTTGAACCAGTTGTAGATGCTGCGGTGCGCGGGAACCGGACTGGCGCCAGTATTCCAGTCCGGAAAGGGCGTACCCGATAACGCGTAGGTGTTCTGCGTGCCATCCACCGTATATGGGTTGCCGGATTGCAGAACCAGCGTTCCCGACAACTGCCACTTCAAAAGCTCATCGAACAGAGTGCTGTTGTTCAGGAAACGCCTGCCTCTACCGAAGGGCAACTGATATATGGCATATCCCTTAAAGGCATTCCGCACATCGAAGTTGGAGTTGCTGTAGTTGGCTGACGGATCATGGGCGTTCTGCCAGTCCTGCGGTCCGGCACGGCTGCCCCATCCGGAGGAGTCCATGTCGTCGAGCATGTGCGACCACACATAGTTAAAGCTGAAGCTGAGACCGTTGGACATCCGCTTGGTGACGGACGCCTGCAGCGAGTTGTAGTTCGACACCGCATTGTTGGTGCTGCCGTTGATGTTTTGGTAGATCGGGTACGGGCGGAAGGGCTGAGAGTTGGATACCAGCTCGTTCTCCGGCACCTGGTTGATGTCGACGGGGAAGTTCAGGTTGTAGCCGTGACTGCCGACATATGCAAGCTGCACGACCAGATTCGTGCCCAGCTCCTTCTGCGCCGTCAGGTTCCACTGATAGATTTTGGGGATCGGAGTATGGTACTGCGCGTAGCCCGCGGCCTGATTGTTAAACCGGGTGGGGTCGGTCGAGGCCGCAGTAAACGGCAGCGGGGTTGTGGTTCCGAAGATAGTGCCGGAGCCGTCAAGCTGGGTGATGGGAATAATACCGTTGGTCGGGTCCGTGACATTACCGGAGGAACTGACTGAGGCACCCGGGCCGTAGCTGACATTATCTCCGCCATAGGTATCCAGGCTCCACATGTAGGAGTAGAGGCCAAAACCGCCATAGAGGACGGTGCCGGGGTGCACCTGCCAGGAGAATCCAACACGCGGCAGGAAGGTATCCCAGACATCGGCCATCAAGGCAGTGCGGCCATTGGCATGGGTTTCGCCGTACCAGTATGCGCCGTCGGTCCCCGTGGCCGGATTCAACACGGTTGGATCGAAACTGGACATGTTGCCCTTGACTTCGTTCCAGCCGTGGCTGATCTCATAGCGCAGACCGACGTTGAGGGTCAGATTGGGATGGATTTTATAGTCGTCCTGAATGAAAACCTGCGGAGTCTTCAGACGGGCGCCATACTCCGGACTGACGTTGGCGCTCCAGCTATTGGCGTACCCGAGGAGAAAGTCTGCAAATTCGAAGCCGGTTCCCGCTACCGGGCCCGCCAATCCGGTTGTCGGATCCACAGTCCATTGCTGCGTGTATTGTCCGGTAAACCCCAGCGTGCCGGCATTGATGTTGCCCCAGGAAGTGGA
>Ga0335073_10015619_pt1 | contig 10615 bp, 9 predicted proteins | sample Lox_Sample_22_FD_207093 | JGI IMG/M metagenome (GOLD analysis project Ga0335073, IMG submission 207093) | Soil microbial communities from Loxahatchee National Wildlife Refuge, Florida, United States - Lox_Sample_2.2 | ecosystem: Environmental > Terrestrial > Soil > Wetlands | place: USA: Florida...
TACTTAACACACTGTTTGGGCGTATAGTGATTTTCGTTCCGAGGAACCCGGCATGATCTTCTACCGCGCCCTGAGAAGCCGTGCGCTTGCTCACCCGCACGTTGCTGGCTCTGAGTCAAGCAGAAGGCAAGAGGCTACAACTGCGGGAATCGTCAAGCAGCCCTACTGGCGCATCGGAAAGAGGCAACTAGACCTCTTCGAGCCAGTGGTGCCGCTGTCCCGATGGATGTGGCGCAAAAAAATGAAGGACAAAAAACAAGGCCCGCTTTGCTAGAAGCGGGCCTAGAGATTTCGGTCGGGGGCCAACCTAGGAGAAGTGTATCATAGGGGGCCTATCAATGCCACGCCAGAAAACCAAACGCGGCTATCGAGAATACAAATTCAAAATTGACGCGTTCACGCCAAACACAATTCCCATGTCTCGACTGGCTGAGTACCTCACTGATCTTGCCGTGCTTCTCGGCAGTCGGGAACGCGTACATTTCAATCGGGTCGAAGAAGGAAGCACCACGCCCGTAGTGCGCGTGGAATGGGAAGCAGAGCCAAAAGTGCGAGACAGAGTGCATAAGGTGAAACTAAAAGAAGCACCGGAGGATGTTCTGCGTGCTGACCGTGACATCAATCGAAGACTCGCAGAGGACAATGCTGTCGGTGTTCTTCAAGACCCCGCCGGAAGCAAAGTACTTCGGTTCCCCGGAAGGGAATTACTAAAACGACTTCAGTTTGGACCGATAAGCCAACCTGGATTCTTTCAAGGCGTGCCGATTAGTGTCGGAGGAGAGCGAGACCCTGTACCGATTCATCTGGACGACGGCAAAGAGAAGTATATCGTTCTCGCACGGCGCACAATCGCGAAGGATATTGCCCAGTATCTCTTCACTACACCGATTCGTGTCGAAGGGACTGGAAGATGGTTGAGGCACGCTGACGGCGAATGGGAATTGCTCGACTTCAAGGTAGCCGATTACAGGCTGGTCGAAGACGGAGACATTCGGAAGAACGTTAACGATCTACGGAAGATTCCTGCCGCGTGGAAGCAGTTTGACGATCCACTTGCTGAATTGGCTGACATAAAACAGGGCGGGAAACCGCAATAAGGCAATGGTTGGAATTGACGAAACCACGCTATCGTTGGTCCTTCATCCGAAGGCGCGTCCACCAAAGGACCCCAAGACCAAGAAGCTTGTGGAGCGCGTTGAAGATCGAATTGAAAAACTACTCGAAGACCTCGACGCCGATAGTGAACGAATCATCTTGCCGACTCCCGCTCTGTGTGAGTTCCTCACTCTAGCGGGGAAGGATGGCCCAGAATACCTCGAAAAGATCAAAGGCATGAAGACGTTTCTAGTTAAGCCATTCGACGAAATGGCAGCCATCGAGTTAGCGGCAATTGAACATGAAGCCAGAGGCAGAGGCAACAAGAGGGGCGGAATCGCGGCTCCTTGGACCAAGGTCAGATTTGATCGGCAAATTGTAGCCATTGCGAAAGTGAATGGTTGTAAGAAGCTCTACTCCGACGATGGCGACGTTATCAAATTTGGCGAGAAGGCAGGGTTGGAAGTTGTTTCTACGTGGAGCCTGCCTCTTCCGCTAGCGAAGCAAATTCGCATGGACTATGACGCAGAACCTATCCGGGCGATTTCGTTCGAGGATGAAGCTGATGAACAAAAAGGGCAAGATGCTGCGAGGGTCAATCAAAATCCCACTGGGCTTCAAACAGACAGTGCTGGCAGCACTGGAAACGCCGCCGCAGCCACGGAAGAAAAAGGTAAAGAAAAAGCCCGCTAAATGAGCGGGCTGTCGGGACTCGGCCTTACGGACATTACGCCCTGCCTGTTGCGTCATTGGGCAGCCTGCCTGAAGCTGGCAAACACCGAAGTGTGGGACGCAATCTTAAAGTTGAGCCCACAGATTTAGATGAGGGACGTACCTCAAAAGCTGCAATGCAAGAAGTTGCAAGGTTTGCGAAAGGGATAATTCCGTAAAACGCGGCTGCAACTTGTTTGTTATCAATCGCTTACGCGGATACCTCTGGCGCGTGTAGCGCTTTGAAATCAATGAGTTACAGGCCTCCTCGAGGCCTCCGCCGGCGGCCTGCAAGTTTTGCAGCGTTCCGCGAGAGGTCTGCCTGCACTCACCGACGTAACGTCGACTCTGGCCGCTTCCATCGATAAGATTGTGCGCGTCTGTGATTTGCGAGGTGGCAGTGATTCATCACCACGGCTTTTTTTCATCCTTTCAGCACGCTTTGCGTTTTTCTATTCTCGCAGCGTGGGCCTTCCTGATGCTGTGTCCTCGACCCTCGTTCGCCGCCTCCGGACGTGACAAACTTTCCGGGCCGATATGCGGCTCCATCGGCGACTTCGACCCTGCCCTTGATGTGCGCGCTCTTGATGAGTACCAGGACGCGGTGGCGGCGCTGTTGCAGCAGAAAAAGTTTGACGATCTCGATTGCCTTGCCGATTCCGCAAGAGTCACCAAGGCGAGGTTCTCCGGAGGAGCGTGGCAACTGCACAACCTCTATTTGGGCCTGAGCGAACCGAGGCCGGGCCATCCAACCGAAATTGATTGGAAACATCACTTCCGACTTCTGGAAGACTGGACCAGCGCGAGACCCCGGTCGGTAACCGCGCAGATCGCACTGGCGGAGTCCTACGTCGCCTACGGCTGGGACGCCCGCGGCAATGGCTTCGCGGGTGATGTCAGCCAGAGTGGCTGGAAACTGATGGACCAGCGGGTGGAGAAGGCGCGCAAGATTCTCGAACGCGTTGCCAGACAACCGGTGAACGATCCCGAGTGGTACATGGCGATGGAGCAGGTAGCACAGGGCCAAAGCTGGGACATTGCCAAATGTAGGCAGTTGGTCGAGGAGGACGCCGCGCTCGAGCCCGGCTACTACTATGTATACCGGCTTCAGGCTCACATTCTGTTGCCCCGATGGAAAGGGCAGGAAGGCGATGCGGCGCACTTTGCCGAAGATCTCGCCAGCCGCCTCGGTGGGGAAACGGGCGAGACCGCGTACTTTCAAATCGCAGATACGGTGCTGACGATCGCGGTCGACTACGCCGAGTTCTCCCATTTTTCCTGGCATCGCCTGCAAAGCGACTTCGCCCTCCTTGAGAAAGACCAGGGCATATCGCTCAACAATCTGAACGCCTATGCGCTGATGGCCTCGAGGGCAGGCGATTTCGTCGCCGCTGAGGAAGCCTTCAAGCGCATCGGAGAGAATTGGGATAAAGACGTCTGGCGGACAGAAACCTATTTCCAGAGCAGCAAGACCCGCGCGGCGAGCCTGGCCCGGTTGACACAACAGAAGAATGGGATGGAGGGCGAAGCCAGAAGCAACGCAGAAAATCCGCAGGGAGCAGCCTACAAGAGAGAGGTAGAAGCCCGGCTCAGCCCGATGGAAAAAGATTGCGCGGAGAGGCTAACTCCGCTCCCCCCGAGGTTCGAATTGCTGATTTTGGTTTCTACGCGGGGGGACGTTTTTAGCGCACAGTCGAATCCGTTGTCCAATCCAACGAATCCCATGGCGCAATGCCTGTTTGAGTCCCTGTTCAAGCCGCATCGCACGACGGACGCGCTGCTGCCGCCGCCTCCTCATCCTAAGTATTGGCTGGAGGTCGATATTGATCCCGCAGGGATTGCCTCCGCCAAGTAAACCTGCCCGGATTATTGCACCGTGGGATTTTGCTCTTCCGGGGCGCCATGGCGGCGCAGCAGTTGCGGCAGGTTCTGCGAGAAAGCCGACCGGGGCAGGACCATGTCGCACCCCACCTCGTGCGCCTTCTGCTTCAGATCGCCCTGCACGTGGGAAAGAAAACCGATAATCGAGGTCCCTTTTTTCAGCTTCGTCTTCAGCCGGGGAATCAGGGTGAGGGGTTTGGCGTTGGCATTGTTGAGATCGAAGATGATCAGCGAAGGCTTCTCGTCGCCGTTATGCTGCATGCGCTCGGAAAGGTCTTTGTCGGTCTTGACGAATTCCACCTTGACGTTGAGCTTGCGGGCGGTTTCCTGAATTTTGGCGGCGAAAAACAGGTCGTCGACGAAAGCGAAGATGCGCGAGCTGGCATCATCGCGCAGCACAGGCAGCGGCTCGGGTTCGACGGGGGCAAACGACGGGGAAAATCCCGGACGCTGGCGCCCGGGCTTCTGGCCGTTGTTGCCGCCGGCCAGCGCCGCGCGATAGCTGTGATCCATGGGAGCGGTGTAGATTCCGTCCTGATTGTGCCGAGCCTGGGCCGCGCCCCCACGTTGCCCGCGTTGATTGTTGGGACGGCGTCCGCGCCGCCTGCGGTTTCTGCCTCCGCCACCGGAGGGTCTGCCTGGTCCTGCGTTCATAGTCCTCTCAAATTGCCGTGCAGGTTTGCCATCCCTGTCCGGACCTTCCGGTCTTAGCGATCTGGTTCTGGGCCTGATCTTCAGCGCCGTGCGTTCGGGCACACCTTCAACTCAACCCGCCTTCCGGCAGGTTCGAGAGGCGTGGTATCGGCCACGCACACAATTGCGGATTGGGCTGGAACGCACTTGGCAAACAAACGCTAACTGTTGAAGCACGCTTGCATCTCGGCGAACGAAACTCTAATTCTGCGAAAAGTATGTGGTTTCCGTTTATTCGGATCTGTCACGCTGCCGGGAAGGCGGGCGTGGAAGGCCTGCGCGGGAACGAGGCCATATGAGAACACTACTATCCTACTCGCCTGGCCCAACTCGCGCAAGGGGGCAGAGAAAGTTGTTTTGCACAGGAGGACATGACTGTCTGGGATGGAAGCCGACATATTCTTCTGCCTTTCAAGCCTCACTCGATGAAGCCCTGCCGCACGGCATGAATAAAATCGGTATAGGCCGGGGTGTGCCCGCGTCCACGCATTTCCGTCGCGATCTGCCCGCGATGGTAGGCGGAGTGCATCAGCACGTGCGTCAGAACATCCTGAATGCGGCTGGTAAATGCCTCACCCTTGCTGTTCTTGTAAGCAACCTTCTCGCTGAGCGCCGAGGCTGCGAGTTGGTCAAGATAGTCGAGCCATGCGGCATTCAGCTCGGCCAGCTGAATTTCGCAGCGGGCCAGATTGAATTCGGGCCACACGGGCAAGCTCGGCGGGCGCTGCCGCAGGCGCTCCAGCCAAAGTTGCTCCGCCGAAAGCACGTGCGCCAGCAACTGTAGCGACCGCGCAGAAGCCGCATCGCCGGATTGCAGTGCCCTTAAGACCTCGCCGTTTGCCCAGTGGTCATATGCGAATTGGCGGCGAAGATAATCGATGAGATCCATGAATCGCTCCCTGCTTCTGGATTCGATGCTGCGAACCGCTGCCGGTCGCTTCGCTCATTGGGTCGACTGAGATTGACTTCTAAAGGTGTTTTACCGTGCGTTAATGCTTTTTTTACAATCGCAGGCTACACTCAAAACTGAGCCGGCGAAGTTGGCATGCGCCGAATCGTTTCCACCGGATATGGCCCGCAAGGCAGACACGCTCGGAGTTTCCGGCGCATCCCGCAAAGGCGAAGCGCAGCCCGAGCCGGGCACGGAGGACGCCAGAAAAAGCCCGGCCGCGCTCGACGATCTTTCCGTGATGGCGCTGCGCGCCTTTCTGATTGCCCGCGACGCGGCTTTCAACGTGCGCGACCTGCTGACCAACTCTTCGCGCATGGCTTTTCTGGCAATCAAGGACTGCGAGAAAGAGCTCGACCTGATCGAGCGCCAGATCGACGACCGGCTTCCCGCGGCGATTACGCGGGTGAACGAAACGCGCGCCCGCCAATTGCTCACCAGCCTGAAGAGCACCACCGATCTGGAGCGCATCGGCGATCTGGTGATGAGCGTGGCTCTGAGGGTGCAATCGAGACCGACGAAGATGCCGGCGGCGGATGTGCGCCAACTGGTGGCCATGTCGGAAACGCTGCGCGACATGCTCGACCTGGTCTACCACGGTTTCGTCAACCTCGACCTGGAGTGCGCCCGCAAGGTTCTGCAGATGGACAAGGAGATTGACCGGGTCTGCCACGCCATGTTCCAAAAGCATCTCACGGAGAACACCGGGCAAAGCAATGCGGGCGGATTTGATGTGCTGCTGATGGCGCAGGCGCTAGAACGCGCGGGCGATCACACCACCAACCTCGCCGAAGATCTCTACAGCCTCATCGAAGGGCACACGCTGCGACACGCTCCGAAAAAGAAAGCGACATAGAGGCAGCCGCCCCGGCCGGTTGCCGGCACCAGCCCTTTGCGTCATGTGAAAAGCGCCTTTCCAAATTCATCATTCGTTAACACATTGGAAACATTCTCGCAACATTTGGCCAATAAAGTCGTGGGCAGCGCCGAGTTGCGGGAGGCAGTTCGGCATTCCGGCGGCGCTAAACCAGCCGGCCAACGTACCCCCTATGGGATCCCCTTACGAACTGGCAAGCGATGTGGGCGTGGTGAGCACGCCGCGCTTTCTGGTCTTCGTGGTGGAAGACGACGAGGATATCGCACGGCTCATTTCGCACACTTTGCAGGCGGCAGGCTTCGATGTACAGAGCTTTGTGGGCAGCAATTCCGTCATCCCCGAGGCGTTGCGCGAGGCCCCGTCACTGTTCCTTCTGGATGTGATGCTGCCCGGGCAGGACGGCTTCGACCTGTGCCGCCAGATCCGCCAGACTCCCAGCCTGTCCGTCATTCCCGTCATCTTCCTGACGGCAAAGACCACTGAGGCGGACCGGGTGAAGGGGCTGGAACTCGGCGGGGACGACTACATCACCAAGCCTTTCAGTCCGCGCGAACTGGTGGCGCGCGTGCGCAGCGTGCTGCGCGGACTGCGGCAGGCGCCGGCGCCGGTCGAGGCGCTTCGCCTGGGTGATATCGAGATCGACGCCTCTTCGATGACGGTGCAGGTGCAGGGCAGACCCGTGCTGACCACGGTACGGGAATTTCGCCTGCTGGAATATCTGGCGGCCCATCGCGGACGGGTGCTGACCCGGGATCAACTGCTGGACGCGGTGTGGAAGGAGACGCCGTTTGTGACCCCGCGCTCCATCGATGTTTATATCCGCCGTCTGCGCGAGAAGATCGAAGATGATCCGCGGCACCCGCAATATCTCAAGACCCTCCGCGGCATCGGCTACCGCTTTGAAGTGCCCAAATAGACCGCCTCGAATCACGTCCCGCCCTTGATTTATTCTGGAAGACCGCGCTTCCGGCGCGGCGATCATGACCCGGCAAAAGCCACTGTGGAAAGCGGACGATCAGAAGGCCCGTTTATCGGAACTGACGGCGCGATCGGAGAACTCCGCCAAGGATAATGCCCTGCGCCGCGACGTACGCTCCCTGGGTGCGTTGCTGGGACGGGTATTGGTGGAGCAGGCAGGGCAGGAACTCTTCGACACGGTGGAAGAGTTGCGGCGCCTGATGATCCGGCATCGCCAACAGGTTCACGGTACGGTACGCGGCATTCGCGCGGGCGGCGACCTCATGGCCAGCGCCGAGGCCATGATTGCGAAAATGGACTTGAACCGCGCCTATCAGGTGACCAAGGCTTTCGCAATTTATTTCGAACTCACCAACCTGGCCGAGACCAATCATCGCAAGCGCCGGCGACGCGCCCGCCAACTGAACCTGGGAGGCGACCCTCTGGCCGGCTCGTTTCATGGAACGCTGGCGCGCATGAAAGAGGCTGGTTTGCCGGCAGAGGCGGCAGTGGAAGCTCTGCGCGAGCTGATGGTGACTCCGGTATTTACCGCCCATCCGACCGAAGTCGCCCGCCAGACTATTCTGGTGAAACGCCGCCGTGTCGCCCAGCAACTGGAGCGACTGGACCGTCTCCCGCTTACCATCGACGAGGCCCTGCGTTGCGAAGAGTCGATTCACGCGGAAATTACTTCACTGTGGCAGACCGACGAGGTCCGGCAGACCAAGCCGACGGTGGACGACGAAATTCGCATGGGCTTGCGCTACTTCCGGCTCTCGCTGTTTGAGACTCTGCCCCGAATTTACGCGGAAGTGTCCGAGTCTCTGCGCGAGGTCTATGCGGTCGATCTTGACTCCATCGAGGTGCCGGGCCTGGTGAGCTTTGGCTCCTGGATTGGCGGCGACCGCGACGGCAATCCGCTGGTCAAACCTGAATGTGTGAAAGACGCCTTGGAATTGGCGCGAGGGGTGATCCTCGGCGAATATATTCGGGGCACGGAGTTCATGAGCGATTGCCTGAGTTCGTCGCTCCGGCAGGTGAGCGCTTCGCCGGAAATTCAGGCGCGCCTGGCCAGATACGAACAGATCATCCCGAGCGTGCCCATCCTGTGGGGACCGGCAAATACCACGGAACATTACCGGCGTTTTCTTTCCTACGTCCTTTACCGGTTGCAGCGCAGCCGGGAGGGCCCGGGCGCCCCGCATTCCTATACCGATGCGTGTGAATTTGAGTCTGATCTGGTGGTCTTGCGCGAGAGCCTGCTGGCGAACCATGGGTGCCGGTTGGCGGAAGCGGTGGTCGATCCGGTGCTGCGCCAGGTGCGGACCTTCGGCTTTTACCTGCACGCGCTCGACATCCGGCAACATGCGCGCGTCCACTCCGAAGTTCTGCGGGAAATCGAGTTCCGGCAGGTCGATCCCAGAAAAAGTGAGTTGCGCAACTCTGGGCTGCCGACGACCAAACTGAGGAAGTCGGATTTGCGGGCGACCGCGCCGGAGCTGACTCCGGGCGCGCCCCCTCCGGAAATTGACGATTCGATCTCGGCCCAGACGCGCGAACTGATCGAAACCTTTCGCGTCCTGCAACACTTGAAACGGACTTATCCCGGGCAGTCCATCCGGCAATACATCATCAGCGGGACGGAATCGGAAAACGACGTGCTCAACGTGGTTCGCCTGGCCAGGCTCTGCGGCGTCAACCTCGCTGGCGGCGATGGCGATCCGGGCCTGATGCCGGTGCCGTTGTTTGAGTCGATTGCAGCGCTGCGGGTCGCCGGGGAGGTGATGCGCCGCGTGTGGCGGAATCCCGACTATGTGCCGCTGCTCGATTCCTGGGGACGGTGGCAGGAGGTCATGCTGGGCTACTCCGACTCCAATAAAGACGGGGGCATGCTGACCAGCACCTGGGAGCTTTATAAGGCGCACCGCGAGCTGCATCAGGTAGCGCAGGAATGCGGGGTGAAGCTGCGGCTGTTTCATGGCCGCGGAGGAACGGTGGGACGCGGCGGCGGGCCGACGCACTCGGCCATTCTGGCGCAGCCGGAAGGCTGTTTTTCCGGGCGCATCCGCATCACCGAGCAAGGAGAAGTTCTGAACTGGAAGTATGCCGATGCCGTGCTGGCCGAGTGGAATCTGGAGCTGATGATCGCCGCCAGCCTGGAGGCGCTGACCCTCTCTGGACGCCAGCCGGCAAAAGATCAGGTGCGATGGGAAGAAGCCATGGAGGATATGTCGCGGGAGGCGCACCGCGTCTATCGCCGCGATATCGCCGAGAATGCCGACGTGCTGGAATATTTCGAGCAGGCGACGCCGGTGCTGGAACTGGATGCGGCGCGCATCGGCTCGCGGCCTTCGCGCCGGTCGCGGGGACGGAGGCTGGATGATCTGCGCGCCATTCCGTGGGTATTCGGGTGGATGCAAAGCCGCCATGCCGTGCCGGCATGGTATGGCGTCGGCGAGGGGCTGCAAAGCTTTGTCCGGAAGGGATCGGCGCACCAGCGTCTGCTGCGCCAGATGCTGCGCCATTTCCCGCTTTTCACCGACCTGATCCAAAACGTCGAGCTCGCGATGGCCAAAGCCGATCTGCACATTGCGCGGCTTTACTCTGGCCTGGTTCGCAACGCGGCTCTTGGCGCGCGGGTGTTCAAGATGCTGGAAGAGGAATTTCTTCGCTGCCAGCGGATGATTCTAAGCGTATCGGGGCAGCGCCAGTTGCTCGCGGGCAACCGGGTGCTGTCCCGCTCCATACAGTTGCGGAATCCTTATGTGGACCCGATGAGCCTGATCCAGGTCGAACTGCTGCGGCGCAAGCAGCAGGGCGAGGACCCGGCAAAGCTGGAATATCCCCTGGGGGCGACCATCAATGGCATCGCCGCCGGCCTGCACAACACGGGATGAGCCGTGGCGCATTCTTGATTCGAGCTTGAAGACCCCAGATCCCTCACTTCGTGAGGGATGACAGAAGCAGGCGTCCGCCGTATCGAGCGTCCGGGTAACGTGACCGACTCGCGTGCCGCGATCACCCGTCAGCGGTTGATGTCATCCCTGGCCTGCAGCCGCTTCAGGTTGTTTTCCAGACCCGGCCGGTTGATCTCCGGCGCTCCCGCCAGCGCCGTTTTCATTTCTTTCACTGCGTTGTCAAAATCTCCCTGATCGCTGTAAACCCGCGCCAGGCCGAGGTGCGACGTCCAGTCATCGGGAAATCTTTTCGCATTGGAGCGATAAAGAGCGAACGCTTCTTCCTGTTTCTTATCGCCCTGGAGTTGGCGGCCATAGATGTAAAGCTGCAAAGCATTGCCCTTTTCCAGCGCCTTGTTGCGGAAGGTGGTCGCATCCTGGGTACGTCCCATGGCGTCCAGAATGCGCGACTTACTGAGCAGATTGTCGAAGCGCTCCTCGATCTGAATGGACTCATCTTCGTCCTTCAATGCTTCGTCCAGATCGATCTTGTTG
>Ga0335073_10015620_pt1 | contig 10614 bp, 9 predicted proteins | sample Lox_Sample_22_FD_207093 | JGI IMG/M metagenome (GOLD analysis project Ga0335073, IMG submission 207093) | Soil microbial communities from Loxahatchee National Wildlife Refuge, Florida, United States - Lox_Sample_2.2 | ecosystem: Environmental > Terrestrial > Soil > Wetlands | place: USA: Florida...
CCGGTCAGCGTGAGCCGGTCGCACGCGTTTGGCCGGCCGGCGCCGCAGGGATAACACAGCCCGCAGGGGTGCAGCGGCCACACGGCCACGCGCAACCCCTTCTCGAGTTCCGGGCGGCAGCCTGGGCCGATGGCCGTGATCTCGCCCGCCAGCTCGTGACCCTGGACCCTCGGGAACTGCGAGCCGCCCGCCGCGTCCGACATCTCCCCGGTGAAGAAGTGGTAGTCCGAGCCGCAGAGCCCGACCGCCTCGGGGCGGATCACGACCTCGCCCGGGCCGGGCGGGCCCGGCTCGGGGCGTTCGACCACGGTCATGGAGCCGGCGCCGCCGGTGACCGCCGCGCGCATCAGCGGCTCCCGGGCGGGTCGGGTGTGACGGGTGTGCCGGGTGTGGCAGGTGTGGCGGGCGGCCCGGGCTGGGCGGCGCTGCCGCGCAGCAGGTAGGCCGAGCGGAGCAGCTCAGGGCGCGCGCGCAGGTCGCGGGCCAGCCCGGAGAAGCGGAGCTGGCCGCCCTCCATGATGTGGGCCTGGTTGGCCAGTCCGAGCGCGATGGTGGTGAACTGCTCGATCAGCAGGATCCCGATCCCCGACTCGGCAACGGCGCGGATCCGTGGCACCAGCCGGTTGACGATCACGGGGGCCAGCCCCAGGGAGAGCTCGTCGATGAGCATGTAGCGCGGCTCGCAGACGAGCGCCTGGGCCAGCACGACCATCTGCTGCTCGCCGCCGGACAGCATCCGGGCCGGCGCCGACAGCCGCCGGCCGATCTCGGGGAACAACTCCAGGACGCGCTCGCGGCCGGCCCGGGCCTGTTCGCGCGGCAGAGAGTAGGTGGCGACCCGGATGTTGTCGTCGACGGTCAGGTCCGCGAGCAGCCGCCGGCCCTCGGGCACGATCGCGATCCCGGCGCTGCGGATCCGTTCGGGCCGGCGGCCGGCCAAGTCGCGGCCGTTCACCCGGACCGAGCCCGCCCGCGGCGTGAGGACGCCGCCGACCGCGAGCACCAGGCTCGACTTGCCTGCGCCGTTGGGGCCGAGCAGCGCGGTGATCTCGCCGGCCGGTATCTCGATCGTGACGTCCCTCACCACGGCGCGCCGGCCGCGCTCGACGGTGATCCCGGACAGCGCCAGCGACTCGCTCACAGGACCTCCGCCGTACCGAGGTAGGCGCTCACCACGCGCTCGTCTCGCAGCACCGCCGCGGTCGGGCCGGACGCGATCAGCTTGCCGAAGTCGAGCACCGCGGTGGTCTCGCAGCACGCGGACACCAGGCTCATGTCGTGGTCGACCAGGATCGTCAGGGCACCGGCGTGCTCGGGGATCCGGCGGATCACCTCGCTCAGGTGCTCGGTCTCGGTGTCGGGCAGCCCGGCGGCCGGCTCGTCGAGCAGCACCAGCCGCGGCCGGCCGACCACGGCCCGGGCCACCTCGACCAGTCGCCGCTGCCCGGCCGCGAGCGTCGCCACCTTGGCCCACGGGTCGACGTCGAGCCCGACGAATTCGACGGCGTCGAGCACGTCCCTGCGACGGCCGGCCCCGCCCAGCCAGGCGTGCTCGTGAACCATCGCGACGTTGTCGAAGACCGATAGCTGCTCGATGGCCTGCTCGGTCTGGAACGTGCGCCGCACGCCCCAGCGCGCCCGGCGGAAGTGGACCATCGACAACAGGTCCTCGCCGAACGCCCGGACGGTTCCCGCGGCCGGCCGGACGAACCCGCTGAGCACGTTGAAGAACGTCGTCTTCCCGGCCCCGTTGGGCCCGATCAGCCCGCAGGTCCCGGACTCAAAGGTCACGCTCATGTCGTCCAGCGAGGTCACGCCGCCGAAGCGGACGGTCAGGCCGTCAACCTCGATCACCTAGCCACCCCGCGCCACCCTGGCCGGCGCGCCCCGGCGCGCCAGGCGGCGCAGCAGGCGTCCCAGCCGGGCCAGGTCCTTGGGTACCTGATCGGCCAGCCCGGCCGGGGCCGTGGTCAGCACCTGCAGCACGCCGACGCCGAACAGGATCGTCAGCCAGTCGGCCGACACCCCCCAGGTCTGCAGCACGGACGGCAGCAGCTGCCACAGCAGCCCGGCCACTATCGCGCCCCAGAGGCTGTACGCCCCGCCCATCAGCACCACGGCCAGGAGCGTTATCGAGTAGTAGGTCGGGAAGTCGATCGAGTACAGGTAATGGTCAGCGCCGGCGAGTACGCCGCCGGCCACGCCGGTGATAAACGACGCCAGCGCGAGCGCCCACAGCTTGTAGAACCAGGTGTTGATTCCGGCGGCCAGTGCCGAGGGCTCGCTCTGCCGGATGGCGGCCCACGCCCGGCCCGGCCGGGTCCGGATGTGCACGAGCACCAGCAGGAACATCACCGCCGCCACCACCACGGCGTAGCGGAAGTACGCCGGGTCGCTTCCCGCGACGCCAGGCCGGCGGATCGGCGGAATGTTGACCAGGCTGCCGTTGTAGCCGAAGAACCCGTGGCCGCCGTTAGGGAAGTTCGCGGTGGCGAGCACGACCGTGATCGCGCCCGCCAGCATCAGGGTGATCAGCGCCAGGTACAGCCCGCGCAGCCGCAGCGCGGGCAGCCCGATCAGCGTGCCGATCAGCATCGTGATCAGGCCCGCCTCCAGCAGCACCAGCGGGTAGGGCTGCGACGTGGCGAACAGCAGCCGGGCGGCCACCCAGGCCCCGATCGCGAGCACCGCGACCTGGCCCAGCGAGACCAGGCCGACCCTGCCGACCAGCACCCCGAGGCCGAGCGCTGCCATCGACCACACCGCCACCTGGGTCATCGAGTCGATGTAGTACAGGCTCAGCAGCTGTGGCAGGCCGAACAGCGCGAACAGCAGCAGCGCGGCGGCCACGCCCGCCCGGACGAGTGTTCCCGTGCCGGGCTTGAGCAGCGGCGAGCGCTGCCCTGGGCGGGCGGTGGCGACCGCGGTGCCGACCATTACATCTCCTCGCGGGAGCGCGACAGCACCCGGCTGCGCGACAGCACCAGCAGCGCCACCGCCGCGAGCACGAACGGCGTCATGTCGCGGTAGTTGGTGAGCGAGGTGATCGGCGTCAGCAGGTCGTGGACCAGGCCGATCAGTATCGCGGCCGCGAACGTGAGCGTGATCGAGCGCAGGCGGGCGATCAGCGCCGCGGCCAGCGATGAGATCACCAGGAAGGTGAGCGTGGTGGCGTCGAGCGCGACCAGGTCGGCGAGCAGGACCCCGGCCACGCCCGCCAGCACCCCGCAGCCGAGCCAGGCCGCCGCCTCCACCCGGCGCACCGGCACGCCCAGGGTCGCGGTGATCTCGCGGTCGTTGGCCATGGCCCGCATCGCGGTCCCGAGCTTGGTGTAGCGCAGGAACGCCCCGGTCACCACGGTGATCACGATGCCCGCACCGAGCCCGATCACCTGGGTCCAGTCCACCTGGACCTGGCCGATCGTGAACCCGCCGCCGTCGGTGGGCAGCGTGATCGCACGCGACTCCCCGCCGCTGGTGGTCCAGAGCAGGTCCATCAGGCCGAACAGGACGAGCGTCAGCCCGAGCGTGGCGACCGCCTTGATCAGCGGGTCCCGTTTAGCCAGTGCCCGGCCGAACACCATCCCGTATCCGAGCGTGACCACCGCACTGAAGGCCACGCACACCAGCCACCCGACCCAGCCCGGCGCGTGCGCGTCGTTGATCAGGGACCACGCGATCAGGGCGCCCATGGCGCCGACGGCACCGAACGCCAGGTACACCACGCCAGTGGCCTGGTATAGAACGACCATCCCGACCCCGGAGAGTGCGTACACACCGCCCAGGGCAAGACCGCTCACGATGAACGGCTGGAAGTCCTGCCAGCTTGGCATTGGCGGCTACCCCGGACGCCCTGATCGCTTCATCCTTGTTACCCCGCTGTCGGATCGGCCGTTGCCACGCCCGCGACGTTGCGGTACGCCTTGATCTGCGGGTCGACCGACGAGATCTGCGTGCAGCCCTGGGCTGTCACCATCTTGCCGTTATCCGGCGTGACTGTGTAGTCCTCGTTGTTGGGTATATGCAACGAGTAGTTGCCGTACGTCCATTTCTGGCACAGCATGCCGGTGTCGAAGTTCGTCACCGCCTTGAACGCGGCGCTGACGCTCGCCACCGTGTACGGGCCCGTGATCGTCTCCAGTGCCTTCACGGCGACCTCAGCCTCCACGAAGCCGAACTGGCTAAAGCTGCCGATCCCGCCGGAGACCGCCTTGCCATACTGCGCCAAAATGGCCCGGTAGAGGTTCATCGTGTGCGTGTTCGTGCCGTCTGCGGGGGTCAGCTCGGCGTTGACGAACAGCTTGCTGTTCCACTTCGGGCCGAGCGAGGTGGCCAGGAAGTCGGTGTCACACGGCGTCGAGCAGCCCCACAGCTTGACCCGGTCCTCCAGGCCGAGCTTTTGCGCGGCCTGCAGGATGACCAGCGCCTCCGGCGGAGTGAAGTTGAGTATGACGGCGCCGTTCGGGCCTGCGTCATCGACTTCCTTGATAGCGACGGAGTCAGCGTCCGAGATCGGCACGTTCTCGGTCAGCTGGGTGATCGGCACGTGTGCGGCGCCAGCCAGCGCGGCGGGACCCGCCGCTATGTAGCCCGTGCCGGGCACGTTCGACTGGTCGAACACGATCTTGGAGACATGCTGCGACAACGCGTACTGGACGGCGCCGTCCGAGCTGTAGCGTGGCCCCATGTTGACCGCGGCGCTGTTCGGCGTGGACCAGCACTCGGGCGCGATGCCCGAGTCGATGATGTCGTAGCCGAGCTTCTGCCAGTAGCTCGAGTCGATCGAGCACTCGATGATGCTCGTGTTGCCGACGATGCCCACCACGTGGTCGGTCTGGACGAGCTGCTTCGCGTCGGCCGCGATCTGGGCCGGGTTGGTCTGCTCGGTCTCGATGTAGTACTTGATCGGATGACCCTTGATGCCGCCGTTCGCGTTCACGCACGCGAAGTAGGCCGCGGCCATGTTCGAGATGTCGGTGAACGAGGTTCCCGGCTGGTTGGTCACGATCACGCCGAGCGGAATCGGCGTGCCGGTCGCCGTCGCGCCCGCCTTGGTGCCGCACTGCGACGTGCTTACCGCCGCGGTGCTTGGCGCCTTGGTGCCGCTGGTGCTGCTCGGCGTGGTCGACGTGCCGCCCGAGCTGCCGCATCCGGCGGCGACCAGTGCTCCGGCCACCGCGACGGCCGTGATGATCCAGCGCGCGCCTGATGTGTGCTTCCGCTTACCCACCATCCCCACCTCCTGGTGGTGAAGGCACGAAGTACCCCTTGTCTGGTATGTGAGCCGACGCTCACCTGCCGTCGCCTGGGGCCGGAGGCGAGGGCGCGTGAGAAAAAGTATGTGACATTGTCAACGACGGGAGTACTTAATTTCGCCTTGGATGCTAGATGTCGGCTGACATCAGCGCAAGGCTTCATCGGTGATCTCGGCAGCATCGAAACGATCTTGTGACGCGCCGCACAACGGCCGTCGGCCGGGTTGTGCGGGACCAACAAACCCGCGCCCCGGCCGGCTCCCTGCTCGCAGCGGCCGGCTTGACTCCGTACCGCGGTACGGCGGCTAGCTTGTCGTTTGTCCACCACAACGAGAGGAACGACCGCCATGGGAGCCATCAAGACCGTGACCGACGAGACCTTCGACAGCGTCGTGCTCGGCAGCACCCGGCCGGTCATCGTGGAGTACTGGGCTCAGTGGTGCGGCCCGTGCCATCAGCTATCGCCGGTGCTCGAGGCGATCGCGAGCGAACATTCGGACCGCGTCGACGTGGTCAAGCTGAACATCGACGAGAACCCGGCCGCTTTTCAGAAGTCCGGCGTCCTGGCCGTGCCGACGATGAACGTGTTCTCCGGCGGCGAGATCGTCAAGCAGGTGATCGGAGCCAAGCCCAAGTCAGCCCTGCTGCGCGACCTCGCGGATTACCTCTGACGCCGCCCCGCTTGGCTCTGACGCCGCCCCGCTTACCTCTGACGCCGCCCACCATGATCGTTGTACGACTGCGCCTCCACTCGCGTCGTTGTACCTGCGCACGTACTGCAGCACGTACGCACGTACAACGACGGCGCCTGGACTGGGCTAGCGCGGCATGGCCGGATGGCGTGCGGGGGTCCTGTGGTCAGTGAGCCTGGTGTGGCAGCGCTCGCTCAGTCGACCGTCGCCGCGCGCTCAGTCGACGACGATCACGGACTCGGGGCGCCCGGCGCCATCGGCGGCCGGCGGGCGGAACGCGGCGAACGGGTTCGTGATGACTAGCGTCTGCTCGGCGAACCGGTACAGCGTTGCCGGCCGGCCGCCAAGCGCTGTAGGCCGGGCGGCTGCGGTCGTGGGCTCGATCACGTCGCGACGGGTGAGGATCCGCTGCAGGTTGGTCGCCGACACGGAGTGGCCGATCGACGCCGCGTAGATGTCGCGAAGCTGGGCGATCGTGAACGTCTCCGGGGCGAGGGCGAAGCCGATGTTGGTGTAGGAGAGCTTGGCGCGCAGTCGCTCCCTCGCCGACCCCACGATCGAACCGTGGTCGAACGCGGTCGGCGGCAGATCGGCAACGGGATGCCAGGCGGTATCGGCGGGCACGCGCGGCTCGGCATCGGCCGAGACCAGGGCCAGGTACGCGGTGGCCAGGACGCGTCCGCGGGGATCGCGTTGCGGATCGCTGCGCGTTTCAAGCTGCTCCATGTGCGCGATCTCGGTCAGGTCGACCTTGGTCGCCAGGTGGTGTCCGAGCGAGGTGCCGAGGCGCTCGCCGGCGCTGAGCGGGCCGCCCGGCAGCGACCACAGGCCCTCGAACGGCGGCGCACCCCGCTGCCAGAGCAGGACGTGCAAGCCGGCCCGGCGGACCTGGAGGACGACGGCCAGCACCTCATGACGGAAGCGGTCCTCGCGCCTCGGGCGGTCTTCCCGGCGGCGGGCGTCGTCGTGACCGAACTGGTCCTCGTCGCTCAGCGGATCCAGGTGGCCCGGCCGGTCGTCCCCTGGCTGGCCGGCGGGCGGCTGCTGTGCTCGCACCTTCGCATGATACTGTGCCTCGAATAGGTTTTAGACTTTAAGTCGAAAACCTCTGAGCAGGTGATCGGAGCGGGAAGGAGTGGGGCGATGAGCGGCACTCCGGGGGCAGCAAGGGATGTCAGGGCCGGCGCGGGAACGGCAGGCCCGGGAACGGCAGGCCCGGGGGCCGACGCAGACTGGGCGGCGCAGGTCCGGCGGCTGGCCGCCGAGCGCGACGCGGTGATCCTGGCGCACAACTACCAGGTTCCGCAGATCCAGGACGTTGCCGATCACGTGGGTGACTCGCTGGCCCTGTCGCGGCTGGCCGCGGCGAGCACCGCGAGCACAATCGTGTTCGCCGGGGTGTACTTCATGGCCGAAACCGCCAAGATCCTCGCACCGGACCGGACCGTGCTGATCCCCGACGTGCGGGCGGGGTGCTCGCTGGCCGACAGCATCTCCGCGCAGCAGGTGCGGGAGTGGAAGGCGGAGCACCCGGGTGCCGCGGTCGTCGCGTACGTCAATACCAGCGCCGACGTCAAGGCCGAGGCCGACGTCTGCTGCACGTCTGCGAACGCCGCCCAGATCGTGCAGTCGCTCCCGGCCGACCAGGAGATCTTGTTCCTGCCCGACCAGTTTCTCGGCGCGCACGTGCAGCGGGTCACCGGCCGCGACAACATCCGCGTCTGGATGGGCGAGTGTCATGTGCACGCGGGCATCAGCCCGGGTGAGCTGCGCCGCAAGGCGGCCGAGAACGCCGATGCCGAGCTGTTCATCCACCCCGAGTGCGGTTGCTCCACCGCCGCGCTGTGGCAGGCCGGCTCGGGCGACCTGCCGCCGGAGCGGACCAGGGTGCTGTCCACCGGCGGCATGCTCGACGCGGCCCGCAGCACCCGGGCCTCCTCCGTGCTGGTGGCCACCGAGACCGGCATGCTCCACCAGCTTCGCCAGGCCAATCCCGAGGTGAGCTGGGAGCCGGTCAACCCGGACGCCGTGTGCCGGTTCATGAAGATGATCACGCCAGACAAGCTGCTGCGGTGCCTGCGCGACGGGGTGCACGAGGTGCACGTCGCGCCAGAGGTCGCGGACCGCGCCCGGCGTGCCGTGCGCGCGATGATCGCGGTCGGAACCCCGTCAGGCGCGGGCGAGTGACCGCGCCCGAACTCCGCTCGCTTCCTGGATCAGGCCGGCACTGGGAACGTGACGCCGACGTCGTGGTGGTGGGCTCGGGAGCGGCGGGCTTGAGCGCCGCTCTGGCGGCGGCCGGGCGCGGCCTGCGCGTGCTGCTGATCACCAAGGACGACCTCGGCGGCGGGGCCACGCCGCTGGCCCAGGGCGGCTTGGCTGCCGCGATCGGGCCGGGCGACACCCCTGGCCTGCACCACCAGGACACGCTGATCGCCGGGGCCGGCCTCTGTGACCAGGCCGCCGTGGCCACGCTGGTGGCGCAGGCGCCGCGGGAAATCGCCCGGCTGACCACTCTCGGTGCCAGGCTCGAGAGCGGCTCGCCGCACCTGGAGGGCGGGCACAGCCGCCGCCGGATCGTGCACGCGGGGGGCGACGCGGCCGGTGCCGAGGTGCACCGGACGCTGCGGGACGCGGTGCTGGCCAGCCCCGTCGAGATCCTCGCGGGCGGCGTCGTGCTGGACGCGCTGGTCGGCGAGCGCGGCGAGGTCGGCGGGCTGTTGGTCGGCATGACCGGTGCCGACGGCCGGACGCTGATTCCCGGGACGGTGACGGCGCGTGCCGTCATCCTGGGCACCGGCGGGTTCGGCCAGGCATTCGCGACCACCACGAACCCGGCCGGGCTCACCGGCGACGGCCTGGCCCTGGCCGCGCGGGCCGGCGCCGACCTGCGGGACGTCGAGTTCGTCCAGTTCCACCCCACGGTGCTTTGGCAGGAGCGCTCCAGCGGCCAGTGCCCGCTGATCACCGAGGCGCTGCGCGGAGCCGGCGCGGTGCTGATCGACATGGCAGGCCGACCGGTGATGGCCGGCCAGCATCCGCTCGGCGACCTGGCGCCGCGCGACGTGGTGTCCGCCGTCATGCAACAGCGCATGTCGGCAGGCGACGGGCCACACGACCACCTGTGGCTGGACGCCACCCGGCTGGGGCGCGAGCGGCTGGAGCGGGAGTTCCCTACCGTGACCGGCGCGTGCCGGGCGCGCGGGATCGACCCGGTCACCGAGCCGATCCCGGTCGCGCCGGGAGCCCACTACGCCTGCGGCGGCATCGCGGCCGACATGGACGGCCGGACGTCGGTGGCCGGGCTGTTCGCGGTGGGGGAGGCCGCGTCGACCGGGGTGCACGGCGCCAACCGCCTGGCATCCAACTCCCTGGTCGAGGCCCTGATCGCGGGACGTCGCGTGGGTGATCTGGTCGGCCGGGAGCTGCCTTGGCCGACCGTCCGCCTGCGGACGCCCCCCGTCGGTCGCGGTGTGAGCCCGGCGGCCCGGCCTGGCCTGGCCGCCGCGATGTCGCGGCACGCCGGGGTGCTGCGCGACCTGGAAGGCCTGGAACTGCTGCTGGAGATGCTGGAGGAGGCCCCGCCAGCGGGCGTCGACGCGGACCTGGCGGTGGTCGAGGCGACCAGCCTGCACACGGTGTCCGTGCTGGTCACCGTGGCTGCCCTGGCCCGCGCCGAGAGCCGGGGCTGTCACCGGTGGCGCGGCGTGCCGTCGGTGACGGCGGCCACGGGAGCGCGGCATACGATCCTGCGCGCCGCCGGCGGGCGGCCTCAGGTCGTCCGCGACGACGTCCCGGCCGTGGCGTGATCGATCGGATGGGTTCGCGGCGAGCGGGGAGAAAAACATGACACTCCACGAGACGGTGACCGAGGCGCTCGTCGCGGCAGGACTCGATCCTGAGGACACCGAGCGGGTGGTCCGGACCGCGCTGGAGGAAGACTTCCGTTACGGCCCCGACCAGACGTCGGCGGCGACCACCGCCGCCGGCGCCCGAGCGGTGGCCGAGGTCGTGGCGCGGGAGCCGGGCGTGCTGGCCGGTACCCCGGTCGCGCTCGCGGTGCTCGGCGCCGCCGGGGTGGAACCCAGCGGGATCGAGACGGTGCGTAACGACTGCGAAAAGATCGACCCGGGCACCGCGGTACTCCGGATCAAGGCCCCGCTGCGCGAAATGCTCGGCGCCGAACGGACGCTGCTGAACTTCCTCACGCACCTGTCCGGCGTGGCCACGACCACCCGCCGGTGGGCGGACGCGGTGGCGGGCACGGGCACCGCGGTGCGCGATACCCGCAAGACCCTGCCCGGCCTGCGGCAACTCGAGAAGTACGCGGTGCGGTGCGGCGGCGGGACCAACCACCGGATGGGGCTCGGCGACGCGGCGCTGATCAAGGACAACCACGTGGCCGCCGCCGGCGGCGTGGCCGCCGCGATCCGGGCCGTCCGGGCCGCAGCGCCCGGGCTGCCGCTCGAGGTCGAGTGCGACACGCTGGACCAGGTCGGCGAGGCGCTGGAGGCGGGCGCGGGGCTGATCCTGCTCGACAACATGGGGCTCCACGACCTGCGCGCGGCGGTCGCCAGCGCCCGGCGGTACCCGGGGGTTGCGCTGGAGGCCAGCGGGGGCCTGCGGCTGGAGACGGCGCGGGCCGTGGCCGAGACCGGCGTGGATTT
>Ga0335073_10015621_pt1 | contig 10614 bp, 5 predicted proteins | sample Lox_Sample_22_FD_207093 | JGI IMG/M metagenome (GOLD analysis project Ga0335073, IMG submission 207093) | Soil microbial communities from Loxahatchee National Wildlife Refuge, Florida, United States - Lox_Sample_2.2 | ecosystem: Environmental > Terrestrial > Soil > Wetlands | place: USA: Florida...
GTCTGCCCGCCAAGGATCTGTCGATCAACTACGTGCCCGTGCCCTATCCCGACTATCCGCCGGCGCGGATCGAGATCAGGCCCGGCGAGCGCGAGCTGTGGCGCGTCCTCAACGCCTCGGCCATTACTTACCTCAACCTTGCGGTGCTCTTCAATCGCGCGCCGCAGAGACTCGGGGTCGTCGCGATCGACGGGGTTCCGCTGCGCTGGGGCGGCAGTCCGTCGCCCCCTATCGCGTGGGTCGATCACATCGGTCTGCCGCCGGCATCGAGAGTTGAATTCGTCGTCCAGGGACCGCCGCTCGGCGTTCCCGCATTGCTCGTGACCCGCACGGTGGACACCGGACCGGGCGGCGAGAACGACCCCAATCGCGCCCTGGCGTCCATCACGGCTGCGACCGATGCGCCGCAACCGCAGTCAGTACTGCCGTCCCACCCGGAGACGTTGCCGCCTGCGACACTCCCCTGGCTCGGCGATGTGCAGCCGGTGCGGGTCAGGAGGCTCTATTTCTCCGAAAAGCTCACGAATCCCAACGATCCGACGAGTGCCGTCGAGTTCTACCTCACGGTCGACGGGCAGAAGCCGCAGCCCTTCCAGATGGGCTCCCCGCCAAACATCGTCGTCAGGCAGGGCACCGTCGAGGACTGGATCATCGAGAACCGCTCCGCCGAGCTGCATGCCTTCCACATTCACCAGCTGCATTTCGAGCTGGTGGACTGGAACGGCGTTGCGGTCAACGAGCCGTTCCTGCGCGATACGGTCAACGTCCCCTACTATAACGGGCGGCAGCTCGAGTACCCGAGCGTTCGCCTGCGCATGGACTTTCGCGATCCGAATACCGTCGGCACCTTCCCCTATCACTGCCACATTCTCGATCACGAGGATGCCGGCATGATGGGAACGGTGAAAGTCCTGCCGGCGTCCGCTCCGGATCCGGCGCACAACTGAAGCGAATTGCAGCGTCGGCCCGACGCGTAATCTTTCAGACACCGTACGGTAACAATCGTCGATTAAAAAAGCACACTCGGTTACGGCAAGCAATAGGGGAGCTTTGTTGCCCATGAACATCCAGAGTTTCAGGTCTCGGCCCGCGAATTGGCTGCGCTGCGTGCTCGGCACGCTCGCTTTGCTGCAGATGTCGGTCGGCCCGGCGGTGATGAGCGTTGCCGCGGCGAGCAATGCGTCTCCGTCGTCATTTGCCGACGACAATACGACCTCGCCGATCAAGCACGTGATCGTGATCATCGGCGAGAACCGCAGCTTCGATCACGTCTTCGCCACCTACGTGCCGAAGAGGCCCGGAGTCACCGTCCGCAACCTCCTCTCCGAAGGCATCATCGCCCTGGATGCCAACAAGAATGCGATCCCGGGCCCGAACTTCGAGAAGGCGCACCAGCTCGCGGCCACCGACACCGGGTCGAACGATCCCTTCCTGTTGAGCCCGCCGAAGCAGGAGTTCCCGAACAACCAACTGCCCGCCCCGCTGGTCGGTGGGCCCAAGGTCTCCTACATACCGAACGAGTGCAGCGCGACCACGCCGATCGCCCAGTGCACGGCCAGCCTGACTCTCGCCCAGCAGTCCGAGAGCGGCCTGCCGGCGTCCTACTACCCCGATCTGCTCACCGGCGGCACCGGCCAGACCAAGGGAACGCCGGATCAGCGCATCACCAACGTAACCGCGCTCCCGGCCGGCCCCTTCCAGCTGACCAACGGCTCGTCGTTCGTCTACGACGACTATGCCCAGAGCCCGGTGCATCGCTTCTACCAGATGTGGCAGCAGCTGAACTGCAGCGCGAATCGCTCCTCGCGGGACAACCCGTCGGGCTGCGACGGGAAGCTCTTCTCCTGGGTCGAAGTGACCGTGGGCGCCGGTACGGATGGCGTCACGCAGCCGGCCGTCTGCAACCCCGGCAGCCCGACTCCCGGTTGCTTCAGCACCAACTACCTGCCGGGCGCCACCACGACCGGTGAGGGCTCGACCGCTCTCGGCTTCTACAACGTGCAGCGGGGCGACGTGCCCTATTTCACCAGCCTGGTCGAGAAGTACGCGATGAGCGACAACTTCCACCAGTCCGTCAACGGCGGCACGGGCGCGAACCACATCATGTTCGGCCACGGCGACATGATCTGGTTCAGTGATGCGAACGGCAGGCCGGCCGTACCGCCGAATGGCGTCGCCGTGTTCCAGAACACCCCGGACGCGGGCGTCGTCCACCAGATCGAGAATCCGAATCCGGCCGGCGGCACCAACAACTGGTATTCGGAGGACGGCTACGGAAGCAGCTACAATTCCGGTTATCCGCCACCGTATACCAACTCGCCGGCCTACGGCGGTGGTTCCTACACGGACTGCTCCGACATCAACGCGCCCGGCGTTCGCCCGATCGTCGATTATCTGGCCAGCCTGCCGCGGCCGATCGATCCGCACTGCGAGCCGGGCCACTACTACCTGCTCAACAACTACAATCCGGGTTACTTCGGTAATGGCAAGAACGCCTTCACCGACCACAACCCGGCCAACACGCCGTTCACCATTCCGCCTTCATCGACGCCGAGCATCGGCGACGACATGAATGCGCACGGCATGTCCTGGAAGTACTACGGCGACCAGTGGAACAACTACGTGCCGGACCCGTACCAGATCAACTACGGCACGGCCGGCCCGAATGCGGATGAGTACTGCAACATCTGCAACCCCTTCCAGTACGACACCTCGATCATGTCGCACCCCGACCAGGTTGCGGCGCACATCGCGGACTCATCGAGCCTGTACACCGACATCTCGAAGGGCAGGCTGCCTGCCGTGTCGATCGTCAAGCCGAGCGGATACACGGACGGACATCCGTCCTCGTCCAAGCTCGACCTGTTCGAAGGGTTCGTGCAGAAGATCGTCACCCAGGTCGAGGCGTCATCCTACGCCAACGACACCGTCATCTTCATCACTGAGGACGAGGGCGGCGGCTACTACGACTCGGGCTACGTGCAGCCGCTGGATTACTTCGGCGACGGCACGCGCATCCCGCTCATCGCGGTGTCGCCGTGGGTCAGGCCCGGCTACATCTCGCACGACTACTCGGATCACGTCTCGATCCTCAAGTTCATCGAGCGCAACTGGCGTCTGCCGCCGGTGTCCTACCGCAGCCGCGACAACATGCCGGATCCGCGCACGACCCGCGACGACCCCTACGTGCCGGTCAATTCGCCGGCGATCGGCGACCTGTGGGACCTGTTCGACTTCTCCAGCGGGAACCATCATGGCTGGGGCCAGAACGGCCAGGGTCGGAATCAGCGGTAACCGGAATCCGAGAACCGGTATTTGACCAGCCCCGCGGGCCGCGTGCCGGCCCGCGGGGCGTCTTCTTAGATGTCGGTCGTCAGATAGGCGAAGATCGTGCGCGGGCCAGGGGTCAGGAAATAGCCGGGCGTGTTCGCGACCGTCCACCAGGAGGAGTCCGTCACGTTCTGGATCTGCACGCGCAGGGTGCTGTTCCTGCCGAATATCGTGAACCGGTAGCGCCCGCCGAAGTTCAGGATCGTGACCGCCGGCACGTAGACGCGGTTGTCGACGGTGGCCGGTGCGACGCCGAAGTGCAGAGCCGACAGATCCAGCGAGGCGTTCGACCACTCCGGCATCGTGTAATTGATGTTGGCGGAGTACGTCAGACGGGGCTGCCCCAGTGCGACCGGGCCGACTCCTTCGGCAGCCAGATTGGGCCCGATCACGGAGATCTTGTTTTCGAGGATGCCGACATCGATGTCGAAGTTCCCCAGGTGCTGACCGGAGACCGACAGCTCGTAGCCCTTGGCCCGCTGCAGGCCGAGCTGGCGGTCGACGTCGTTCAGATCCAGGTCGAAGTAGGGCTTCTGCAGCTCATACACGCCGGTGATGATCTTCAAGCGCGGCGTCACCAGATAGCGCACACCGGACTCCGCCTGCCAGGTCCGGGACGCCGGCAGGACCGCGTTGCGATTCGCCGCCGCGCTGGGTGCCACGCCCGAGTTTTCGAGCCCCTGCGTGTAGCCGGCGTACAGAGTCAGGAGCCGGGTCAGCGCCATGGCCGCGTTCCCATAGCCGCGCAGAGGACGGTCCGAGAGCCGTCCCTCCGGCTCCCCCGGGGTGGTGACTTTCTCCCGGTAGTTTTCCTGCTGAATACCCACCTCGAGCTCGGCAAACCTGTCCCAGTCGACGTGGTATGCCGACCCGAAGCTCCAAAGCCGCGTGCGGTCGCCGGTGCGTGGCGAATAGGTGAAATTCGGCGGCGCGACCTCGAGCCCGGAGCCGATGTTGGCGGGCCCCACATCGACTGCATCATCACCGCCGTACTGCGCCAACACGTCGCGGCCGCGGGCGAGCAGGATGAGCTGATGATGCCAGTCGCCCGTCCTGAAGTGACCCGTCAGGCGCACTTCGCCGGAAGTGGAAGCGTTGTATTGATCCGGATATCCAACGACCTGATGCTCGGACTCGCCGTTCGGCTGGATGTTGGTGTAGAAGTCGGAGAAGCTCAGCGGACTGTCCGCGCTGGAACGGAAGATACCGGCGTTCAGCGTCCACGTTCGACTCAGCTGCGCCGCAATCAGGGCGCCGAGGTTCTTCGTCAGCCCTCGGCTCTGAGCCCAGTTCTGGCCCAGGTAGCCGCGCGGAATGGGCGGCGGCAGATAATCGCCGGCGCTGAAGAAAAGCGGCATCGTGGTTTCGTCGCGGGTCTGCTGCCAGTCGAACAGCCCCCGTACCGTCACCCTGTCGTTCGGTGACCATTGCGGCGTCGCGCCGATGCTCGTGATGTGAGACGTGTACCCGGGCGTGGCGCTGAACTGAGTCTGCGTGCTCACCTGGGTAGCGACACCGATCGGCAGGATGAGCTCCTTGCCCACCAACGGGACGGCGCCGTCGACGCTGATGCCCCAGGCATCGTATGGACCGACATTGGCAATGATACTGGCGCCGGCTGTCCCATCACCGGCATGACGCAGCTCGTAGTCGATGATCCCGGTCGGCGCGGGAAACGGATAGCCGATCTCGCTCACGCCGACCCGCGTGGTCGACCCCTCGATCACGCGATTGGAGAGGTTGCCCTGCTCGTCGAAGTACAGGCCGTCGATCCGTATGTTGCCGGCGGCCTGCGGGCTGAAGCCGCGTATCCCGCCCGCACCATACAGCCCGATGGATTCCAATCCCAGCGTCAGGCCGAACGCATCCTGGGCGGCCGTGACCGGATTGTCGGCGGCATGTTCCTGGGCCCGCGCCGCGCTCACGTGGAACATCGTCGCCGTGGCGATGGCGCCAACGACGATGGGGACCCGGGTAAATCTGCGCTCGCTCCTGATTCCCCAACGCGATCCAGCCGACACTCCAGCCTCCACTCGGGTTCCCCGGGGCGGCAGTGTAAGGGCATCCGGCGAAACCGCCTAAGACCGCTTGCTGCACCGGGATGGCGATTCGCTGCAGGATCGGTTCGCAGCACCAGCGCATAGGCGTAGAGTGCGCGCCATGAGCACAGAGGGCGGTAAAATGCGCTCGAACCGGTGGGGCTGGATACTCGGGATTTGGTTCGCGTACGGGCTGTGCGACGCGTGTCAGACCGTACTTTCCATGCAGGCGGAAGGGAAACATCATCCCGGGTTGCCCATCTTCGCAACCGACCTCGCGTCCTGGCTCCCCTGGGCGCTCGCTACGCCGCTCGTGATCACGATGGCGCGGCGATATCCCCTGGCGCGCGGCACGAGCGTCCGCTCGATCGCCGTCCACTTCGCGGTGTTCGCCCTCGTCACCGCGATTTTCGAGAGCTGGTCCTCGACGCTGACGATGCTCTTCAACCCGTGGCAGGATCCGCACCCCACATTCGTCGGCACATGGACCATGATGTATCTCTATCAGTGCGTGCCGTTCCTCACGGTGTACGCCCTGATAGTCACCGTCACGTTGGTCCTGGACGCAAGAGCAGGCATGACCCGCCAGATGACCGAAGCGGCGCGGCTGAATGAGGAGCTCTCGAAGGCCCAGCTCGCTGCGCTGCGCCGGCAGATCGATCCGCACTTCATGTACAACACGCTCAATTCCATTGCCGGCCTGGTGCGCGAGAATCTGAACGACGCCGCCGTCAGCATGATCGTCGGGCTAAGCGAATTCCTGCGCCGCTCCTCCGAGGATTCTCACCGGTCGCAGGTCGCACTGCAGGAGGAAGTCGAGTATCTGCAGCGCTACCTGGAGATTCAGAAGGTCCGCTTCGGAGAGCGACTGCAGGTGAGCGTGGACATCCCTTCGGATCTGCTGCGGGCGCAGGTTCCCACCCTGCTGCTGCAGCCCCTGGTCGAGAATGCCATCAAACACGGCATAGCGAAGCGTGTCGCCGGAGGCGCAGTACGTGTCGCGGGGGCGTGCCACGACAGCCGGCTCTGCCTGAGTGTCTACAATGACGGCCCCAATCTACCGACCGACTGGGAAGCGGCGCAGAGCGGCGTGGGTATCCGTAATCTGCGTACGCGTCTGCAGATCCTGCACGGCAACGACTCGGAGCTGCAGCTGACTCGCGCCAATTCCGCCGGAGTGGAAGTCCTCGTGACGCTGCCGTTCAAAGTTGCGTAGATGGAGCCGGCCGGGCAGCGACGCGCGCCGATTCGGGCGCTCGTGGTCGATGACGAATCGCTGGCGCGGCGCAATCTGACCGTGCTCCTGCGCCGTGACGCCGACATCGGGTCCATCGTCGAATGCTGCTCGGGACCTGCTGCCATCGAAGAGATCAGGAGATCGAGGCCCGACATCGTCTTTCTGGACGTGCAGATGCCGGAATGCGATGGCTTCGACGTGCTGGAGCTGCTGGGTGTCGGTCTGCCGCCGGCCATCATCTTCGTGACGGCCTATGACGAGTACGCCCTGCGGGCCTTCGAGATGGGAGCGCTCGATTACCTGCTGAAGCCCTTTGATGACGCGCGCTTCCTGCGCGCTTTGAGCCGGGCCAAGGACAAACTCGCCCATTACCCGTCGGCGAAGCCGCCGACGGCCGAGCAGATCGTGGTCCGCAGCCAGGGCCGGGTGCTGTTCCTCAAGGCCGCGGACATCGACTGGATCGAGGCTGCGGGCTACTACGCGTGCCTGCACGTGGGCGCGGACACCCACATCCTGCGACGGCCGCTATCGGAGCTCGAACAGGATCTGGGCGAGGAGCGGTTCGTCCGCATTCACCGCTCGACCATCGTCAACATCGAGCGGATTCGCGGACTCGAGCTCCAGCCCGGCGGCGAGTACGAAGTAGTGCTGCAATCCAAGGCCCGACTGCGGCTGAGCCGCCGTTACCGCAGGCGGCTGCAGGAGCGCATGGGCGCGGGCCACAGACCGGTCGCACTCCCGTGATCACCACAGATCGAGGTCCGCCGTGAGCTGATACGTGCGGCCGATGATGCCCGCGAAGTAGTACGAGGTCGAGGCGGTGAAATTGCCCGATGCTCCGGCCAGCGCGGCGAACGGCGGCTGCTTGTTGAACACGTTGTTGACGACCAGGCGCAGGTTGAGCCGGTCCGTCACGTAGTAGCCGACGGACGAGTTGATCAGCCACCAGTGGCCCACCGTCAGGATGTTCTGCGACGTCGCGGTATTGAGGTTGCTGAAATTCATGCCGCTGGTGTACTGCGCCTGCCAGTACCAGTTGAACGAGCCCTTGACGTAGTTGGCCGAAAAGCTCATGCGGGTCTTCGGCGCGAGCACATTGCTGGTATTGGCGAGCTCGCCGGCCTCGTTGAGCGGCACGCCGGAGCCGATCTGCAGCTTCAGGGTCTTGGTATCGAGATAGTTGCCGGAGAACGACATCCGGCCGAGCTTCCAGGGCAGCTCCGTCTGATAATTGATGGTGATCGTGTCACCCTGGAAGGTCAGCAGTCCGGCGTTGACGAAACCGTCGTGGAAGTCCGTGATCTGGCCGGCGGAGTTGCGGGAGAAGTCGTTGCACTCCGGCACGTTCGGGTAGGAGGGGGAGTCGTAGCAGGCCTCGAGGATGTCGCTGAGATTCAGCTGCTCGATCGCGTTCGACATCTTGATGCTGATGTAGTCGAGGGCGATGTTCAGCGACGGGACCCAGCGCGGCGTGAGTACCGCGCCGAAGGTGTATGACTTGGCGACTTCGCTCGCCAGGGCGGCATTGCCGGACGTCAGGCCTGCCACCGTGGCGTTGATCGCGTTCGACGTGAAGGTCGCCGTGTTGATCCCGGCGGCCGCGCAATTCCTCTCACGGATGGCCGGATTGGGACCCTGGTTGACGTAGTTCTTGTCGCACGGATCGGGTGTGGCGAACTCGTCATCCGTCGAGGCCGGCAGGAAGAGCTCCGTGATGGCCGGGGCGCGAATGGAGACCGTTCTGTTGCCGCGGAACAGGATGTCCTGCGTCGGCGCCCAGCGCAGGCCCGCGTCCCAGGTGTCGGAGTCGCCTGCGATCGAGTTGTTCACCCGCCGGATGGCGCCTTCCGCCTCGACCCGGTGCAGCCCCAGGATGTTCTGCTGCGGCTCGAAGATGGGAACGAGAGTCTCGGCGTACACCTCGTTGGTATGGTAGGAGCCTTCGATAAAGGACGCGCTGTTGTTTCCAACCGGTGGGTTGGAGGTGTAGTAACGATCGGGATCGAACACCGACGCCTCACGCCGGTTCTCGAATCCCACCGCGAACTTCCAATAGTCCGCGGGCAGCTTCACGAGGGGACCGCTCAGGTCCGCGGTGACATCGCGCTGGGTGTTGTACGACTCGGCAGTCGCGACGTGGGTGATGTAGGCCTTCGCGGCGGCGCTCGGATCGCCCTGGCCGAAGATATCGAGCGGCGAGCAGGTCTCCGATTCGGTCCCGATATAGGAATTGACTATGCCCGGCGGGCAGACGAGCTGTCCGCCCGGACCCACCACGGGATTGATGGCATTTTCCAGGTTCTGAAAGATCACGGCGGGCTGGCGCGAGATGTCGCGCGAATAGCCGTAATTGGCCGCGACATCCCAGTGATAGGACTGACTGAATGCCTTGAAGTCGCCCTTCAGGCCGAGGACGCCGCGGCCGACCACCTGGTGGCCGGTGAAGGCGCCGGCCTCGAGGTCCGTGCTGCCGCGATCGAGGTAGAAGTAATTGGGGCTCCAGTTCGGGTCGAACGGCGCGCCGCCGCTCAGCGGGAAGCCGGAAGCGCCGTAGGCGGCCATTTCGCTCTGGATGAGCGCCTGGTCGCCCGGCGACAGGTAGGGGTTATGGACACTTATATAGAGCGGCCCGTTGGGCGTCCCGGGGTTGCCGAAGATCGTGGCGTTGTAGAGCGGCTGGGAGATGAGGCTGTGGGAGTTGGAGTCGGAGAACCAGCCGTTCCAGTAGCTCTGCATGCTGTCGGTCCAGTCGAAATGGCCCAGCGAAACGATGTTGACCCGCTCGGTCCACGCCTGCAGGTTGCTGTAGTTGATCAGGTTGATGCCCTGGCCGCCGTTGTAGAAGATCGGGTTGCCGGTCTCCTGGCCGAGGTTGTAGGGCGTGAGGCTGTTCGAGCCGGGCGAGAAAGCCAGCGGCTGTCCCGCGGCGTTGGTGATACCGATCGCAGAGTCGGGGACCCCGGGCGTATAGAAGAAGTTGTCCAGATAGGGCACTCCCGAGGTGCTCAACTGGTTGACGATGGGGTTGGCGGTGTAAACCAGCTGATAGGGGCTGCTGCCGGCGGGCGCCTCGAATCCTCCCTGGTTGGTGTAATCCGAGCGGGCCGTGCCCCTGAGGCCGGTGCTCTTGGTGTACTCGACCACGGTCGTGGTGTTGCCGCGACCGTCGTCGAAGTTGTGCCCTCCGAGGGCGCTCAGCCGGTAGTTCCAGGCGTCACCGTCATTCGACACGCCGGTCATGGCGTTCATGTCGAACCCCTGGTAGTCGTGCTTCAGGATGACGTTCACCGTGCCGGCGATGGCGTCGGAACCATAGATCGGCGCGCCGCCGACCGACACCGTCTCGACGTGATCGATCAGCTGGACCGGGATGACGTTGAAGTCGACCTGACTGCCCGGGCTGGCCGCACCGGCGAGGCTCGCCGTATTGGAGGAGACGAAGCGCTGCCCATCGACCAGCGTGAGGGTCCGCTGCGAGCCGAGCGAATAAAGGTCGACGAAGCTCTGCCCGACGCTGAAGGCCGACTGCTGATTCTGCTGGCTGGTCGGCGGCACGCCGAACTCCGGCATTTCGTCCAACGCCTGGCTGACATTGGTGTAGCCGCGTTGCTCGAAGGTGGCGGCGTTGACCTCGACGGTGGGTTGCAGCGTATCGTTCAGCGCGCGCGCGATGCGGGAGCCCGTGACGACGATCTCCTGAAGTTGCCGCGGCCGCGCGGGTTTGTTCGTTTGCTGCACCGTCTGCGTAGCGTTTTGGGCCAGCCGCAGTTCCTTGCTTGGCTTCGGCTTCTTGCTCCGGGCCTGTGAGTGGGCCTGTGCGTGGGCCTGTAGCTGGGGTTGGGCTGGCGTCTGGCCCTGGGGTTGCGTGCCGTCCTGCCCGTGAGCGCCCAGCGCCACCATTGAGAGGAGGGGCGCAACGGGCCAAGCGAACCGGCGAAGGGCGCGACGAGGGTCAGGGTGATTCATAGGGTGGACTCTCCCCAGGGATGGTTTCGAGGGCCAGCGCGG
>Ga0335073_10015622_pt1 | contig 10613 bp, 7 predicted proteins | sample Lox_Sample_22_FD_207093 | JGI IMG/M metagenome (GOLD analysis project Ga0335073, IMG submission 207093) | Soil microbial communities from Loxahatchee National Wildlife Refuge, Florida, United States - Lox_Sample_2.2 | ecosystem: Environmental > Terrestrial > Soil > Wetlands | place: USA: Florida...
CTTCTGTCCTTTCGCGAAGAGGTCGCGCAGCGTATAGAAATTGCCGAGCGATTTCGACATCTTCTGCCCGTCGATGATCAAATGCTCGGCGTGCATCCAGTGGCGGACGAACGGCCTCCCGGTCGCCGCTTCGCTCTGCGCGATTTCGTTTTCGTGGTGCGGGAAGGCGAGATCGACGCCGCCGGTGTGGATGTCGAGCGTATCTCCCAGATACTTCATCGCCATCGCGGAGCATTCGATGTGCCAGCCGGGACGGCCGGGGCCGATGCGCGTCTCCCAGAAATGCTCGCCGGGTTTTGGCGCCTTCCACAAGGCGAAATCGCGCGCATCGTCTTTTTCATACTGATCGACGTCCACGCGCGCGCCGGCCTGCATGCCGGTCAGATCAATCTTCGACAATTTGCCGTACGCCGGGAACTTCGCGATGCGGTAGTAGATCGAGCCCTCGCTCGTGTAGGTGAGGCCCTTTTTCTGGAGCTTTTCGATCAGCGCGACCATGTCCTCGATGTGGTCGGTGGCGCGGACGAGCTCTTCGGGCATCTCGATGTGCAGCGCGTCGATATCCTCGAGGAACGCCTGGATGTACTTTTCGGTGTACTCGCGGATGCCGATGCCCGCGGCCGTCGAAGCCTGGATGATGCGGTCGTCGACGTCGGTCACGTTCATCACCTGCATCACGCGCAGGCCCTGCGAATGCAGGAAGCGGCGCAGGATGTCCTGGAACATGAACGTGCGGAAGTTTCCGATGTGCGCGAAGGCGTAGACGGTAGGGCCGCACGTGTAGATGCGAACCTCGCCTGGATGAACGGGCTTGAGCGGCTCGATGCGGTTCGTGAGCGTGTTGTAGAGCTGTATATCGGGCATCCGCGCCTCTGCGCAAAAGGGTCATTCTATCCGACGCTTCGCCTTGCGGCAAACCGATCCGTGGCCTGAAAGCCGCGGCGCGACGTGATACTCTAGCGCCGCTCGGCGGGCATCGGGGCCTCGATATCGATTGCAAGGAGCGCCACGCATGACGGATGCAATGATTCGCCAGTCGATCGTCGACGAGGAACACCTGAAGATTCTTTCGATCGGCTACATGGTGTCCGCGGCGATTTCAGCCGTGTTTTCCTTATTCGGTTTGATGTACGCTGCGATGGGTACGGTGGTCACCGAGGCCATGAAGCGGGCCCCGGAGCTTGCCACGAACCCAAATAGCGCGCCGCCCGAGTTCATCGGTTGGATCTTCGGCGCACTCGGCGTCGGGTTTTTCCTGCTCTCGATCACACTGGCCGGGCTGAAGCTGGGCGTCGCGCTGTGCCTCCGAAAGCGCAAGGGGCGGGTCTTCTGCATGGTCGTGGGCGTGATCGAATGCTTCGGAGTGCCGTACGGGACGTTGCTTGGCATCTTCACCTTCATCGTGCTCGGCCGCGAGACGGTGACGCGCCTGTTCGAAGCGAACACAATCTCCGCGCCGCCGGCGTAGCTTTCGCGCGTTCCAACGCGCGAGGGGCGAGCCTCCATGATCTTCCGAGCGCGCAGGCGATACGCAGGCTGGCTTCGCTCGCCTACGGCAGGAGCTGGACGCGGCGGGAGACGACGGTAATATCACCATCCTGCGACGGCGTCGCCTTGAGCGGCCGCGCCTTCAGGAGAAAATCGCCATCCGCCGGCAGGCCATAGCTTTCGTCGGCGACCGAGACCTCGACCGGGCGTCCGACAGGAAGCGAGAAATCGATCTCGACGCCGCCGGCAGGCATCGAATCGCAGCGATACATCGCCCAGCCGTTGAAGTACTGCCGAATCCTCGGATCCTCCGGCGGCAACGCTTGCCCGCCCACGCGCGCATCCTCCACGTCTGCATCCCCCGGGAAGAAAACTGCGGCCACCGGCGCGCCGCGCTCCGAGCGCAGCAGCGCCTGATAAGTCTGGCGGCCGTTCGCCTGCGACGATTGAAGAATGGTAAACGTGGGAGCGCTCGCGTCGATCCCCGGCGCGTCGCTGGAAAACGCGGGGCCGGAAACCCACGGCACGGCCCGCGGCGTCCCACGGCGAAGCGTGGGATCTGCCAGACGCAGCGGCTCGAGCAGATGGCCCGAGGCGGGTGTGACGATCCACGCCGCCTTGCCCGAGTCCGCGTCGCGCCAGTATTCGATGTTCGCGCGCTCGGGCGCCTTCGAGGAATACGGCGGCAGCACGACGGCGGCCACGGTGACGAGCGCACCCGCCAGAATCGGAATCCAGAGAAACGCGAAAGCGCGGAGGCCGCCCACTTCCACGAGGTCAGCGCACAGCGGCGCGAGAGGCGTTAGCAGCAGCCCGACCGCCACGGCGATAATGGGCAGGCCGCGGTTGCCGAGCGCGTCATAGAGCAGGCTGGCCGGGCCGAAGCCAACCAAAGCCGCCGCGGCGAGCGGCAGGATCGCGGCGAGGCTCGAAGCGAGGCGCCGCTCATCCGGCAGCAGAACCGCCGGGAGAGCCGCCAGCGCCGCGATTGCCGTCGGCACGAGCAAAGCGTACGACAAGCCCGGTTCGCGCCAGGCGATGACGACCGCCAGCAGCGTCCACCAGGCCCACACGCCGCTCCACATTCCCCAGAACCCGACGCGGCGCACGAAAAATGCGCCGTTGGCGACCACCACCGTGAAGCCGAGCAGCCAAGACGCGGTCTCGAACGGCAGCGGATGCGCGATCCAATTGACTGGCGTTGAGCCGGCAAAAAGCAGGCCTTGGCGAAGAATGATTGCCAGAGCGCTGATCACGGAGATGGTCACAAGCCAGCCGAAGAATCCGACGAGAAAATCGCGGAGCGTGATGCGTTTGCGACGAATCAGCCAGGCGATTTCGAAGACCATGAAGAGCGCCGCCAGCGCGGCGAAAAGCAGCGTTCGCTTCGCGGGCCAGCGAATCATCACGCGGCCGAAGAGGTCGAAGAACACATCCTCGCGCGGGGCGAATTGCGAAAGGTCGGCATTGGCAAAGGCGGCGACGGCAGGCAACGCGTTCTCGCCTTGATGCTGCAGGCTTGCGGGAGCGACGTTGGCGGAATTGTCGAGCGGCGTGTGGTAATGGACTTCGTCGCCGACGAACGCGAAGTTGAGGCCCTGATAGCCCGCGGCCTTGAAAACGGTGAAATCGGTGTCGTTGGGCAATTCCTCATACACAGTGTAGAAGATCGAGCTCGCCGCGGGCCGGGCTGCGTGCTGCGCGTAGAGGCGCACGGCCCATTCGTTGGCGCTGCCCGTTTCGAACATCAGGCTCGGCCCCGAGGTGCCGCGCGCATCGAGGTTCACGGCCGCGCGAACCTCTTTCCCCCACGGATGCGAATCGACGAAGGCGTGTGCGCCGAGCAGGCCGGCCTCCTCGCCCTCATCGAGCAGGAAGATCACCGAGTGGCGCGGAGCCGGCATCGATTTCAGCGCGCGGGCAATTTCGATCACCGCCGCCACGCCGACTCCGTCGTCCGAATCGCCCGGGCCGGCGCCCACCGAATCGTAATGCGCGGCGAGAAGCACAGCATCGCCATTCGAGGTGTCGGTTCCGTCGAGGCGCGCGAGGACGTTATTCACCGTCGCGCAGATTCCGAGGTCGCTGCAGGCGAAGGCGGTCTGGATTTGCGGCTGGTAGCCCAACTTGGTCAATTCGGCCACGATGCGGTCGCGGACGGCGTCATCCGCAGCGGTCCCAATTGGATGCGGGGCGTCCGCCGCGAGGATCCGGTGCAGCATATCGAGCGCCCGCGCGGCCGAAAATTCCGCGGGTGGAGCAGAGGCAGGCTTCGGGGCGGGCGGCTCGAGCCCCAAGACTGTAAGGGTCAGTACCACCGCTAAGATCAATACCGACAACAGAATCCGGCGCAGTCCTGGTGAGCTGGGTAGAGCCAAGCATGCCTCCGAGTGCGCGCCATCCTAGGATGGCGGATCGCACAAGTCAATCTACCGGGAGTCCCATTCACCACCGCAACAACGCCTCGACTCCGCTTTTCGGGTTCCAATCTCGCGGCTTCCCGATTACCCTGTGGCGCTCACCGCGCCGGGAGGTCGTATGTCCGTACTCGATATTCTTCTTGGAAAGCCGCTAGCCACGTCGGATGAGCGCGCCGAGCAGATCGGCACGACCGCGGGCATTCCCATTTTCGGGCTCGACGCGCTGAGCTCCGCAGCGTACGGACCCGAGGCGGCGCTCACTTTGCTGCTGCCGCTGGGCGCGGCCGGCGTGGCGTACATCGTCCCGGTCAGCGCGAGCATCATCGTGCTGCTGGCGATCGTCTATCTCTCGTACCGGCAGACGATTGCGGCGTATCCGGGCGGCGGCGGGTCGTACACGGTCGCTTCGGAGAATCTGGGGATGTTTCCCGGCTTGCTGGCGGCAGCGGCCTTGATGATCGACTACGTCTTGGTGGTTGCCGTAGGCATTTCGGCGGGAGTCGGCGCGCTTGTTTCGGCGGCGCCGAGCCTGCAGCCGCACACGCTGCTGCTGTGCCTCGCGATTCTCCTGGTGATCATGCTCGTGAACCTGCGCGGAGTGCGCGAGGCCGGAATCTTCTTTATGGTCCCAACATATCTCTTCGTCGGCACGCTGCTGATCGCGATCGTCATGGGGCTGTTCAAGACGGTAATGGCGGGAGGGCATCCGTCGCCGGTCGTCCCGCTGCCGCACCCCTCAAGCCCCACCTTGGCCGTGGCGGGCGCGTGGATTCTGCTGCAAACCTTCGCGAACGGCTGCACCGCGATGACGGGCGTCGAGGCGGTGAGCAACGGCGTGCGCGCGTTTCGCGAGCCGACCGTGAAGAACGCGCAGAAAACGCTCACCGTGATCATCTGGCTGCTGATCGTGCTGCTGGCCGGGATCGCGTATCTGGTGCGCGCGTACGGGATCGCCGCAACCGATCCTGGACTGCCGGGCTATCAGAGCGTGCTTTCGATGCTGGTGGCGGCGGTTGCGGGGCGCGGGTTGTTCTACTACATCACGATCGGTTCGGTGCTGGTGATTCTGTCGCTCTCGGCCAACACCGCGTTCGCCGATTTTCCGCGCCTGTGCAAGATGGTCTCTGAGAACGATTTTCTCCCGCACGGGCTGGGGCTTCGCGGGCGGCGCCTGGTCTATTCGGAAGGAATCATCGCGCTCTTCGTGCTCTCGGCAATTCTGCTGATCGTGTTCGGGGGAGTCACCGACCGCCTGATCCCGCTCTTCGCGATCGGGGCGTTTCTGGCGTTCACGCTGTCTCAGGCAGGAATGGTGGGGCATTGGCGCCGCGTGGGCGGCCTCGGCTCGGTGCGCAACATGCTGATCAACGGCTTGGGCGCGATTGCCACGGGAGTGACGCTGCTCGTGGTGCTGATCGCAAAGTTCAAGTCGGGCGCGTGGGTGAGCGCGCTGCTGATCGCCGCTATGGTGATCGTGATGCTTTCGGTGCGGCACCACTACCGCGCCGTCGCAGTGGAAACCTGCTGCACCGGGCCGCTGCAGGCGGGTTCGCTCGGCTCGCCAGTGGTTGTCGTGCCAATCCAGGATTGGAGCAAAGTCTCGCAGCGCGCGCTGGAATTCGGCCTGACCCTCTCGACCGACATTCGTGCCGTGCACGTGGCCGTCGAAGATGATGACGGCAAGCTGCGCGACGAGTGGGATCAGGTGGTCGGCGGGCCGCTGCGGGAGGTTGGACGCACGCCGCCGGACCTGGTCACGCTATCTTCGCCGTACCGGCTGATCCTGCGGCCGATTCTCGAGTACGTCCTGCAGATCGAGCGCGAAAATCCGGGGCGGCAGATTGCGGTGATCGTGCCGGAGCTTGTCGAAAAGCACTGGTATCACTACCCGCTGCACAATCAGCGCGCGGAGATGCTGAAAGCGCTGATCCTGCTGCACGGCAGCCAGCGCATCGTCTTGATCAACGTGCCGTGGTATCTGAAGGCATGATGGTGAAACGGACAATCTGCCTGCGCGCTTCCAAGCCCCGTCATTTTACGCGCGGGGTGATGCGGGCGGCGCGGCAGGGCCGTCGGAGCCTTTGGCGGCCAGGTCGCCGGTGATGATGGCGTTGCGGAATTGGGAGAAGAGGTCGGTCAGGGCGTTGGGCGTGTGCGGCATCAGGATCGTATTGCTGTGATTCGTACCGGCAACTTCTTTTAGCGTATCGAAATACTGCGTGAGCAAGACCATCGCCATCGCGTCTTTCGGCGTGGCGCCTTCGACCGACTCCGAAAACTTTGCGACCGAATCGCGCAGGCCTTCGATGATGGCTTTGCGCTGGTTGGCGATGCCCTCGCCCTGAAGCCGCTTTGATTCGGCGTCCGCCTCGGCTTTTTTCACCAGCAAGAGTTTTTCGGTCTCGGCGCGCGAGACGGTCGCTTCGCGCTCGCGGGCCGCGGCGTTGATGTCGTTCATCGCGGCTTTCACTTTTTCGTCGGGAACGATATCGGTGATCAGCGATTTCACGATCGAATAACCGAACTCCTGCATCGACGCATCGAGGCTGGTTTTCACGTCGATGGCGATCTGGGCCTGCTGGTCGAACGTTTCGTCAAGGGTCATCTTCGGGACGTGCCCGAGGATCACGTTGTAGACGAACGATTCGATCTGCTTGATCGGGTCGGAGAGCTTGTAGAACGCGTCGTAGATCTTTTCGGGCGTCACTTTATACTGCACCGAAATCGGAATCTGGACGAAGACGTTGTCCTTGGTCTTCGTTTCCACCTTCACGTCGAGCTGCTGCACCTGCAGCGTGATGTTGGCGACCACCGTGTCGATGAACGGCATCTTGAAGCTCAGTCCCGGCTGGGCGATGCGCAGGAATTTCCCGAGCCGCTGGACGACTCCCGCGTGCGCCTGCTCGACCGTGAAGAACGAGCCGAAAATCAGGCGCAGCACCAGCACCACAACGACCACACCCACGACCAGCGCGACGATGCTGCCGATGCCAAGGTCCATGTACCGCTCCTAGAAGGAAGCGACGCGAAGATACACCATTTGCGCACGTGGCTGAAGCAGGACTTTCTTTCTCCGCGCGAAATAGTGGCTTACCGCAGAGCGTACCGCAAGGCGTCCAAAAGACGCAGCGTGGACAAGGGGGCCAACGAGCGAGACCATCCCAGATCGAGGCCGTCGGAACTCGCGCCTACGTCCGTGCCGACGCGGCGGCGCCTCTGGCTTTCAACGATGGGCGCACGCTGGCCGGCGCCGCACCCACAATCTTGACGCAGACCCGAATGTACTCGCCCACCGCTCCGAGGACTTCATATTTCATCCGGTACGATTTGACGAAGTCCTCAAAGGCGCGGAATTCGTCGAGTGAGCAGATGAAGTTGTCGAAGAAAATGATGTCGCCCTGCTTCAGGTGCCTGGCCAGCGTTGTAAGCACGAAGAGCGTGGAGCTGAATAGGTCGGCGTCCAGATGGATCACTAATCGCCTGGAAAAATCGTGGCGGTCTATGAAAGGGGGCAGCGTGTCCTGGAAAAGGCCCACCTCGAAGCTGCACCGAGGGTCCTTCGTCTCAGGGATCTTGCCGTTCACATTGAAAGCGCCCTCAAGCTCGGTAGCCCGCCATCTTTCTGGAAGACCGGTAAACGTGTCGAATCCCACGAATCTCGATTCCGGATTAGGGATTTGCTCGAGCCAGTGGAATAGCGACTCGCCGCGAAAAACGCCGAATTCCCAAAAGTCGATTGGCGCGCGATCCAGTCCTTCCTTCTCGATGACGGTTCGATAAAGCCAACGGCGATCGTTGCGTATTTTTCGATCGCCGGGTTGCGCGGCCGGGTGTGTGCGGCGCCAGTGTGCGAAGCGGAGCCAGCCAGCGACGGCCGTCAGGCCGGTGGCAGGACGTTCCAGGTTCACCAGGCCGATCGTATTGCCGAAGAACCGGGAAACAGCAGGGCGGAACATCTGCGGAATCTGGAAGATGCGATTCAGAGAGATTCTGCGGCGCATCGGATCGTACTCAACCGGACGGGATATGGGGCGAGACACTTGTGCCATTGGAGTGCTCCCTTTGCCGTTTCTAAGCCCGGGAGAGGCAACACGACGCCGTCTTGGGCCGTTGCTATTGCCGCTGACTCTACTCGCCGCGCCCCCGAAAAGCAATAGTCTGGGCTCTCGGCGAAGCTCCCGAGCCGTGCTTCGGCCAGGGGGCGGTGAAACGTTATAGCTCGAAGGGGCCGAGGGGGACGCGCTGGGAGGCGATGTGGAGCGAGCCGCGGAAGGCGTAGTCGGCGGAGCGGCTCGAGAGCGCCTGCTCGGCGCAAATCTGGGCGATATCGGGCGTGTTGTTCTGCTCGGAAAGATGCGCGAGGACGAGATGGCGGGCCCGGCCGTCGAACACCTCGGAATCGGAAAGAAATTCGCTGACCACATGATTCGAAAGGTGCCCCGTGCGGCTCATCACGCGCTGCTTGATGTACCACGGGTACGGGCCGACCTTCAGCATGTCGAGATCGTGATTCGATTCGAGGATCAGGAAATCGGCTTCGCGCAGGTGATGCTTCACGAGCTCGGGCATATAGCCGAGGTCGGTCGTAAGCGCGACCTTGGTGCCATTCGAGCGAAAGGCAAAGCCGACGGGATCGGCGGCGTCGTGCGGGATCGCGAACGGATTAATTTCGATATCGCCGATCTCGAAGCGCTCGCCCGCGCGAATATATTCCACGTGATCGATCTGGGCTTTTCGACTGGGTTTGCGGCTCGGCTTGCCGTCCGACTTTTCCGGATCCTCGGCGGCAAACATTCTCACGATTTCGCGGTGCGTGGGCTCGGTGAGGTACGCCGGGCAGTTGAATTCGCGCGCCATCTGCGCGAGCCCGGTCGAATGGTCGGAGTGCTCGTGGGTGACGAGGATGCCGTCGACGCGCTCGGGACGCGCGCGGCCCAGCGCCTCAAAGCGGCGCAGCATTTCCTTTTTGCCAAGCCCGGCGTCGATGAGGAGGGTGGTGCTGCTGGTTTCGAGCAACGTCGAGTTGCCCGTGCTGCCGGAAGCGAGAATGGAGATCCGGAACGAGATGCAGTTGCCCTCAGCCCCGCAAAATACGGAACATTCGGATATTGTCAGAGCGCGAAGGCAAGGTCAAAGGAAAAAGGAGGAAAAAACGAGGCAGGCTCACCGCTGAGACGCAGAGGGCGCAGAAAAAGAAAACAAAACAGGGGAAGGAAGTTTTCTCCCTGCTTCCCTGCTTCGATTACTCGAGCGGTTCAGACGCGATGCCGATGTTTGTTTCGCCCGCGGCTTTCTTTTCGTTGTACTTCTTGATCCAGGCGGCAAAGGATTTGCCGGCGGCGGTGTCGCGGCCCGTGAAGGCGAGCGCGGCGATATCGGCGTAGGAGATCGAGAGCTTGCCGGGCTCGTTTTTGGGCATCACGCGGATCGCGCAATCGCCAAGCGACTTCCCCGTCGACTTGCGGTCGAAGACGTAGCCTTCGATCGCGCGGCCGTCTTTCAGCGTGATAGTGATGTCGCCGCGGTAGTCGAAAGCCTTTTCGAGAGCCTCGCGGATTTCAGGGTCGGTGGCCGTCGGCGGAATCCAGCCCTCAAGATTCTCGTGGACGACGCCGAGCCGGTCTTCGGCTTCCGTGGCGGCAGAGCTGGCATGTGTATCTGTCATTCTCCCTGTGCCTCTGTGGCTCCGTGGCTAAGCCTTCGGCGCGGCGATTTGCACGAGCTGCCCGGAGTGGCTCGGCGGAGCGCTCGCGGCGCCGCCCATCGCGTCCGGATCGGGATACTTGTTGAAGAGCGTGGCGCGCACGGTGGCGAAGAATCCGCCGAACGAGCTGAACGTGTCGTTGACGGCGCTGGCCTCGTAGCCGCTGTGGACCATGCAATTCGCGCACTTCGGATTGCCGCTTTCGGTGCCGTAGCGGCTCCATTCGGTTTCGCGCAGCAGCTCGTCGAACGAATCCGCGTAGCCGTCTTGCAGCAGGTAGCACGGCTTCTGCCAGCCGAAAATGTTGTACGTAGGCATGCCCCAGGGCGTGCATTTGTACTCCCGCTTGCCCATCAGGAATTCAAGGAAAAGCGGGCTCAGGTTGAAGCGCCACTTGTCCGCGCGATTGCTAAGAATCTGACGGAAGAGATTGCGCGTCTTCCTCTTGCTGAGGAAATGCTCCTGATCGGGCGCTTTGTCGTAAGTGTAGCCGGGCGAAAGCATCATGCCCTCGACGCCGAGATCCATCATGTCGTCGAAAAACTGGCGGACAGACTGCGGATTGGCGCCCTCGAAAAGCGTTGTGTTCGTGGTGACGCGGAAGCCGCGATCGAGCGCCATGCGAATGCCTTCAGTGGCCGTCTCGTACGTGCCCTCGCGGCAGACCGCAAAATCGTGATGCTCACGCTGGCCGTCCATGTGAACTGAAAACGAAAGATACTTGCTCGGTGTGAATTCGTGCAGGCGCTCTTTCAGCAGCAGCGCGTTGGTGCAGAGGTAAATGAACTTCTTGCGCGCGATCAGGCCCGCCACGATTTCCGGCATCTGCGGATGCATGAGCGGCTCGCCGCCGGGGATGCTGACCACCGGCGCGCCGCATTCTTCTACCGCGCGGAAACACTCTTCGGGCATCAGCTGCTTTTTCAGGATGTGCGCGGGATACTGGATTTTGCCGCAGCCGGCGCAGGCGAGATTGCAGCGAAACAGCGGCTCGAGCATCA
>Ga0335073_10015623_pt1 | contig 10613 bp, 7 predicted proteins | sample Lox_Sample_22_FD_207093 | JGI IMG/M metagenome (GOLD analysis project Ga0335073, IMG submission 207093) | Soil microbial communities from Loxahatchee National Wildlife Refuge, Florida, United States - Lox_Sample_2.2 | ecosystem: Environmental > Terrestrial > Soil > Wetlands | place: USA: Florida...
TCGGAATCCAGCTCACCGCCCGGTTCCAGTGGGTGCTGGCCACGATCGAGTACGTGATCATCACGGTCTTCGCCGTCTGGGTCCTGGTCGCCGTGCTGGGGCATCACCGGGGCACCTCGCCGCTGCATTGGAGCTGGTTCTCCTGGCACACCATGGGCGGCACATCGGGCCTGGTCGGCGGGATCCTCATCGCCGTCTACATGTTCAGCGGCTGGGACACGTCGGTGTACGTCAACGAGGAGACCCAGCAGTCCCGGGTGAACCCCGGCCGGGCGGTCGTGGTCGGCGTCGTCACGCTCGGGATCATGTACGCCTTCTACACCTTCGCCTTCCAGGGCGGCGTCACGCAGAAGGCGCTGGCCGCCAACGGCTCGGACGCGCTCGCGTACATCGTCCAGTCGGTGGCGGGCTCCGGTTGGGCCAAGGTAATGATCGTCGCGGTGTTGCTCTCCATCGTGGGCGCCACTCAGACCGCCCTGGTCGCCGGGTCAAGAATCGCCTTTGCCATGGGCCAGGACAAGGTGCTGCCCTCCGCGCTGGGCCGGTCAAATCCCCGGCACCGGACCCCGGCCGTCGCCACGCTGGTCTTCGCCGTGCTGGCGCTGGCGGTCACCTGGGTTTACACGCTGAGTTCGAGCAGCATCGAGGGCACGTTCACCAATGTAGTCAGCTCCGTGGGGCTGATGTTCGCCCTCTTCTACGCAGCGACCGGAATCGCCATGGCCGTCTATTACCGGAGGCTGGCCGTCCGCGGCGTCGGGCCCTTCTTGGAATTGGCCCTTGTCCCGCTGGTCTCGGCGGCGTTCCTGCTCTGGGTCGCGTTCAAGTCGGTGCCGGGCCTGGGCGGATGGAATGGCACGATCATGCAGTACATGTACATCATGCTGGGCGTTGGCATCTTGTTCCTGCTGTTCGCGCGGATCATCGGCCGGTCCGGTTACTTCAAGCAGCCGATCGAGGCCTACGATCCTTCCGCGGCCGGCCGCGCGGCATCCTGACCGAGCCGGACGGCCTCGCAGGCCCCGCCGTCCGATAAGGGGGTCCGGCCCGCCGGGGGGCCGGACCAGCCGACGGCGCCCGGCCCGGGCGATTGCTCCTGAATTCCGGCCGGGTCGGCGGCCAGGACATGCTGCACCAGCGTGATCAGGACATCTTTGACCGAGCTGCGATGCCGTGCGTCGCACAGCATCGCCGGGACATTCGGGTCGAGGTCCAGCGCGATGCGGACGTCCTCGGGGTCGTAGCGGGGAGCGCCATCAAAGGTGTTCACGGCCACGATGAACGGCAACTGACGGCGCTCGAAGTAGTCAACGGACGGGAAGCAGTCGCTCAGGCGGCGGGTATCGGCCAGCACGACGGCGCCGAGCGCGCCGTAGGACAGGTCATCCCACATGAACCAGAAACGATCCTGGCCCGGGGTGCCGAACAGGTACAGCACCAGGCGGCTGCCCATCGAGATCCGGCCGAAGTCCATGGCAACCGTCGTCGTGGTCTTGTCGGACACCCCAGTGAGATCGTCCACGCCGATTCCCACCTGGGTCAGGGATTCCTCGGTGCGCAGCGGCCGGATCTCGCTGATGGCGCTGACCAGAGTTGTCTTGCCAACGCCGAATCCTCCGGCCACGACGATCTTGACCGGAGTGAGCTGGCTGCCGTCGGCCTCGCCCTCAGAGGGAGCGGAGCCCATCGAGTACCTCCTTGAGCAGGTCGGTGCTGGCCTGCTGGCGTGCGGCTGGCCGCGGCAGCACGGCGAGCATGCCCTGCTGAATCAGATCGGACAGCAGGACGCGGACCACGCCAAGCGGCAGGCCTATGTCGGCGGCCGCGTCGGCAACGGTGACCGGGGTCCGGCACAGGCTGAGGAGCTTGCGGTGCTCGGGATTGAGCTTGGCCAGCTCGCCCGGGACCGGGACCGGGCCCGCGGCGGCGATGACCGCGATCAGGTCGAGCACCATGTCGCCCGCGAGGTCGGTACGACCTCCGGTCAGCGCATAAGGCCGGACGACCGGCCCTGCCTCCTGATCGGTCCACCTGTCGTACCGGGGCATGACGGGCTCACTCGCCGGGAATCCGGCGTGAGGTGAGCCTTGGTTGCGCGGCCAGATGCGGCCCGGCGCGCTTGACGAGCATGGCCATCTCGTACGCGATCAGCCCCGCGTCGGCGTTCGACGGGCACATGACGGCCAGGCAGCTACCATGGCCGGCCGCCGTGACGAACAGGAACGCCTGCTCGAGCTCGATGATCGTCTGCCGGACCTCGCCCAGGCTGAAATGCTCGCCCGCACCGCGGGCAAGGCTCTGGACGCCGGCGGCGAGCGCGGAGAGGTGCTCCGCGTCTTCGCGGCTCAAGCTCTGCGACGCGGCCACGGTCAGGCCGTCGCGGGACAAGATCACGGCCTGTTGTATCTGATCCACGCGCGCGGCGAGGTCGTCCAGCAGCCAGCTCAGCTCCTGGCCTGCCGACGTTGTTCCAAATGGATCCGTCACGTCTCCTCCTGCGATGCCCCGCGCGCGCTGTCCCTCGCGTCCCGGCCGTCGGCCGCGCCGTCAGAATCCGGCACCTCTGCCTCGCGGCCGCGTTCCCACCCGCGCTGCAGCGAGGCAAGCAGGCTCTGCGCCTGTTCCGGCGAACGTGCCTCGGGTTCGCGGAACGAAGCGGCGGTCCCGGTGGCCGGGCTGTTACGCAGATGAGGGGAGAGGTTCGCCTGGCGAACCCGGCGCGGCAGGCCGCGGTGGGTGCCCGAGCTCACGCTGGTCCCCCCCGTCGGGCCGGACCTTGCCGGCGGGCCGGCCGGCCCGCCGGCAAGGCCGCGGCCGGGCCCGGCGCCGGCCAGGTCGGGAAAGCCCGGCCGGTCGGCCTGCGGGTGCTGCTGCCGGGGACCGGTGATATCGGGAAAGACCGGCTGACTGAAAAAGGTCGGCTGACTCGGGAAGAACGCGGGCTCGCTCGGCGGCACGACGGGTTCAGCGGACTCGGACCCTGGCTGGCCTGGACTCATGTCTGGCAGACCATGGTGGGTGTCTGGCTGGTGCCCGCTGATTCCGGGCAGGCTCGCGAGGTCGTCGGCGTTGACCTGGCTGGCGAAGACGCTGCGCCGCGAGGGCAGCGTGCCCGGCCGCCCAGGGGTGGCGCTCTCGGGCACCGCGGGCCGGCGCCTCGACCGGCCGGTCAGGGCCAGGTGCAGATCCTCGCTGCCGCCGGCCGTCGCGTCGCTCTCACTCGCGGCGGAGCCGGCGGGAGCCTCGGCCTGCGTAGTGATCATGCTGCTGGGCATGAGCACGATCGCGGTGGTGCCGCCGTAGGGGGAGGGGCGCAGGAACACCCGCACGCTGTGCCGGGCGGCGAGCTTGCCGACCACGAACAGTCCGAGTTGATCGGCGTTGGCCAGGTCGAAATCCGCCGGGCGGCCCAGCCGCAGGTTGATCGCGTCCAGCTCTTCGGGCTTGATCCCGAGGCCGCGGTCCTCGATCTCGAACGCGAAGCCGTTGCCGACCCGCTCGGCCTTAACCTCTACGCGGGTACCGGAAGGGGAGAACAGCGTGGCGTTCTCGATCAGCTCCGCGAGCAGGTGAATCATGTCCGCGACGGCCGATCCGGTCACCATGTCCTCTGACGTGCTGGCCACCGCGATCCGCTTGTAGTCCTCAACCTCGGCAATGGCTCCGCGGACCACGTCGATGACAGGAACCGGGCTGCTCCACGCCCGCCCGGGCACGGCCCCGGAGAGGATGATCAGGCCCTCGGCGTGGCGGCGCATGCGGGTGGTCAGGTGATCAAGCGGGAAAAGGTCGGCCAGCGCGCCGGGGTCGACCGCCTTGCGCTCCAGGTCGTCGAGCAGCCGTAGCTGACGCTGCAGCAGCGACTGGCTGCGCCGGGCCAGGCTGACGAAGACCTGGCTGATCCCGCTGCGCAGGCCCGTCTCCGTGGCCGCCGCTGTCAGCGCGGTGCGCTGGACGCTGGTCAGTGCCGCGGCGGCGCGAGAGAACTCGGTGACCTTCATGCGGGCCGATGGGGAAAGCTCAGCGGCGGGGTCGAACGTCTCGTCTCGCCTGAGCCGTTCCACGAGCTGTGGAAGTTGCTGGTCGGCGAACCGGCGGGCCGACGTCTCCAGGACTGTGGCGTCACGCGACAGCCGGCGTGCGAACCACACCATCCCGATGGCCGCGATGAGCAGGGCCACCAGGCCGACGGCATCGGCCACCGCGATCCTGATCAGCACCGTGCCGTGGACGGCCGCCTGGTTGTGGCTGGTGAGCGCGGTAGTGAGGGTGACGCCGGCGAAGGCCCACATGACGGCCGCCGTGACAATCGGGATGGCCAGGATGGTCGCCACGGTGAAACGGATCGATCGGCGCAGGGCACGCCACCGCTCGCGGCCCGGCAACATGTGGCTGCCCATGTTGTAACTCCCTGGTCCGGATCACGTGCTCCCGTGGTAGTCCGTCCGTCCCCCGCACGAGTCCGTGGATCAGGATGCACTCAGCCAGCCCGCGACCGGTGACGGCGGACCGGAGGCCGCTGGCAACGCCGCGACCCGGCAGCCGTCCACGGGTCACCTGGCTGTGCCAGCGCGCGCCGCACCGCGGATCGCCTGACCGCTGAGTCACCGTCACTCCCCGCGGTGGGATGAATGGTTTCCCGTGGGTACAGTACATGACCGTCTGCGTCCTTTTGATCAGTTCTCGGCAGAAGTTTCAGCCCGCCGAACGCTGCGAGCTCCCGGCCAGAAGTTCTCGGACGATCACGATCTCGCTTCGGGCCAGCCGGGTATGAGGCCGGCACGATGCGATCGGAACGCGCATCCATTACGGCCAGAATCGCGGGAGGCCCCCGTTCCCGGGTTTTGGGCGCCGCAGCGGTCCCGCGGGGCCTATCCGTAACCCCTGCCTGGGGCGGCGTGCTCACACACCCAGGCCATTCTGTGCCTGAGATGTCCGGGTTTGGTTATGTTACTCGTCAGTTCTGAGTCTCATGAAACTCATATGACTAAATGGCTGACTCGTGGTACTCGAGGTCCAAGACCCGAAAATAACCGCTATGATCCCGGCAGGGTTCGCCGGGCCGATGTATCGGCGGCCCGGCCCCGCTTCGTACCTAACGCTCTGACCGCCGATGATCTCTGATTCGCGTGGGGGTTTCCATGTCGTGCCGCCCGGCCGTGCCGACACGCAGAGCAAGCGCCTACGGCTGGCCGCAGATCCGTTCATCGACAGTAAAACGACGGACTTTCGCGCCCGTGAGACAGCCGCCGCGAACGATCTTCGGTCGCGGCAAGGGCTGTCTGGCGCGGGCTCGCAACGCAGCGGGCGTTCCCGACGGGTCCTGATCGGGGCCGTCACCGAGCCCGCTGAAGCGCCTGGCGCGCGGGCCGAACACGACAGGAGAGGAACAGATGACGGATCATCCGGCCGCTGCGGTCGCAATCGCGCCGGCCCCGCCAGCCCGGCTCCAGCCCGACGCGATCGGGGTAGCGCAGGACACTGTCATCGGCATGGCGTCGGCCGCTCCGGCGGTATGCGTCGCGCTGACGCTGGCGTCGCTTGCCGCGGCCACTGCCTACGGCAGCGTGCCGAGCATCGTGCTGACGGGCGTCCCCATGCTCATCATCGCCAACGCCTACCGCAGGCTCAACATGTGGAACGCCAACTGCGGCGCTTCGTTCGAATGGGTCGGCCGCTCGATCAACCCGTATCTCGGATTCCTGACCGGCTGGCTGATGATCGCCGGGTACATCATCGGAGCCGTCGCCGGCGTCGAGGTGATCGGGCCATCGGTCGTCGCCGTCTTCAGCAACAGCACCGCAAGCACGTGGACGAATATCGGCATCGCCACCATCGTGTCGGTGGTCATGCTGATAATCGCGATCGTCGGCATCCGCATCACCGCCCGAACGCAGGTCGGCATGGCGGCCATCGAGTACACGATCCTCATAGGGTTCGCCATCGTGGGCCTGGTGCTCGTGCTGCACCATCATCAGGGCACGTTCCCGATCACCAAGAGCTGGTTCAGCCTGTCCGGAATCGGCGGCGGCGGAAGCCTGGCGGCGGGCCTGCTCATCTCGGTCTTCATCTTCAGCGGCTGGGAAGGCACCCTGTACGTCAACGAGGAGACCAAGCACCGCCGGATCAACCCTGGCCGCGCCGCGATCGTGGCCGTCATCCTGCTGACCATCATCTACGCGGTCGCGCAACTGGGCTTGCAGGGCGTGGTGTCGCCGAAGGCGCTGCAAGCGCACTCGACGTCCGCGCTCGTCTACGTCGCGCAGGCGATTGGCGGCTCGGGCTGGGCCAAGGTGATGGCGCTCTCGCTCGCGTTGTCGGTTATCGCCGCCACGCTGACGAACATCGTGCTTACCTCGCGGATCATCTACGGGATGGCGAGCTACCGGTCGCTGCCGGAGTTCCTGGCCACGGTGTCCCGCCGGTTCGCCACGCCGGTGGCGGCCAGCATCGTCGTCGGCGCGCTGCTCATCGGGCTCACCTGGGTGTACCTGCTGGCCAGCTCGGTACAGGACGCGTTCACCAACGTCATCAACACCAGCGGCCTGCTGTTCGGGGCGTTCTACATCCTCACCGCGCTCGCCACGATGGCCTACTACCGGCGCCGGGTTTTCACCAATCCGTGGGACGCGCTCAACCTGGGCATCCTCCCGCTCGGTGCCGCCGGGTTCCTGGGCTGGATCATCTTCAAGTCCTGCCAGGGCGCGCCCGCCTCGCAGAACATGTCCCTGGTGGGTGTCGTCGTGCTGGGCGTTGTCCTGATGTTCATCGCGCGCTTCGGCCTCAGGTCGCCGTTCTTCCAGATCCCGAGGGAGAGCGACGGCATGCGGCAGCGGCGTCACTAACACGCGGAACGGGACCGGCCGGGCCGGGGCGGTGCTCCCGGCCCGGCCGGCCTTTCGCTGAGCCCAAACTTTATTGTCGCGCCCGGCGCGGGTGACGTCAGCGCAGGGCGCGGGCCGGCCTGGCCTCCCAGGAGGTCCAGAGCGGCCGGTACCCCTGCCGGCTCCAGAACGGCGCGGACAGGGGATTGAGCTGCCCGTAGTGCAGCAGGACCGCCGCGATGCCCGCGGCCTCCATCTCCCGGTGCGCCTCCGCGACCAGCGACGCTCCGAGGCCGGTTCCGCGCTCAGCGGGCGAGACGATCATCTGCATGAGGTAGGCGGCGGGCGCCACGCTGACCATTGGTGCGATCCAGCCCGCGTCGTCGGGCTGCTCCGCTGACAGCATGCCGACCGCGGTGCCGTCGCGTTCGGCCAGCCACGTCCACGAGTTCGGGACGTCGAGCATCCGGATGACGTAGCGGCGCAGGGCAGCGGCAGCGCCGGGCCGCTCGATCGCGCAGTCGAAGTGCGCGTCGAAACGGATCAGGTCGAGCCCGAGACGGACCACCTCGTTGATGTCCGCCGCGCCCGCCCGCCTGATCTCTGCCGCGCCGAGCGGATGCGGCGCCGCGGTCACGCCGACGGCTCGCCTCGCCAGGCCTGCCGCGGGGCGCCCGTCGCGGCCTGTGGTTCGCACGGCGGCGACGGTCAGCGGCGTGAGGCCGTGCCGCAGCAAGGGCTTGACGCCGTCGATCTCGCGGCTCGGCCAGGTGACGACCGCGGCGCTGTCCGGCTCGGCGGCCTCGGGAACGCCCGCCAGATGATCCCGCCAGAGAGACAGCAGCCGATCCAGCGCCGTCGCGATGTCCGGGCCAGCCACCCGCGCGGCGAGCTGGAACCGTCGCGCCGCTCCCCAGCACAGGTCCAGCGAGCCGCGAACTGCCTCCCAGTGCTCGCACGTCCCGAGCGCCGCGGGTTCACCGTCCGGCCCGGCGACGGCAATGTCAGCGCCGCAGCAGGACGGCTGCGCAAGGGCGGCCAGCAGCGGGTCGACGGCCTGCCAGCGCTGGGCAACCCTCGCAGCAATGCCGCCCGCCGTCATTCCCCGGCGATGTTCGTGAGGCTGTCCCTGACCGTCTTGGTCAGCGGGTCACCGGGCGGCAGCGTCCGTTCGCAGCGGTCGACGGTGTCGCGGAGCGTGGCTGTCGCGTCGCTCAGCCGGCCAACCGTGTAGTAGGCGTGGGCCAGGTTCGCGCGGCGGGCGAGGGTCTCCGGGTCATCGGGCCCGAGCACCCGCTCGTAGCCCTTGCATGCCTGCTCGTAAAGCTGCACGGCGGTGGCCATCCGGCCGGCCGAATGGTAGGCCGAGGCCAGGCTGCCGCGAGCCACGATCGTGTCCAGGTGGTCCGGCCCCTGCACCCTTTCGCGATCCGACAGCAGCCTCTTGAGCTGAGAAATGGCGTCCTTGACCCGCCCCTCGGCCAGGTAAGCCTCGGCCAGCCGCTGACGGGTGGTCATGGTGTCGAGATGCCGCGCGCCCTGAACCCGCTCGCGGTCCGCGAGCGTGCGCCGGTACAGGCGGATGGCCTCGTCGGTCTTGCCGGCGCTCCGGCATGCGATCGCGAGCTCATCCCGCGCGGCCAGCGTCTCCAGATGATCGGAACCGAGGACGGCCTCGCATTCGCCTGCGGCCTCCTCGAGGATGGGAAGCGCGGCGTCAGGCTGGCCCGCCGCCACAAAAGCGCGGCCGAGTTCGATCCTGGCCGCGATCGTTTCGGGGTGATCCCGCCCGAGCAAGCGGGCTCGCCCGGCGAGTACCCACTGGCCCCACGCAACAGCCTCGGCCGTCTGTCCGGCCGCCATGAGCGCGGCCGCCAGCCGACTGCCGGCCGTCAGAGTGTCGGCGCTGCTGGAACCGAGAATCCGGTCGTTGGCCGCGGCGAGCTCTCGCCAGTAGGTGACCGCCGGGCCGGTCATCCGTGCCTTGTCCAGGCTCTGGCCAGCCCGCACCAGCAGAGGATGAGCGCTGCCGCCGGACCAGAGGCCGTCTCCGGCCGCATGCCGCAGGCTGGCGCTGCACGAGCGGAGGCTTTCCGCCAGCCATGGCTCAGGCTCCTCGGCGGGCCACACCTCGAGCAGCGCGTCGGCCACGGCCCTGGCTGCCCGCTCGGTGACACGCTTGGGCGTGGCCGCTCGGATCGCCGCCTGCAGCACCGAGCCCATCCGGGCCGTCGGCGGTGAGGTGGCCGGGTCGACCACGAGAAGCCCGACCCGTTCCAGGCTGAGCAGCGCCCGCCAGGCCCGGCTGGCGTCTGTGGGCGCGCCCGTGCCCGCCGAAAGGTACGCGCACGTGGCCGCCGCGGTGAACACCTGGCCAGGCATCCCGTGGCCGTCGAGCATGGCGGCCAGCGCGAGAAGATACTGTGCGCCGCCGCCCGGCGAGAGGCGCTCAGCCTGCTCGACGGAGATGGTCCAGGTGACCGCCGCCGCCGCGTGATGGCGATCGGCGGCCTCGGCTAGCTGCGCTCGCCGCTGCGCGAAGAAGTCGCGGTAGTCCCGGCAGGAAAGGCCCGAGCTGGCGATGACGGCGCTGGCCTGATACAGGGCGGGCGGCTCGCAGCTCAGGTCGGAGACCAGGTCAATGGCGCCGATGCGCTGGTCCGGGTCTGCGGTGAGTCGGCCCATGAGGTAGCTCATCGCCTCGCGGGTGCTGAATTCGCGCAGCGGCAGAGCGTGCGCCGGATGGTCCCCGGGGACGTCGACCGTATTCGTGGTCGTGATCAGCGTCCGCCCCGTGGTCCCGCTGGGCCACAGGCCCTTGATGTCCTCCACGCTGCGCAGGTCGTCGAACACCACGAGCCACGACCGGGTGGTCTCGCTCAGCCAGTTGACGAAGTGGCTCGCGACGGACTCGGCGTCACCGACGTGATCAGACTTGATGGCTGCCGCGGCCTCCACATAACCGGACAGTATCGATGCCCGGCTCGTGGCCACCACCCACACCAGGAGGTCGAGCTGGCGGGCGCGCCACATCGACTCGGCGAAGTAGACGGCAAGCTGGGTCTTGCCGCAGGAGCTCAGCCAGTCCGCGACACCCCCATCTGCGGCCCGGGCAGGACCGAGCACCACCGTGACGCCAGGAGTCAGCGCGGCACCGAGGTCCGGCGCCGATTCCGGCCTGGCGCTGAAGCCGTCGGCAATCGGCGGTACCGACCCCGACCTCACCGGCCATGCCGCAGTCAGGGCCCGCGATCCCGCCGGCCCAGTCGCTGTCATCTGGCTGTCCACGGCCCGCTACCCGCGATCGACCATTCGCACCGCAACCTCCCTGGAGCCCCGCCCTGGCGCAGCCAATAACGATACGGCAGTCGAAGCGGGCTGAGAACTTATCTAGACGCAAATACTGTCGTCATCTGTCGCCATCCGTATGATGCCCGGCATAGCCAGAAAGTTCACGCAACGCCGGGCGCGACACGGCCGCGAGTCGGATTTTCGGCGCCGTTCGCGGTACGGCCGGGTCGTCGTCATCCGGTTCGGCGGGCACGGCCCTGCACTGGCCGCCCTGGCCGCGGCCCGAGCCAGGACCTCTGGACGCGGCTGTCCCGGACGCGGCTCGGCTCTGCCCGGAATGCCCGGTTCCGTCGCGCGAGTGCGTTGCCGTCCTCGGCGGTGTGTTTGTCGGCGACAGGCGCTGCGCGGCGTCGGCTCGCCTCTCCGGGGCCGTCTGTTTCGGCCGTCCGCTGGCCCGCGTGCGAACCGCCGCGGGAAAGGGAACCGGACACCGGACAC
>Ga0335073_10015625_pt1 | contig 10613 bp, 6 predicted proteins | sample Lox_Sample_22_FD_207093 | JGI IMG/M metagenome (GOLD analysis project Ga0335073, IMG submission 207093) | Soil microbial communities from Loxahatchee National Wildlife Refuge, Florida, United States - Lox_Sample_2.2 | ecosystem: Environmental > Terrestrial > Soil > Wetlands | place: USA: Florida...
AGCGACGACTGGAACGAACGTCTTCAACGCAAGCTGCTCCGACAGGTGCGCCGAATCTCGGTCCAACGCGAGAATGGTCAGCGGATGTTTTTCGGTCAGCGCCTCCACCAGTTCCGCCGAGGCCGCGCCCCAGTTCTGCGAGCTTTCAATCGCAATCAATTCCCAACCCCTGTCGAATGGTTGTTTCGCACCCTCTGCCAACTTCGCCGCATCCGGCCCGAAAACCACGATCCGAACGGGACCACTGGCAGCATCCGCATCGTCTCGGCTGGGACCGAAATAGCCGACTCCATCTTCACCAACGCGCGCATAAGGCTGCGGCAGCGCTGCCGCAGGCGAATTCGCGCGCGCGGGCACACTTTCACTCTGCGCACCATGCTCATCCGCCTGCGCACCGTCGCTTCTCTCCATCGTCGCCCTACGATACGTGATCGCGCCATCACGCACCGTGCCTAAGAACATGGGGCCCACGTTCTTCAGATTCGGGTCATAGACCATCGTGCCCGTCACGCCTTCATATCTCCCGATGTTCGACAGTGCATCATGGATGCGCGCACGATTCAGGCCGGCCTTGCAGATGGAGTCGAGCAGCTGATTCATCGCGTCATACGCCAGCGCAGCGAATTGCTCCACCGGCTCATGAAAGCGGGCCATGAAGCGCGATTCAAAGTTGATCCACTTCGCGTCGTTGCGCGTGGGATCGTAGGGGAACACGGCCTCGAAGCCCTCGGCCGCAGGCCCGGCTTCCTTAAGCAATGTGTCGCCCAAAGTGCGATAGCTCCCAAACACGCGCTGTTTCATGCCCATCAGTCGCATCTGGCGCAGAATCTGTGCCGCGGGCGCCTCATCGGTCCACAATACGATGGAGTCTACGCGCGAAGCCTGAATCGCGCGAAGCTCTCGCGAGAAGTCCGTGTCACCTGGCATGAACTTCTGTTCGATCACCACCGGATGCCCAAGTCGCCGCGCAGCATTGCGGAAATAAGGCGCGGCCAGGCGCCCGTAACGCTCATTTACGCGCAGAATGGCCGCCCGCTTCAGCCCCAGCTCCGAGAACATACGACGTGCGATCGTGTACGCCTGAACGCGATCATCCTGCAGCACTTCGAAGAACCACGGAATGTAAGTCTCCGGAATGGTCGGATCGGTTGAAGCGGAATTGACAATCGGAATCTCGGCGCGCAGCGCCACGCGCAGCGCGATGTGCGTCGACTCCGAGCTGATCGATCCGAAGATCGCCCAGTCCTCGTCGTCGTACACCATCTTTACCGTTGCATTCGAGGCTGCGCCCCAGATCGCCGGATCCGTCGGCCGCGTGTCTCCATAAACCGTGTTCGCCTGCCAGTTGTCGTAGTCGTTGTGCAGCATAAGGCGGAACGGTTTGCCGCAATAACCACCGCGTGCGTTGGCCTCCTCCACCGCGAGTTGCGCGCCATGCAGCATGCGCAATCCAAACGCCTCTTGCGGATGGTTCTCGATCGGACCCAGAAATCCGATACGCACTTCGGTCACGTCGATCGGATCCGGAATGTCGCGCGCGGCTCCGGTGTAAATGTTCGGATGGGTGTAATTCAAATCGTAAGGCTGCGCGAACTTCGAAAACGGGCTCAGATCGGCCGGCTCTCCTGCATAAGGAACAACTTCGCGATCCGCCGGCGGACCAGGCGGATGAGCACCGCATCCGGACGCAGTCCCGGACTGGCCATACGCTCCACAGCACAGCAGCGCAGCGGCCCATCCGGCCCCGGCCCCGGATCTCATTCTCCGGAAGAGCCACAACCATCGCATTCCCATGGTCTCAACTCCTGCGCCAACCGCTCATTTCTGCTCGCACCTTTCAACGCGGAACATGGCGATCGCCTCGATTTCCACCAGGAGCTCCGGCCTGCAAAGCTTGGCCTCGATCCCCGTCGACGCCGGCAACGGATCGAGCCCCTGTTCCTTGTAGAACGCCGTGCGCTCCTCGTTGAAGGTTTCATAATCGCGGTCGATGTCCCGCAGATAGCACGTCGTTCGTACGATGTCGTGCCACGTCGCGCCCTCGGCGGCAAGCAGGCCAGTGATGTTGGAATAAGTCCGCCGCATCTGCGCCCGAAAGTCGCCGACGTGCATAGTCTTGCCGTTCTCGTCGATGCTGGCCGTGCCGGAAATGAGCAGAATCACAAGCCCGCCCATGTCGATACGCATGCCGCGCGAAAACGAACTGGGCTTGGCATAAGCGAACGCCTCGTTCAGAACAGAAAGATTGGTAATGGGCCGCTTTTCGATCGGGCTGTGGCCCGCTCCTTCCAGCAGCTCGGATAGCAGTGATGGAATAGTAGTCATGTTCATGGCTCCTTATGGTTGACGAATCCCGTGGCTTAATCCCTTCGCTGTAGCAACCCAGATATCCTGACCTTGAAAATCGATTCCCAGAACGTAGTTATGCGCGGGTGCGGATGTGACCGCCACCGGCGTTACATTTCCGGTCGCGTCGCGGATGGTCATCTCCGGCTGGCCCGTAGTGACCGAAGGACGATACACAGCCCAGTTTATGCCGTCGTAATATGCCAATCCCCTGTCGGTACAGAACCAGGCGTGGTTCGCATCCACCCCCTTGACATAGTTCAGGAAGTTGGAGGGCAGGCCGCTGTCCTTGGTCAGGAAGTTATGCCAATAGCGGCCATCGTATCGGCTCGCTCCAAAATATGTGGCGGCCCATACAATGTTATCGACATAACTCACCGAAGTTACAATCTCGTGGATCAATCCCTGATCCTTGAAGAGCACGATCTCGTTTTCGCCGTCCGGATCGTCATACTTATCCCAGCGTCCCGTCTTCTGATCCAACTCCAGCAGACCGCTTCCCCAAACGGCGTAATAGACCTTCGATGGCGTCGCCGAAACGGCATAGGTCCAGATCTCCACCATCGGTGTATTGCGTTCGTTGTAGAGCGACCATTCGTTGGTCCGCGTGTTGAATCTGCATCCGCCGGCCGCGGTCGCCACCCAAACGTTGTCGCCCTCCACGCTCACGCCATAGACCACGTTGTTGCTCAGGCCCGAATTGAGCTGTGTGAAGGAGTCGATCCTGCCCGCCGAGATGCGGCTCAGCCCACCCATTGTTCCCGCCCACACATCTCCTGTTTGGCGGTCGAGTGCGAGCGACAGCACGGCACGATGCGCCAGGCCATTGACGGTCGTATAGGTTTTCCATTGGCGGTTTTCATACACGGCAAGACCGTTCTCCGTTCCCGCCCAAATACGGTCGCCATCCACCAGAACTGAGAAGACGTGATTATCGGGCAGTCCGTTCGCCGTGGTGAAGTTCTCGAAGCGAAATCGCGGCATCTGCGGCGCCTGTGCGCCGAACGCAGCGCAGGCCAGAACAAGCATCATCGGCATTGCCAATCGTTGTTTCATCGCGTCTTCAGGTACTCGATCAGGTCGTTCAGGTCGTCCTTGGTCAAATCGTTGGAGCGTCCGTGCTTGTCATGCGGATTGAACACTGTCCAGATTTCTTCGAGCGAGCGGGCCGACCCATCATGCAGGTAAGGCGCGGTCAAAGCGATGTTCATCAGCTGCGGTGTGTCGAGAAGGCCCGAGCGGTCCGTCGGCTTGCCGGTGCCCACGTCAAACGATTTCTGGTTCGTGCCTTTGGGGCCACTGTGGCAATAAGAGCAGCGGTTCTCGAGCGGGATCGGTTTTCCGAATTTATCGATGGCGCGCTCGAAGATTGCCTTTCCGTGTTCCTGCGCGGGACTGAGTTGGCCATCCGGCTGGCGCCAGCGGTTGGGTCGCTGCGGAATGCTCAACACGTACATCGACAGATCGGCCAGCGTGAGATCGTCGTAGTTCTGCGAGCGCCAAAAATACTTCTCAGTGCGCACGCCGCACTCGGTGGGAATGTTCGGGTTGCCGCCGTTCCATTTGAACGGCTCGGTTCCGCGCAGGTCTTCCAGCAGCCGGTTGTCAACGATGTCTACTCCGAACCCGTCCGGCTCAAGATCCCACGTAAGGCCATCGAATGTCGAGTCGATGTGGCAGTTGGCGCATCCGAATTGCCCCTGGAACGCAAAGCGCGCGATGTAAAAGGTCTGCTCGCCGTGCCGCAGCGGCGAAATCTTCCTGGGGCCCTCAAGAACGAAGGTTCTCACGACTCGATCGGTGCGCGCGTCGATCACACTGATCGTGTCGTCAAGGCGATTGGCCACAAACAGCCATCGCCCGTCGCGCGAGAGCACGAGCCCGCGCGGGTTGCGGCCCACGCCAATGCGCGCGGACACGTAATTGGCCGAGGCTGACAGATCCTGTGCGAAAGGCCCAGGATGCGCGCGAACGAAGTGCATGAGGCGCGGAACATCGATGACGGTCACGCAATCCGAGCCGCCGTGTGTGATATAGATTCGGGATTTGTCGGGAGCGATGGCCACACCAAACGGCATAGCGAAGTACCGGTCGAGCTCGTCGAGCGGGACCTCGACCGCCCGGCCAAAATCTGTACCGAACACCGTAACCGTGTCGACGAATGCCCACCCGTGCTCGACGTGAGCCAGTGGAACGAGATTCTTGGGATGCAGATGTGCGACCACACCCATCCGACCATCCGGAGAGAACGCAACATGAAAAACCCCCGCGATGGAATCGAGCGGCATGCGATCGATGACACGCGCGGCTCTGGCGTCGATGACCGTGATCTCGGATTCAGGTGCGGCCCGTTGCGTTCCCGGATTTGGATATACGTGAGTAACAAACAGCCGCTTGCCATCGGGCGAGAGCGCGAGATAACTCGCTCCGCGGCCAGCGACGAGACGTTTCCTCTCGCTGCCCGTAGCAGCATCCAGGACCGCAACGTCGTTGCTGATTCGGTTGGCGACGTAGAGCAGCTTTGCGCTGCCGGCAGCGGTTTGGACGGCCACACTGGAAGGCTCCGCCGCCACCGGCCAGGTCGCAACCACCTTCAGCGCCGGTGTGTCGATCACTGATATCGTATCGTCCCACGAGTTGGCGACGTAAAGCCTGTCGCCCGCGGACGCAAGCGCAAAGCCACGTGGCATGTGACCCACATCGATCGACTTCAGCGTGCGGCCTGTCGCCGCGTCGAGCACGCGCACCTGATTGGCCTGCTGGCAGAGCACGTAGAGCCGAGTGCCGTCGGGAGAGAGTGCCAGCTCGAGCGGCGAGGCATAGTCGCCCTCCTGTTCCGTGGATGCGGCCGCCGCGTTGTCCTGGCGTTGACCTCCCGCGCTCACCTTATCCGGGCTCCACGCTGCGCATACCAGCAACAGTGCGGCTGCGGCCGCCAGCGCGCTCCCCAGGCGTCTCATCGAGGCTCCTCCACCGTGAGAATGCGATCCACGGAGAGCTTCTCTAGCGTTTGCTCGCGTCCGCTGGGCCAGTGCACCGACAGCTTGTCCACCATCGCGGCCGCGCCCAGGCCGAAGTGCAGTGTGCCGTCATTCTGCGACAGGTAGCCCGATTCAGCCACGCGCTCCTGCAATTGCCGCTTGCCGCCGGCGAAGACCTCCACGCGTGCGCCAATGCCGTCGCGATTGCTCTTCGTCCCCTTGAGCCGGATTTCCAGCCAGTGGCCGGTATTGGGCGAGACATTCTTCAGCAGCGTTCCGTGCGCGCCCAGATTCACCAAAAATGCGCCGACTTTGCCGTTGTTCTCGAAATCGGCAAAACATGCGCCGCGGGCCACCGTGCGCTCGCTCAGCACCGGCCCCGCATCGCGTGAAATATCGGTAAACCGGCCGTCACCCAGCCCGCGAAACAGCGTGTGCTCCTGCGGAATCATGTGAATGAGCCCGCCGTGAAAGATGAGGATGTCGAGTTGCCCGTCGTTGTCGAAGTCGTAAACGCCTGAGGCCCAGCTCACATATTGCGCATTTGCCTGCGAAACCCCGTTGGTCGCGCCCAGATCGTCATACACGAGCTTTCCATCGCCCTGTGCTGTTGAAGACGGTGCGCCCGCCAGCCCCGCTGCGTTCTTTAGCAGCCGGTTGTAATGCGAGTCGGTGACGAACAGATCGAGAATTCCGCGACCTTCGAAATCGGCAACCACCGGCCCCATCGCGCCGGTGTTCTCGCCGTTCTGGCCATAGGCCGCGCCGGCATCGTTGGCGATTTCTTCGAACGTCCCGTCGTGCCTGTTGTGGAAGAGAAAATTCTCGGTGCGATCGTTGGCGACATAGATATCGGTCCAGCCGTCGCCGTCGAAATCCGCAGCGGTCACGCCCATGGTGCGCCCTACATAAGCCCCGATGCCGGACTTCTCTGTGACATCGGTAAATGTGCCGTTGCAGTTGTTGTGGTAGAGCTTGTTGGTCTCGCCCTCGTAGTCCAGCGGGCCCGGATAATTGTCCGCCGCGTAGTATGCACGATATTTGGGATCGAATTTCACATAGCGGCCAACGAACAGGTCGAGGCAGCCATCGCGATCGTAGTCGTCCACATGAATCCCGGCTTTCTCCGTCACGTCGGTAAAGTGGCCGTTGCCGTCGTTGTGGTAGAGAATCACGCGGCCGTAGCCCGTCACCAGCAGGTCTTCGTAGCCGTCGTTGTCGTAGTCTCCGGCCGTGACAGCAATCCCATACAGGTCGGGATCGAGGCCCGCCTGCTTGGTCACATCAGTAAAATGACCATTTCCGTCGTTGCGATAGAGGTGATTGGTCGGCGGCGGATTGGGTTTCACCTTCAGGGGATAGGGATGCATCGAATCGTCGAGTGGCCGGCCGTTGACGACGTAAAGATCGGGCAAGCCGTCATTGTTGTAGTCGAGCCAGACGCAACCGGCGCCCGTCGCCTCCAGTAGCGAACCCAATTGCCGCGAGCCCATGCTATGGACGAAATCGATGCCCGATGCGGCCGTCGCATCTTCAAAGCGGATTGCCGAATGGGGTGCGGCCGGACTGGCGGTCGTGGATTTCGATTGCGGCCCGTCGCCGCATGCGGGTGCAGCGTGCGCCGCCGCTGCGGCCCCGATGAGCAGAACAAGAGCGAAGCGAGCGGGCATTTCAACGGCCTCCTGCTGCAGTGCCTGGTGCTCTTCCGCTCAGGTTCACCGGAATGGTGCTGCGCAACAGCGCCTCGGGCACGCGGTTTTCCGGCGCGCGCTCCGGCCCCGCATGGCACCCAACGCAAATGCGCTGCTCGCCGCTGCGAACCCAGAACCATCCGCGCTCCGCTCGCAGCGTTGCGCCGTGGGCGTCGAGCAATGTGAACCGGAGCGGCCGGTCTCCCGGCGTTGTGACATAAAATGACCCATCCGGCTCTACCGGCGCGTAGCCAAGCGTCATCGCGCTGCCATCGGCGTTCTGTGCGTCCAGCCGGACCTTGACCGGTTTACCGGAAAGCGCTCCGTCGCGCGACTCGCGTACATCGAGCGCTAGCAAGTTCGCCGAGGTCCAGTCGTGCAGGCCCGAGGGATGCCTGTTCGGCACGGGCCGGGGCGCGACCACCGCCGGCTCAACCAGGTTATGATCGCGGTCGGCCAGCAGAACGCGCAGAGTTGCTACGCCCGGTTGCAATAGCGCCAGTGCAAAGCGCGACCGCACACTCACGCGTTCCGAGACAACCCACGCTCCCGATGGGGTCTCGGCCAACGCGCCTGCGTACTCGACGCTCGGTGCAGCAACCGGCGTTTCCGTTGCCAATGGCGAAGTAAAACGTGACAGGGTCTGGCCATGGGTAAACACCACATCCCCGGCAGCCGCGCCGTAGACAAGTTGCCGACCTCCCCATCGCGCACAGCCGTGGTCACAGCGAACCGACTCCACGCCGCTCCCGTCCGAATAGTCCAGATAGAGTTCAGGCGAGCCGGACGTGCCGAGCGGATACCCTGATTCAAACAGGATGCGTCCATCCTGCAACACGTCCACGGGAAGCGCATTCGCGTGCAGATGCGTCAGCTGGAACGGCTCCGAATCGTTTAGCGAAGCCGATTCCATCTGGAATCCGTCTGCCGTTCGCCGCGCATAGACCGCGCGGTCGCCAGGAAGATAGAGCGGGCGAATCAGATCGGTATCAGCGGACGCAATCTTGCGCACGAAGCGATCCGCCAGCCGCATTTCCCAGATCTGCCAGTGATCGCGGGTATATTTCTTCCCAGTGAATATCACTCGTGTTGCGTCGAAGGACACACTGGCATCGGCCGACTCGAAGAAACCCGGAAGCAACAGCTCAGCCTTTCCGGCGCGTACCAGCTCGAGCTGTGCGCCTTCGGGAAAGCGCTCCGCGCCCTGGCTGAGCGCAGCCAATGGCAGGAAGGCCGGCGCGGCAGTCGCGATGATCGATACGGCTGCCTGAGCTCCCGCTTGCGGAATGTTCCGTGTGTGATGTGGGTCGGCGGCGCCGCAGAGGATCAGTACAGCACAGGCCCAAGGGAAGAATTGAAGCAGATGCTTCACGCGGCTACCTCGGCCCGTTGAAGTATGTCAGACCCGCGGAGAACATTCCTGTGGAGATCGATCCACGGCCCAATGTCGGCCATCATCGCGTCGAATTCATCGAAATCGAGCGATTGGTCGCCATCGCTCCACGCCTGATCGGGAGTTGGATGGACCTCGATGATCATCCCGTCGGAACCGGCCGCCACGCCGATCCGCGCCAGCGCCGGAACCAGTTCACGATTACCGCTAGCGTGGCTGGGATCGCAGATGACCGGCAGATGCGAAACCAGTTTCAGAACCGCGATCGCTGCCACATCGAACGTATTGCGTGTTGCCGTCTCAAAGGTACGGATGCCGCGCTCGCAGAGCATCACGTTGGGGTTGCCGAAATCCAAAACGCACTGCGCCGCACGCAGCAGGTCGGCAATCGTCGCCACCATGCCACGCTTGAGCAGAAGCGGTCTTCCTGACCGCGCCGCCGCTCCCAGCAGCGAATAATTCTCCATGTTGCGGGAGCCGATCTGCAGGATATCAGCATATTCGGCCACCAGCGGAACGTCGTCTTCCGACATCACCTCCGTGACCACGGCAAGGCCGGTCAGTTCGCGGGCCCGGGCCAGCAGTTTGAGCCCCTCGCGTCCCAGCCCTTGAAATGAATAGGGCGAGCTGCGCGGCTTGAAAGCGCCGCCTCGCAATACCCGCGCGCCCGATTGCCGGACACGTTCAGCCGTGGAAAGGAGCTGGCGTTCGGTTTCTACGGAACAGGGGCCGGCGATGGTGACGAACTCGTCGCCGCCGATCTCGAAATCCTGGATGGAAATGATGCTTCGGGACCGCTCATTGCTCTTGAGCACGTCCGGCGATTCGGCAAACCGCTCTTGCCAGCTGACACGCACCCCCGCGTACTCCAATCCGGGGAAGCGGAAGAATCATGGTACCGCCGTCGGTTCTTTTCCTCTTCCATCGAAAGGTGGAGACGGGCGCAAATTCCACCGTCAACGGCCTGGCGCCGGGCCCGCGCCGTTCTCGCCGCGGGTTGTTTTACTGCGCCGTATAGGTGTAAGGCACAGACTGCCAGTTGCCATTGATCCGCGACCACAGCGTGGCGTAAATGGTGGCGCCATTGGCCGGCAGGCCCGTAACGCTAGCGGAAGTCGTCGTCATGGCGCCCGAGTTAAAGAGACCGCTCGAGTCGGTGCTGGTTCCCAGCCACAGCTCGTATTGCGTAGGGCCGGAGCCGGTTGACCATGTGAACGTCACGCTCGTCCCCGAAAGCTGCGTGCCCGGAGTCGGCGTCAGCAGCGCTGCCGGCGCCGCCGCGCCCGCCTCGGTGAACGTGTAGTAGGCCGCCTGCCAGTTGCCGCTGATGCGCGACCACAGCGTCACGTAAAGGTTGACTCCGTTGGTTGGAATGCCACTCACATTCACGCTCAGCGTACTCATGGCGAGCGATCCTGAGTTATACACATTGCTCGACCCCGCTCCGGTGGTGCCAAGCCACAGGTCGTAAGCTGTAGGGCCCGCGCCCGCCGACCAGGTGAACGTAGCGCTCGCCCCCGCCAGCGGGTTGCTTGTCGACGGCGAAGTAAGCGCAGCCGGCAAGGGCGATCCGGCCTCCGCTACGGTGTAGTTCACCGACTTCCATGTTCCGCTTGCGCGTGACCAGAGGGCGATGTAGAGAAGCACGCCATTGGTCGGCAGATTGTTGACGGTGACTGAAGTGGCGGTTACCGTGTTCGTCGTATAGATGTTGCTGGTTCCGGGGGTTGTGCCAAGCCACAGCTCATATTCAGTCGGCCCGGCGCCCGCCGACCAGGTGAACGTGGCGCTAGAGCCCGATAACGTGGCGCCCGCCGCCGGTGTAAGCAACGAGGCCAGCACCGTCGTCCCCGCCTCGGTGAGCGTATAGTATTCCGCCTGCCAGGCGTTGTTGATCCTCGACCACAGGGTGACATAGAGCAACACACCGTTGGTGGGCAGACTCGTCAAATTGGCTGAAGTCGTGGTCACATTGTTCGAGTTGTAGATGTTGAGCGAGCCGATCCCCGTCGTGCCGATCCAAAGCTCATACTCAGTGACCCCGCCTCCGGCGCTCCACGTGAACACCGCGCTCGAGCCTGCGAGCGTGCTGCCTGCTGCCGGCGCCGTGAGCACCGATGGAACGGGAGTACCTGGCTCCATGTAGGTGTAGTTCAGCGATTGCCAGTTGCCGTCAATCCGCGACCAGAGTGTGGCGTAGAC
>Ga0335073_10015628_pt1 | contig 10612 bp, 7 predicted proteins | sample Lox_Sample_22_FD_207093 | JGI IMG/M metagenome (GOLD analysis project Ga0335073, IMG submission 207093) | Soil microbial communities from Loxahatchee National Wildlife Refuge, Florida, United States - Lox_Sample_2.2 | ecosystem: Environmental > Terrestrial > Soil > Wetlands | place: USA: Florida...
CCGACGCCGATCGGCGCGGGTGCCATCACCAACGCACCCTGGCGTAAGAGCAACTACAACACCGTCGACACCCATGGCGGGCGGGTCGAGCTGCTGTTCGACCTGGGAGACAACTGGACGGTAACGCCCACCTTCCAGGGCGAATCGGACACCAGCGAGGGGTTCTTCGGCTACGATCCGGCGGTCGGCGAGAACGAGGTCGTGCATTTCGGGCCGGAAAACTCCCACGACGACTGGGTGCAGAGCGCCCTCACGGTCGAGGGCAAGGTCCACGACTTCGACATCGTCTATGCCGGCGGCTACGTCAAGCGCAATCAGCACTCGATCGCCGACTACAGCGACTATTCCGAGTTCTACGACAAGCAGAACGGCTCCGGCGCGTACTACACCGGTAACAAGGGCACTCCGATCATGCCGCAGCAGTTCGTGATCGGCGCCGGCGACTTCGAGATGTGGAGCCAGGAGTTCCGCGTCACGACCCCGGTGGATGAGCCGGTGCATGCGACGGTCGGAGCGTTCCTGGAACGGCAGATGCACAACATCTGGCAGCTGTACACGATGCCGGGCTACGGCTGGACGAGCGTCTACGGCAACAACCCCGGGGGGCTCGGCTATCTCCCCGGCACCGGGCCCACCGGCAATCCGATCGACGTGTCGGTGCCGGGATTTCCGAACGCCATCTGGCTGACCGACGAGCAGCGCGTCGACCGCGACCGCGCGGTATTCGGGCAGGGCACCTGGGACATCACCCACCAGCTGTCGCTCACCGGCGGTATTCGCTTCTACAAATACGACAACTCGCTGATCGGCTTCTACGGATTCAGCGCCAACGAGTTTTATCCCTACCAGCCTCTGGAGGGGGTGTCTACGTGCTCGACGCCGTATGTCTCGATCGTCAAGTACTCGCCCTGCACCGATCTCAATGCCCGCACGAGCGCCACCGGCCACGTCCCCAAGGTCAACTTGAGTTACAACGTCACGCCCGAGGCGATGGTTTACGCGACCTACTCGAAGGGCTTCCGGCCAGGCGGCGTCAATCGGGTAGGCGGCAACATTCCATACGCGCCGGATTTCCTGACCAACTATGAGGTGGGCTGGAAGACGCAATGGTTCGGCAACACCCTGCGCTGGAACGGCGCGCTCTTCTGGGAGGATTGGAAGAACTTCCAGTTCTCGTTCCTCGGACCCAACAGCGTCACGGAAATAGCGAACGGCGGCAATGCGCGTATCAAGGGCGTAGAGAACAGCGTGGAATGGCTGGCCACCAGCAACCTGCTGCTCAGCACCGATTTCACCTTCATCGATCCGGTGCTGACCACCAATTACTGCGGCCAGATCGGCGTGACCTACTGTCCGGACCAGGTGACGAAGGGTGATTACCTGCCCGGCGGCGAGATCATCGGCCCGATCGCACCCGCGGGCTCGAATCTGCCGGTCGCACCGAAGTTCAAGGGCAACATCATCGCCCGCTACTCCCTGATGACCATCGGCGAGTGGAAGCCGTATGGACAAGTCACCGCGATGTACCAGGACGAGACGGCGCAGGTGCTGCGCCGCGACCAGGCCGCCGTCGTCGGCAATCTGCCGGCTTACGCCCTCGTCAATCTGAAGCTCGGAGCCGACAGCTCGAACGGCATGCACGTCGACTTCTTCATCAGCAACCTGATGAATCGGCTCGCGGAGCTCTCGCGCTACACGGATAGCGATCCGAGTCTGAACAACCAGGTGTACATCCTGCCGGCGCAGCCACGCACCTTCGGCATCGAGTTCGGACAGGATTTTTGAAGGCGCATCCTTGTGCCTCGCTTACAGCTTGAACGTCGTCAGCAGGAGGCTGGTCTCGCTGCTGGAGACTCCGGGGGTGCGGCTGATCTTGGCCAACACGCGGTCGAAGGAGGCGAGGGTGTCGGTGCGCAGCTCCGCGACCAGGTCCCACCTGCCGTTGGTGCTGTGCAGGCCGGCCACGGCCGGCTCGCCGCGCAGCGCCTTGACGACGGCGTCGACCTGATTGCCCTCCACGGCGATCGTCATGACGGCGCGGATTTGGTGCTGCTCCTGGATGTCGGGCTTCAGGCGCACGGTATAACCCACGATGGTGCCGTCCGCCTCGAGGCGCGCCATGCGGTTCTGCACCGTGCCCCGCGCCACGCCGAGTGTCTTGGCCAGGGAGGCGACGGATGCGCGTGCATCACCGCGCAGGAGAGCGAGGAGCCGATGATCGAGGTCATCCATCGGAGGGTTACCTGTTTTCGCAGGGTCTGACGGAGAACTCTAGCAAATCGTCCAACGCAATTGGCGATTTGATCAATGGCCTGTGAGTTTTGATCAGGTTTCTGGCTGTTTATTGGCCGTGGCGGCGGGGATCATCTGCGGGTGGCGGCGCGCGACGAGCGTGCCGCCCTTTCCCGGAGAACGATCATGGTCGACTTCATCGGCATTCGGCGAGTCCAGGAGCTCGTCGCAGACTTGGGTCCCGCGCCCTTCATCGCGGGGTTGGCGCGGGAGATCGAGGCGGACTATGGGCGCTGGGGCGAGTTCGAGAAATCACCGCGTCACGCCACACATTCATCTGTCGGCGTCATCGAGCTGATGCCGGCATGTGACGGTCGCCAGTACGCCTTCAAGTACGTGAATGGCCACCCGAAAAACACGGCGAAGGGCCTGTTGACCGTGACGGCATTCGGGATGCTGGCGGATGTGGACACGGGTTACCCGCTCGTCCTCTCGGAGATGACACTCACCACGGCCCTGCGCACCGCTGCGACTTCGGTTGTCGCTGCGCGTTGGATGGCGCGGGGCGGCAGCCGTGTCATGGCGCTGATCGGCAATGGGTCGCAGGCCGAGTTCCAGGCCATCGCCTTCCACGACCGGCTGGGAATTCGCGAGCTGCGACTGTATGACACCGATCCGGCCGCAAGCGACAAGTTGCAGGAAAACCTCGCCGGAGTTGCCCTGGCGGGGTTGCGGGTAGTGCGCTGCCGCTCCACTGCGGAGGCGGTTCGCGGCGCGGATATCGTGACGACCGTCACCGCGGACAAGCGCAATGCCACGATCCTGACACCCGAGATGATCGTGCCCGGCATGCATCTGAATGCGGTCGGCGGCGATTGTCCGGGCAAGACGGAATTGCATGCCGACATCCTCCGGCGCCCCGATGCCCGCGTCGTGGTCGAGTTCGCGCCGCAGTCGCGCATCGAAGGGGAGATCCAGCAGCTCCCCGCCGATTTCCCGGTCACCGAGCTCACCGAAGTGGTGACGGCCCGCAAGCCGGGTCGCAGCCACGATGCGGAGGTCACGATCTTCGATTCGGTCGGGTTCGCGCTCGAGGACTTCTCGGCGTTGCGTTATCTGCACCGGCTGCATCAGCAGCGCCGCGGCACGCGCGCCGACATCGATCTGATCCCCGATCTCGAGGATCCGAAGGACCTCTTCTCCCTGGTGGGCGGCCAGTCGCCGGCGCGGGCGCGTCCGCTGCCGGTTGCAGAGTTGACGGCGTGACACGATCGTCGCCTCGCACGGTGAGCCTGATAGGCGCGCCGACGGACGTGGGAGCGGCGGAGCGCGGCGCCTCCATGGGGCCGGAAGCCATGCGGGTCGCGGGAATCGAGCCGGCGCTCGAGCAGCGCGGACTGCGCGTGGTGGATCGCGGCAACCTCGCCGGACCGGCCAATCCGCGCGCGCCGGCGGTCGCCGGCCACCGCAATCTCCAGGCGGTGCTGCAGTGGAACCGGCTGGTGCACCAGGCGGTGTATGAGGATCTGCGCGCCGAGCGGCTGCCGGTCCTGCTCGGCGGCGATCACTCGCTCGGCATCGGCTCGATCAGCGCCGTGGCGCGGCACTGCCGCGAGACGGGGCGGAAGCTGCGCGTGTTGTGGCTGGATGCGCACGCTGATTTCAACACCGGCGAGCTCTCTCCGAGCGGCAACCTGCACGGCATGCCGCTCGCGTGCCTGTGCGGCTTCGGGCCGAAGCCGCTGGTGGAGCTCGGAGGCGCCGTTCCGAGCCTGCATCCGCAATGGATCCGCCAGATCGGGGTGCGCAGTGTCGATGAGGGCGAGAAGCGCTTCCTGCACGAGCTCGCCGTCGAAGTGTTCGACATGCGCTACATCGATGAGATGGGCATGCGCCAGACCATGGAGCAGGCGCTCGCCGGCCTCGATCGCGACACCCACCTGCACGTGAGCTTCGATGTCGACTTTCTCGATCCCGACATTGCGCCGGGCGTTGGCACCGTGGTGCCGGGAGGGCCGACTTACCGCGAGGCGCAGCTCTGCATGGAGATGATCGCCGACACGCGCCTGGTGGGCTCGCTCGATGTGGTGGAGCTCAACCCCGCACTCGACGTGCGCAACGAGACTGCGGTGCTGGCGGTGAGCCTGCTGGAGTCGCTCTTCGGCAAGAGCACGCTGGTGCGGCGTCAGGTCACGACGCCGCCTCTCGATTTGGTCGTCAACAAGCGCACCACGACGGCCTGACACCCTCCGCGGCTTGTCCAGCGAAGGGGCGTATGCCATCTTGGACGCGTGGCAAAGCGCGATCCGAAGAGTCCTCGCGGGCAAGGGCCGGACCACGGCCCGTCCGTGGCGGCAGGGGCCCCGGCCCGCACGTCCTCGCGCGGGCGCTCGCCTCCCGAGTCGGCTCGCCCGCTTGCTCCTTACGCGGCCAAGCGCACGTTCACGCGCACGCCGGAGCCCGGCCCGGCCGTCATCGCCGGGCGCGGCGGTCCACTCCTTTTCGTCGTGCAGAAGCACGCTGCGAGCCGGCTGCACTACGATTTCCGGCTGGAGCTGGATGGCGTGCTCAAGTCGTGGGCGGTGCCCAAAGGGCCTTCGCTCGATCCCGCCGACAAGCGCATGGCAGTCGCCGTGGAGGATCACCCGTTCGAGTACGCCTCCTTCGAGGGTGTGATTCCGGCGAAGGAGTACGGCGCCGGACGCGTGATCGTGTGGGATTGCGGGGTCTATTCCCCGGATGAGGACCGGCGATACTCCTTCGGCGACCGCCAGGAGGCGCAGCGACGGACTCGCGCCGGCATCGACCAGGGCAAGCTCAGCATTTGCCTGCGCGGCGAGAAGCTCAAGGGCTCGTTTGCGCTGGTGAGGACCGCCGCCTCGGGACAGTGGCTGCTGATCAAGCACAAGGACGGGTTCGCAACCCGGCAGGACGTAACCCTGCAGGACCGCTCCGTCCTCTCGGACGTCTCACTCGATGATCTGCTGACCGGCGAGCCGCCGCGCCGGCTCGAGGCGGCACGGCTGGCGCCGAGCGGCGCCCCTGAAGTGATGCCTGACAAGCTGGCTCCGATGCTGGCCATGACGGGCGAGGCCGCGCGCTCGGACCCGGACTGGCTCTTCGAGCCCAAGCTCGACGGCTATCGCGTCATTGCGTTCATTGCGGGCAGCACCGTGCGGCTGCAGTCGCGGCGCGGCATCGACCTCACGGCTCAGTTCCCCGAGATCGTCGCGGAGCTTGCCGGCGCCGGCGCCGATCACATGATCCTCGACGGTGAGATCGTCGCGCTGGGATCGGACGGCCGGCCGTCGTTCAACGCCCTGCAGAATCGGGCACAACGGCGCGGCGAGAAGGATATCGCGGATGCGCAGCGGCAGTCGCCCGCGGTCATGGTCTGCTTCGATCTGTTGCATTTCGCCGGGGTCAATCTGCGGGCCGCGCCGTATGTGGAGCGACGCCGGTACCTCTCGCAGTGCCTGTTGCCCTCCGCGCACGTGCAGCTGATCCATGCCCGCAAGGACGCCGAGACGCTCTACGCGGCCGCGATCGCGAGCGGCTACGAAGGGGTGGTCGCCAAGCGTCTCGACAGCATTTACCAGCCGGGGCAGCGTGTGGCCTCGTGGCGCAAGGTGCGACCGGTTCGCTCGGGGGAATTCGTGATCGGCGGCTGCACGCAGGGCAAGGGCGCCCGCGAGCCTCTGGGCGCGCTGCTCCTCGGATACTGGGAGGACGGATCGCTCAAGTACGCAGGTCACGTCGGATCGGGGTTGGACGACGCCGCCGTCGCGGAACTGACCCGGCGGACGAGGGAGCTGAAAGCCAAGCGCTCGCCGTTCGTGGAAAAGCCACCGATCCACCGGCCTACGACCTGGCTCGAGCCGCGGCTCGTAGCCGAAGTCAACTTCATAGACTGGACGCCGGCGGGGCTGCTGCGCGCGCCGGTGTTCGCGCGCCTGCGGGATGATGTGCCCGCGCAGTCCATCGGCAGGCCCGAGGACACGGGCGCGGCCGGCGCCGCACCGGCCCAAGCGGCGCCGGATGCCGTTGCGGGTGTGTTGCAACAGCTGGCCGGAAAGGGGTCGCGCCTCGACCTGACGGTGGAGGGCGCGCTGATTCGGCTCACGAATCTCGACCGGGTGTACTGGCCCGCCGGCAATGGCGCCCCGGCGATCACCAAGCGGGACTTCATCCGCTATCTTGCCGCCGTCTCGCGCTTCATGTTGCCGCACCTGAGGGACCGGCCGCTCACCATGATCCGCATGCCCGAGGGCATCGGCGGGGAGCGCTTCTATCAGAAGCACTGGGAGCAGGCGCGGCCGGACTACGTTGCCACCATCCCGATCTTCACCGACCATCTCGGCAGGAGCGACCACTACATCCTGGTGAACAACCTGCCGACGTTGCTCTGGCTCGGTCAGAGCGGCACTCTGGAGTTTCATGTCTGGCACTCCCGAGCCAACACCGAGTCGGATGCGCCCGACGGCCCCACGCTCGGCGGCGACTACGCCAGCTCCCGGGAAGCCCTCGAGCGGTCTGCCCTCAACTACCCCGACTTTCTCGTGTTCGACATCGATCCTTACATCTACTCGGGCAAGGAGAAGAAAGGGGAGGAGCCCGAGCTCAACGACAAGGGATTCGCGACGGGGAAAAAGGTTGCCGTCTGGCTGCGTGCGCTGCTCACGGAGATGGGGCTGCGGACGATCGTGAAGACCACGGGCAAGACGGGCCTGCACGTGTTCGTCCCCATCGAGCGGACTGTGACGTTCGACACGGTCCGACAGCTCTGCGAGACGGTGGGGCGCCACGTCCTCCGGGAACACCCGAAGGAGGTCACGATGGAGTGGGCAGTGGAGAAGCGGCCGGGCAAGATCTTCATCGACTACAACATGAACGTGCGGGGCAAGACCCTGGCTGCCGCCTACTCCCCCCGCGGCAGCCCCGGGGCTCCGGTCTCCATGCCGCTGACCTGGGACGAGCTCGAAAGGGCTCATCCGGCGGACTTTACCGTGGCCAGCGTGATCGGCCGCTTGGAAAAGACCGGGGACCGGTGGCATGATTGGGCTTCGACCAAGCAGAATCTGGCACGAATCTTAGGGTCTTCAACTCGTTAGGCACCCGGTAAGGCGGGGCGCCGCGCCCCGGAGGCAGTCATGGCCGCAGCACGGTCGATCGGTTCGGTCACCATCTCGTTCGGGCTCGTCGCGATACCGGTCAAGCTCTACAGCGCGACCCAGTCGTCGAACGCGATCTCATTCAACCTGCTGCACAAGGGTTGCGGCTCGCGCCTGCGGCAGCAGTACGTTTGCCTCAAGCACGGCACCGTTGTCGAGCGCGACGACATGGTGAAGGGTTACGAGTTCGCCAAGGACCAGTATGTGACCTTCGAGCCGCAGGAGATCAAGGCCCTGGAGGAGGCGGGCACGCACGCCATCGATATCACGGAGTTCGTTCCGATCGAGTCGGTCGATCCGGTCTACTTCGACAAGACTTACTACCTCGCGCCCGACAAGGGGGGCGCCAAGCCGTACGCGCTCCTCACCGAAGCCCTGAAGCAGGCGAACCGCTGTGCGATCGGCCACTGGGCGGCGCGGGGCAAGGCTTATCTCGTCATGTTGCGGCCGGTTGGCGACCGGCTGACCATGCAGCAGCTGCACTTTGCCGCCGATGTCCGGCCGGCGAGCGAGATCGAGGTGCCGCCGCAGGACGTGAAGCCGACGGAGCTGAAGCTCGCACAACAGCTCATCGACCAGCAGACGGCCGAGCAATTCGATGCCAGCGCCTACACTGACGATCTCAGAGCCCGTATTCAGGCGGCTATCGACAAGAAGGTCGAAGGTCAGCAGATCTCGGTAGCCGACTTCCCCGCCGAGGGTGGCGGCAAGGTGATCGACCTCATGGAGGCGCTGCGCGCGAGTCTCGAGAAGGCGGACGCGGCGCGCGCTTCGACCGCCCAGCTGGGTCCGCGCCGGGCGCCGAAGCGCGCCGAGCCGCCGCCGCCGCAAGAGCAGCAGCAGCCGGCCGCAGCCAAGCCCTCACGCAAAGCGGGCAAGCGTTAGCCGCCGGGAATCCCGATGCAACTGTACAGCATGCGGGACGTGGAACGGGTCCTGCAGCTGCCGCGCAGCACCGTGCAGGGACTCGTGCGGCTCGGCTTCGTCCGCCCCTCGCGCGGACCGCGGCGGCAGTATCTCTTCTCGTTCCAGGACCTGATCATCCTGCGCGCCGCCCGCGCGCTCCTGCAGGCCAACATTCCGCGCCGCCGCATCCGCAGCTCGCTGGGGCAGCTTCGGGAGCGTCTGCCGGAGTCCGTGCCGCTCTCCGGCCTCGCCATCTGCGCGGTCGGCGACCGGGTCGTGGTGCGGGAAGGGCCCAACCACTGGCAGGCCGATGACGGCCAGTACCTTCTTGGACTGGATGTCAGCGTGCAGAACGGGACGCTGCGGGTGATCGAGCATCGACAGTCGAGAGCCGCCGCGCCGGTATCGGCGGACGCGGCTGACGATGCGAGCGCTGCTGGCAACCGTCCTGCCGGCGCGGATGAATGGTTCGCGGAGGCTCTGCGTCTCGAAGGCATCGACCGCGCCGCGGCCGTCGATGCCTATGCGAGCGCCGCCGAGGCGGATCCGTCCAATGCGGCGGCGTGGATCAACTGGGGGAGGCTGCTGCACGAAGGAGGGGAGGCGCGCGCGGCGGAGAGGGTGTACCGCCGGGCGCTCGAGCACTGTCAAGCCGATTCGCTGCTGCTGTTCAATCTGGGGGTCGCGCTCGAGGACCTCGGTGACAAGGACGGGGCCCTGGCGGCCTACCACGCCGCCATCTCGGAGGACCCGAACTTCGCCGATTGCCACTACAACCTGGCCCGGCTGTACGAATCCGCGGGCAAGACGCAGCACGCCATCCGCCATCTCGGACAGTACCGGCGGCTGGTGACGCGCCACGAGCATTGAGCGGCGCAAGCCGGCGCCATGGGCATCTGGGTCGGAACTTCCGGATACAACTACCCCGAGTGGCGGGGGAGCTTTTACCCGGAGAAGTTCCCGACGACGAAGATGCTGCCCTTCTACGCCGAGCGCCTCGCGACCGTCGAGATCAACTACACTTTCTATCGCTCGCCCAAGCCGTCGATCCTCGCGGGTTGGAGCCGGCAGACGCCGCCGCATTTCAGGTTCACGCTGAAGGCGCCGAAGCGCATCACGCATGATGCGCGGCTGCGCGACTGTGCGGAGTCTTTGAAGTACTTCCTCGAGACCGCGGCAACTCTCGGGGCGAAACTCGGGATACTGCTGTTCCAGCTGCCCCCCTTCTTCAGGAAGGACCTCACGGTGCTGGATGCGTTTCTCGCGGGCTTCCCGGCCGGGACTCGCGCGGCCTTCGAGTTCCGTCACGCCTCATGGCTGAGCGATGAGGTGTTCGAGCGCCTCAAAGCGCGCAATCTCGCACTGTGCGTTGCCGACAGCGAGCAGACGACCACGCCCGTTGAGATCACCGCCGACTACGGCTATTTCAGGCTGCGCGACGAGGGCTACACGCCGGACGACATCGCGCGGTGGGCGCGCACGATCGAGGAGAAGACCTCGCCCTGTGGCGAAGTCTTTGTGTATTTCAAGCACGAGCAAGCTGGCAAGGGTCCGGAGTTTGCGCGGCTTTTATTGGAGGCGCTCGGGAGCGCAGGCAACCGCGGCGGTTGATTGTGACAGGCGTCGTCGCACGTCTGTGCTAACTGACGGGCGTTGAGGCACTGGCGGGCGCGAGCTCCAATGCCGTCTCGATGAAGGTCCGCACCTTCGGCAGACCGTATTTGCGTCCGGGGTAGACGAAGTAGAACGCCGCCCGCTCCTTCGGCCGCCACTGCGGCAGGACCGGCACGAGTCTGCCGGCTGGCGTGCCGTCTTCGGCGAGAAAGTCGGGCAACCAGCCGATTCCTTGCTGCAACAGCAGCAGGGCCTTGATCGTCTCGAGATCGTCGGCGCGAATTTGCCCGTTGAGCGCGACCTCGACGTCCGACTTCCCGTTGGTGAACACCGCGGAGCTGCGCGGGAGAAATCCCACGAACCTCGCGTTCGCGAGCTCCCGAGGATGGGTGCGAGGGCCGAGCCGCTGCACATACTGCGGTGAGCCCCAGAGGTTCGACCCCATGTCGAAGTAACGCTGCGCGATCAGGGAGGAGTCCTTCAATACCTGCGAGGGGCGAATCGCGAGATCGATGCCTTCCCCGACCAGGTCCATCACCCGGTTGGTGACGAAGAGCTCGACCGAGACGTCACGATACCTCGCGGCATACGCATTGACGATTCGAGGGAGGAGGGTACGTCCGAGATCCACAGGTGCGGTGATCTTTAGCACGCCCGAGGGCTTGCCCGACGTCGATTGCAGCGCTGCC
>Ga0335073_10015629_pt1 | contig 10612 bp, 8 predicted proteins | sample Lox_Sample_22_FD_207093 | JGI IMG/M metagenome (GOLD analysis project Ga0335073, IMG submission 207093) | Soil microbial communities from Loxahatchee National Wildlife Refuge, Florida, United States - Lox_Sample_2.2 | ecosystem: Environmental > Terrestrial > Soil > Wetlands | place: USA: Florida...
ATTAGCGGGCATGGAAGTTATATCGGGAATCCCGTAGTAATACACGGAACGGAGAATTTCGACGGAACCCTCGGGAATGATGTCGGGAGTTCGGCGCGTGTTCAGGAGAGCTTCGAGGTCGCGCCGTACGGCGGTCTTGAGTTTGGCCAGAGAGGCACTGCGGGTCATTGGCGCTTCGGACTTGAGCTTGGGTTCGTCGTCGAGGAGGCGGTCCAAGAGCGGTAATCGAATGGGCGCGTTAGAGTCGTGGTCCGGCATTGCCTACCTCAGAGCTAGCGCTTGTCCAGGATCCAACCGGCAAAGTTTCTGGTAAATCTTTTCTCTTTCGGCGTCGTCGCGGCCAAGTTTTTCAGCGCAACGATAGAGCAACGCGAGAGGCTGCGCCACGACGGCGGCTTCCTCCCATTCCTCGAGTTTGCGGCGCTCGATTTCCTCCGCGAGTTCGACAAGGATGGGGTACGCGATAGCTTCATGCTTAGTCGCAAGAAAAATGTTGGCGAGCTGGATGTGGCGCTGAAAGCGGCCGCGGCCAGTGCGTTCGTTATTCATTTCGCGAGTCAAGATGCCGATGGCTTCTTGCACCTTTCCGGCGCGAGCGGCTTTCATGGCCAGGTCAATCACGTCAGGAGTTTTTTCTCCGTTGGTGGCATCGGAGTGCGAACTTAAAGGCGCGGGCGAGGGCACAAACTCCGGTTCGCTCGGGACAGGCGGAGCAGGTGGTGGCGGTGGAGGCAATATGCTCTCTCTAAGCCAAGCTTGCGTTTCCGCATTGGCAGCCGGAGTGTCGTCCATGAGCGAGGAGGTAAGCAGGTCCGAATAATCCGCAAGGAGCGTTTTCAGTTCGGAGCGGATTCCAGCAGCCACTGGCTCGTAATCGGATCCCAGAGATTCGCACGCACGCACGGCGTAGCGTTGTAAATCGAGCCAGCCAATTCCGCAGGGCAAGCCCATGACCTGCTCGGCGTTTTCCAAAACTCCGGCCCAATCGCCTTCCATGGACATTTTCTTAATCAGGGTGCGCTTTTCCGTGGGCGGCGCTTCCAGGAGCGCGGGATTCAGCGAGGTGCCCGCGGCGCGAAGCTCTCCCCAGCGCATGGCTCGAAGCAAAAGGTAGGGAACGGGATTTTGAGGATTTTCGTGCCGCAAGAAATGCGCTACGATAATTAAGCGCTGCACGGCATCTTCACGATCGGTGGGCTCGGCACTTACGGATCGCTTTTTGACGGTGGGCGCGGCTGAGCCAGCGACACTGGCGGCAGACTCCTCGACAACCTCGTCTGTTTCCGTCTCAGCGGCTGCTTCTGCTATCTCCTCGGGAGCAGGAGGCTGATGATAGTGCTTCACAACGTCCTGCAAATCCTCGAGTGCGGTGCGAAGGTTGGAAAAATTGGGAGCTTCCCGGCCAAACCTCTCATCGCTTAGGGTTTCGAGCAGTTGCACCGATTCGAGAGCAGCAACTAAATTGCCGGCGAGCTTTTCGTAGAAAGCGTCGCCGGTGGCGCGCACGGCTTCATCAAATTCTTCCGCCGTGCATTTTTTTTCTTCAATAGCGGCGGCGCGCTCGGCCGCTTTCACATCGCTGGCGGCGGCATCGGCTTCATATCCCACGCGGCGCGATTCCTGAAATTTGAAGAAGTCCAGCTTGCTCTTGGTGAGCGGAAGCCGGCGAACCGCAACATCCAGCTTAGAGCCGACCCAGGAGAGAGGCGCGGAACGAAACTCCAAATCGTCATCTTCGATTTCCGGATAGAGCGTGTCCCAAAAGGTTTCCATGAGGCCACGGAGCAGATCGAGTCCTTCACGAAGGCCGGCCACGTGATCACGAAACAAGATCGCTTCGGTGAGCCAAGCGGCGATCTGCAAATCCTTGGACTTGGTGGAAAGAGCCTCGGTGGCCAGTTTGATGACAAGGGAGTAATCGGCCTTTTTTACTTCGCGAGACCAGTCGCCTTGAGGAAGGACATCTTCCTCGCGGCGCGCTTCACGAATCTTATCGTAGAGGGGATCGTAGCGAAGACTTTTTCCGCTGGGATTATCACCAGGAATTGGGTTGAGTAAACCATCGGGCAGAGGCATGGACGTCAAGAGGCCGTCTGAACCATGGTGATTTGCAGGCTGCGGAGATCCAGAAGGGGCCACTCCTCGTCGTCGGCAAGCAACATTTTCTGGCCAGCCGGCAAAACTTCGCCTTGCGAATCCTCTTCCCAAAGGGTGGCGCGGCCCAAGCGAACCGCTGGATCGGAATGTTGCGAAGCAAAAGGCGTCAAAACCGGGAGAAGGACTTCGCCGAGTTCACGCTCCTGGTATTTGTCCGAAGTTCTAACTTTGGCGGGAAGCCAAAGGAGATCCCGGAGACGTTTGGGAGGATCGATGTCGATCGAGGTGAGCAGGGCAAAGGGGATCCACATGTAGGAGCCTGCGGCGAAGACCTCGAGGTTCGCTCCAATGCGCGGGTCGGCGTCAGTGATGGAATGAAACGACCTCCCGTTTACCTTGACCGACAATTCTCCCAAGACTGCAGCCTTCTGTTGCAAAGGAAACTGTTTCTTAGCGAACATCTCGTGGCGGGTTCTCTCGGCGTGCAAAGCGGCGTGATAGAGTAGCGCCCCCATTTCGGCGGACTGGCTGCCTTGGGCGGCAAGGTCGAGGTGTTTTTCCGCCCTGGAGAAATCTCCGGCGAAACAGAGCAGTTCGAACAAGAAGGTGCGGCGCTTGACGTCCTGCGGATTATCGCGGACCTCGGCGCTCACCGCTTGGATGGCTTCGTCAAGCTTGCCGGCTTGTAATAGTTGTTGTGCGGTCATAGAGCGTCCGTCTGGCGCTCAAAACGCGAGCGCGGGGCATCGCCCAAAAGAGCGGGCTCGGCCCTCGTTCTGAGGGCCGAGCCTATTCGCGAACTCCGGCACAAAAGCGGCGTTCAGGCCGCCTGTGCTTTCGCAAGATCATAACTAATGGAGCCAGTCGAAGAGACCGTTCCCTTGGAGGCATCCTGCACGAAATACTCGTAAGTGATCTTGGAAAAGTTCAGAGTGAAGGAGTCCACGAGCGTTTCGTTGCCCTCTGATCCGCCGGTTTGGTAGGAAGAGACGAGGCAATGCTCAAAAGTGAGCTTCAGATAGTCGTAGGGCTTGGTATCGCCGCCGGACTTGCGGCAACTGAGAACGCCCTTATCGATGTGCGAACCCTTGGTGCATGCCTGAATCAATTTTGAAGACGCTTTGCTCACGAGGGCTTGCATTGAAATATCACTAGCCGAAAACTTGCCCGTGCCACCGCCCGAGCCGGCGGCGAAGCTCCCCGTATTGTGTCCACTCCAAGACCAACTCACCACCTCGATCTCTTTCGTGTGGCCTTCTTTTTGGGATTCACCTTCACAGCCGTCCAGCTTCAAGTAAAAGTCAGTTGCCATGGCTTTTCACTGCCTCCTCTTTTGATCTATCAAAACCTGGAAAGCGTGGACTTCACTGCTCGCGCCGTGGAATCCCACTCGCCAATAATTATGCTCGCGCCGACTTCGGCAGCTCAGCTACCAGCCGCAGGGAGACCGTCAGCTCATCCAGTTGGAAGTGCGGCCGCAAAAAAGCAATGGCGCGGTACACCCCAGGTTTGCCTGCCACTTCTTCGACGTCCACGCGCGCTTCCCGCAACGGATATTGCGCTTTCGCGGCCTGGCTGGCGGTGTCGTCCAAAACGACATATTGGCTGATCCAGCGATTAAGAAATTGCTCGCAATCCTTGCGCGACATGAAGCTGCCGATCTTGTCGCGCATGATAGCTTTCAGGAAGTGCGCAAAGCGGGAGATGGCCAAAATGTAAGGCAATTGCGAGGAAAGCCGGGCGTTGGCGTTGGCCGCGGCTTTATCGTACTTCTTTGCCTTGTTGCAGGACTGCACGCTGAAAAAAGCAGCGTAATCCGTGCCCTTACAATGCACCAAAGGAATCAGCCCCTGATCCGCAAGTTCTTTTTCGCGGCGGTCCGTGATGGCAATTTCCGTCGGGCATTTCAGAGCCACGTCCCCCTCATCGGTATGAAAGGTGTGCGCAGGGAGCCCTTCAACAAGGCCGCCGCCCTCCACGCCACGAATCGCAGCGCACCAGCCATACTTTGCGAAGGCTTGCGTGAGCCGCGCGCCCAAAGCGTATGCGGCGTTGCCCCAGAGGTATTTCGAGTGGTCCGAGCCATCCACGCCTTCTTCAAAATTGAAATCGTCAATCGGCTTGGTTTCCTTGCCATAAGGAAGCCGCATCAGCACATGAGGCATGGCCAGGCCCACATAGCGCGAATCTTCACTGGCACGGAAGGACTTCCACTTAGCATATTCCGTGCTATCAAAAATCTTGCCAATATCACGCGGATCGCCCAGTTGGCCAAAACTGTCAAGATTCAGCAGCTCTGGAGAGGCGGCGGTTAGAAAGGGAGCGTGCGCGCCTGCGGCCACTTGGGATACCTTCTCGAGCAATTCGATGTCCTCGGGATGCTTGCCAAAATCATAGTCGCCAATGAGGGCGGAAAAGGGCTCGCCGCCGAAGATGCCGAATTCATCTTCGTAGACCTTCTTGAACATCACACTCTGATCGAACTCGGGAGCGCGCTGAAGGTCGCGCAGCAGCTCTTTCTTGCTGACGTTGAGAACGCGAAGCTTGAGCATGGCGCTGGTCTCGCTCTGGTCCATGAGGTACTTGATGCCGCGCCAACTCGCTTCGAGCTTCTGAAAAGCAGGATGATGAAGAATTTCATTCAACTGGAGGGAAATCAGATGGTCGATCTGGGCGACACGGGCGTTGATGGTGGCGTCGGCGTCGCGCGAAAGCTTCATTTCGCCTTCGAGGACCTGCGCGACAAATTCTTTAACCATGTCGCGACCGCGTTCCCGCGCGGCTCCCTCGCGGCCAAACCGCCCTTGTTCAACGATCTGTTCCAACAGGCTCGATTCTGTGGTTTTAGCTTCCGCTGGTTGCGCGGCTGCCTTCTCCGGCTTACTCATCGGAGCCTCCCTTGGGCTTGTCCTTGGCGAGTTCTTTCTTTAATTGGTCGGCCTTTTGCGTATTGCCGACAGCTTCCATCAAAAGGTCGTCCAGTTTGTCGTTCCCTTGAAGAGCGCCGCGGAGGTCTCCGAGTTTTTGACGCAGGTCGAGAAGTTCTTTCAACGGCTTGACGTTCTTGGCGATGCTAGCGGGATCAAAGTCGTCGAGACTCTTGAAGTCAAGATCCACTCGAAGCTTTCCTGCATCGGATTCGTCGCTCAGTTTATTATCGACTTCGAGGGAGAGATGCGGTTTGAAACTCTCCAGCACGCCATCAAAGTTGTCGGGGGTGATCTCGACAAAGCGGCGGTCTTTCAACTTCGGAAGAGCTTCCGTGGGCTGGCCGCTCAGGTCGGCCAAAATACCCATGACAAAGGGAAGTTCTTTAACCTCAATGGCATCGCCGACCTCGACGTCGTAAGTGACATGGACTCGAGGAGGACGAACCCGTTCGAGCTTCTTGTGGATACTCTCTTTTGCCATGTGTTCCCCTTAAATCTCCCTCTCAGTGCGGATAGTGTTTTGAGAGCGAAAACCGTTTCGGAGCGGTAGGACACCCTGTTACATCGGCACGGTTTATCACGATTCCCACTGCCCGTCAATTAGTTCTCTAGTCCTAGAAGTACTGCACATAGCGGCGGCCGATTCTCAATTCGAGAATCTCCATCTTTGCCCGCTTATCCGTCGCCCTCGTCCATTGCCTCGCTTCACGTTCCCGACACGGAGCACACTTACTTGGAAACCCAGCGGAAAACAATGCACCGGAGGTGAATTGTGGAGAGCTTGGAGGTGAACCGCGGACTTCCCGTGAACCTGTGTAAAGGCGGCGCGCAGCGTTGGAGGGTTCAATTCGTCGCGAAGTGGTTTCTTCCGGGCGGGCCACTCAAATCTGCGCGACCGCAGAGCGGGTTTGTTTCAACTTGCGATCGATATTCCCGCGGAATGCCTTTTGACTTTCACGCACCGCTCCTGCTAGCTTTAGCCGCAAGCCATGCGCCAGCTTCAACCTGTTATCTGGTCAAAGGGCACTTTCCTCACGCCGCAACACCTGCAGACTCGCGACCGCTATGTCGAGAGCTGCCTGCAGTTTCGATTGGAGGGGCTCAATTTCCGGCCTTGGGGTTTCCTGGAGTTGGAGATCAACCAGGAGGCACTGACCGAAGGCAATTTCGCGCTCACACGGGCTTCCGGCCTCTTTGCGGATGGCCTGCCTTTTGAGTTTCCGGAGTCCGACGCCGCGCCAGCTCCAAGACCCATCGGTCTCTTTTTTGAAGCCGAACAAAATTCGCTAGACGTCTTTCTGGCCATTCCAGAGTACAAGCCGCACGGTTTGAACGTCTCCATCGCACAGAAAAATGCGGATGTGCGGTATCTCTCGGAAATTGTCAATTTGAAGGATGAGAATTCCGGCGTGACGGAAAAGCCGGTGCAAATCGCAAGAAAGAATCTGCGACTTCTGGTCGAAGGGGAGTCTCGCGAAGGCTGCAATTCGCTGCAAATTGCACGCGTTCAGCGAACTTCAGCAGGCACTTTCCGGCTCGATCCGCAATATATTCCTCCCTTGCTCGATATCGCTGCGAGTGACTATCTGATGGGGATTGCGCGGCGTCTCATCGAGATTCTTGCTGCGAAGAGCAGCATTCTCGCAGGCGGCCGCCGGCAGCGCAGTGCGGGATTGGCAGATTTCTCCGCGGCGGACATCGCCAGCTTCTGGTTGCTCTACACCGTAAACGGACACTTCCCTGCTCTGCGGCATATCCATGACGTCCGGCATGGCCATCCCGACGTTCTTTTCCGGTTGCTGACCTCGCTGGCGGGAGCGCTGAGCACTTTTTCTCTGAAAATCCAGCCCAGGGATTTGCCGCTTTACGATCACGAAAATCTGGGAGTCTGCTTCACGGATTTGGATGAGAAGCTGCGCGAACTTCTGGAGACCGTGGTCCCGAGCAACTTTGTGGCGCTGCCCTTGAAACTGGTGAAGCCTTCTATCTACTCGACGAGCATCGACGACGACCGCTATCTCACAGGCACCAAGTTTTATTTGGCGGTCAGCTCAACCATGAATCAAGCCGAGCTCATCAAGCGGGCTCCACAGCTGATTAAAGTTTGTTCGGCGGCGCAAATCGAACAGCTTGTAAGGCAGGCGCTGCCGGGGATGCAACTCACGCACGCGGCGAGGCCACCGGCGTCCATTCCTATAAAGCTGAACTATCAGTATTTCAGCCTGAATCAGGCGGGTATGGCATGGGAAACGGTGGCGAAGGGCCGCAGCTTGGCGGCTTTCGTGCCGAGCGACGTTCCGGAACCCCAGCTTGAGCTGCTCATCCTGCTGCCGCAGGCAATCTAAAATTTTCCGTGCGGTCTGCCCGGGCATAATACCAGACGGCAAGAGTAGCGGGGTGAATGTCTTGACATCCATCCTGGCAAAAGCCATAGTTAGGCACGATTCAAGCCTCCGGGGGCTCTTCCGGGTCTTTCTTCCGGCTAGAGATCGATCACGAGTCGCAGCGGCGCCCCTGCCGGGCCGGAAAGGCCAGGCGGGCCGACCGACGATGCGGCCATCACTGCGCCGCGTCATTAGGGAGCTGATTCGCGCCGGGTCAGACGCAGCATGCCGCCGCCGAGCCGGGCATGATCAACGGAACAATGAAGCATCTTTCCAAGGTGGTGTGGCACGAGGGGATGTACCTGGGTCCCCATCACTTCCAGGTGCAATCCCAATCCTTTGAAGACCTCCTACATTTCTCGACTTCGAGCTTGTGGTTCGCGCCTTATGGCGTGATCAGTTGCAAGCTGGATCCGGATGCGCTGCAAAATGGAATGCTGTCGGTGGTGCACGCGCGCGGGCTGTTTCCGGATGGCTTGACGTTTCTAATGCCCGACGCCGATGCGCTGCCTCCAGTTTTAGACATCAATGAGCTTTTCTCTCCCACGCGAGAGTCTCTTCTGGTCCTGCTTGCCGTTCCGGAAAGACGGCCGGAAGGCCCTAATTGCGCGCTCGATTCCGAGCCATCGCAAATTGAAGTGCGCTTTCGCGCGGAAATGCGCACTTTGCCCGATGACAATACCGGACGGGATGAAAAAGAGATCCAGGTTGGCCGGAAAAACATTCGATTTGCGCTCGAAACACAGGATAATCAGGGCCTCGTGACGCTGCCCATCGCGCGCGTGCAGCGCGATGGCTCGGGGCGCTTCATCTTCGACCCAGGATTTATTCCCCCTTGCCTGCAAATCAGCGCGAGCGAACGGCTGCTGGTCATGGCCCGCACTCTGGTGGATATTCTCGATGAAAAGAGCGCATCGCTTTCTCGCGCACGGCGAGCCACGGCGCAAGGTCGCGCCGGATACTCTTCCGAGGAAATCGCAAGTTTCTGGTTTGTGCACACAGTCAACGAGAGTCTCTCCGTGCTGCGTCACCTCAGCGTTTCTGAACGAGGTCACCCAGAGCAGCTTTATATCGAGATGTCGCGTCTCGGCGGGGCGTTGTGTACGTTTGGACTGGACTCTCATCCGGAAACGCTGCCCGCTTATAATCACGATGATTTGGAAAAGTGTTTTGGCCCGCTGAATCAGCATATTCGAGCCCACCTTGAGCTCGTTGTGCCGTCGAATTGCGTGCAGATTCCCCTGATTTTGGCGAGGCGAAATTTCCGCAATGGCGATGTGCTCGATCAGCGCTGCCTGGATCGCGCGCGATGGGTTCTGGCAGTTCGCGCGGATACGGGAGAAGCGGAGATTATCGCCAAGACGCCGCGCCTGGTGAAGATTTGCTCGAAAGATCTGCTGTCCGAACTGGTAAAAACGGCTCTGCCCGGACTGGGTCTCGTCCACTTGCCAATTCCGCCCTCCGCCATCGCGCCTAAAATTGAATTTCAATATTTCGGAATTAGCCGCACGGGCAGTTGCTGGGAACACATCGTGCAGACGCGCAAAGTCGGGGTATATGTGCCCGACGACATCCCAGGCGCGGAGATCGAGCTTCTGGTTGTCTTGGAATCCTAGGAGGAAATTGTGGGAGCCACGATGTTTGGGGCGACAAGCCTGCAGCCCCGCGAACTATCCACGAAGCGGCGCACGGAAAATCTCGCCTATATCTATCAGCAGATTTTGACGGTCATCGTGCGCGTGCGGCAGAACCGCCAGGCCGTCGCCGACTCGAATGCTTTTCGGGCGAACATCCAGACCGGCTTGCGCTCGGCGGAGAAGGACGCGGTGAAAAAAGCCTACGCGCCGGACGACATTCGCAACGCCACACTCGCGGTCGTCGCCTTCTTGGATGAGTCAATCCTCAATTCGAACAATCCCGTCTTCAGCTCATGGCATAGCATGCCCCTGCAAGAAGAAATGTTCGGGCATCATGTCGCGGGAGAAACTTTTTTCGACAATCTCGAGAAGCTCATGTCCCGACCCGACTCGAACGACGTGGCTGACGTGCTCGAAGTTTACGTGCTGTGCCTTCTGATGGGCTACAAGGGACGCTACGGCCTCTCCGGCCCGGAAGCCACGCGTCCGGTGATCGATTCCACAATGGAAAAAATTCGCCGCATTCGCGGGCCTCTTGCGGGGCTCTCACCCGCGTGGTCCGTTCCCGAAGGCGGCGTGATTCTTGCGAAGCACGATCCCTGGGTGTCGCGTCTAGCTTTCGGGGCGCTCGGCTTCGTGATTTTGGGAGTTCTCCTTTTCGTTGGTTTCAAGATGCGAATGTTGTCCGCGGTTTCTGGCATTCACGCAATGGCACCTCTAAACCACCCATAGGGAGTGGAGATGCGATTTCAATGGGAATATCTCGCAGCCGGAGCGGCCGCCATCGTGGTCTTGATGCTGGCGTGGTTCGCGGGGCCGATTTTTCACGTTGTCGGCACCAACGCTCTCGTGTTGCGCGCAGGCATCCTCCTGCTGGGCGTCATCGCGATCATTGGATTGCTTCTCTGGGCGCGCTCCTCACGTCCTTCATTGCCCGGCGTTGAAGAAGTTCACGCCCCGGCCGTGCCCGTCGCAGCCGCTTCCGCGGGCGCTTTTGTCGCCGCTTCCGCCGGAGCTTCCCAAGACGTGGACATTCTAATTCGGGAGGCTTCGGGCAAAGTCGCCGCGGCGCGGCTGGCTGCTGGCGCGAAACTGTCCTCGCTCCCCGTCGTCTTTTTGCTCGGAGAAACCGGTGCGGGCAAAACGAGCGCAATGGACCAAAGCGGCTTGGATGCAGAACTCCTCGCTGGCCAGGTCTACCAAGAAAGCAGCATCGTGCCCACGCGCGTCGCCAATCTCTGGTTCGCGCGCAAAACGGTTTTTGTCGAAGCCGGCGGCCCGCTGCTCGAAGATCCCGGGTCATGGGTCCGACTGATCAAGCATTTCGTACCTAGCCAGTTCCACACTATTTTCGGCGGAGCAAAATTGGCTCCGCGAGCCGCCGTCGTCTGCGTGGATTGCGAAAAGCTCGTGCGTGAAGCCGCTCTGGATAAAATCGTGGCGCAAGCGCGGAAGCTTCGCGCGCGCCTCGAAGAGCTTTCCTATCATCTGGGAATCAGCCTTCCCGTCTACGTGCTTTTCAACCGCTCTGACCGCATTCCCTATTTCGAAGAGTTCGCCGGCA
>Ga0335073_10015630_pt1 | contig 10612 bp, 10 predicted proteins | sample Lox_Sample_22_FD_207093 | JGI IMG/M metagenome (GOLD analysis project Ga0335073, IMG submission 207093) | Soil microbial communities from Loxahatchee National Wildlife Refuge, Florida, United States - Lox_Sample_2.2 | ecosystem: Environmental > Terrestrial > Soil > Wetlands | place: USA...
CAACGCATCGTTATTGTCTGGAGGACCGGAAATTGAGCTCACTTCCGCTTCTTGACCGTTCGCAGATCCCCGATGGGTTAATCACCAACGCAGATCACAGTCATCCGCGTCGACGAAACTTTTCGAAGAACATGTCAAATTAATATACAGCATCTAAGCAAGTCCTATTAAGCAATCCTTCTCTAATTCACCAAAATTTCCCCATCCGATAGCGATCCGGTTTCCATTCCGCGTGCCTTTTAAAGTCAAGGGGAATTCGACAACACCATGATGATTGTACGAAGTCAAGCTTTTCTCCCGCAACTCCCCTGCAATCGAGACCCTGACCAAAATCGCAAAGAACAAGTGATGCGGTGCCAGGCATAACGCCTCCGACGATCCCGCCAATCGCAGCACTTCGGAACACCCTCATTTGCTGTAAAATTTGCCAATCGGAAATGGGTATGCGTGTTGCCTGCGTTTTTCCAAGATTTGGACAATCGGCTGAATTCCGACTATACGGCAACCTTTCCGTTCATATATTGATATACACTAATGACAAGATAATCAGTCTCCAACCTCCCTCCATCTGGTTCACCCAAGCTTTCTCCGGGCGGTTCATTTAGTCCCCCCCCATTCGTGGTTCTCGCGGGAGCGCGCGTTCGACGATATTGCTCTCTCTAATTTGACCATTGCTCGGGACTTCAGGCGGAGCGCTTTGTCGATTTCTTCGGACCAAAAAGGTAACGACAACCACGATGACTAGCAAAACAGTTCCACCAACTCCTCCAACAATGCCCCCAATAGCTGCGTTGGACAACCCTGGATTAACTGCTAGGTTCGTTTTAGCAGGTGCAGAAGGACTGAACGAGGAAGTCTGGCTCTGGCTGGTGGTCGAGGTTGCTGAGGCTGGAGTACTTGTAGCGGGGATCTAGAGTGTCAGTGAGATTCGGGAAGAGTAGACCGTGGAATGGACTACTTGTTTCAGATGCGCACAATCGGGAACTGGATCTTGGATTCCCAGACCGGGCATCGAGAACTTGAAGAAACACTAACTGCCCGCGTCTTGACCTTGGGGACCGTAAACATTCCCACTCCAGGAAACCCCAACACAAGTTTCCAAGTTTGTGGTGTTCGTATTCCAAACAACACAGCTGTTTATGGAGGAAGAAAAGTTCGGCTGAAAATTCATGTAAAAGTCAGGCCCGACGAAATGGATCCCGCAAAATACGTCAAACTCAGCCCCCGTAGAAGCCGTAAATCCAGTTCCGTTACTCGCCAGGCAGTCTGAATGAACACCACCAACCTGAGTGGGAAGACTTGCTATCGCTGCTGTTGAAGCCTACTTTTAGCGTCGTTGGGGCGGGGTTATTACCGTTGCCTCTAGTTGCACAGCGCTCTGCAATCGACACTGTCGGTATCGGAGGCTGAGGAGTTACTTCCATCGACCATATCCCAAGTATAAAAGCATTCATAACCTCCATTGACACCGAGCGGGCCGTATTGTTGGCATACCCAGAAGACACCGACACAGTGATTCACGTTATTGGTGTTCCACCTAACGCATTCTTCTATACACGTTTGGAAATCTGGCGTGTAGGATATGAAGAGGATGTCGTAATACCCCCAGATCGTATCGCAGAAGATATCAAATACAGATCCGCTCACGTTGACGGCGGTCGCACCGTTCAGAGAGGTACATCCCTCCGCTCGTTTGACGACAGTGGCAGTAGAAAGGGGGGACCTGATTGTTAACGACCTTTTTGAAAGGGCTGACCATATGACTGCCGTATCCATACTTCAGTCCAGCACCTTCAATTAGCCATATATATGTTCAGAGGGACAACCACAGCCTCGACAGTCGAATATGCGCCGGAGTAAACACCGAGGAGGAGGAAAGCCGACGCCAAAACAAAGATAGAAAATGTCATTAAACCGACGCTCTAAACTAATTCCAGCTAAGAATGACTTGATGTGAGGAGGAAGAGTTAATGCCGACGATTGACAGAGCAAAAGCAGGGACAACGTGCGAATTCTTCTTGAAAACTCCGCGAACATTCTGAAACGCCTCGCACCGTCTTCCAGTCGCTGAAAATCTCATTCAAAACCGTGAAAATACAAGGCAAACTGTTTTGCCGAAACCTGAAACGGCTAGCCACAGAAGATAGCCACACCACAGCACATTATACGTTTTCAACAAGCTTTAAATGGACTGGAGTCGTTCAATGACAGGGAAAACACAAGGAAAAGACATACGGATTTTCCGGATGTGGCCTGCAATAAATGTAATTGGCTAGGCCGATCCTCCGGTAATTATCTCTTAAACTTTTGAAACACTTCCGACCTACCGTCACCCTATGGGAATGTAAATGAACTGCAGTGACGCTTAGGCCTTCGCCAAACACAGCCTCAGACCTCGGAAGTGCGTCATATCAACTTCCGAAAATAGATTCGTGAGGTAAGTAAAATTTTCGGAATTTAGTTGCGAATAAAAATCATCACATGCCGAGACCCAGTGCGATTGTCAAAACTTACAAAGGATCAATAACTTAAATGACAAAGAGAGGCGTCCATGCCATACTCCCGCACTATCGATATCACTTAAAGAAGGAAGGCGTCTCAATTCTATAAGTGGAGACATCTAAGGATCAGCTGTGTGGAGAGAGACGTTAATAAGCCGCGGCAGCCTGCACCAAACAGAACAAGTCCGAGCACCATTCTCTGGTAATTATATGCTCAAGACCAACGTTTTGAAGCCAACTAATAATTTCTAAGCCTTGACCGGCACACCCATGGGTCCCATAACGCAGGCCCTTAGGACGGAGAAATCATTGGATCATTCTCATAAGAACGTTTATATCGCAAACCCCAACTTGCTAGCGCATTTCTTCCGTTATGCAACTGCAATTAGCGGTCTGTGCGTCCAATCACTGGATTTGGTTAGCTAAGTATCCTCCCATAATATTATTAAACTCTTTGTACTACTTATTTAAGCGAGCAGATAGACTAGTGCGTGAGGAATGGCTGGTCTTCTTAGATATTTAAACCCCCGAACTTTCACCGCTCTCCCTAAAGCACAGCCGTTTGGGCGAACTTTCTAGTCAAACTTAGGCTATCGATCTGAATAAACTGTGACGTCCAATCTCAGTCAATCCAAGAAGCCATCGCACTTCCGAGCGCGTGTCACATTGATCGGTATCCAGGCCCCCGCCAATCGGCATTTCAAAGTTACACTTTCTCTCAGAGCGCGACCCGGGTCATACCTATCCCAAACAAATATGACTTCCAGCTTTCACAAGATATTGGACGACGAGTACCTTCATTCCGATCTAGAATCGTCCGAAAGTCAACAATCGGAATCTCCGAAGTCGATCAACGAGATCGACTACGAACGAGGGACAGACTTTGAATTTAAATCCGATGACGATGCTGAGTCTGTCTCCACAAAACGAAGTCAACTCAAGATTGTACGTACAGCGGGTGGATCGCGAATTCGAAAAATGAGCTTCTACGACGCCAAAGACATCAACAGTGCTCGTTGGAAGACTGTCTTCCCGAGGAAAAACATGACTCAATGCCATCGCGTGGCCGCTGCTTTGTCAATATTCTCCAAGCAAACGATGGACACAGAGGGCAACCTTGTGAGTGGAGATCTTGCTGCTCAAGTATGCGAGCTCCTACTCGGGGACATGGACAAAGACAAGGCGCTCAACTCTATTAGCCCTCTTTACAGCATCTACCAGCCTGAAGACAAAGACTCTGGCTACTTTCGGTCAGCACGATTGGAGCTCCGGAAGTGGTACGATCGAAAGGCGAGTCTCACCCCTGAGACCAGACGCGTTCGACTCTCGTTTTCCAGCGATCAGCTCAAACGCGCCTTTGAACAGGATCCCGATACTGAGACGCCCCCACCGGCCAAGCGAACGCTGCACACTATCAAACCCAAGTCTGTCGCCGAAGCGATTCAAGTCCAATCTTCACCCCAAACCGTTGCGTTTCCGGTCAATCCTCCAATCAGCCAGCTCAGCAGATCATTTTCAGATCCAAGAATCCAACTTCCTGAGCCCACCCCGACCGAGAATTCAAGCCCCATCTCCGGGCCGGGGGGATTCGCTGACTCTCCTATGAAAGCTCTTGGTAATTTGTCCTCTTATTTACGGTGCTGACTGGTAAAGAGAAAATTGAGCGGTGCTATAATGAACAAGTAAACAAAATTTCATCCACCATTCCACACTTGGTTCAAGTCTGCACCACTATCGGATTGCAGGCTCAGGGCCAACCCGACTCGGCGATTGAAACAATGAGCTTCTTGGATGCAACTGCAACGCTACGGGCGTACGTCGAGTCCACGGCGACGGAACTAGCGCAAACGAAAGCGGAGGCGGCGGAATATAAATCGAAGTTCCAAGACGCTGAAAAGCTTGCTTGGGAATATGAACGAGGACGGAAAGAAGCCGAAAAACAAAGTGAGGAGCTGGAGGCTAGAAGGAGAGAGGCGGTCAATCAGCAAAATAACTGGAAGGCAATAGCAGCCACAATTGTGGCTCAATTGCAAAATTTTGCTTGAGGTGGTTCGTGAAGGTTTCTTCCCTTTAGGTTTGAATTAGGATAGCTTTGCATTATGTATCCATATAAATGGTAAACGACGCCAATATCATAGCTCAAATTATCTTTTGCCAACTCGGGAGGTCTCGTTGCTGCTTCGATCGTCCTCACATTCGCAACCAATACCATCTTTAGGCAACTCGGATGCTTCACATTGCAACTTTAGCTTGGTTAACAGACCTACAGTATCCGCCACGTGAAAGGGTCCACCCGAAATTATCTATCAACGAGAGCAGAGAAGATCAGAACAAGTCTCAACGCAATTGTCCCATCGCTTCGTTTTCTATTGGAATACATTGCTTTCTGTCTGTGACACTTTGTTTTTCTGCTTTATCTTTCAAATTGAAGGCAGTGGCTACTCGAGTGCCGTGATTAACGTCGTGATTTGGGCCCTTTCACGTGGCGGATACTGTAGTTGAAAATGTCACGGTCAGTCAGCCGACACCAAAAGCACTGCCGACGTGAAATTCGGACCACTGCTTTACATAGGTACCGTTTTGAGGGAGGTGGAGGAATGAGATCAATGAAGAACTCGCAGCGGCAAAGGTTGAACAATTTACACGCTCAATCCCTAGAGGCACTCGAAAGGATGACGAAGCATTTGAAACAGGAAGACGACGAACACGGCCCGGAGTTGCTGGGTAACAAAGTGAGTACGTCGGTTGACAAGGGAATGGTTGCTGAGATTTTGAAAATATGGTTGATGGGGATGGGTTGAAGGTTGACTAATTTGTTTTCGAAAAGGTCGGCGCCTGGAAAACGCGAGGTGGTTTGCTGCTTGTTTGTGGCGGAAGAGACGAGATTTCATGTGACGCAGGCATCACGATTTTGCTGGACACCACCTATCAAATCAAATTGATATTGATTAATACACTAATCATAACAATAATGTCTCTCATCCGTAATCACTCCTGATATCTCAATCAAGTGCATTAACGCCATGGTTTACCTTTACTTGTCTTCTCTGATGCAGTTGTTGTCCCTTTCTTCTCCCCAGCAGCAATTCCAATTCCGTTCTTCTTTGACATCCCTCCGGTTGTTGAACTTCCAAGGCTTCCAGGATAGTCCACTCCGGCAAATCATAACCCACCAACCCTCCCTCCTCGAGTACCGGTAGCACGAATGAAGTAGGCTTGACAATCTTGGCAGGCTGTTGCAAGAGGCAGTGATCGCACCCCCATTTTCGCCCCAACATAAATGGACACCGCCCGGCACGTTTCACTCGGGCACAAGTCAAACAGGAACGTCCGTCAGAACTGGGGCTGAGAAAACGGGTGTATGTACCCAATCTATGTGGGAGAAGAGGCTTCGGAGTGTTTGGCATTCTCACGAGCAGCTTGCATTACCTGTTTACCGCCGATTTTGAGATCCTCAGCCCTTCAGACATCAATACGTGAGATGTCGGCGATGATTCCAATTCCATTTCTTGGAGGGTGACAGAGTATCGGACTTGATCCCGGCCGATCAACTCGATTTGGACTTCATCGGCTTCCTCATCTCCGTTAGCATCTTTTTCCACCCAAGCATCTTTCACCCGAATATGTATGTCCCAATAGTTCTCCTCGTTCCTCTTCTTCATCATCAATCTCTGCTAGTCGTCTTCATTTGTCGCACGACGTTTCTCCGACGGGGGAGACCCAGTGGAAGAATCTGGGGAGAACACCGGACGCCATTGTCAGTGTTCCCAAATTACACTTCCGCTCCCTATTTGGTCGGATCCGTCTGCAGACGTGGCGTTTGAAGGCTTCTTGGACCGGACCATTATCATTTTTTGCCCAGTCTGGACCGACCAATTGCCTAATTTGGAAAGGTCTCCTTTCCGACTTGGCCAACGGATGGTCTGCAGATGGACGTGGCCTTTTGAGGACGGTTTGGACCAGACCAATGCACGGTCCGTTGCAGATGTCCGCTTGGACTTGGTACACAATTAGGAACACTGGTAGTTGTAGGTTGGGTTAGAAAAGTTGTTAGTGAGGGAAAGGCCCCAGGGAGTTATTTTCTCGGCGGAGAGACTCCCTCAAAATGACGAGAGACAGGAGGACGCGTTCGGCTGCTTAGATTTTATCGCGGATGGCAGAGAATGTAGTCGTAGTGTCAGATTTCGCAACTTCTCCCCCCACTTGTGCCGGGAACTTTCATAGGGAGCCAAGTTTATCCTCAATAATTTTCGTTGTATCCTACATCAGTTTGCAACTAAATTAGAAGAAGTGCTACGTTTCCAGCCCATTCGCAATTTGCCTTTCTTGAAGAAAATTTCCGCAACGGCGTGACCACCGATACCAATGTCTCCAACTCCTTCGAAGTTCCATAAATGATTTAGACTATCAAAAATCCACTGTGGACAGGTATCTTCGGCCCATAATTAGGTTCGGATCAAATTTGGTTGAATCTATTGTTTTTAGGAGTTGGTAAGCATCCGCGGTGCGAACTTCATGGGGGGATGTGCATTAAGATGACTTCCAATGTAATTTGTCGGTTAATTTCCCAATTTTCCACGCTCGTCAAATCTGTCGTACACTTCCATCAAGACATCCTGTACCGTGCTAAACCGGCGAACGATGGATTTGTGTGATTGCCGGTCTTCCATGGTGGTCAAGGGTCCATGATGTGCACACCAGAACACCGCGCCATGTGAGATATTTTTTCCCGGACAACTTTTTGTGGACGTAATTGAGGAGATTGTTAAGACTATCGATCCTTCCATGTGCCCCGGTTTTGTCTAACATCAGTTCATACTCTGGCAAGAGAGAGATAGATTAGGCTTGTGTTTTGAAGCGAGACCTTGGCGAGCTGCTGTAATTAGCCACAGTACTGCGGGAGAGCGCGACGGGGGCATTATAACGAGATTGGAGATGTATTCCGGTGTATGACAATCCTACATCGTCTTCTTCATCTTCCTGTCTCCTTCCTTATCGTCTTCAACTTCCCCGAATCCCCACACTAGTTTCCTCATCATCATCTGATTCTATAGGATCAGATTCTCAGCAATGAGAATCTTCTCCTTCATCCTCCCCCTCTTCGTCATAATCGTCACCCCACAACTCGTTCAGATTTTTCCACTATCCGAGACCCTTCAACTCACGACGCCAACACAATCCCAATCTCCGCACAGCGCTTTGAGATTGCGGAGTTCTTCGGGGTCTGGTCAATGGACTGTGGCATCTGATTCCTGCAGGATTGCTCCAGTGAGTCCTGATCGAGAAGGATATTGGTAAAGCGGATAGTGTCCCGAACAGTTGGCGGAGTTCCCTTAGCGTGGAGGAAAGACGCCTCGTAACATCCGGGGCAGGACACTGTCTTGTCGTTTTGGTCTGGGAACGGCGAGATTGTTGACTTCTGCAAGGATTTGCCGTATTTCGTTTAGAAGCCATCTTCGGCTAGCGATTTGAGGCCCTCAGGTAATTTGGAAGAGGATGTGTTTGATTGGAATGACCTCCACCTTCGTATGCGGGTGCGCTTTTGATGGTGCCGACGGGTACGGAAACATTAGAGCAGATGTGACATCCACTCCAGGTTCGGTGGGCCGCAAGAAAGGTTTGAGATTCTAATAGTTTCGCTCCTTCTCTTCGATGATGGATATGTAGGTTCCTGATCAATTGTGGGACTTGGTCATTTACCGGACTTACAACTTTAGCCCCTTAATACCCCCGATATCCCCTTGCCCACAGCCAATTATCAGCTGGTTTCCAATTTCTGCGTAAATAAGCGTACTCCGTTTAGTTATTATGGGCCATCTTATTATTGAAACGGCGAGGTTGGTAAAGAAATCGTGAGAAGAAAAAAGAGCCCAGCATAAGCGGAAACTGGAATTTTGTGCAGAAAGAGACGATTCATTTGTTGTATTTCTTTATTGTTGAGATTACGCTAATGTGAAAGGACGCGACGACGTGAGCCTATAGCACAGCTCCAGACTGCGCCCTCTAAAATCGGTGACCTGGACAAGCTAGCAGAAGCAAACGGTCGTTTGAGGCATGAAGCCCACGCATAGATTGATACAAGTTGGCCAATCTCACCCCAGCTCGCGGAGAGACGGCTGCTGAGCAGAATGGGAAAAAGTTTTTGGAGGGGAGGGCTAAGGGTCTCGAAGCAATCCAAAGCTTGGGCAACGCGTTCCAAGCCCTGGAAGAGATGGTGATGAATGCTGTTAACAGTACACTCTCTTATTTTGTTGCGAAGTGTAGGTGAGTGGGAAGCTCAGATGAAGAAATTACAAGTTACAAAATAGGAGGCAAAAAACCAGAAAGGTCGTTCCCAAGTTGTACAAAGCTGAGTTGAGATGATGAAGTCCGTTCGTTGAAGATCGAACTCGAGCAACATTTCAGACCATCCGCTCTCTTGGAACTAGCACCACCCTCGCGCTCAGAGATCTTCCACCCGCAGTCCCAATTTTGTGCACCAATGGACGGAGGGTGTATTGATATCAAATGACAAAATACCGACACGGAATTCAAAAGCCAGACTTCGTGGAGTTACCAAATGAAGTGGATGGCACATTGAAGGCCGTGTATCCTTGGACGGTTGTGTATACTGCATCAATGAGAATTGGTCCATATGTACAAAAGAAATCAGGGCTGGAAGATCTCAGTCCAGGGTGTGGTGTATGAATTTGCTAAAGAAATCCGAATCTTTTGCGGAGCTCGATATCGCGCGAAGAAGTGCAAAAAGTCAATACAATCAGATTAATTGATTATTCAATGAATAATCTTCCTTCTTCAATCAATTGAATATCTGGGGCGCATCTCCATCAACTTGGAATCAACGGGAACTGGTTGTCTTCGGATCAATCTCACCGAAGAATGATATTTGCCCATTGTTCCACTTCACTGACTGATACCTCCAGTAGACGACCGTCCGAGCATCGCCAACCGGCGGTCACGGAGATCGCGCAAGTTGTCCTTGTCCACATTCCTTCCTCCGAGAACGACCCCGGCGTAATCCTCGTCTCCACTACTGTCGTCATCCCTGTACCCATGTGCACCCTCGCCGGCCCCGCCCCTGGCCTCATCATCTTGCGCTTCTCCCCCAATTCCTTCTCCGCCCACCGTACCCCAGCCAAATCCGTGACCCCCGCGACCAACCCCGCCCTCCGCATTTCGTCCCACAGCATTCCCTCCTCTGCCAATTCCTCCATGAGAGCTCGCTGCCACTCCGTGTCCTCCCTCTCCCGCCCCTCCTTTAGATCCTCGACCTGTCGCACACCCGCCCACGGCATCGCCTCCAACAGCATATTGTCCCAATCCATCCCCTCCTCTTCCGAATCCACCCTCCGCATTTCGTGCCTTGGCATCACCTCCTCTTGCATCACCTCCCCTAGAATACTCTGCAGCACCCGTGCCCCCGTATCCAGCTCCTCCTTTATTGTACCGAGTCCTGGCGGCTTCGCTATTGTTGGCTGGGACGGTTCCGTCTGCGCGTTTAGCGGGCGTCGTCCAAATTGTGGATATTTGGGGCAGCGGTTCGTTTGTCATTGTCTACGTGAGGACAACTTTGTTTCTGGCGTTCGTATATCCACTAATACTCTACACGAAGTGTTTGGAGCGGGTGTCTTGTCGCGGATTCTGACAATGAGAGAAAGGGAATGCATCCCGCTCAGAGGGGATTTTTGTTAACACGTCGAACCTTATCCTCACACAAAAGCTCTTCTTAGCAAAGTTCTGCGTCGACCAACCCCATTGGCGTAAATTCCGCTGGCCGGCAACAAGTCGCCTCCGGATTGGTCCATGCAGTCCTAACGTTCGTTGGAGCACGGTATCCGCGATCGGAAACTCACCGGAAGTGGTGTCGTCTGTGGAGGGGAATCCCGAATTCATCTTTTGCCAGTGCTTAATGAAAGACAATAGAAGTTGACGCTCTTGGTGATAAGACCATAAGAAATTGTGCGAGACGCTCAAATTTGCCAAGGAATTGGAGCCGCGATTAAACTTTCTTGGGCCACACACAATAAAATAATTGATTGGTTGCTACTTTCAGTGGGCTGCGGACGGCAGGGTCATTCAAATCGCCGTGTGGACGACGTGGCGCATCCTTC
>Ga0335073_10015631_pt1 | contig 10612 bp, 7 predicted proteins | sample Lox_Sample_22_FD_207093 | JGI IMG/M metagenome (GOLD analysis project Ga0335073, IMG submission 207093) | Soil microbial communities from Loxahatchee National Wildlife Refuge, Florida, United States - Lox_Sample_2.2 | ecosystem: Environmental > Terrestrial > Soil > Wetlands | place: USA: Florida...
CGAAGCCGTCCCCCGCGGCGTCTCGCTGGCTGCCATCCGCGCCCGCATGGAAGAGGTCGAAGGCGTCCTCAACGTCCACGACCTCCACGTCTGGTGTCTCGGTTCCCACTCCACCGCCCTCGCCTGCCACGTCACCATCCCCGACATACCGCCCTCCGAGAGCGCCTGTATCCTCCTCAAGCTCAACCACGTCCTCCGCGACCACTTCCACATCAGCCACACCACCATCCAGTTCGAGCACACCGGCTGCCCCGAGATCGAGGGCTGCGTCGTCCCCCTCGAAGAGATGACCGCCGCCCACGCCCATCACGGCCACGTCCACTAGCAGTCGTGGCAGGTTTGAAAGGTACAGGCTTGCGGTGAAAGGTGCAGGCTTAAGCAGCTGAAGGGTACGGTCTTTACAGGCTGCGGAAAACGTCAAACTTGCTGTTGTTTTGAAAGGGCACGGCTTTATTGCTTGCTGCAGAAGAAATGTCATGGTAAACGCGCCGGAGGCGCAGCGTAGGTTAGCCCCGCGCTTCAGCGTGGGGAGAAGGGATTCCACAAGTTCGCCACGGAGTCCCATAGGGACGGCGCAAGGGCATTCTTTATGCAGGAGTCAATAGCCGTGCCGTAAAAGCGCAACAGAATCAATGGGGCTTTAGCCCCCGGGGGATGTTTTTCTGGGCATTTCTCCCGCAATTGGGGCTTTTTTCGGTAGCCTGTCTAGCCCGTACATCCAGCCCCGCAAAAGGAAACGGCGCTTTAGCCTCTGAGGGACAGAAACCACCCCGGGCCGGCCAGCACCCTCACCTCCATCCGTTACTCTGTTTCGGTAGGAGGTCCGTCCTGTTGCCTCGTCTCCGCGCCCTTGCACCTCTTCTTTGCCTTGCCGCCCTCGTCGCCACACCCCTCCTCGCCCGCCACCGCGACGACTCCGCCCCACCCGCCCAGCTCGACGCGGTCACCGGCCAGTACACCGACCTCGCCGACCCCGCCACCCCCCTCAGCTTCTACGTCCAGGACGGCCATCTCGTCGTCGAGTCCTCCCGATTCGTCCCCGTCCCGCTCAAATCCGTCTCCCCCACCGTCTTCGCTACCCAGAGCGGCAAAGCCAGCTTCGTCTTCTCGCTCGACACCGTCGGCCACCCCACCAGCGTCGTCTATTCCAATGAGCCCGGCGTCACCTACACCCGCACCGGCCCGCCCGTCCATCACGTCTTCCACGACTACCAGCGCTCCGAGGCCATGATCCCCATGCGCGACGGCGTCAGGCTCCACGCTGTCATCCTCCGTCCCACCGACATCGTCGCCCCTCTGCCCATCCTCCTCACCCGCACCCCCTACGGCTGTGACGGCACCACCCGCGCCTCCTTCTTTGACGCCCGCCCCCAGCTCGCCCGTTCCGGCTACACCTATGCCTGCGAAGACATCCGCGGCCGCTTCAAAAGCCAGGGCCGCTTCGTCATGATGCGCCCCCTGGCTGATCACGCGAATCCGAAAGCCATCGACGAAAGCACCGACGCCTACGACACCGTCGCCTGGCTCGTCCGGAACCTCCCCAACAACAACGGCCGCGTCGGCGTGGTCGGCACCAGTTATCCCGGCTTCCTCGCCATGATGGCCGGCATTGACCCCAACCCCCACGTCAAAGCCATCTCCCCTCAGGCCCCCATGATCGACGTCTGGCTCGGCGACGACTTCTTCCACAACGGCGCCTTCCGCCAGAGCTACGGCTATGACTACATCCTCATGATGGAGTCCAACAAAGAAAACAGCGATGTAAGCTACGGCAAAAAGGACGGCGTCCCCGTCGACGGCTATAACTTCTTCCTCAGCCGCGGTAACTTCAAGCAGGACGTCAAACAGTCCGGTTCCAAACTCCTTCCCACCTGGAAGCTCTTCCTCGACCACCCCGCCTACGACAGCTACTGGCGCTCCCGCGGCGTCGAGTGGCACTTGGACAAGGTCGCCGTCCCCACCCTCACCGTCGGCGGCTACTACGACCAGGAGGATATGTACGGCCCCCAGGAAGAGTACGCGAAGTTACAACCCCACGACGTCGATCACGATAACTTCCTCGTCCTCGGCCCCTGGCGCCACGGCTACTGGTACTCGTCCTCCAACCACCTCGGCAATCTCGACTACGGCCAGCCCATCGGCGACGAGTACCGCCGCCAGATCGAGGCTAGATTCTTTGCCCACTATCTCAAGGACCCTCCCGGCGCGGACCCCTCCGGCTTCGACTTACAAAACACCGCCAGCTACCAGACCGGCTCCGACACCTGGAAGTATTACTCCCAGTTCCCACCCAAAGACTCTCGTCCCACGAGCTTGTATCTCGCCGCCGATGGCAAGTTATCCTGGGCCGCCCCGCCCGAGTTAGCCCGCACCAGTTATCTAAGTAACCCTGCCGACCCCGTGCCCTACCGTCACCGCCCCATCCAGCCCACTTACTCCCAGGGCTCGCAGTGGTACGACTGGCTTACTGAGGATCAGCGCTTCGTTACGGACCGCAAAGACCTGGCCGTGTGGACACTTCCCGTCCTCCAGCACGACCTCACCCTCACCGGCCAGGTCGTCGCCGACGTCTACGCCGCCACCACCGGCTCCGACAACGACCTGGTCGTCAAGCTCATCGATGAATACCCCGCCGACGATCCCAACCCCTCCATGCGCGGCTATCAGCTCATGACCAACGCCGAAATCTTCCGCGGCCGCTATCTCTCGGGCTTCGACAACCCCCAGCCTCTCGCGCCCAACTCCATCCACGAGTACCGCTTCAGCCTCCACGACATCGATCACGTCTTCAAAGCCGGCCACACCGTCATGGTCGAGATCCAGAGCACCTGGTTCCCCCTCTACGACCGCAACCCCCAGACCTTCGTCCCCAACATCATGACCGCCCCGCCCAGCGCCTATCAGTCCGAGACCATCACCCTCTACTCCGGCCCCGGCCACCAATCGAACATACAGATCCCAATCATGCCCGCCGGAAACTAGGTTGTTGGCTGATTGTGCGCATTCAACATGTGGCCACATTTGTAATGCGCAGGACGACGCCCCTTCCCGGAGGGAAGGAACGAGAATAGCCCAGGGTGGAGTCCGTCGCAGCGGACGAAACCCTGGGAATACGGCCCGAATCGGCCCGCGCGCCCCGTAGGGCCGCCGCGAATTCTACGAAGCTCGGGCAAATCCCCGTCCGTCAGGTCCCAATCATGCCCTAGGTTGTTGGCTGATTGTGCGCATTCAACATGTGGCCACATTTGTAATGCGCAGGACGACGCCCCTTCCCGGAGGGAAGGAACGAGAATAGCCCAGGGTGGAGTCCGTCGCAGCGGACGAAACCCTGGGAATACGGCCCGAATCGGCCCGCGCGCCCCGTAGGGCCGCCGCGAATTCTACGAAGCTCGGACAAATCTCCGTTCCGTCCCAAATTTGACACATAACCCGTGCGCACATATACTGTGCAAGTGAACATTACCCTGTCCATCGACGAGCAAATCGTCGAGCGCGCCCGCGAGAAGCTCCGCGCCGTCGGCAAGAGCGTCAATCAGGAAATTCGCGACCACCTCGCCAGCATCGCCGGCAACGACAACCTCGAAGAGGCGATAGAGTTCCTCGTGAGCTCCTCGGGCCAGGGCAAACCCGAGGCCGGCTGGAAATGGAACCGGGATGAACTTTATGAGGATCGGCTCAAGTGGCCCCGCACGTAAGCCTCGGCGGCAATCGCTCGCGCACTTTCATTGACACCAACATCCTTGTCTACACGGACGATCCCAGAGATCCGGTCAAGCAGACCAAAGCGGTCCAGTTGATCCGGGACCTTATGAGCACAAGGGTTGGGACCGTATCGCTTCAGGTGCTTCAGGAGTACTTCACCACTGCAACGGGAAGGCTCAAATTGGCTGCGGACATAGCAAAGCAGCGCGTCGAGGCCTTTGCCCTGATGCACGTTATGGAGCCGGCGCTGGCAGACATCCTTGCCGCCATCGACCTTCATCGCCTCCATCGTGTGTCCTTCTGGGACGCCCTGATCCTCCAAGCTGCAAAGCAGTCCGGCTGCCGCCTCCTGCTCTCGGAAGACTTGCAACACGGCCAGATCGTCGACGGCGTCCGCATCGTCAACCCATTTCTCTGACTTCTGCCGTTTCGCGCTAAAATAATCTCTGAGCCATGGCCCTCCACGCCCCCATCTCGGCCCTCCTCTAGCGGCGCCCGCCGCACACCCCCTCCGCTCGTCCTTTCGAAGACCCGCCCGCGCCCGCCCTTTGCAGAGAATTACCCCTCTTCGGCGCACAATGGACCCTGGGATCACCCATGAGCTTCGCACTCCAATCCGTCCGTGCCCTGCGAATGAGGAGAATCTCGCCCTCTGTACCCCCCCCACCCCCCCCTTTTCCTGTGATTCACAGTGATTTCGCTCACAAGCGGCTTGCAATCAATAACTTATACGCAGAGCGACGGGAAATCGCATCTTTCGGGCCAAATCGGCAAAGTGTTTATTATAAACAACTTAGAAAAATAATTCATTTACCATTTAGTTACCGAATTAACAAAGCATCTCCCCGGTTTGCGCCCCGTTCCCGCCCGGGAGAGAGTCTCGTCCTGGAGATAACAGAATGCTGGAGATGACCCCATGATCGACCGCCTCGACCAGATGGAGCAGCGCTTCAACGACCTGCAAGCCCAGTTTGCGCTGCCCGAAGTCCTCAACGACCACGAAAAGTACCAGAAGACCGCCAAAGCCCTCCGCGAGATCGAGGCCCCGGTCGAAAAGTACCGCGAGCTCAAGCAGACCCGCCAGGGCCTCGCCGACGCCCGCGCCATGCTCGCCGAGTCCGACCCCGACCTCCGCGCCATGGCCGCCGATGAGGTCGCCGCCCTCGAGCCCCGCCTCGCCGAGCTCGAAGAGCAGCTCAAGGTCCTCCTGCTGCCCAAGGACCCCAACGACGAAAAGAACGTCATCCTCGAAATCCGCGCCGGCACCGGCGGCGACGAGGCATCCCTCTTCGCCGCCGAGGTCTTCCGCATGTACACCCGCTTCGCCGAGCAGCACCGCTGGAAGGTCGAAGTCCTCTCGCTGTCGGAGTCCGGCGTCGGCGGCTACAAGGAAGTCATCGCCATCATCGAAGGCGCCCGCGTCTACTCCCAACTTAAGTGGGAGTCCGGCGTCCACCGCGTCCAGCGCGTCCCCGCCACGGAGACCCAGGGCCGCGTCCACACCTCCGCTGTCACCGTTGCCGTCCTCCCCGAGGCCGAGGAAGTCGACATCAAGATCGAGGCCAAAGACATCCGCATCGACACCTTCTGCTCCTCCGGCCCCGGCGGCCAGTCCGTCAACACCACCTACTCCGCCGTCCGCATCACCCACCTGCCCACCAACACCGTCGTCAGTTGCCAGGACGAAAAATCCCAGATCAAAAACCGCGAGAAAGCCATGCGCGTCCTGCGCTCCCGCCTCTACGAGGTGGAGATGGAGCGCCAGAACGCCGAGCTCGCCAAGGAGCGCAAGCAGCAGGTCGGCTCCGGCGACCGCAGCGAGAAGATCCGCACCTACAACTTCCCGCAGAACCGCCTCACCGACCACCGCATCGGCCTCACCCTCCATCAGCTCGATCTCATCATGGAAGGCCGCCTGCAGCCCATCGTCGACGCCCTCATTGCCCACTACCAGGCCGAACAGCTAAAAGCCGGCGCTGCCGCCTGAAGCCCATGAAGCTCGAAAAATGGCTCGCTGAAGGCGAAGCCCGCCTCCGCACCGGCCCGCACCCCGACCGCGCCCGCCGCGATGCCGAACTGCTCCTGCTTCACGTCCTGCGCATCGAGCGAGCCGCACTCCTGGTCCGCTGGAAAGAAGTCCTCGACGAAGCCGAGTCCGCGCAATTCCTGGAATTAATAGCCCGCCGCCAGGCCGGCGAGCCCATCCAATACATCCTCGGCGAAACCGAGTTCTACGGCCTGCCCATCCACGTCACGCCCGATGTCCTGATTCCGCGCCCCGAAACCGAGCATCTCGTCGAAAAGGTCATAGAGCTGGCGGCAAATTTCGTCTCGCCGCGAATCGTCGACGTCGGCACAGGCTCCGGCTCGATCGCCATCTCCCTCGCCTCCCATCTGCCCAACGCGCGCCTCACGGCCACCGACCTCTCCGCCCCAGCCCTCGACCTGGCGCAGCGAAACGCCCAACGCAACCGCGTCGCCAACCGCATCCGCTTTCTCCGCGGTAATCTTCTCGCTCCCGTCGCCGACGAGCTCTTCGACCTGATCGTCTCGAACCCGCCCTACGTCCCAACCCTCGACCGCGACTCTCTAGCCGTCGAAGTCCGCGACCACGAACCGTCCCTTGCCCTCTTCGCCGGCCCCGACGGCCTCGAAGTCTACCGCGCGCTCATCCCGCAAGCCTTCGCCGCCCTCATTCCTGGCGGTTACGTAGCGCTCGAGATCGGCCACGGCCAGGCAGAGCTCGTCCGCGCTCGCCTCGCCGCCGCCGGCTTCATCGCCATCGAGTTCATCCCCGACCTGCAAGGCATTCCCCGCGTCGCCGTAGCCCGCCGCGCCTCAGCGCCAAAGGTCCGCGCTACGCGTCCTTGAGCCCCATTGCCCGCAGCATCGCCATCCCAGGGCACCAGTTGGTAAACGCCGATTGCAGCAGGTTCAGCCCCACGAACACCGCCAGCCACAGCCAGTAGTGCGAGAAGTAGTAAGCCAGCCCCAGCGACACGAGCACCATCACGCCCGCCATCAGTCGCAATCCACGTTCAACCGTCATTGCCCCTCTCCTTCGTGAGTCGGTTCGCACACCGTCTCCGGCTTCCGGTCCGCATTCGCCATGTAGTACAGAATGGGAATCGTCGGCCACGACAGAAACGTCGAAGCCACCGCCCCCGCGATCAGCGATACCGCCAGCCCCTGGAAGATCGGATCGGTCAGAATCACGCTCGCCCCCACCACAACGGCGGCAGCCGTCAGCAGCATCGGCCGGAACCGGATCGCCCCCGCGTCGATCACCGCTTCGGCCAGCGGCACCCCCTGCCGCCAGCGCAGCTCGATAAAGTCGACCAGGATGATCGAGTTCCGCACGATGATCCCCGCCCCGGCAATGAAGCCGATCATCGACGTAGCCGTGAAGAACGCCCCCAACATCGCGTGCGCCGGCAGAATCCCCACCAGCGTCAGCGGAATCGGCGCCATGATGATCAACGGCACCACGAACGACCGGAACCACCCCACCACCAGCACGTAGATCAGCACCAGCACCGCCGCGAACGCAATCCCCAGGTCGCGGAAGACCTCGATTGTGATCTGCCATTCCCCATCCCACTTCATCGAGTAGTGGTCGGTTGACTTCGGCTGCTCTGCGTTATATCGCTTGAGGGTGTACCCCGCTGGCAGCGTCAGGTAATCGAGCTGCTGGTTCATCTTCAGGATCGCGTACACGGGGCTCTCCTCCGCGCCTGCCACGTCGCCCGTCACATACACCACGCGCTTCAGGTTCTTGTGGTAGATGTTCTGCGAAATCGTATCGCGGTCGATTGTCACCAGCTCGCGCAGCGAGACCATCGTCCCGTTCGCGCCTGGCAGCTTGATATTCTCGAGCCCTTCCTCCGACGACCGGTCCGCCCGGTCGATCTCGACCTCCACCGGAATCGTCTCCCGCGCATTCGGGTCGTGCAGCAGCCCCGCCTGCATTCCCGACGTGGCCAGCGCCAGCGCATGAGCCACATCCGCCACCGCGATCCCGCTCTCCGCCGCCTTCACCTGGTCTACGCCGATGGTCACCCGCGGCTGCGGATCGTCCACGTACCAGTCCGTGTCTACCACCCCAGGCGTGTGCTCGAAGATCGACTTGATCTGATTGGCCACGCGAATCTGTCCATCGAGGCCCGGCCCATACACTTCCGCAACCAGCGTCTGCAGCACCGGCGGCCCCGGCGGAACCTCGTTCACCTGAATCCGCGCTCCGAATTGATTTCCAATCGCGTCGAGCAGCGGCCGCAACCGCTTCGCAATCTCGTGGCTCTGCTGATGGCGCTCGCTGGCGGGCAACAGGTTTACCTGAATGTCCGCCTGGCTCGGCAGACGCCGCATGTAGTAGTGGCGCACCAGCCCGTTGAAGTTATACGGTCCAGATGTCCCGGCGTACTCCTGGTAATTCAGCACATCCGGCTGCCGCGCCAGCTCTTCGCCGAGCGCCTGCGTTACGCGCAGTGTCTGCTCCAGCGGCGTGCCCTCCGGCATATTCACAATCACCTGGATCTCGCTCTTGTTATCGAAAGGCAGCATCTTCACGCGCACCAGCTTCAGCGGCACCAGCGCAATGGATGCAATCAGCAGCACGGCCACGCCGATGAAGAACAGCTTGCGATTGCGTGCCGAATCGATTAGCGGTGTCATCACGCGCCGGTAAAGCCGCGTCCGCCAGTTCTCGTGCTCAGGCTCCAGCAGGTGTGTCCCTCCCAGGTGCCGGCCCAGCAGCCGCATCGCCGCCCATGGTGAAACCACAAACGCCACCATCAGCGAGAACAGCATCGCCGCCGAGGCCCCCACCGGAATCGGCCGCATATACGGCCCCATCAGCCCGCGCACAAAGGCCATGGGCAGCACCGCGGCCAGCACCGCGAAGGTGGCCAGAATCGTCGGGTTCCCCACTTCCGCAACCGCTTCGATCGTCACGTCGCTGCACAAGCGGTTCCTGTTCTCCGGCAATCGGTAGTGCCGCACGATGTTCTCGACCACCACAATCGCGTCGTCGACCAGAATTCCAATGGAAAAGATCAGCGCGAACAACGTCACGCGGTTGATCGTGTAGCCAAGGAAATAGAAGACCGACATCGTCAGCGCCAGCGTCACCGGAATCGCCAGCAGCACCACCCCCGATTCGCGCCAGCCCAGGAACAGCGCGATCAGAAACGTGACGGAAAGCGTGGCCAGCAGCAGATGCTCGAGCAACTCGTCGGACTTTGCCTTCGCCGTCTCGCCGTAGTTGCGCGTCGTGGTGATGCTCACGTCGCGGGGCACCGTCACGCCCTGCATCTGATACACCTTCGCGAGCACCGCGTTGGCAATGTCCGTCGCGTTCGTGCCTTTGCGCTTGGCCACCGTGATCGTCGCGGCAGGGTACTGCGCCGGCGTTTGGCGCGAACCTGCTGTCGTGGTCCCAAAGAGCACGTAGCTCGTGGGTTCAGCAGGCCCATCGACGATCTTGTCGGCCACATCGCGCAGATACACGGGCCGCCCATGATCTACGGAGACGACCACCGACTCCAGATCTTTTGTGCTCATGAAGAGATCGCCGGCGTCTACGCGAATCTCGCTGTTATTCTCCGCAAAGCTTCCAGCCTGCAGCCTGGCGTTTGCGGCCTCCAGGTGTCGCACGATCGCCATTGGCGAGAGCCCATACGCATTCAGTTTGGCCGTGCTCAGGACCACGCGCATCGTCCGCGGCAGCCCGGCGATCACGCTCGTCTCCGACACATCGGGAATCTGCTCGATGCCGTGCTGTATCTCGTCGGCGATGGCGCGAAGCTGATAGCCGTTGTAATGCGCGCCCCAGAGCGTCAGTGCCAGGATCGGCACATCGTCGATCGAGTGCGCCTTGATCATGGGCCGCGACGCCCCTTCCGGCAGCAGGTCGAAGTTCGAATACAGCTTGCTATATACCTTGATCAGCGCGTCTTCCTGGGGCGTGCCGACAAGGAAGCGCACAATCACCAGGCTCTGCCCAGGACTCGATGTCGAATAGACGTACTCCACGCCGGAGATCTGGTGCACGAGCATTTCAATCGGCGCCGTCACCCGCTTCTCGACCTCGGCCGGTGATGCTCCCGGCAGCGTCGTAGTGATGTCGAGCATCGGCACCAGGATCTGCGGGTCTTCCTCGCGCGGAATCACCGCGACCGCAAAGATGCCGATCGCCAGCGACGTAATGATAAACAGCGGCGTCAGCCTCGAGTTGAGGAACGCCTTCGCAAGCTTTCCCGCGATTCCCAGTGGCTGCTTCATGGCCGAACCCCATTCACGACCTGTTTGCCGGCAAAGTCCCTGTCCTCCGGCGCATCCACCAGCCGTTCGCCCGCCGCAATCCCCGAAAGCACCTCTACTTCATCCTCATGCACCGCGCCCAGCGTCACGAATCGTAGCTGCGCCACGCCCCGAGCGTCGAGCACGTACGCGCACGCGAGCGAGCCGCGTTCGATCACCGCCGATCGCGGGACAAGAATCACCCCCTTGCTTCCACTTGCAAACTCCGCCGTTCCGAACATGCCCGCCCGCAACAGCCGCGACGCAGGCAGGTCGATCTTCACCAGAAAGCTATGGCTGGCCGGATCGGCCGCCGGCACAATCTCGGCAACAACTCCTGTCAATGCCTGCGAAGCGCCGTCGATATTCAAAGGAACCTTCACGCCCATGCGCACTGTGCCGATCGCCGACTCATCCACCGTGACCTGCAACTGCAGCGGTCCCACCCGGTCCACCTGCAACAAGGGCATGCCCGGCGCCGCAATCGTTCCCGGATCGGCCATCCGCGCCGTCACCACTCCGGCAAACGGAGCCACAAGCCGCGTATAACCCAGCATGGTCTTTGCGCCGCCGGCCTGCGCCCGCACCGCCTCAACCTCGGCCCTGGCCG
>Ga0335073_10015632_pt1 | contig 10612 bp, 10 predicted proteins | sample Lox_Sample_22_FD_207093 | JGI IMG/M metagenome (GOLD analysis project Ga0335073, IMG submission 207093) | Soil microbial communities from Loxahatchee National Wildlife Refuge, Florida, United States - Lox_Sample_2.2 | ecosystem: Environmental > Terrestrial > Soil > Wetlands | place: USA...
ATTCACGGGATGAAGCAGCTCGGCGTGGAGCGCATCATTTCGCTCTCGGCGGTCGGCTCGCTGAAGGAAGAACACAAGCCGCTGGACTTCGTCGTCCCTGATCAGTTCATCGACCGCACGCGGCATCGTATCGATACATTCTTCGGCGACGGTTTGGTGGCGCACGTCGGCTTCGGACATCCCATCTGCGCGGACACGGCCGAGGTCGCGACGGAAGCCTGCAAGCGCGCCGGCGTGAATGTGAAGTCTGGCGGCACGTATCTGAACATGGAAGGCCCACAGTTTTCGACCAAGGCCGAGTCGAACCTGTACCGCAGTTGGGGGCTCGACGTCATCGGCATGACCAACCTGACCGAGGCGCGCCTGGCGCGCGAGGCCGAGCTTTGCTACGCGACGGTAGCCATGGTTACCGATTACGACTGCTGGCACGAAGAGCACGACCACGTCACCGTCGATCAGATTGTTGCCGTGCTGCTGAAGAATGCCGAGCACGCCTGCACCGTGGTGCGTCACGCGGTTGCGGCCATGCCGCGCGAGCGTAGCTGCAAGTGCGGCTCGGCGCTGAAGAACGCGATCATCACCCAGAAGAGCGCAGTTCCGGCGGCCACGCTGGAGCGGCTGCGGCTGCTGGTGGGCAAGTACTTCGATTCCGAACAGAAAACGGGAGCATAGATTGTCCATCCTGGTCGTCGGTTCCGTCGCATTCGATACCCTGAAAACTCCATACGGCGAGCGTCAGAAAATCCTGGGCGGCGCCGCAACTTATTTTTCGCTCAGCGCGAGCTACTTCACCGATGTGCGGGTGGTCGCGGTCGTCGGCGAGGACTTCACGCCCGAGAATGAAGCCGTAATGACCAAGCGCGGCGTGGACACGCGCGGCATCCAGCACGCGAAAGGGAAGACCTTTCACTGGGCCGGCGAGTACGGCGAGAACGTCAACGAAGCCAAGACGCTCAACACCGAACTGAACGTCTTCGAAACCTTTCAGCCGTCGATTCCCGCCGAGTACAACGACTCTGACTTTCTCTTTCTCGCCAACATCGATCCCGCGTTGCAGACGCGCGTGCGCGACGCGATGCATAACGTCAGGCTGGTCGGCGGCGACACGATGAACTACTGGATCGGCGGGCATCGCGCGAACCTGGAGAAGATGCTGAAGCGCGTTGATGTGCTGCTGATCAATGACGGCGAAGCCAAGATGCTGGCCGGCGACAACAGCCTTCCGCGTGCGGCGCGCAAGGTGATGGAGATGGGGCCGCGGGCGCTGGTCATCAAGCACGGCGAGTACGGCGCGACCATTTTCTTCCGCGACGGCGAGTTTGCCGGCGGGCATCATCCCTTCCGCGCGCCCGCGATGCCGCTGGATGAGGTGCGCGATCCCACCGGCGCGGGCGACAGCTTCGCCGGCGGATTCATGGGCTACGTCGCGTCACAGGGCGAGATCAACCGCCGCGTGCTGAGGCACGCTATGTTTTACGGCAGCGTGATGGGATCGTTCGCGGTCGAACGGTTCGGAACCGAGAGGCTGCAGTCGCTCACGCGGGAGGAGATCGACGAGCGGTTTGAGGTGTTCCGCGAGTTGACGCATCTGGACTAGCGCCTTTCCCTAATAGAGGCCTCGCGCTAGACTCTTCCTATGGAAGTGCACCTGACAAGCGAAACCGAAGCCAAGTTGAGTGACATCGCCCAGCGAACCCAGCGCAGCACTCACGAAGTCTTGGAGGAAGCAGTCAGCAATCTGATTGCTTACAACGAGTGGCTCGAGGCAAAGGTTAAACACAGCCTCGCTGAAGCGGAGAAGGGACATGTTGTTTCGGACGAGGAAGTCCTGGCTTGGATCGAGCAACGGGAACGCTCCTGAATGCGGGTTGTCTGGTCTGAGGATGCAGTAGCCGACCTGAGAGCCATCTCGGAATACATTGAGCACGACCGCAGTCTCGCGACGGCCAACAAGGTCGTTCGCAGGATTTATCGTGCCGTCCAGGATCTTGCGAGAATGCCTCCGGTGGCCGCCCCGGACGGGTCGAAGGCACACGCGAGTTGGTGCTTGCGCCATTGCCTTACATCATCATCTACAGGATTTTTCCAGAACGGCTGTTAGTGCTCAGCGTCGTGCACGGAGCGCAGATGTGGCCCAAAAGGCCAGTGCTCTAATCCTGCAGGCATCTTCCCGAGTTTCCCCGGCTTCCAACCTTCAGCTTCACGCTCGCGCAACCACGCGAGCGATCACCCTGAAGGAGCCGAAACTCGGATGCTGATTATTCTCTTGATCATCCTGCTGCTGCTGTCCGTCGGCAGCTATCCTGCCTGGCCGTACAGCCGCGGCTGGGGCTATTACCCCTCCGGGGGACTGGGATTGGTTGTGCTCATCCTGGTGGTGCTATTGTTGCTGGGGCGCGTCTGACGCGTCCCACAGCTCAATGTCTGTTGCCGCCGCGCGCTTCGCCGCCCCTAGAGTTCTCGCGCTTTTGCTGATTCTGCTCGTGGCCGGCGCGCCCGTTTGTTCGGCGTACTCGGTGCTCACGCACGAGGAGATCGTTGACCTGCTCTGGCGCCAGCAGATCGTTCCGCTGTTGAAGGCGCGCTATCCCCAGACCAGCGACGAAGACCTGCGACAAGCCCATGCCTACGCATATGGCGGCAGCGTCATCCAGGACATTGGCTACTATCCCTTCGGCAACGAGTTCTTCAGCGACCTGACGCACTATGTGCGCAGCGGCGACTTCGTCGCGGCGCTGATCCGCGATGCGCAGAACGTCAATGAATTCGCCTTCGCCCTGGGCGCGTTGGCGCATTATGTTGCCGACACGAATGGCCATCCTTACGTGAACCTGTCGGTCGGCATCCTGTATCCCGAGCTGGCGCAGAGGTACGGTCCGGCGGTGCCTTACGATGTGGACCACAAGGCGCATCTTCAGACGGAGTTTGGCTTTGACGTTCTTCAAGTTGCCAAGGGACGCTACGCTCCCGAGGACTATCACGACTTCATCGGCTTCGAGGTCGCAACTCCGCTGCTGGAGCGCGCCTTCCAGGACACCTATGGAGCGCCGTTGAAGAGCGTCATGCCCAACGAGCAGCTTGCCATCAACACCTACCGCCGCAGCGTCAGCCAGATCATTCCAGCAATGACCAAGGTGGCCCTGCTGGCGAAGGGCGACCAGCTGAAGCAGGAGATCCCCGACTTCAATCGGCAACGCTTTCTCTATCACCTGTCGAAGGCGGACTACCAGAAGTCTTGGGGGTCGGGCTACCAGCAGCCGGGAGCGGGCGCGCACATTTTGGCGGCGGTGGTGAAGGTCCTTCCCAAAGTCGGACCGCTCAGGGCCGTTGACTTCAAGGAACCGACCGCGAAGACGGAAGATCTCTACTTCAAGAGCGTTGATCAGACGACCGGCGCCTATCGTCATTCGTTGGACGACGTGGCTGCGGGCAAAACGGACCTGCCCGAGATCGATCTCGATACCGGCAAGCCCACGGCGCTTGGGGAATATCCCTTGGCCGACTTTACCTATCGCGAGCTGTTGGACGATTTGGCGGCGCAGAATTTCGCTGATATCTCGCCGGAGCTGCGTGACAGTATTCTGCATTTCTACAGCGGCTTCGAATTCCAGACGTTGCCGGCAGGCGTGGAGAAGTGCATCCTGCAGCGGCGGGAAAAAACCTACAAGGAACTGACCCAGCTGCGCGGGATGCAACCCACAAGTCAGCCCGCGCAGCCGGCCAGCAATCCGGGAGAATAACCACCCGTCCGTTACGGCAGTTTGGTGTAGGCCGGGTGGAGGACGCGTTACGCGTGCAGAAACGGCGTACTCCACCCGGCGGTTGGCTGTTATGGCAAATTTCCGCACAACGCTCGCCCCTCGTCCTCAATCCAAATACATATGCTGCAATTTGCTTGTGATTATTGCGGGGCGTTGAAGCCGCCGGGCGAGACCTGGATCAATGGAGTAGCCGCCGAAAATGTCGGGACACAGGCTGCCCGGCGCGAAGTGATCATCGATCCGGCGTGGCGTCGCGAGCGCGCGGTGGCGCCGTTTGCCGTGCACTTTTGCTCACGGGAATGCAAAGACAAGTACCTGGCGGAGCTGTTCGATCGGCCGGTGCCTCTGCTGGAAGTGCAAAGCGCGGCCGTTGTGCCGGACAAAGGTGGGCGCGTGGTGCGTGCGCGAAAGAAACCAGTCGCACAAGCCGTGCGCACGAAGACGACGCGTATCAGGAAAACGCAATCCCGCTAGAGCAGTTTAGTTTTTGCTGGGACCGGTCGAACTTTTCGGGCCCGCGTCCAAGCCTCCGCCTCAGACAGGGTCGAGGCTCAGCCGACGATACGTGTGCCGCCGGCTCGACTTGAAAAGAAGGCGGCGCGACGCGGCGCTGAAAGCCTGCCCTGAGCGTGGCCGAAGGGCGCCGCTCTAGCCGTGCTCGCCAGGGTCACACTATTTCCTAACCCGTGCTAAACCCCGCAATTCATCGGTGCTTCTACAAGCATCGGCCGACCGCTGCTGGTTTGACCGCTTGCCAGCACTCTCTTACACTTGAAGCTTAGCCGCCGCGAAAAGGCCTGCCGTCAACTGCGTCCTGTCTTGCGCAGGATTTTCGCGCCATCTGACGCTGCAAAGGCAAATTCTTGACGACAGAAACGACAACTCCCGATCTTACTTCGACAGACGAATCCAACCCGTGCCGGCGTGAGCTGAATATCGAGGTTCCCGCCGAGATCGTGCAAAGCGAAACCGATACCATTGTGTCGCGTTATCAGAAGCTGGCGCGCGTCCCCGGCTTCCGCAAAGGCAAAGTGCCGGCGTCGATCGTGCGCCAGCGCTTCGCCAAAGAGATCAAGGATGACGTCGTCGAGGCGCTGGTGCCACGCTACCTGCGCGAGGAGACCGAGAAGCAGCACCTCGCGCCGGTCTCGCAGCCGCGCATCCGCGATCTGCACTTGGAACAAGGCGAGGCGCTGCGCTTTAAAGCATCGTTCGAGATACTGCCGGAATTCCAGCTGGCCCCGTACGACGATATCCGCGTCACAACTCTACCCACCGAGGTTACCGAGGAAGAGGTCGAGACCGCGCTGAAGAACCTGCGCGAGCGCCAGGCGACGTTCACCGCCGTCGAGGAGGATCGGCCGCTGGCTGATGGCGACTTCGCCGTGGTCGGCTTCAAGGGCACGCCGAAAGAAGGCGAAGCCGAGGCCAAGCCGGAGAGTGCTGGCGCGTCCGAAACTGGCGCGACGGGGGCGAAGCCGGTCGAAGTGGAAGAGGTAATGGTGGAGATCGGCGGCGAGAATACGATCCCGGAGTTTACCGAGCACCTGCGTGGGGCCAAGACCGGCGAACAGCGCACCTTCGACGTGAAGTACGCCGACGATTTCAGCGACAAGCGGCTGGCGGGCAAGACGCTGACCTATGAAGTGAACGTGAAGGGCATGAAGACGCGCAGCGTGCCCGAGCTGAGCGACGATTTCGCCAAGGAGCTGAGCACCGACTTCGCCACGCTCGACGATCTGCGCAATCGCCTGCGCGAGAACATGAAGGCCGAGAAGGAGCACGAGGCGCAGCACCAGGGCAAGGACAAGCTGGTCGAAGAGCTGGTCAAGCGCAACGATTTCCCGGTTCCCGAGGCGATGGTGAACGAGGCGATCGATACTCGACTGGAGCGCGGCCTGCGGGCGCTGGCGGCGCAGGGCATGCGGACCGAAGACATGAAGCGCATGGATTTCCAGCGGCTGCGTGCCGGACAGCACGACACCGCGCTGCGCGAAGTGAAGGCGTCGCTGATTCTCGAGAAGATTGCCGACGAGGAGAAGATCGAGGTTACGGACGAGGAGTTCGAGCGCGAGTTGCAGGCGTTCGCCGATCAGTCGAAGCTGCCGATCGACGACGTGCGCAAGCGGCTGGCGGAGAACGGCGGGTTGGAACGCATGCGGCATCGGCTACGGAATGACAAGACGCTGGAGACACTGTATCGGCGGTCCGTCTAGCGCGGATCGTTATCAATTCGCCGCTTGTACACGGCTCGTCCTTGTAGAGTTATCATCCCGAGCGGAGCCGCGCAGCGGCGGAGCCTAGGGATCTGCGGTTCGCCCCGAGCAGCGTACCACTTCGCGCGAACCGCAGATCCTTCGACTCCGCTCAGGATGACAGCAAAAATAAGACGGCGTTACGGCACGGCTGAAGCCGTGCCCTGTTACAAAGCGCATGAAAAGGTGAGAACTAACCCATGATCAAACGGATCAAGTTGCTGGAAAGCGTGGACACATGGTTCATTCTTCTCTGGGTAGGGTTGCCGCTGCTCGCAGGTATCATCTTTCTAATCGCGCGTGCGCTTTATCTCGGATGGAACTGAATTAGTTAAAGTCGCCGCGGGCGATCGAATTTCTTAAGGAGACGAACCAATGCTTGTGCCCATGGTCATCGAACAAACCAGCAGGGGCGAGCGGGCTTACGACATCTATTCCCGGCTGTTGCGCGACAACATTATCTTTCTCGGCACTCCTATTGACGATAACGTCGCCAACCTGATCATCGCGCAGATGCTGTTTCTGGAAGCGGAAGACCCGGAGAAGGACATCTCGCTGTACATCAACTCGCCGGGCGGCTCGATCACCGCCGGCATGGCCATCTATGACACCATGCAGTTCATCCGCCCGGACGTGACGACCATCTGCATCGGCCAGGCGGCCTCGATGGCGGCGACGCTGCTTGCCGGCGGCGCTCCCAAGAAACGCTTCGCGCTGCCGACCTCGCGCATCCTGATTCACCAGCCGCTGATGTCCGGACTGTCGGGGCAGGCGACCGACATCGATATTCATGCGCGCGAGATCCTGCGCATGCGGGAGATTACGAATCAGTTGTTGTCGAAGCACAGCGGGCAGCCGCTGGAGAAGGTGGAACGCGACGTCGAGCGCGACTTCATCATGAATGCCTATCAGTCGAAGGAGTACGGCATCATCGATGACATCATTTTCAAGCACAAGTAAGGGCGGGCGGAAACTTTAGTTCCCGCGGATGATTACTGTGCAAGAAGTTTCACTTTGGGAAGCGCGCAAAATTTTCGTGCCATTGTCCCAAAGTTGTACTATTCATTGCACTAACGGTGCGTTGCGAGAGGTAAAACTGTGGTTCAATAGTCTCGCAGCGCACCAGTGCAGAAGTTCAACAGCAGGCCGCCGATAATCACAAGGTAGCTTGCTGACAAGAGCGGCAGGCTACCCGAAGTACGGGCACGGTTCGGGAGTTTTCTGAAGTGTGCGCGAAGGAGTTGATGAAGTGAGAACCAGAACCGGTTCCGAAGAAGTGCTTCGCTGCTCGTTTTGCCACAAGTCGCAGGACGCTGTCGCCAAACTGATTTCCTCCCCCACCGATTATCCGCGGGCCTACATCTGCGATGAGTGTGTTGCGGTCTGCAACTCCATCCTGGAAGACGATCGCACCGAGGCGCAGCCCAACGCCACCCCCAATCAGCTTCCCAAGCCGGCCGAGGTGAAGGCGTTTCTCGACGAGTACGTCATCGGCCAGCAGCAGACCAAAAAGAAGCTGGCGGTCGCGGTCTACAACCATTACAAGCGCGTCTACATGAACCGGCAGCGCGGGACCGAGGTGGAGCTGGCGAAGTCGAACATCATGCTGATCGGCCCGACCGGCACGGGCAAGACGCTGCTGGCACAGACGCTGGCCAAGATGCTCGACGTGCCGTTCGCCATCGTGGACGCGACTACGCTCACCGAAGCGGGCTATGTCGGCGAGGATGTCGAGAACATTATTCTGAAGCTGTTGCAGGCCGCCGATGGCGACGTGCAGCGCGCGCAGACCGGCATCATTTATATCGACGAAGTGGACAAGATCGGCCGCAAGGACGAAAACCCCTCGATCACGCGCGACGTGAGCGGCGAAGGCGTGCAGCAGGCGCTGTTGAAGATCCTGGAAGGAACGGTGGCCAACGTTCCGCCGCAGGGCGGACGCAAGCATCCGCACCAGGAGTTCACCCCGGTCGACACCACCAACATCCTGTTTATCTGCGGCGGCGCGTTCGTCGGGCTGGAGCGGATCATCAGCCGGCGCATGGGCAAGCGCGCCATGGGCTTCCGCACCGATGCGGCGAAGGAAGCGGCCTTCAATGAAGCCCACAAGCGCGATACCGAGCTGCTGGCGCAGGTGGAGCCGCAGGACCTCATCAAGTTCGGGCTCATCCCGGAGTTTGTCGGCCGCCTGCCGGTGGTCGGCGTGCTCAGCGACCTGGATGAAGACGCGCTGGTCGAGATTCTGACCAAACCGAAGAACGCCATCGTGAAGCAGTACCAGCGGCTGTTCGATTTCGAGAACGTGAAGCTGCGCTTCTCCGACGACGCGCTGCGGGCGATCTCGCGCGAGGCGATGTCGCGCAAAGTGGGAGCGCGCGGCCTGCGCATGATCCTGGAAGAGTTGATGCTCGACCTGATGTACAGCCTGCCCGGCCAGAGACGCGTGAAGGACTTCGAAGTGACGCGCGAGATGGTCGAGAAGCGCAATGTCAATCTGCCGCTGATGGAGAAGGCAGGCTAAGGCAGTTTCAGGATTGGTGTATCCGAGGTAGAGCGAGCCTTTAGGCTCGCGTTCGGTGCATCGCTAGGGGTAGGTTTTGCATTCCGCTGCGAAGGCAGCGGAATGCAAAACCTAAAATCAGAGGGCGGCTTAACGCGGCGCTGAAGCGCCGCTCTACCAGGACACACCAAATCCGGAAGCGGGCTAGCTCGACAAAGCACAAGAATCCCAATGGCGCGGCTTCGGTCGCGCCGTTTTCATTGTGGCGGGTGCCCGCTGCATCTTGCGTGGTTAAAGCAGATTGGGAATCAGCGCTTTTACCCGCGTCCTGTAGGCAGCATATTCCTCGGGGAAGCTGCGCAGAAGCAGGCTTTCCTCCTGGGTCAGCTTTACCCAAAAACCCACTGCGAACGAAACGAGCCCCGCAAACGCAATGAGCGAATGGGATGCAACCGCCGTTCCCAAGCCCATGAGCAGATGGCCAGTATAGATGGGATGGCGCATGAAACGATAAGGTCCGCTTTGCACGAGCCTGTGCCCGCGCTTCAATTCAACATCCTGGCTCCACTCCGCTCCCAGGGTTTTGCGGGACCAAATAGCCACGAGCAGGCCCAAAGCGCAGATGGCCACGCCTGCCGAATCCGAAAAGCCGGTTCGCCGAAACGCGGCAATCGCGAACGGATGCGCCCAGGCAGCAATGAACAAGATGAAACCCAACCATATCGGCAGACGCGCCAACCGAGCAGCAGAACTCTGGGGTTCGGCCGCGGATTTTACCGAGCGGGCAGTGACGTTCCAGTACATCACGAGCACAACCCAGCACACCAGGATCCCGATTCCAGCGAGCATGAAGCTGATACTATCGTTCGTTTGCCGGCACGCCAACCCGAGGGCTTTATCGGATTACGGGCGTACGCCAAGGCTCCGAACCAGTAACACCTGCTCACCCCAGGGAAACCTGCTTAGCTGGTTACGTTTGTTTGCTTCTGCCCCTCGTCCACTGCATGTTATTCTTGAGTCGAGGCGCGGGTGCAACCGTGCACCGTGCAATACGTTCATCCTGTTCCAGAGCAGTTGGTTCGCTCTCATTGCAGAAGGTGGTTTTTAAGTGACCCAGCGCGAAAAGTTTGAGACCAAGAAACTCCCCATGATGCCGATCCGCGACGTCGTCATCTTCCCTTACATGATGACGCCGTTCGTGGTCGGGCGGGAGTCCAGCGTGCGCGCATTGGAAGAGGCGTTGGCCGGCGACAAAAAAATCTTCCTCGCCACCCAGCACGACGCCTCGATCGACGAGCCCAAGCCCAACGAGATCTACCAGGTCGGCACCATCGTCAACATTGTGCAGAGCCTGAAGCTGCCCGATGGCAATATCAAAGTCCTGGTCGAAGGCATTGAGCGCGGCAAAATTTTGCAGGTCACCGAGAGCGAAGGGTTCATGCAGGCGACTATCCGGTTGGCGCGCTATGCCACCGAAACCACGCCGCAAATCGAAGCTGGAATGCAGCGGGTCACTTCGCTGTTTGAGCAGTACGTCAAGCTGTGCCAGTCGCTCAATTACGAAACCATGATTGCCGCGGTGCGCATGGAAGATCCGGCGAAGCTAACCGACACCATCGCCGCCAACCTGCAACTTTCAATTGAAGAAAAGCAGGAGTTGTTGGAAATCTTTGATCCCGCGGAGCGATTGAGCCGGATCGGCGACGTGCTGGACATCGAAATTGAGAAGCTCAACGTTGACCGCACCATTCAATCGCGCGTGAAACGGCAGATGGAGCGGGCACAGAAAGAGTATTACCTCAACGAAAAGATCAAGGCGATTCAGAAAGAACTGGGCCGCGGCGAGAAGAGCGAGTTCGACGACCTCAAAAAGAAGATCGAAGCCTCGGGCATGCCGAATGAGGTTCGCGAAAAGGCGGTCCAGGAGCTCAAGAAACTCGAAGCCATGCCGCCGATGTCGGCGGAGTCCACGGTTTCACGCAACTATTTGGATTGGCTGCTGGCGGTGCCGTGGAAGAAGCGTTCGAAAGAGATCCGTAATATCAGCCGCGCAGAAAAGGTTCTGAATGAAGATCATTACGGGCTGGAGAAGATCA
>Ga0335073_10015633_pt1 | contig 10612 bp, 8 predicted proteins | sample Lox_Sample_22_FD_207093 | JGI IMG/M metagenome (GOLD analysis project Ga0335073, IMG submission 207093) | Soil microbial communities from Loxahatchee National Wildlife Refuge, Florida, United States - Lox_Sample_2.2 | ecosystem: Environmental > Terrestrial > Soil > Wetlands | place: USA: Florida...
AACTCAACAAGGACGTATGCGTTGCATTCCGTAATCGTGATGGTTCGTATTGTTCCTTCTGAGCTTAGATGAATTTGCCGGTCGACCAGCGCTCGCCGCTTCTTAGGGCAACAGCGGCTCGTCGGCGCCATAGCTGAGGATGGTCAACCAGGTGCACAGTGTTGGGCCAGGGCGATGCGGCACGGCGAACAGCTGCTGAGTCCGCCTATGGGCCTCGGCTGGTGCACTGCTGCAGGCGATCAACTCGCCATCATCGTCGTTAGCTCGCGCAACGACCACCTCGAAGGTCCCTGCCTGATAGCTGTGCGCACGCGCACGTGACAAGAATCGATGGACAGCGCAACCGTTTCCGCGTCTGCTGGCAGAGGCGTTAGCGTCGCGATCGCCTCGCACCCTGCCTTGTGTGCCGACTTGCAATGTCCGACGCTGAATGGTGTGGATCATTGGGAGATCGCCGGGCAGAAGAAAATCCCTAGCAATCTGCGAGCGCGGCGGGAGGGCGCCAGGGCGCCGGCCATATTGACCAAAGGAGTGATCAGTATTGATATGCCGACCGGCGAGCTTATGGCTTTGTCGGCCAAACTGCTATGTCAAGGGGGCTCGCGTTTCGTCCTTGTCCAGGCCACCTGACATGACATGGACCCAAACTAGACCATCTGCTGGGTCGTTCCACTCATGCCCGGTTCCGCGGGCGGTTTCGCGACAGCTCAATTGCTCGCAAGGTTACGACCATATTGGCAAAGGCCATCGGGACCGGCCATTCGCCTGGTTCCAACGCTCTTCGGGGGTAACTCGAATTCAACCGTGAGGTCGCTTTGGTCGATCTCGTTCCCGAATAGGTTCTCCGGCCACGCAATGTCCGGTACGGGAAGCCCGACGCTCAGACGCGCGTTGCTTGGGTGCACGTGGTAGCCGCGCATATATGCTACTGCATCCAACAGCATAGCTTGCTCTTCCTTCCCCAGTGCTTCGGAGGTGGGGATCGACCTTGTCGCTTCGCCGACACCGCAGCCGACGCGGCGGCAACCAAATTCAACCCGCTTGGCCTTCTGGTCGGATGCCGAGACGGTCGCGCGATGAGGTTCCTGGCGCCCCTCTCGGCGCGGCGAGTGAATGCCCGTTTCTCAGCTCCGCCGGAGCACCAGTGAGGTTGCGCCGCCGCCACGTGTTCGGCGGCTCGCCCACCACGCGTCGGAACAGCTTGGACAGGTGCGCTTGGTTCGCGAACCCGCAGCTAAGGGCGATCTGGCTGAGCGGGTCGGGCGTCGCTAACATCAACTCCCGCGCCAGTGTCAGCCTTAGGCGAATGATGTACGCGTGCGGCGTATCACCGAACGATTCTTTGAACGCGCGGCAGAAATGGCTCACGCTCAGGGAGACGTGTGCCGCCAATTCCTCCACCCGGATCGACTGTTCGAGGTGCTCTCTGGCGTACCGGTCGACGCGGCGCTGTTGCCACGGTGCCAAGCCCCCGCGAGCCGTCTCGGGCGTCGCCTCCGCGGGTGGCGTGAACAGCGCCACCAAGCGCAAGGCGGCCGCGCGCGCGCCCTCCGGATTCGCATCCATCGCATGACGGACGGCATCGAGGAGCCTGGCAGCCTCGGCGAAGGCGGGGGCATGCCTGCTGTCCCCAATGCACCAGTTCGAATATCCAGGAGCGGGGCGATTTATCTCTGACGAAGCTACTGCAAACCGCAATTGCGGCTGACATAGTTCCCGCGTGAGCGATGCATGCGAAGCCATCCTGCGACCCTCCCGAGGCCATTGACCGGCATTCCCGGTTGAAATCCGCTTGTTGCCAAAAATATCTATCCATCGGACATCGGAAATGCTCGTCTGGACTTGCAAGCTGCTGTTAGCTGTTGCTAGCGGCGGCGCACGAAGACGGTCTCGCGTCCTCGACAGCGTCCATCTCGGGGCACGGCAACGCCCGCGGACCTCGCCTTCTTGACCGGTCGGGTTAGAATACAACCTAAGGCCGTGCCGTTCGGCTTGTTCACAACCGAAGGAACGTGCTCAACCATCCGCAACGGCAGAGTGCCGCTGGCTCAGGTGGCACAAGTGGCCGTGCTATGTGTGAGATCGATTGTTGGCCCAGGGAGCCGGTGAGGAAAGACAACTCGCATGGAACCGGTGTGGCAGACCGGGGACGCCCTATCGTTTGGTCCCTTCATCTTGGTGCCAGGACAACGACTCCTGACCAATAACGGTGCCCCTGTCGACGTCGGTGCGCGCGCACTCGACATCCTGATCACACTGGTTTCCCGTCCCAACGAGCCCGTGAGCAAGCGGGAGCTGATCACGCGGGTGTGGCCCGACGTCAGAGTTGGTGAAGGAAGTTTGCGGTTTCACGTCGCTAATCTGCGGAAAGCGCTTGGCGATGGCGAGCGTGGCGCGCGCTACATCACCACCCTGTCTGGCCGCGGCTACGCCTTCGTAGCGCCAGTGTCACGATCGCACGATCCGGCCCCCGTGCATGTGCCGACGCTTGCTAGTGCTCCTCGCACCAACGTGCCAGGCCGCCTCGAGCGAATGGTGGGGCGGTGCGATGGCGTCCGCATCGTTTCCACGCAACTGGCCGCTACACGCTTTGTCACTATCGTCGGTGCCGGCGGCGTCGGCAAGACCACGGTCGCGGTCGCGGTCGCGCACCGTCTGATTGAGGCGTTCGGCAGCCTCGCTCTCTTCGTTGACTTTGGGACGCTGAATAATGCCAGTCTAGTGGCTTCATCGCTCGCCGCCATGCTAGGGCTCTCGGTTCAGGCCGACGATCCGACACCCAACCTGGTCGCTTATCTGCGGGATAAGCGTTACCTGTTGGTCTTTGACAATTGCGAACATCTGATTCTCGCGGTGGCGCTTTTGGCAGCGCGCATCTTCGCGGCCGCGCCGCAGGTCCACATTCTGGCGACCAGTCGCGAAGCGCTGCGGGCGGAGGGAGAGCATATCCATCGGTTGGAGCCACTTGCGTGTCCAACCGACGGTCCGGCACTTACTGCGGAGGTTGCCCTCACGTACCCGGCCGTCCAGCTATTTGTCGATCGTGTGGCAGCGAGTGGGGTCCACTTGGATCTCAACAATTCGGACGCCGTGATCGTCGCGAACATCTGCCGCAAACTGGACGGTCTGGCACTGGCGATCGAGTTGGCAGCCGCACGGGTGGAGGCCTTCGGCCTGCATCAAACGGCCGCGCTGGTGGAAGAGCGGCTTGCCCTGTTGTGGCAAGGCCACCGCACTGCACCGCCGCGCCAGCAGACCCTGAAAGCCATGTTGGACTGGAGTTACGAACTCCTAACAGACTTGGAAAAACAGGTACTGCGCCAGTTGGCGGTTTTCGTCGGCGACTTTACGCTCGGGGCGGCACTCGCCGTCCTGACAAGCGCAGCCCTCGACCAAATCCAGATCCTTGGCGCCATCGAGAATCTTGTCGCCAAGTCGATCGTCGCGACTACCCGCGTTGGATCGACGATGCACTATAAGCTGCCGGACACGACGCGGGCTTTCGTGATTGGCATTGGCGATGACGAAGCCGGGTCTGCGGACCTCGGAGCGCGCCACGCGGCCTACTACCGGCGATGGCTGGAGCAAACCGCTGCGGAACGGGCAACCATGTCGCTGCAGTCCGAGCGAACGCCCGAGCTTGCCCATTTAGGCAATGTGCGCGCGGCTCTTGAATGGTGCTATGGTGCCAACGGCGATTCAGAGATTGGCATCGCACTGGCCGCCGCCGCCGCACCATATTTTTTGACGATGTCACTGCTTACTGAATGTCATCGCTGGTCGGATCGGGCGATCAAAACTCTGGGCGATGACACCCGCGGTGGGCGAGAGGAGATGCATTTGCAAGCGGCACTTGGAACGTCGTTGATGTTCACACGGGGAGAAAGCGAGACCGCGCGGGCAGCCTTGCTCAGAAGCCTCGCGATTGCCGAAGATTGCGACGATGCCGGCGAACAACTGCATCTCCTGGGTGCGCTGCACATGTTCCATGGCCGTATCGGGGACTTCGGCGCGGCCCTGCTTTACGCAGAGCGCGGCTCCGCGATATCCAGAACCATTGCGGATCCGGCGGCTCTCGCCTTCGGCCATCGCCTCTTAGGGATAGCGTTGCACCATGCGGGCGATCTTCCCGGTGCCCGCCGGGAGCTTGAGGCGGCACCGCTTTCTGTGCCGCGGTCTCAGCAGACCAGCACTGCCTACGTCGGTTTCGATGACAGCATTTTGGTCGATACGGGCCTGGCCAGAACGCTCTGGTTGCAGGGCCATCCGGTGCAGGCAGTGGAACGGGCTCGTCAGGCCGTTAGCCGCGCCGCGGAACTGGAACATCCTGTGACCCTGTCTATGGCCTTGGTCTGGGCTATTTTCGTCTACCTTTGGACGGGCGATTTCGAGAGCGCCGATAAGCATACAGATTGGTTAATGTCGTGCGCCGAGTCGCACTCTCTGGAACCCTATCTCGCAGTCGGACGAGGATTCAAAGGCCAGATGGCGGTCCACCAGGGAAATGCACAACGTGGGGTCGAGGATTTGCACAACTGCCTGGCGAAGCTTCACGCGGCCAGTTACGAACTGTTGACCACGCTGTTTAACATCTCGCTCGTTGAGGGACTCGCGGCGATCGGCCGACTGGCCGATGGCATCAGATTGATTGAGGAGACGATTAAATCGGTCGAAGTGAACGGAGACTTCTGTTACATGCCGGAATTACTGCGGGTGAAAGGCTGCTTGCTGCGTTCAATGCCACAGCCTGGCGGCGACAACGCGGAACAGTGCTTTATGCAGTCGCTCGAATTCAGTCGTCGACAGGGTGCGCGGGCATGGGAGCTGCGCACTGCGGTCGATCTGGCCGCGCTGTTGGCTGCTCAGGGACGGCATGGCAGTGCTCGCGCGCTTCTGCAGCCGGTGTTCATGCAGTTTGCGGAGGGGGCGGATACTGCCGATTTGAAGGCGGCCGCAAGCCTGTTGGCGACCTTAGCTTGACCTGTCGCCACGGCGTCGGACTACCAGCCGTCACGTTTTGTGACGATCTGCACATTTGCCGTCTCGCCGGCCACAAGGCGCACGCCATCGGGAACGCTGTCAAGCTTGATGCGGACGGGCACGCGCTGTGCCAGCCGTACCCAGGTGAAGATTGGATTGACATCGGCCAGCCCCGATTGCCCGGTGATTGCGTTGGCAACGTTGATGCCGCGGGCGATGCTGGCAACGTGCCCACGCAGCAAAGCGCTGTAACCTATCAGCTTCACCCTCGCGCGCTCGCCTGCATGAATCGCGCCGAGTTTCGTCTCCTCGAAGTAGCCGTCCACCCAATAGGAGTCGGCGTCGACCAGCGAGATCGAACCCCGTCCAGCGGTTGCGTAATCGCCAAGCTGAACCTGCAGGTTGGTGACGTAGCCATTCACCGGAGAGCGGATCGTCGTGCGCGTCAGGTTGACGCGTGCACGCGCTAAATTGGCAATCGCCTCGCGCAGTGCCGCCTTCGCCGCGATCGCGGTGGCCAGATAGGTCTGCTTTTCCTCGGAGGAGACGGCGAGCGTCGTCAGATCGGCGCGTCGCTTTGCCTCTCGTTCGGCGTTCTGTGCATTCGCGCTCGCCTGAGCAACTGCCGCCTGCGCTTGCTCCACGGCGATCGCATAGTCGGTCGGATCGACCGTCAACAGAAGGTCGCCCTTGTGAGCGAACTGGTTGTCGACGACCGGCAACTGAATAATTCGTCCAGACACCTCGGGTGTGACATTGACAACATAGGCGCGCACCGTGCCGTCGCGTGTCCAAGGTGCCGCTACGTAAGCTTCCCACATCGCCCAGACACCAATCCCGCCGAGCGAAACTATGATTAACGTCACCAGTACAGGAACGACGCGTAGTCGGCTCACCGTCGCTGTGCTATCGGCGGCCGGCGCCACCGCGCGTGCGTGCGGCCTTACCTGCACATCAATATCCGCCATCATGCGCCGCTTCTCCCAATCAAAAGCACGATCGCCGTCAACAGGATGAGGTAGACTGCGAAAAGAAATAGCGCGGGATGCCAGACGTAGCGCAGCAGCCCAAAACGATCGGCGAGATGCCGCACCGGGATCAGCACAACCCAAGCTACTAGGATCATCGGTGCGATCGGCGCTAGATAAATGCCGAACAGGTTGATCTCGCTGTAGGTCATGCACGCATCCTGGCGTCAAAATAACTGGCATGCCGGGTTAGTGAGTCGGAAACGGAAAGGATTGTGCCGCGTACCCGCAACCGTAGCCTTGCCCCAGGCTGCGTCACTGGCAGTGTTGCCAGTGTCCGGTCGAAGCGCTGGAGCGCATCGATCGCGGTACTGCTGTCGCCGGCAGCGATGGCAGTCAGCGCTGCTTGCAGGCCCGCGTCATAGCCAAAGCAGTGCGCGTTGCGGCGCAGTCGAATGATCTCAGTGCCGACTGACAGCGCTGCCGTCATCCGCGCGGCCAGCAACGTATCGACCGAGTCAGGGATAGCGGACAGTCGACTGTAGATCCGCCCCTCCCATGCCCCAGATGATCTTGGTAACGCGCAGTTCGCCAGGCGGCGCAGGTCGCGCAGAGTCAAGGCCAGAAGGCGGCCCACCCGCATCGCTGGCGGCATCGGTGGCACCAAGCGCAGCGCCAGCATGGCGAGGCCGACACCACCGGGCAGTGCAATCGCCGAATTGTAAAATTGGGCAGGATCGTAAACCTCGGGATTGGACGGGTGGAGCAGCGCAAGAAAGATAGTTCCCAACGCGGTGAATAAAGGCTGCTGCGCGGACCCAGCCGACAGCGCGCCCACCGGCACCAGCACAAGACCGAGTACGATGCACAAACCGGCGAAGCTTGACTGCGGCGGCAGCAATGCGAAGGCGGCGACCGCGGCGCAGATGACGGCAAACGCGGTAGCGGTGCCGAAGTTCTTCGCACTGGCGTAGGCCGCGTCTTCTCGCGGCGCGAACAGGGTGATCCCGATCGTCGCAAATATTACAAACGAGGCCCCGCCCGGCCACGCGGTGCAAATCCAGATCAGTGTGGCGGCGCCAATGGTCAGGAACGCGCGCAGTGCGTTGATCAATGCGGGCAAGACGTCGGGCACACGGAGTTGGACAGCGCGCCGTGGCAGCCGTGCGTCCCCGGGACGGGACAGCGACAGTATACCGCTGACGCCACGGCGAAGTGCGAGAAGACCTTCCGCAGTGGAGTCGCAGAGCAGTCGCAGGGACGGTGTTGCAGCGGGCACTGCCACAAGCTGTCGGACCGCGGTTGATATGGCGGCGTGCATTGCACCCGGGTTTCTCTGCCACAGCGCCGGATCATCTGTCGTTACGGGAGTCGTTAGGATCATCGGCAGGCAGTCGCGGACCAATGCTGCTTCCTCGGCAGCGTCCGACGCAACTTCGAGGCGATTAGCAATTGACCGCCAGGCTATGAGCGCGGCGAAGAAGTTATCTGCCACCGCCAGGAGCTCGCGTTGGCGAAACGGCACGGCGGCGATTTCGCCAGCCGCCTGATCGATTGCCGTGTCGAGGCCTGAGATGCGTCCGATCATCGCTCGTCGGAGCGGCCGCGACCCCGCTTGCTCCGGCCTGGCCAACCATAGAGCCTGAATGAGACCACCACCGGTATCAGCGGCGATGCCGGCGAGCAATGTTGCGAGGTGCCGACGCGCGGCGCCGAGATCTGTCATGGCGAGCACCAGGCCAGCACAGACGATGCCGATTCCGATCTCCGTGCCACGGGTCAAGGCCAGGTTAAAGGCGTCGCCATTGATACCTCCCACTGCGCCGAGTTCGTCGCCGATAATGATCGCCGCGGTAATCCCGGAAAGCGCGGCGGCATAGGACGCGAAGTTGCGCAACAATGTCGCGAGTAGCGCAGAAACGGCGCCCCAAACCGCAAGGCCGAGCAGAAAGATGATGCGGTCCTGCGCGAAGCAACCGCTGAGCACAACCGCCGCAGTGGCGCCTATGATGGTTCCGACCAGCCGAAACCAACCTTTGCGCAATGACGCGCCGAGCACCGGCTGACAAACTGTGGCGGCGGTCGCGCCGGCCCAGTATGCATTGTCGAGCTGCAGCCAAAACGCTACGAACAATGCCAGGCAGACAGCAGCCCAAAGCCGGACGCCGTACAGCAAGGCAGGAGCGGCAGTGCCAAGCCGATGGCTTGGCATCGGGCCGGATGGGTGAGCGGCGTTGCCACGGGACCCGTATCCGAGGCATTGCTCTGCAGGCGAGGGCATGGTGTCACCGTTTGGCAGCAAGAAACGCGGCGTCCTGCGGACTGGGCCGGCCAGTCCGCGGGTTCCGCGCGGGCTTACGTCGCTGAATAGCCGTCCACGTCGACCACCGCTTGGGCAAAGGCCTGCGGGGCCTCCTGAGGCAGGTTGTGACCGATGCCGCCGGTGATGAGCCGGTGTTCGTATTTGCCGGCGAACCTGGCGCGATAGGACTCGGGCGGACCGTGAGGTGCACCATTGGCATCGCCTTCAAGCGTGATCGTGGGCACGGTGATCACGGGACTTGCCGCGAGCCGCTTTTCCAGCGGATCGTATTTCGACTCGCCTTCAGCCAAGCCGAGCCGCCAGCGATAATCGTGGATCACGATGGCGACGTAGTCCGGATTATTGAACGACACTGCTGTACGATCGAATGTCGCGTCACTGAAGTCCCACCTGGGCGAAGCGGTCTGCCAGATGAGCTTGCCGAAATCGTGGCGGTACTTCGTGTAGCCGAGCACACCCCGCTGGGTCGCAAAATAATACTGATACCACCATTGGTACTCGGCCTTCGGCGGTAACGGCTGCTGGTTGGCTTCGGGGGTACCAACCAGATAGCCGCTCACAGACACCAAGGCCTTGCAACGCTCTGGCCAGAGCGCCGCGACGATGTCAGCCGTCCGGCCGCCCCAGTCATATCCGGCGAAGATCGCTTTTTCGATCTTGAGAGCGTCCATCATTGTAACGACATCGACCGCTACCGCCGACTGCTGGGCATTTCGGAACGTCGAACTTGAAAGGAAGCGCGTCGTGCCGCAGCCACGCACATAGGGAACGATCACTCGATATCCTTGCGCTGCCAGCAACGGTGCGACATCGAGGTAGCTGTGAATGTCATAGGGCCAGCCGTGCAGGAGCATGACGACGGGACCATTGGCAGGACCCACTTCGGCGTAGCCAACACTTAACACGCCAACGTCGATCTGCTTGAGTGAGGCGAAAGAAGTATGCGTTCCGGGCTTGATTGGGGGCACATCCTTCGACTTGGCCTCGGCAACGTGCGCAGTCCCGATCATGCCGACCTGGGCAGCAGCAAGTGTCATGGCTGCTGTGCCAAGGAAGCGGCGTCGGCCGCTATCGATCGCTTCGGCTACATGTGTCATTGGGGTCTCCTTGTTGATGGCGGTTGGTTGGCGGGGGCACACTATGCAGGTCTACTCAAACGCAAAGTCATAGACACGGACGTTGTGGAAAAGAATTCGGTTTCGAAGGTAGGGCCGACGACCGGCTAGCTCTGTCGATCTGGCGATACATGCGTGCGGCCCGTGATATTCCCCAAACGGCGGGGTTCACGTCGACGCGATGGTTGTGGCGCGATCGCGAGTAGTTCGAATAATAAAGCACGGAAAGCGTCATCGTTTACCCCGTCTACGCGCTAAGCAATGCTGATTCAGTCTTTCAACCTGCAGCATCAGTCCTACCTTCGCGAACGTCGCTCTGCTTTCCCAGGATTGCGGAGGTTTTCCACTAGTCATCATGTTCGGCGATCCGGGTGTGATTCACGATCTTCATCAGCGCTCGACGCGCCTTGGCGCTTACCACGTCGATCACAAGTACGACGCGCTGCGAGCGGCCAAAGCATTAGGACACAGCCCAGGCGCCGCCTCGACCAACCTCCGATCACGCTCGCGTTAAGAACGGCAGCAATGCGAGCTTCCGCTGTGAGCGAACCGAATCGTTCAATTGGGCGATGGGAGGTTCCCGCAGGTCGGCGAGCTCCCTGAGGCAAGCTGTAGGCGCGTTCGCGAACGCCCTAGCCACTGGCGCCAAGCAACCGGCTAGTCCAATGATCACGCCGTTCCGGTACCGTTTCAGTCCCGGCCGGGGCGCGAACCTGCGGGTTGACTATCGCCTGTGTTGTGGTCGGTGGACAAAAAGTCGCAATGACGTACCAGGAGAAGCAGCCTGGACTCCGGTCCCGTCACGCCAAGTAGCTTCGTTGTCTCGGTTGACGATCTTTGATTTCCTTGCGCTTCGGCACCACACGGCACCCCACGTCACTGGCTCGATCATAAAGTGCGCTTGTACGAAGCACAAAATCTTGGAAAGCAGCCGCAATCCCTACCAGGACGCAGAGAAAACGCCCATCACAATCCATCACGTCGGCTCGGTCATCCGTGTCAGCCCCGCGGGCTCCTCCAAAACCGCCCTGCGTCCATCACGCCGAGATCCGATTTGGCAGTTCGCCACCGGTGACTTGGTGGAATCTGGTCACGGGCCCGGGTATAGCGGTATGATCGTCGTCGCCGCGATGAATAGTTTGCTGATAGTCCAGGTCTTGGCTCACGGCAGTCGTCATCTCGTTGACCCGGTAGGCGAATGGTAACCATTGTTCATAGCGCTCATA
>Ga0335073_10015634_pt1 | contig 10612 bp, 8 predicted proteins | sample Lox_Sample_22_FD_207093 | JGI IMG/M metagenome (GOLD analysis project Ga0335073, IMG submission 207093) | Soil microbial communities from Loxahatchee National Wildlife Refuge, Florida, United States - Lox_Sample_2.2 | ecosystem: Environmental > Terrestrial > Soil > Wetlands | place: USA: Florida...
ACGGTGAAGGAGATCTTCGGCGGCGGCAGCCTCACCGGCTTCCCGCCCGGCGGCATGAGCTGGTCGCCCGATGGGAAGCGCGTCACATGGCTCGACAACGACGGCAACGTGATGCAGATTGAAGTTGCCGACGGCAAGGTGAAGAAGCTCATCGACCGCTCGAAGATCGCCTCGCTGCTCGACGCCAATATCAGCGAGCAGGACCGCGACCATCGCAACCGCTACGACGAGCCGGACTACGTCTGGTCGCCCGACTCGGCCCATCTGCTCTTCGACACCAACGGCCAGCTCTGGCTCTACGACCTCGGCACCGGCACGGGCGTTGAAGTCGGCGACACGCATATGCAGAGCGGCGATGACCCCAAGTTCTCGCCGGACGGAAACTCCATCTCCTATGTGCGCGACCGCAATCTCTTTGTCCAGAAGGTCCGTGGAGAGGAGCGTCCGGTGGCGCTCACCACAACCCATGATCCAGCGGTCCTGAACGGTCAGATCGACTGGGTTTATCTCGAAGAGCTCAATGTGCGCAGCAATTATTTCTGGTCGCCGGATTCAAAACAGGTCGCCTACCTGCAGATGAACGAGATGCATGTGCCTCTCTATCCCATCACCGACTGGCTCCCTATGCATGCCACCGTTGACGAGCAGCGATATCCCCAGCCCGGCGATCCCAATCCCGCGGTGCGCGTCGGCGTGGTGAATGCATCCGGAGGCGGAACGCACTGGCTTGCCATCCCGCTCGACTCCGGCAATGACTACATCCCGCGCTTCGGATGGGTCAACGATCATGTTGTGTGGGTTGAGACGCTGGCGCGCGATCACAAGCACCTCAACATCTACTTCGCCGACGCCCGCAGCGGCGAAGTGCGGCTCGTGCTCGCCCAGACAGAGCCGAAATACTTCACCATGACCTACGATGTGTACTTCGTCGGCGACCACCAGTTCCTCATTCAGAGCTGGCGCGACGGTTACACGCATATCTACCGCTATACCTTCGACGCCCGCAATCCACTGGGCGCCGAAGCCCAGCTTGCAAACGAGGTTGAAAGCGGCCCGTATGAAGTCTCGAAGATCGAGACCGTCGACGAGGCCACCGGCACCGTCTATTACTCCTCCAGCGAAGGCGACTCTCGCCAGGAGCAGATATGGGCCGTGCATCTTGACGGCGCCGCCAAGCGCCGCGTTACAAAAACGCCCGGAGTCCACGAAGCCGATTTCCCTGCCAAGGGCGGTTCTTTCATTGACACATCCTCCAGCATGATGTCGCCGCCAATCGTCAGCTATTGCACCTCGCAAGGCGACTGCGTGCCTTTCTGGAAGTCGCATCCGATTGCCGGACACACGCTCATCGCTCCCGAGCTGCTTACGCTGACGGCCGCCGACGGCAAGACCACGCTTTACGGCACGCTTCAGTTGCCTGCCGGCATGACCGCTCCCGCCAGCGTGCCGCTCATCGTGAATCCTTACGGCGGGCCCGGCGTGGGCGAGGCGAAGGACCATTGGGGTGGTCGGAGCTTTTTCTTCGACCTGCTGCTGGCTGAGCACGGATTCGCCGTTCTCCACGTTGACAATCGCGGCATGGCCGGGCGAGGACGCGATTTTGAGCAGGCTGCGTACCACAACTTCGGTCCGCCGCAGCTCGCCGACCAGCTCGCGTCGATCGATCAGGTGCTCGCAAAGTATCCGCAGCTTGACCCGCATCGTCTCGGCTGGTGGGGATGGAGCTGGGGTGGAACCTTCACCCTTTACGCGCTCTCGCATTCCGACCGCTTCCTCGTCGGGGCCTCCGGTGCGCCCGTCACCGACTGGCACAACTACGACTCCATTTACACCGAGCGCTATCTCGGCCTGCCCTCGGACAATCCCGACGTTTATCGCGACGACTCGGTCGTGAACAGCGCGGCGCATCTGCATGGGCACTTGATCCTCTTCCACGGCACCGGAGACGACAACGTTCACTTCGCCAACACCGTGCAGTACATCCAGAAGCTGCTCGACGCGGGAATTCCCTACGACTACAACATCTTTCCGCGCAAAACGCACTCGGTCGCCGGACCCATTGCGCAGATGGAATTGCATAACCGGCTGCTGTGGCAGTTCGAAACCTATCTGAAGAACGCACACTCCGGCGAGGAACACTGATGCATCCAGCGGAGCGCCCGGACACGGCCAATCCTGTCCGGGCGCGTGCCACTCTTGGCGACTTTGAGCTGACCATCCTGAGCGACGGCACTTACTTTCTCGATGGCGGAGCCATGTTCGGCGTCGTCCCCAAGCCCCTCTGGGAGAAGCGCGCGCCCGCCGATGAAGAAAACCGCATCCTGCTCGGCCTGAACACTGTCGTCGTCCGCACCGGGAAGCACGTCATCGCCATTGAAACCGGAATCGGCAACAAGCTCAGCGAAAAACTGCGCTCGATCTACGGCAACAAGGAGCAGCTGCCCCATGCCTTCAAAGCTGCGGACATTCGCCCCGAAGAAATCGACATCGTCATCAACTCGCACCTGCACTTCGACCACTGCGGCTGGAACACTACGCGCACTCCCGAAGGCCGCATCGTGCCCACCTTCCCCAACGCGCGCTATTTCGCACACCGCGGCGAAGTTGAACACGGCCATCTGCAACTGGAGCGCGACGCCGTCAGCTACATCAGCCCGAACTACGACCCGCTGGTCGAAAGCGGCCAGATGATCCTGCTCGATACTCGTCCCGGCGAGGTCACGGAGATCGTCCCCGGCATCTCGGTCGAATGCTATCCCGGCCATACCGCGCAATTGCTCGCCGTGAACATCGATTCAGCCGGAAGGCGCGCCTGCTACATCTCCGACCTCATCCCGACCAGCGCGCACCTCGACATCACCTGGGTAATGGGCTATGACCTTTACCCGCTTACCTGCATCGAGCAGCGCAAACGGTTCTACTCGCGCGCCATCCCTGAGCAATGGCTGGTGCTTTTCACGCACGACCATCACACGCCCATGGGCCGCATTCGATGGAATGCAAAAGGCAAGCCGGAGTTTCTCTGACCCGGGCCCCCTTCGGCGACAATTTCGGTAAAGCTATTTCTTCTTTTTGCCCGACTTGCTTCCGCCCGGCTTTTTTCTGCCTGAGCCTGAGCCTCCCCTGCCCGCACCTGGATTGCCGGCGCTCGTAGATCCCGCCAGCGCCGCAGCAATCGCAGTCCCGATCGGCGAGCCGAGCCCTGTGCACGCATCCCACCCAGGCCCTGCCGAAAACGCGCCGTTGTTGCCCGAAGTTATGTCGTGAAACGCCTTCGGATTGGCATACAGAGTCGGATTCACAAACCCTGCCGAAGTCCCATGTTGCTGGTTGATCAGCGCAATCAGCCCTGCCCACAGCGGAGCCACCGCGCTCGTTCCGCCCACAACCTGCTTTGTGCCATCGACGAGAATGTTATAGCCGGTTTCCGGCGAGGCATCGCCGGAAACATCAGGCACACCGCGGCCGCCATTTGCGTTGCTCGGCGCCGGAACTCCTATGCCGGCCTGCCAGCTCGGCAACGGAAAATCGTTGCTTACGCCGCCGCCGGTCGCACCGCCGGATGCGCCGTCGTTCCAGACGACTTCGCTGGTGATCGTCGTTCCGCTTCCTACGAGCTTCGTCCCGCCGCAGGCCAGCACATGCGGGCTCGACGCCGGAAAGTCGACATTGTTGCCCGTCGCACCGTCACTCGACCCGTCATCGCCCGCCGCAACCGTGATGGTGACCCCCAGCGCACCTGCCGACTGGCACGCATTGTCGAGCGCGATCATCGAGGATTCCGTCCAGCTCGACTCCGGCCCGCCCCAACTGATGGAGATCACCGAAGGATTGTTGGTGGTGTCATGCACCGCAGTGGTAATGGCGTCGATAAATCCCTGATCGGTGTTAGGTGTGAAGTAAACGGCGATCTTCGCGCCCGGCGCAACTGCTCCCGCCACTTCAATATCCAGCGCAACTTCGCCGTCTGCGCTGTTTGGAGTGGTGGGCGCGTTCGCCCCGCCGTCGACGGAAACCGCCACCACCTGCGGCGGCGTAAGCTTCAGCCCTGAGAAATAATTGGTGATGTCGCTCGCACGGTAGCCGCCGCCAAGCTCGATGATGCCGATGGTCTCGCCTGCTCCGGTCGCTCCCGCAGGAAAGCTGTACAGCGCGGCAACCTGCGGAGGATTGTAGGCAGTGGAAGCCGCCGCCTTCTTCTTGGCGTCGCTCAGAAACCGAAGGTGGGGCTTTGCCACCGGCCTCGAATCGAGACCAAGCACTGCCTCCACCACTCCTGCATGCTCTTCAGGCAGCGAGATCGTGCCCGTAAAGCCGTGAAATTTCCCGCGCGGCCCCTGGTAATCGTGCAGCTGCACGCCGAACGCGTTGTCAAGATTCTGCGCCGTGCCCCGGAAGACGATCGTCCGGCGCGCAAGGCTCGATGCCGATTCATCCACCGAGAGGCTGTGCTCGTGCGCGAACTGCCGCAACTGGTTGAAATCGGCGGCGTCGGCCGCGTATTTCTGGTCGAACTCCGCCCGCGAAACTCTCGCGCCCTTCAGGTCCTTGAGAGAGAGCGGCGACTTGCGCCGCACGGTTACCGACACGCTCAGAACCTGGTCTGGCGGCGTCGGTCCCAGGTCTTTCGCTTCGCCGGGAGCTTTGCGCTCGCTGCGCGGTAAAATCACACGTTTTCCGGATGTTGTCATAGCGTCTCCTTAATTTGTCGTTACTTGTGGGAGTGGCCGACAGTCATGCGGGTTGCCGGTCTTCGCGACTGGGCGGCTGCGAAACTACCAGGAAACGCACTTCCCTTTCAGCTCGATTCAAAGCCTGGTGCGGCTCACCTGGGGAAATCTCTAATCCTTGTCCGGCAGTGAGCAAATGATGCACCCCGGCAACCTCCATCGTCAATTCGCCGCTGAGCACATAAAAGAACTGCCGCGACCGCGTGTGGAAATGCCTCTGCTCCCGCGCGCCGGCAGGCATCCGCTCCTCGATGATGCTCAGCTCAGGGCCGCGCAGCAGGTGCCATCCATCGCAAACCTCGCCCCAGGTGTAATGCTCCGCATTTTCGCGGCTTATCGGCGCAGTCATAATGGAATATTTCCGTGTTTCTTCGGTGGATTCTTGTCCCGCTTGCCGTCGAGCATTTCCAGCCCGGCAATCAATCGCCGACGCGTCTCATGCGGCAGAATCACCGCGTCCACATACCCGCGCTCCGCAGCAATATACGGATTGGCGAACTGCTCGCGGAACTCATGCACCTTCTCGGCGCGCGCCGCTGCCAGAATCGCCGCCCTGCGCTCCTCGGTCAATGATCCGTTCGCAACCTCAGCCTGCTGCACCACCTGTTCCAGCTCGCGCCCGTAGACAATATTCACCGCGCCCTCCGGGCCCATCACCGCAATCTCCGCGCTCGGCCACGCAAGATTCAGGTCCGTGCGGATATGCTTCGAGCTCATGACGCAATACGCGCCGCCGTAGGCCTTGCGCGTGATCACCGTAAGCTTCGGCACTGTCGCCTCGGCAAAGGCATAAAGCAGCTTTGCTCCGTGGCGAATGATGCCGCCGTACTCCTGCTGCGTCCCCGGCAAAAATCCCGGAACATCTTCGAGCGTAATCAGCGGAATGTTGAACGCATCGCAGAAGCGCACAAACCTCGCTCCCTTCACGCTGGCGTCAATGTCGAGCACTCCTGCAAGAAACGCCGGCTGGTTCGCGACAATCCCCACCGGACGCCCATTCATCCTCGCAAATCCGATGACGATATTGCGCGCAAAGTGCTCATGCACCTCGAAAAAATACCCGTCGTCTACAAGCCGTTCAATTACCGCCTTGATGTCATACGGCTGGTTCGACTCGAACGGCACAAGCGTGTCGAGTTCGCGGTCAGCGCGGTCGGCCGGATCGGTGCAGGCACGCCGCGGAGAGTCTTCGAGGTTATTCGACGGCAGAAAACCCAGCAGCTCGCGCACCATCGCAATGCACTCGCTGTCGTCATGCGCCATGAAATGCGCCACGCCGGAGATTTCGTTGTGCGTCGTCGCGCCGCCCAGTTGTTCCTTGGTCACTTCTTCGTGCGTGACCGTCCTGATCACGTCCGGCCCGGTCACAAACATGTACGAAGTCTTGTCCACCATCAGCGTGAAATCGGTAATCGCCGGCGAATACACAGCCCCGCCCGCGCACGGCCCCAGAATGGCCGAGATCTGCGGGACCACCCCGCTCGCCAGCGTGTTGCGCAGAAAAATGTCCGCATAACCCGCCAGCGAAACCACTCCCTCCTGAATGCGCGCGCCGCCGGAATCGTTCAGTCCCACAATCGGCGCGCCTACGCGCATCGCCATGTCCATCAGCTTGACGATCTTCGCCGCGTTCGCCTCCGACAGCGACCCGCCGAAGACCGTGAAATCCTGTGCGAAGACAAAGACCGTCCTGCCTTCGACCCGTCCGTATCCCGTCACAAAGCCGTCGCCGGGAATGCGCTTGTCCGCCATCCCGAAATCGGTGCAGCGGTGGGTTACCAACCTGTCGGTTTCTGCAAATGTGCCCTCGTCGAGCAGCAGCGCGATGCGCTCGCGGGCCGAAAGTTTTCCCTGTGCTGCCTGGCGCTCGCGCCGCTCCTGTCCTCCGCCTTCTTCGGCCAGACGGTCGCGCTGCGCCAGTTCGGCAAATGCGTGTTCGCGGTTCTCCATCGTGTCGGATTATAGACTTCGCGCCTGGTGACACGCGCTTCGCGCCATTCTGAATCCGACTTGAATGGTCGCTCCCGTTGGCCGCGAAGCGAGAGCGGGTTGTAGCGCGCAAAAATACAAAAAGACCCGCTGCATGCGAGTCCTTGCTGGTTTACCGGCTGATGGGCTAGACGACCTCGTGATGGAACAGGTCATCCTTCTCTTCGCAGGGTTCGCAGACGCACCCGACTGCGCAACCGATCAGCACTGCCACGCCAAGCGTTACCAGAATGGCCGGCAGATAGCTGCTCAGGTTCGACAAGTGGAACAGGATTTCATGCGCCTTCGTGATCCACATAAAACCAACTCCCACTATAGTAAGAAGTGCAAATACCGGGGTTAGGTTTTCCACTTCTGTAAGCCTTTGTGAGGGAGCTTTCTACCGAATATCATCTCACCAGCGTCAAGATTCCAGTAGCGATCTCTCTGCGATCCGGTTGAATTGCCGCCAGAAAGTCCCGGAACGGGATTGCAATCCGGCAAAGAAAAGGCGAAAATTGGGCGTGGCTGCGACGTCCACAAATCCGCCCTCCGTCCGCTGGCTCTTCCTCGATCTCAACTCCTACTTTGCCTCCGTCGAGCAGGAGCTTCGCCCGGAGTTGCGCAACCGCCCCATCATTGTTGTTCCCGTCATGGCCGATACCACATGCGCCATCGCCGCCAGCTACGAGGCCAAAGCCTATGGCATCAAAACCGGAACCATGGTCGGCGAAGCAAAGCGCCTGTGCCCCGGCCTTACGCTGGTGGAAGCCCGCCACGAGCTTTACGTCCAGTACCATCACAAAATCGTCGAAGCCGTGGAGCTGTGCGTTCCCGTCTCCGCTGTCATGTCTATCGACGAAATGGCCTGCAGCTTGATGGGCCGCGAGCGGTCTCTGATGACTGCCCTCGACCTGGCGCGGAGCGTTAAAAAGTCGATCCGTGAGCACGCCGGGAAGACCCTCCGCTGCTCCGTAGGGCTCGCGCCGAATCGCTATCTCGCAAAAATCGCCTCGGACATGGAAAAACCCGATGGCCTGGTCGCGCTCACGCCCGATATCCTTGAAGGCGCGCTCAGTGGGCTCGAGCTGCGCGACCTTCCCGGGGTCGGCGCGCGCATGGAACGGCGGCTGCACCAGAGCGGCATCCGCACCATGTCCCAGTTGCTGGCGCTCAACCGCGAGCAGATGGCCCGCGTGTGGAGCGGCATAGGCGGAGAAAAGCTCTGGCACTGGCTGCGTGGCGAGGACTTCAACGACGCCGAACTTGAGCACCAGAAATCAGTAAGCCAGAGCCATGTGCTTCCGCCCGAACTGCGCACTATCGAAGGCTCCTACGCTGTCGCGCACAAGCTGTTGCACAAGGCGGCCATGCGCATGAGGACCGCAGGCCTATGGGCAACGACCGTCTCGCTCAGCATCCGATTCGTCATGCCCAAAACAGACGCCGGGCGCCGGACCGCGGGATGGTCGCGCGGCACATCTGTCATTGAATGCCAGGACAGCCAGACACTCATCGAAGCCCTCACAAAGTTATGGGCTCTGCGGCCACAAGGCCCCGAGTTTCAAAAGCCGCTCCAGGTCGGAGTCTGGCTGGGCGATCTTGTCCCCGACCACCTGCACACGCTGAATTTGTTTGCCGGCCTTGAAACCGAATCCCGCCGCACGCGGCTCTCCTCGACCATGGACGCGCTAAACCACAAATACGGGCTGGACACGCTCATGCCCGCGAGCATGCTGCTGGCCAAAGCCGCCGCGCCCACACGAATCGCATTTACGAGCATTCCTGATTTATTCGAGGAGAACTAGCCGTTCAGGCATACCGCTTCGCGTGGCCGCGTGACCGGCAGCGGCTTTGGACTTGCATAATGAACGTATGGTCTTCACTTATCGCGGCCGTCTTGCGCCGTCGCCAACGGGACTGCTTCATATCGGCCATGCCAGCACCTTTCTCACCGCCGCGGCCCGCGCGCGCGATGCAGGGGGAACGCTCGTCCTGCGCAATGAAGACCTCGACCAGCAGCGTTCCCGCCCTGAGTTCTATCGCGCCATGCTCGAAGACCTGCACTGGCTCGGCATTCGCTGGCAGGAGGGCCCTGATACTGGCGGCCCATACGCGCCGTATTCGCAAAGCGAGCGCCGCGCATTCTACCTCGCCGCCTTTCAGCGGCTGCGCAACACGGGATTCATCTACCCCTGCAAATGCTCGCGCAAGGATCTCGCGCTCGCCGCCACTGCCCCGCACGAAAACGGCGCGCAGCTCAACGATGATGACGATCCCATGTATCCAGGAACGTGCAGGCCGGGAACCTGCCGCCCGCTGTCCGGCCCGTCTGAAAGCTACCTGCGCAACCTTCCCTCATCGCATTCCGCAGCTAACTGGCGCTTCCGGGTGCCGGACGGCGAAGCCGTCGAGTTTCATGACCGGCATTTTGGCCCGCAGCGTTTCAACGCCGGGCACGATTTTGGAGATTTTCTCGTCTGGCGGCGCGACGGCGTGCCTTCGTACCAGCTCGCCTGCGTCGTCGATGATGCTGCGATGCGCATCACCGAAGTCGTTCGCGGAGCAGACCTGCTCAAATCCACGGCGCGGCAGATTCTGCTGTATCGCGCGCTGGGTTTTGAGCCGCCGCTGTGGTATCACTGCCCGCTGGTGACCGACGCAAGCGGCCAACGGCTGGCGAAGCGGCACGACGCCCTCGCAATACGCACGCTGCGCGAGCAGGGAAGGCAGCCGGAGGAGCTTCAGGAAATGATGGCAGCGGCAGGAAGCTAGGATTCCGCCTCAACTGCTGCAATCTCGACTTCAGCGGCGGTTTTGCCGCTGCTCAGCCTCGACGAAGTAACCAGGGCCACTGAGATCACAATGGCTACCATGCCGATGTATTCGGTGCTCTCCAGCCGTTCATGCAGGACCAGAGCGCCGATCAGCACAGCCACCATCGGATTCACATACGCATACGTGGCCACTTTGGCCACCGGCACATGGGCGATGAGCCAGATATAGCAACTGAACCCAAGCAGTGACCCAAAAAGAACCAGATATCCCACCGAGGCCACGCTCTGCCAGTTCCAGATGGCGTGAGGCCATTGCCAGAAGGCTGTCGCGAAGATCACATTCGTCGCGCCTGCCGCAAACATCTCCCATCCCGCCGCAACCAGCGGATCGACGGGCAGGTTCATCCGCCGCGAGAGCACCGATCCCGATGCCCAGGAGAATGCGCCCACCAGAATCCCGAGGATCGCAATGATTTCCATCGGATGCCCTTCGATCCCATCCCGAAGGCCCGGCCACAGCAGGGCCACCAGCGCGCAGAATCCGAGCGCGAGACCGAAATAGCCCTGGCGGCGCAACCGGTCGCCGTTGGGAATCACCATCTCAATCAGCACCACATACAGCGGCACCACGGCAACGATAAGCGCCGCAAGGCCGCTCTGCAGATATTTTTCGCTCCAGACCAGGAAGATGTTTCCACCGAAAAGCAGCATGACACCGAGCAGCATCAGCCGCCACATCACATAACGGGCATGAAATATCCTGCGCCTGCGCAAGGCGCAGAAGCTGAGCATGATGGCCGCGCCGATCAGCATGCGCACGCCCGCCAGGATCGTCGCCGGCAGCAGCGATACGCCGATGCGCATGGCCGTGTAGGTCGCGCCCCAGCAGAAATAAACGCTCAGAAAAGCGAGGACGATGGACAGGCGGGCCGGCGCGCGCAATTCGTTCATGGTCTTACTCTTCTATCGTATCGCGCATAGGGCAGTGTGCTCTGAGCGTGCGAAGGCCTCACTTAACGTGCTATCCTCACCAAAAGCGCACTAGCCATGCGAACCGCGTCTGCCAATTCGCAAAGCAGCTCCAGCCATTGCTGGAACCGCGCCTACGTCCGCGCTCTTGCTCCGCGCAAGCATCTC
>Ga0335073_10015636_pt1 | contig 10611 bp, 11 predicted proteins | sample Lox_Sample_22_FD_207093 | JGI IMG/M metagenome (GOLD analysis project Ga0335073, IMG submission 207093) | Soil microbial communities from Loxahatchee National Wildlife Refuge, Florida, United States - Lox_Sample_2.2 | ecosystem: Environmental > Terrestrial > Soil > Wetlands | place: USA...
AGGCCACTTCTTTGTACACCGTCACGGGCCGCTGACCGGGCTCGATCCTCGACGGAGTGGACGCCGCTGGCATCGCGTAAGACGCGCTGGCTTGACCCGCGGGCCGATCTTCGCCCTGAGAGGATCGAGCAGACGGTCGCCACCGCCACCGGGCAGCTGCCCGATTCTTTTTCTTAATCGTACGGGGATGCCCGCTTAGTCAGGCCAGGCCGGCGACGTGTGCGCCGAGGCTAAGCAGCGACACGGTGATCCACAAGCCCGCCCCGAGCACGATTGGTTGCGGCCCGGCTCGGCGAAGCGCCCTGATGTCGATCGACAAGCCGACCGCTGAGAGGGCGACCGTAATCATCCACGTCGCCACGAGGCTGATCGCCCCGGCAGCCCCGCTCGGGATGATCCCGATGGCACAGAGAGCGGCGAGCGACAGGAAACCCAGGAGGTACCGCGGGACGAGCTGCACGATCCGGATACGGCCCACTTGCGCCAGCCGGGATGAGCCGGCGCGTGGGCTTGCTTCGTCCCCAATGCGCGTCGCGTATGCATGACCTCCTGCCTTCTGGTGGCGATGGGCAAACACCAGACACACGGGAATGATCATCAGCGTCCGGGTGAGTTTCACGATGACGGCCGTATGCAGCGAACTGCCTCCGTATGCGCCAGCGGCGGCCACCACTGAGGAGAGATCGTTGACGGCAGTCCCAGCGAATACACCGAAAGCGTGATGGCTCAGCCCGAGCGCGTGCCCTAGCGGCGGAAACGCAAGGACCGCGAGCACGTTGAACAGGAAGATCGTCGCGACCGCATACCCCACCTCGAGCTCGCCGGCCTCGATCACAGGCGCGACGGCAGCTATCGCCGAGGCGCCACAGATCCCGGTTCCGACGCCGACAAGTCTGCGTAGCGTCATGTCGATCGAAAGCCAGCGCCCTAGGAGCCGCGCAGCGAGTAGACACCCGCCGAGGGTGATGACGATCACCGGCAGAGTGGCTGCACCCTCCGAAACGACCGCGCCAAGGGGCAGCTCCGCTCCCAGTACCACGACGGCGACGCGCAAGAACGACGACGAGGCCTTCTTAACTCCAGGCCGCAACCGGGCGCGAGGACCGATCAGCGCTCCTAGGATCAAGCCCAGAGTTAGGCCCAGCAGGGGGCCGGAACCAAGCGGCACGACGCGCGCCGCGCCGGTCGCCGCGGACGCGACCAGGACACTCAAACCCACTCCGGGCGCCAGACGGTCGATCCGCCGGTAGAGCTGCGACGGTGATGTCTTCCCTCCGTCCCTTCGTATGCCCGCCGGCGCCTTATGCTCGGCTCGGGCGTGAGGCGGCGGCGTTCTAAGGACCGGGACCGCTGCGGAGCCTTCTGCAATTTCGGTCATATCAGCAGCCCCCGAGTGTCACCAGGTGCTTCTTCATCGCGCGCCCCCGGGGCAATTTCCACCGTCACGGCGCGCCTCCGGCGCGACGCGGAGTTGTTCAGCAGCGCGTTGGAGCTCACCGCTTGGCTGCTGGCCATGATGTAGTTGAGATGGGCGTTCATCGAGGCTCCCGAGATTTCGTCGGTCGATGCGCCCAAGCTAGGCGTAAGTGGGCCCGGTGCCATCGGGCAGGTTCCTGATCTTGAGTCTTAGCCCGCGTCAACGGTCGCTTACCGCGGCGTGAAACCGACGGGCTAACGCTTCGTGTGACCGGGCACGTTTCAGACCCACCGCTCAGTGCTCGTCGAGCGAGGCCGATGGTGCCCGACGCCACACGGTCGGGTGATCAGCATCGGGGCCGGCTCTCGTCAGAGCGTTGCCGGGGGCTCGGAGCGCCAGGAGCGGGTTGACAAGTTACCTACTAGTAGATAGATTGAGCACCCGTCTACTAGTAGGTTGGGGGGTCGAAGTCCCGATGCCCTTTCGAACGGACACCCGCTCCATCCGTCTTCCCGGGTTCCATCTCCCGGAACACGAGCCCCGCCCACGAGGCGTCGGACGTCCCGAGTCTTCGACGGGGGTGCAGTAAGGAAGACGCCGGTTGCGTCGGAGTCGAACGGAAGGCAAACAGTGGACCGGGACGAAAAATGACAACGTTTTCCCACGAGGCAGCGGGGATGAGCTATGGTGTGCGCGCGCTGCGATACCGGGGGAGCATCTGGCTGAGTTGGGGGCTGATCGAGCCTCGACGGGAGCCGTTGGTTGATGTGTCCCGGTCAGGGTTAAACGCGCTCGCTGCCGTCGCGCCGGCGCCTGAGTTCGTCCTAGCTTGCGTGGAGCGGTGCTTGCGTCGGCGGTGAGAGACGGCGGGACGATGATCCGCGCCGTCGGACGCGTGTCGAGCCCGCGATTCATCGGCCGGCGCGACGAGCTCATGGTGCTCGAGGCCGCGCTCGCACGGACACGCGAAGGGCGCGGCTCGCTCGTGTTTGTCGGGGGAGAGGCGGGTGTCGGGAAGAGCCGCCTGATCTCAGAGCTGGCTGGCCGCGCCGAACATGAAGGGATGACGGTCGTGGTTGGCGAGTGTCTGTCGCTCGGAGAGGGAGAGCTCCCCTATGCGCCGATCGCCGGCGCGCTCCGCTCGCTCGTGGCCCAGCAGGCAGCACCCGAACTCGAGACGAGCCTCGGCTCGGCACGCGACGAGCTGGCCGCTCTGTTGCCCGAGCTGCCGTCCGACCGTGGCGAAGTCGTTATTTCGGATGCGAGGCGGGTTTCGCAGGCCCGCGTGTTCGAGCGACTGCTGACCCTCCTCACATCCGCCGCGCGGGCGCGACCGTTGATGCTCGTCGTGGAGGACTTCCACTGGGCCGACCGATCGACCTGCGACTTCTTCTCGTTCCTGATCCGTGCGACTCGCCGTGAGCCGATCGCGCTGATCATCACCTACCGCAGCGATGAGCTTCGTCGCGGCCACCCCCTGCGTCATTGCGTGCTGGAGCTCGAGCGAAGCGGCAGGGCGATCAGGGTCGACGTGCCGCCATTCACGCGACCGGAGGTCCGCGAACAGATCTCAGCCATCCTCGATGAATCTCCACCACCGCCGCTCGTGGACGGGCTGCTCGAGTTATCTGAGGGCAACCCTTTCTTCACCGAGGAGCTGCTGGCATCGTCCGCCGAGCCCGGGGAGGCGTTGCCCGATTCGCTTCGCGACACCCTGCTCGCTCGCGTCGAATCGCAAACAACGGCTGTCCGGGACGTGCTGCGGATCGCTGCCGTCGCCGGAACGACGGTCGATCACGCGCTCCTCGCTTCGGTCGCGGAGCCCTCCGAGCGTGATCTCAATCACGCGCTCCGTGAGGCGGTGGAGAGCCATTTGCTCACGCACGGCTCATCGTCGATGGGCTACTCGTTTCGCCATGTGCTGCTAAGAGAAGCGATCTATGCCGACCTCTTGCCCGGTGAGCGGCGCAATTTGCATCTGAGGCTTGCTAAGGCCCTCGACGCAGTGCCTGTACCGCCAGGAGGGAGAGTCGCCGGCGCGGCAGAGCTTGCCCACCACTGGAACGCGGCGGGTGAGTTGTCGGCGGCGCTGGCCGCCTTCGTTGACGCCGGGGCCACGGCCGAAGGCCTCTGTGCTCCCGGCGACGCGTGGCTCCACTACGAGCGCGCGCTCGAGCTCTGGGATCGAGTGAGTCCAGCGCCCGGCGAGCTCCCCCTCGAGCGGCTCGAGGTTCTTCGGAGGGCAGCCGACGCTGCGTTGACGGCCGGCGAGGAGAAGCGAGCAATCGCGCTCGGAGAAGACGTGCTGGCCCGGATAGACGAGCGCGAAGATCCGGTCCAAGCGGCTGTGGCCTACGAGCGCCTCGGCCGCTATCTATGGAGCGCCGGGCGTGACCAGGACGCGCTGCCCGCGTATCGGCGCGCCGTCGAGCTGATGCCAGATGACCCGCCGTCCGAGGAGTTCGCGCTGGTGTTGGCTGCGGAGGGACAGGCGCTCATGCTTTGCGACCGCACCGCAGAGTCGAACTCGCGCTGCGCGCAGGCGCTCGGGATCGCTCGCTCGGTGGGAGCAGAGGCAGTCGAGGCACACGTACTCAACACGATGTGCGGGAATCTAGTCGTGGTCGGCGAGATCGACCAAGCCCTGGAGGCGGCGAGACGAGCACTCGCGATCGCCCGTCGCCTCCGCCTCGGTGACGAGATCCACCGTAGCTATGTCAACGGAAGCGCCGCTCTCCACGCGGCCGGCCGGGTCGAGGAATCGATTGCCATGGCCTGGGAGGGGGTCGCGTCCGCGCGCGAGTTCGGGCTCGAGCGTCAGTGGGGCGACTTCCTTCGCGGCGAGGTCGCCGAGCGCCTGCTGCAACTCGGGCGCTGGGGCGAGGCCGAGCAGATACTCCAGGAGATCATCGATCGCTCGCCAACCGGGGCTCAGGCTGGGATGGCCTACCGATCGCTGGGGTACCTACGCGCCGAGTCAGGGGAATTCGAGGCGGCGGCGCGGGCACTCGATCAAGCCGAGGAGCAGATCCGCCGCTCGCTCGGCTCGATGACGCTAGGAATGCACGCAGCGGCACGGGTTTCGCTCGAGCTGTGGGCGGGCCGTCCCGAGGCGGCGGCCCAAGTCGCCTCGGATTACCTCGCGCAGGCGGGTGGCGATGAGCAGGTTTGCTGCACCGCCGCGTTGTACGAGCTCGGCACGCGCGCCTGCGCCGACCTCGCCGCTCGCGCCCCGGGTGACGCTCTTACCAAGAAGCGACAGACGGTCATAGCGCAGAAGCTGCTCGAGCGGCTGGACGGACTGATCGCCCGGATGACTGGCGTGGTCCCCCCTGTCGTCCTCGCGAGCCGGGCTACCTGTGCGGCCGAACATTCTCGGATCGGCGGCGCTGGCGATGGCCCGCTCTGGGCCTATGCCCGGCGGCAATGGGAGGCTTGCCAGGATCGGTATCACGGCGCCTATGCCAGCTGGCGCGAGGCAGAGGCGCTACTCGCTTCGGGCGGCGATCGGGCGGACGTGGAGGTGCTCGTGCGCGAGGCCCACGCGGTGACAGACGAACTGGAGGCCAGGCCGCTGCGCGGGGAGATCGAGGCGCTCGCTCGCCGCGCTCGCATCGAGCTTGGTCAGGCGAGTGCTCCCGAGCCGACGCCGAATGCAGCGCTGCAGCGACTCGAGCTGACGCCCCGCGAAATAGATGTTCTGGCCTTGCTCGCCGGCGGACTGACCAACCGCGAGATTGGCGCCGAGCTGTTCATCAGCGACAAGACCGCGAGCGTGCACGTCTCGCGCATCCTGACCAAGCTTTCGGTTCCCAACCGCGCGGCCGCCGCCGCGGCCGCGCACTATCTGGGCGTCACACGCGCCCGCGCCTCCTAGCGATACCTCCGAGGACCGGCCGCCCCCCGCCGCACTTAAGCGGGCGTCCACACGGGCTGAGGCGCCGCCGTCAGGCGCCGCCGACACTTCGAATTAAGACACAAGATCGGGCACCTGCCCGATGACAGCGCGCGCGCTTACGCCTAGCTTGAACGCATCGACCAGTCGGAGTCGCGATGAACTTCCAGCTCAACGAAAGCACCGCCCGCAAGCGCAGCGCCAAGCCGCGGGAAGCCAAACCTACGTCTAACACCAAGTTTGCCTGCTGGATGACGATCACCTGCCGGCTCCCGTCCCCACCCACCGCGGCCGCCACCAGCCCGGCGACCGCCATCCGGGGGCTGCATCCCTGCGGAAAGCAACTCCCCACCCAACAGTGCCGAATAGCCAGCGATTGCCTGCTTGGCAGTTGCGGCGATGAGTAACTGATCACACCCACCTCTAACAAGCCACGAGGAGAAACAATGAGCATCACGAGTCAGCGCCACTCCCTGCCAGTGAAGTCTAGGTCACACGACGCGGAGATCCGCGGCGTGTCCTCACCCGCGCACCGCGACAGCCTGTCGACGACGGTTAGGCCTCGGCCTTCCGGCGTCCCCTCGGTGATGGGGCCGCCGAACCGCGCCGTCGGCGCACCGGTCATGGGCGCTCTCAGCCCAGACCCTCGCCTCGATGTGATCGGCGGCCCCGACGTTGGGCCGCGCCTCGACGCGATGGGCGGACCCGACACTGGTCGACGCCTGCACCTCATGGGTGAGAGCGACCTCACGTTCGTCGATTCCCTGTTCGTCAGGCCGAGGAGTCGCCGCTGACGGACGGTCGGCTTGCCGAGGAGCGCGGTCGGGCGGGCGCGCGATCGCGCCGGCGACCTTGTGAGCACCCCGCCCTCCAGCGCGTCTGGTCTTTCAGGAGGTTGTCGCGCAGAGCCAACGCACCGGAAACTAATTGTGAGCCGGTAACAACTGCCTCTGGGACCGAGGCCGCAGGCATGGCCAACTTTGGCGCTCACCCTGCATATATGTCAGGTGAATCGCCAAAGTTCGGCCTCGACCGTTAGAGTAACTGTGTGCTGCCCACAATGGGGCTCGTTTGTGCAACAGCTTCCCAGCCAAGCGGTCCTCGCGTCATCGTTGGCCCGCGCGTGGCGAGCCGGCACGGGCGCGGCTCGCCGCGCGGAGAAACGTTTGGTGGCTCAGGAAGGCATCCGGTGAGATGGAGTAGGGTCTTGACCGCGATGGAGGAGACCCGTCGTCGGTTTCACGAAGAGCTGAGGGAACTCGAGCAGAAGACTCTCGACGGCTTCGAGTTGGTGATCGAGCAGCTGGACAGGGCGCTCCGAGCGGTTCGCACGCGGGACGTCGAGCTAGCCGCGATCGTGGTGGCTGATGATGCGCGAATCAACACGCGCTACCGCGAGATACACGACGACGCGCTGTCACTGCTGGCTCGGCAGGCTCCCGTGGCGGGCGACCTCCGGCTCCTCGCGGCCCTCTTGGACATCGTCCGCTGCATTGAGCGGATGGGTGATCAGTGCTCGAACATCGCCAAGTTGGTGACGCTTTCGGACTGTGAGGCGGCGACGGATGCGCACATCCTCGCCGCGATCGAGCGGATGGGTGAGCTGGTGCGCTCGCAGGTGTCGCAGGCCGAAGAGGCGTTTGACACTCGTGACGTCGCACTGGCTCGAGAGGTGGTGGGGCGTGACGGTGAGATCAACAGGCTCGATCGCGAGGTTTTCATCCGCGCGGTTGAGATCGGGGGAGATCTTGAGGTTCGCGAGTGGGCGATGTTCATGATCCTGGCCGCGCGTTGTCTGGAGCGCATCGCCCAGAACGCGGTCAATGTCGCCGAGCAGACGGTGTTCGTCGCGATCGGGCTCTTCCGCGAGGTTGAGAGCGCCTCGCAGATCGTCTAGCACGACGTTCGCCAGGTCGAGGAGGCTGCAGCCCAGCGGGAACGTGGTTTCTGAGAGCCGACGCGGGGACTCGAACCCCAGACCCCTTCATTACGAGTGGCTCATTTGCAGGACTTCTGGGGTAGATACGGGCTTTTGAGTGCGTCTGATCGACGCTAGATCGCCTCAGAATTGCTCAGTTCGGGACCGTCCCTCCGGTAATCGCAGCAAAGATCCCGAGCGCGTCCTCAAGCGTCAGATACAGCGGCTCGGCGGGCTCGCCTGCCTCGGTGCCCACCTGTCAATCCGAGCGCTTCTTCTCGTCGTCTGGATCGTAGTTCGCGAGGATGTCCATCGGCTCAGGGTGTTCGCTTACGACCCGGCTCGCTATCTCCCGAACGCGTTCCCGCAGCCGATCCGTCGGCAGGATCCGCAGCTCGCCCCCAGGCAGCTCCTCGACCAGGACCGACGCGCCAGGGACGTAGCCGCTCGCTTCGAACTCACGCGGAATCGACACGACGTTGCTGTTGCCGACCCGGCGAACCTTGACGATCTTCATGACACCAGTATCTACGCGGACATCCGGCGCCTATGACATCGGACGAGTGCTGGATCGTCGCCAACGCGATGGCGCGTCGCCCAGCGCCCGGCGGGCCAACCCACAAGGAGAAGCTCGGCCCGCGCCGCCCGCTTGACCGCGTCCGCTATCGAATGGTCAGGACACTATGAGCTTGGAGGGTTCTCAGCGAAGAACTTGCCGAGCGTCTCGAACGAGACGACAGGATAAGTCTCTACAACGGCGAAGTCGGCGAGGTCGCCGAGCAGCTCGAACGCTTCCTCCTCAGACGCGGCATTGAGCACCACGAATCCCTTCCGGTTGCCAGCGAAAATGCCGCCGGTTTCGAGTTTCCCGGCCTCCTGCCAAGCCTGAACCTTCTCGCCGACCTTGGCGCGCAGGCGGCCGATGTCCGCCGGATCGATAAACGTCTGGAAGGCCGTGAAGCCCACGTACAGTCTCATTGCGTCCCCTTGGCTGAGGCCCCAGGCGATCTTGCCGAATGGTGGCCAGTCGGGTGATCCTCGCACACCAGTGACGCGAGTATGCGTCGAGGGCGATCATGGATGTTCGCGTCATCCCCACGAGCATGCGTCGGCGGTGGGGCGATCGCGTTTCGTCGTGGGGCTCCCGCGGGTCGTATGCCTGCTCGGGCGACGGACGCGCGTCCGCCGCACCCACGACGGCGATCGGATCGCCAGGCACGCGCTCGCCCGGGTCGGCCCGTGCAGCCGCGAAGCCGCTGGAGGAGCGACGCGAGACGCAACGCGCTCGTGGTCGCTTCTCGCCGAACCCGGCCGCGAGCTGTGGCCCGACGGGGGGACTGCCTGACTGAGGCGTCAGACAGCAGCGTGTTCCCGGTCCGAGAAGCCGCGGAACGCCGTCCCGCTCTTCAGGGCGCGAGCTGGTAGTGCAGGAGCAGCGTCATTTGGGCGTTGGCGACGCTGGCGATCGGCCCGAACGGGTTGCTGGGGCCGGCGGCGAAGGGGTTGGTGTTCGCCGGCGCTGAGTGTCGAGTTGGGAACACGAGGACTCCAGCGACGCCCGAGTCGCCGCCTGTCAGCAGCCCGAGCCAGTAGGTGCCAGGGCTCAGGTGGAGCGCTTGGGGGAAGAACAGCGGGTAGAGCGTCGACGCGCTCGTGCGGCGGATCGTCACCGGCTTCGTCGCCGCGACGAGCGCGCCGGGCGCGCCGTTCTGGTCGCCATAGACGATGCCCCGCACCTGCTCGGAGCCGGGAGCGCCCGTCGGCGTCAGTGCCAGTCCCAGCCACTGCGCGATCGCCGGCGAGAGCAACGAGTAGTCGTTCACGAGTTTGACGTTCGCGTGAAGGACGGCCGTGTCCGGCCCCTGTTTTAACTGGCCGAGGAAGCTCTGGCACTGCCCGTGCCCCAACCGGAGGTGCGGCGCCTGATAATCGAACGGAGAGCCGAGCGCGACCCCGTCGAGACGGTAGGCGATCCGATACAGGCCAGGACCCTGACTGGCGGGGCAGGCGACGTTGAGGTCACGCAGGCCGAGGTCGGTGGGATGCGACAGTGGGTAGGTGGTGCACGCTGGCGTGGCGGCGCCCGGCGGTTGGACGCACAGCTGGGCCGACTGGGCGGGATTGGTCGTGGCCAGGAATGTCGAGAACGCCGGCTCGTTCGGCGCCGGCGCGTTCGAGGTCAGCACGACGACGCAGTACGCCTTCCTCACCGGGCCCGCGGCGTGCGTGGCGCACCGGTAGGTGACCGATTCGCCCGCCGTCAGCGGCACGTGCACCGACTCCGGGAACGTGTTCGACGTCGTATCGACGGTGTCCCTCTCGGCGGAGATGGTCGTTCCCGCGCACGTGTCGGCCGTGGTCCAGATCGTGCCGCGGACCGTGGCCGCCGCGTAACGCCCGCGAGTCGTGAACCGCCCGCGCGCACTGGCGTGCAGCAACCGCAACACCCGCGGCGATACGCTCGCGGCCCCGGCCGAGCTCCCCCGCCCGGACACACAAACCGCGGGGCGCGTCCCGCCGGTCAAGATCAGAATCGTCTGGCCGCTACGCGGCTGCTGCACGATGAAAGCACCGCCGTCGAACACGCCCTTCTGCAGTCCGGCCACCCCGGGACCCTCAGAGGTCAGATCGACCGTGCCGTGCGTCGTGTCGATGCGCGACCCGACCGGTACCACCATCTGACGCACGAGCGCCACAGAGTGAGACGCCCCCGGCAACCGCACGAACACCCGCCCACTGAGCCGTGCCAGCTCGACCGTCCGGCCGAAGCTCGGCCCGCTGACCGTGCTCGCCGACGCCGACCAGACACCAAGTGCGCCCAGGCCAGCAGCCAGCACTCCGACCAGCGACGCCACCGCCCAGATCGCACGCCACACCAACGGCTGTCCAGTTGACTCGTCGTTCACGGCCGGTCGCGACGACGAGCCTAACCCCCGCCAGCGAGGTGATGCAAACGCGCACGCGCGCCGCCAACAACCACCCCAGCCCAGCCCGTCAGTCCGCACGCTCGTCCATAGGCACGAGCGCCCCGCGCCAGGGCGTACGATCGAACTCGCCATCCGGCCCCGACCGATACGGGCGACCGCCTTGGCGACCTTTCGCATCCGCGGCCTCTGCGGCGCTCACCGTTGCCCCCGGCCACGGAGAGCAGCCACGCGGTCGTCGGGCGGTCGCGCGGCTGAAGGTGTCCGGGAGCGGAAGCGAGATTGGCTGGACACGGCGAGCCCGCGCTGCCCGCTTGTGCTGACGGCGGTCACGTCGATCCCGGCATCCCGACGCTCTTATCGGGCGGGCGATCCGACGGCGTGTCGAGCCGTCCGACCGGTGACGCACCGGGCGCGCTGCGGATCAAACTGAGCGAGCGAGCTGCGTTCGGGGGGG
>Ga0335073_10015637_pt1 | contig 10611 bp, 8 predicted proteins | sample Lox_Sample_22_FD_207093 | JGI IMG/M metagenome (GOLD analysis project Ga0335073, IMG submission 207093) | Soil microbial communities from Loxahatchee National Wildlife Refuge, Florida, United States - Lox_Sample_2.2 | ecosystem: Environmental > Terrestrial > Soil > Wetlands | place: USA: Florida...
CCCAGGTTTGCGACACCGCCAACCTCGTGGCCCAGCAGCGCAGCTACAAGACGCTCGAGCGGCTGTGCGCGGCGATCGCCGACCGGTTGCTCGAGCAGTACGAGGCCAACGCCGTGTGGGTCAAGGCCGCCAAGCCCGAGCCGCCGATGGCGCTGCCGGTCAGCGAGGTGTCGGTCGAGGTGTGGCGCGAGGCCGAATGAGGTGACGCCGGGGTACCTCGGCCTGGGCTCGAACGTGGGCGATCGCCGGGCGCATCTGGAGAGCGCCGTGGCCGCGTTGCCGGCGCACGGCGTCCGCGCATTGGCTTCGTCGAGCGTGTACGAGACCGAGCCCGTCGGGCTCGTGCTCGACCAGCGTGAGTTCTACAACGCGTGCGTTCGCGTCGAGACCGACCACGGGCCGGAGGAGCTGCTGGACGCGTGCAAGGACGTCGAGCGCTCGCTCGGGCGCGAGCCCGGGGGCCGGCGGCACGGGCCGCGCGAAATCGACGTCGACGTGCTGCTGCTCGACGAGTTCGAGTACGAGTCGGACCGTCTGATCCTCCCGCACCCCGAGGTGACCTCGCGGCGGTTCGTGCTCGTGCCGCTGCTCGAGCTCGAACCCGGTCTCACGCTCCCCGACGGGACATCGCTGGCCGAGGCGCTGGACGCGCTCGGAGGCGACGGCCAGGAGGTCCGGCGCGCGGGACCCCCGCTCCTCTAGGGTTCGCGAAATGCTGCTGGTCGTCGACGTCGGCAACACCCAAACGCACTTCGGCCTGTTCCGGGACGGCGAGACCACGGTGTTCCAGCACTGGCGGTTCGCCACGGTGCGCGACTCGACCGGCGACGAGTTGGGCGCCGCCCTGGCGAACCTGCTCGGGCTGCGGGGGCTGGCGTTCACCGACGTCGACCGCTCGATCGTGTCCACGACCGTGCCGCAGCTCTCGCATCAGTGGACGCAGATGGCCCGGCACTACCTCGGCCACCAGATGCTCGTGGTCGGTCCGGCGATCCGCACCGGGATGCCGATCCGCTACGACAACCCGTACGAGGTGGGCGCGGATCGGCTGGCCAACGCGGTGGCGGCGTACGAGCGGGTGCACGACACGGTCGTCGTCGTGGACTTCGGCACCGCGATCACGTACGACATCGTGTCCGCGGCCGGCGAGTACCTCGGCGGGATCATCACCCCCGGCGCGGAGATCTCGATCGACGCCCTGTACGACCGCGCGGCCAAGCTGCCGAAGGTCGAGCTCGCCGAGCCGCGCGCGCTGATCGGCAAGTCGACGGTCGACGCGATCCGCAGCGGGATCGTGTACGGGTTCGCCGGTCAGGTCGAGGGGATCGTCCGGCGGTTACGCGCCGAGCTCGGCGCCTCGACCCACGTGATCGCCACCGGCGGCCTCGCCGGCGTGCTCGTGCCGTTCATCCGCGAGACGATCGACGAGGTCGACGACCTGCTCACGCTGACCGGGCTCAGGCTGATCTGGGAGCGGAACTCTCTCGAGTGAGGACCGCCGCCGGGATCGGAACGTCGGGGGTCTTGGCGACGGTGGCGGCGAGGATCAGGAACGTGATCCGCCGGCGCTCGTCGGGGTTCTCGGCCGCGTACTCGTCGTAGCCGTCGAGCAGCGCGCGGATCGCCGCGAACACCGGCGCGTCGTCGATCTCGTCGGGGACGTCGCAGGCCAGGCGCGCGAGCGCGAGCATCTCGGTCGGGTCGACGCCGCGCATCGTCCCGAGCGCGCTGAACAGCAGGAAGAACGCGACCCGGTCGAGCAGGAGGTGGGGGGCACGCTCGCGCTCCCCGATCGCGGGGCCGGCGGGCCGGAGCGGCTCGCCGGCGGCGATCCGGAGCGACTGCTCGGAGGCGATCGACCGGATCTGGTCCTCAGACATGCCGAGCTGGAGCGGCCAGCGCAGCTGGAACGCCGCCGAGATCATCGTGTTGCCGTACGGCGCGTCGCTCGCGAACACGATCTGTCCCGGCGGAACCAGCGTGAACAGCGCCTCGAGGTCGGCCGGGATCCACCAGGCGGTGTCGAACAGCAGGTTGGGGAGGTCGGCCGCGACGCGCCAGATCCAGGAGAGATCGCTGGTCCCGGCGTGCGCGAGGATCAGCCTTGCGTCCGGGAACTCCTCGGCGAGCTGCACCGCGTGGAGGCCGAGCGCGGGGATCCCGCGGCCGGCGTGGATCAGGACCGGCATCGAGCGCTCGTGGGCGAGGGCGACGACCGAGCGGACCTTCGGATGGTCGAGCGTGAACTGCTCGGCGCGCGGGTGGAGCTTGATCCCGCGGGCGCCGGCGGCCAGCGAGCGCTCCGCCTCAGGCACCGGATCGTCATGCGGGTTGACGCGGCAGAAGGGGATCAGCAGCCCGTTCGACCCCCGGGCCTCGGCGAGCACGTCGTCGTTGGCGGCGTAGTAGCCGTCGGGCTCGTGGAACGGGAACGTGAACGCCCCGCGCGCGCCGGCGAGCTCGAGCGCGGTCACGAGCTCCGGGCCGGTCTGCTTCATCCCGTCCGGGTCGTTCTGCCCCAGGTGGGTGTGGGCGTCGAACAGCTCGAGCCCCGGCACCTGGTCGAGCACCACCTCGGTCCAGGGGCGGAGCTCGTCAAACAGGTTCATTGGCTGATTCGTACCATGAAACCCGATGGCCCGGTCGCTCACCGATCCCTGGCAGCTCGGCGGCGTCGCGATTCCCAACCGCGTCGTGCTCGCGCCGCTGGCCGGGATCGGCAACTGGTTCGTGCGCCTCCAGGCCAAGCGGCACGGGGCCGGGCTCGTGGTTTCGGAGATGGTCTCGAGCTTCGCGGTGCACTACCGCAACGAGCGTACATGTCGCGAGCTGCTCAGAATCCACCCGCAGGAGCACCCGGTGTCGGTGCAGCTGTTCGGCAACGATCCCGACGTGATGGCCTCGGCGGCCGAGCGGGTGGCCGCGGCCGGCGCGGACCTGATCGACATCAACATGGGCTGTCCGGTCCCCAAGGTGTGTAAGACCGGGGCCGGCGCGGCGCTGCTGTCCGAGCCGGCGCAGGCGGTCGCGGTCGCGCGCGCGGCGGCGCGCGGGAGCGGGCTGCCCGTGACCGTGAAGCTGCGCTCGGGACAGCGGCCCGGCGACCTGAGCGGGCTCGAGGTGGCGCGGCGGCTCGTGTTCGACGGCGGCGTGTCCGGCATCGGCATCCATCCCCGGCACGCCTCCCAGCGCCACAAGGGCCTGCCGAACTACTCGCTGGCGCGTGAACTGGTCGAGGAATTGCCCGTGCCGGTGCTCATCTCGGGTGGGCTGCACACGCCCTCGGCCGTCCGGCGGGCGTTCGAGGAAACGGGCGCCGCCGGCGTCCTGCTGGCGCGCGGGTCGCTCGGGAATCCGTGGCTGTTCGAGCAGGTGCTCGGGCTGCGCGAGGACGGGCCCGGGCCCGAGGAGATCCTGGCCGAGCTCGACTGGGTGATCGACTCCGCGGTTGAGCACCTCGGCTCCGAGCGCGCCACGCGGTACCTGCGCAAGTTCTACCCCTGGTACGTAGAGCGCCTCGGCGGGGGGCGCGCGCTTCAGGCGGCGCTACAGACCGCTCCGAGCCTGGACGCCGCCCGCGAGTTGCTGCACGCTTCTGAACCGGCGCAGGCCGCGGCGGCGTAGTAGTACCGTGCCGGACCGTGTTCCGGCGCATTGGCAGGGTGGCGGTCATCGTGGCCGTGCTCGCGTTCGCTCCCGCAGCGGCGGCGCAGGTCGAGCCGTACGGGTACGGCGACTACGGCGGCTTCCGCAACATCCTGCCGCCGGGTCAGAACGGGCTCGACGACCTCGCCCAGGCGGCGCAGTTCAAGGCCGCGGGCACGTACCCGCCGCACTCGAACGACCAGCTCGGCATGTACTCGAACCTGACGACGGCGGTCCCGATCACCGAGGCGCAGATTCCGCAGTTCTACAAGGACGCGACGTTCGGGGTGCCCGCCGGGGATGTCGCGAGCACCGAGAGCCCGGAGCCCGGCGTGACGATCGAGCGCGACTCGGGGTTCGGCGTGCCCCATATCTACGGCGACACGCGGGCCGAGTTGATGTTCGGGATCGGCTACGCCACCGCCGAGGACCGGCTGTTTTTCATCGACGTGCTCAGGCACTCGGGCCAGGGCGATCTCGCCTCGTTCGCCGGCGGCGCGAACGTCGCGATGGACGAGGACGTATGGGCGAACGAGCCCTACACCCAGCAGGACCTCGTCAACCAGATCAACTGGGCCGCGTCGAGCTCGCCCGAGGGACCGCAGATCCTGAGCGACGCGACCAACTACGTCGATGGGATCAACGCCTACATCGCCAAGGCGGAGAGCCCGCTGGGGGCGCTCACGATGATGCCGGCGGAGTACGCCGCGATCGGCCAGCCGACGGGCCCGGCGCCGTTCACGGTCGAGGACCTCGTCTCGATCGCCACGCTCGTCGGCGGGATCTTCGGCAACGGCGGCGGCCAGCAACTGTCGAACGCGGTCCTGTACGAGAACATGGCGCAGAAGTTCGGGCCCGAGCACTTCACGGTGGCGGGGTCGCCGGAGCTGAACTCGCAGCCGGCGAAGAAGAAGAAGACCAAGAAGCGCCGGAAGTCCAAGGGCAAGGGCAAGGGCAAGTCGAAGAAGGCGGCGGACGTCGCGACCATCGCGCGGGCGCGGAAGCCATCAGGCACGCGCCACGCCGGCAAGTCCGCGCTCCGCGCCGGCAAGCTGTCGGTGGACAACTCGGGCTTCGGGACGTTCCTCAGCTTCGACGACCCCTCCGACCCCGAGGCGCCGACGACCGTGCACGGCAAGTCGTTCCCGTACCAGACGCTGCCCAGGCCGAGCAAGGCGGTGCAGCGCACGATCGCGCTCCCCGACTCCGGGTCGGTGTCCTACGTGAATCCCGTCACGGCCGGCGCGGTTCCGGCCGGCGAATCCGGGCAGGCCACGACCGGGTCGAAGATCAGGTCGTCGACCAGCAGCTACACGGCCGGCATGGCGCAGGCCGCCGGGCAGGGGCTGCTCCAGTTCCCGCGCTCGATGTCGAACGCGCTGCTCGTCAGCGCCGCGGACAGCGCCAGCGGTCACCCGCTCGCGGTGATGGGTCCGCAGGTCAGCTACTTCAGCCCCGAGATCCTGATGGAGGAGGACATCCACGGACCCGGGATCGACGCCGAGGGCGCCTCGTTCCCGGGCGTCAACCTGTACGTCGAGCTCGGCCACGGCCCGGACTACGCGTGGTCGGCCACGTCCGCGGGCCAGAACATCATCGACACGTTCGCGGAGCCTCTGTGCAACCCGAGCGGCGGCACGGTCTCGATCGACTCGGACTACTACATGCTGAACGGGCAGTGCGTTCAAATGGAGACGCTGACGCGCGCCGAGTCCTGGCAGCCGAACCTGGGCGACTCGACGCCGGCAGGCTCGGTGACGTTCCAGACGAAGCGCACCGCGTACGGGATCGTCGTCGCGCGCGCCCGGGTCAAGGGCCAGCCGGTCGTCTACACGAACCTCCGCTCGACGTACATGCACGAGCTCGATTCGGCGCTCGGGTTCGAGCACTTCAACGAGCCGGCGCTCATGCGCAACCCGCAGGACTTCATGAACGCGGCATACGACATCGGCTACACGTTCAACTGGTTCTACACCGACGACAAGAACATCGCGTACTTCAACTCGGGGCTGAACCCGGTGCGCGCCGCCAACACCGACCCGCTGTTCCCGTCCTGGGCCGGCGACGCCTGGAAGGGACTGCATCCGGCGGCGCAGATGACGCCCGCGAGCGTGACCGAGGACCAGACGCCCGAGAGCGCGCATCCGCAGGCGGTCAACCAGGCCTACCTGACGAGCTGGAACAACAAGCAGGCGCCCGGCTACAACGACGCCGCCACCGGTCAGGAGTACTCGTCGATCTACCGCTCCCAGCTGCTCGACAACAACATCAACGCCCAACTCACCGCGAGCGGCGGCAAGATGACCTTGTCGGACCTGATCAACGCGATGGCCACGGCCGGGACCCAGGACCTGCGCGGCGTCGAGGTGCTGCCATATGCGCTCCAGGTGATCGGCCATCCGAGCGACCCGACGCTTGCGACCGCGGTCAACGAGCTGCAGTCGTGGGTGGCGAGCGGCGCCCACCGGATCAACCGGGAGCATCCCGGCGCGACCGGCGACTACGACCAGACCGACGCGGTGCGGATCATGGACGCCTGGTGGCCGCTGCTGGTCAGCGCCGAGTTCGGCCCGACGCTGGGGACGAGTCTGCTGAACCAGGTGGAGTCGGACTTCCCGATCAACGACGAGCCGGGACACGGAGTCTCGGGCGCCCATCTCGGGTCCGCGTTCGACGTCGGCTTCTACGGCATCGTCCAGAAGGACCTGCGCTCGGTGCTCGGCGACAAGGTCGCCGGGCCGCTGAACCGCGTGTACTGCGGAGGCGGATCGCTGGCCGCATGCCGCGCGGCGCTCGAGTCCTCGCTCAGCCAGGCGATCGCGGAGTCTCCCCAGCAGGTGTATCCGGCGGACAGCGCTTGCGCCGCCGGCGACCAGATGTGCTCGGACTCGATCCAGTTCCGCGCGATCGGCGTGATCAGCCAGCCGCTGATCGAATGGGTCAACCGCCCGACGTTCCAGCAGGCGGACGAGATTCAGGGTCACGCGCCCGGGTAGGCCCGGACGCAGCCAGACCGGACCTTGATCCGGCCAGATAAGGCCCGCACCGGGCCGAATCGCACTCGAACCCAGCGGCGGGACCGGGGTGTCTATACTCATCCGCCCACGCACCCCAGCTGCGTAATTTTTCCCGCTCAGCAGGCGGGTTTTTTTCTCGTCCGGACCGCCGGTTCTGCATCGGCGGTTCCCCCCGAATACAGGTCTGCGACATGCCCAAGGACGTCATCATCACACCCGAAGGGCTCGCCAACCTCAAGGCGGAGCTCGACCAGCTGACAACCACCCGTCGTCGCGAGGTTGCCGCCCGAATCAAGGAGGCGCGCGAGTTCGGCGATATCTCCGAGAACGCCGAGTACGACGACGCCAAGAACGAGCAGGCAATGCTCGAGGCGCGGATCGCGTCGCTCGAGGAGAAGCTGCGCTCGGCGACGGTGATCGACCAGACCGATCTCAGCACCGATCAGGTGCGGGTCGGGTCGGTCGTGCACGTCAAGGACGACGCCGGCAAGTCGAACAAGTACACGATCGTCGGCTCGGCCGAGGCCAGCCCGGCGGAGATGAAGCTCTCCAACGAGTCGCCGGTGGGCAAGGCGCTGCTCGGCCGCAAGCGCGGCGACGAGGTCGTGATCGCGACCCCGAAGGGCGAGCGGCACCTCAAGATCACCAAGATCGACGTCGCGTCGGCTTAGCCTTTCGCCCCGACGGCCGTGAGTGACCGAGCCGATGGTGGCGACGAGCTGCTGGCCGCGCGCCGGCACAAGCTCGACGCGCTCCGCGACGCCGGAATCGACCCGTTCCCGCACGAATTCGACGGAGTCGAGCCGATCGCCGCCGTCCGCGGGCTGCATGCGGATCTGGCGCCCGGGGACGAGACCGATTCGCGCCACCGGGTAGCCGGCCGGCTGGCGGCCCGGCGGGGCCAGGGGAAGATGGCGTTCCTCGACCTCGTCGACCGCTCCGGGCGGATCCAGCTCCAGGCGCGTGTCGACGAGCTCGGGCAGGAGGGCATGGACCGGCTGGTCGGGCTGGATCTCGGCGACCTGATCGGCGTGGACGGGGTGGCGTTCATGTCCAGGCGGGGCGAGCTCACATTGAGGGTGCTCGACTTCACGCTGCTCGCCAAGTCGCTCCGGCCACCGCCGGAAAAGCACCACGGCCTCACCGACGTGGAGACGCGCTTTCGCCGGCGCGAGCTCGACCTGATCGCGAACGAGGAGGCCCGAGAGCTGTTCATCACGCGCGCGCGTGTGATCTCCGCCGTCCGCCGCTTCCTCGACTCCGAAGGCTTCGTCGAGGTTGAGACGCCGGTGCTCCAGCCGCTGTACGGAGGGGCGCTGGCGCGCCCGTTCACGACGCACCACAACGCGCTGGACCGCGAGTTCTACCTGCGTATCGCCACCGAGCTGTATCTGAAGCGGCTGATCGTCGGGGGGCTCGAGCGCGTGTACGAGCTCGGCAAGGACTTCCGCAACGAGGGCGTCGACACCACCCACAACCCCGAGTTCACGATGCTCGAGTGGTACGAGGCGTACGCCGACTACGAGGACATCGCCGCGCGGTGTGAGCAGTTGATCGCGTACGCGGCCTCCGAAGCCGGCTACTCGGGGGACATCGACCTGTCGCCTCCGTGGCGGCGCGAGCAGCTCCCGCAGGCGATCCTCGACCGGACCGGGATCGACATCATGGAGGCGTCAGACCGGGATGCGCTCGCCGACGCCATGGCCGCGCGGGGGCTTGCCGTCCCGCCCGACGACACTTGGCCGCAGCTCGTCGACCAGCTTCTGTCCAAGCACGTCGAGCCGACGCTGATCGAGCCGACGTTCCTGATGGACTATCCGGTGGCGCTGTCGCCGTTCGCCAAGCGCCACCGCTCGGTCCCGGGATTGGTCGAGCGGTTCGAGGCGTACGTGGGCGGGATCGAGATCGCGAACGCGTTCACCGAGCTGAACGACCCCGACGAGCAGCGCCGGCGGTTCGAGGAGCAGCGCGAGCTGGCCGGCGCGGGCGACGAGGAGACCCAGCCGTACGACGAGGCGTTCCTCGAGGCGCTCGAGCAGGGCATGCCCCCGACCGGCGGAATCGGGATCGGGATCGACCGGCTGGTAATGGTGATCACCGGGAAACGCTCGATCCGCGAGGTCGTGCTGTTCCCGGCGATGCGCGACTAGCGGTCCGGCGTCCGGGAGAGGCCGAGGTCACCGGTCGGTTGGAGCCAAAGAATCAAATGCGGATAGGCATTCTCTTATACGAGCAGGTGGACTTACTCGACGTCGGCGGGCCGTACGAGGTCTTCCTGACGGCGTCCCGCCTGGCCGTCCGTGACGGCGGTGAGCCTCCGTTCGAGGTGCTGACGGTCGGCCTGACGCCGGATGCAGTCACGGCGTACGGCGGACTGCGCCTGACCCCGCACACGTCGCTCGACGCGTCCGGGGTGCTCGACGTGCTCATCGTTCCGGGCGCGATCGCGATCGACGACGTGATCGCCGACGCGGATTTGATGGCCGCGGTCGGCGTGTCCGCGCGGGCGGCCGGGGTCGTGGCGTCGGTGTGCACCGGGGCGTTCATCCTCGGAGCGCTCGGGTTGATCGGGGAACGACCGTGGACGACCCACTGGGAGGACGTCCCCGCGCTCGCCGAGCGAGTCGAGGGTCGCGGCGAGGCCTGGGTACGGTGGGTCGGCACCGGCGAGGTCGTCACCTCGGGCGGGCTCAGCTCGGGAATCGCGATGGCGCTGCACCTCGTCGACCGGTTCGCGGGCCGAGAACTCGCCGCAAGGACCGCGAAACAGCTCGAATACGCGTGGGATCCGGTCGCCGGCGGGGGAACATGAACAACCGGTGAAGCACATCCGGTATCGAAGTTGCGTGCAGACCCGCTGGTAAACTGCCGTATGGCCCGAAAACTCGAGACCGTTTCGCTCATCAAGTTGCGGCTAACCGCCGAATACGTGGGTAGAACGGAATCGTCGGTGTCCCCGCATTCGCGAACTACCATGTACCGAAGCAGGTAGGCGAGGAGCAGACCGGAAAACAACCCGACCGAACAGACCGAGACCCGCCACAGAAGAGAAGGATCATGTTCGAGCGATTCACAGAGCGTGCCCGCCAGGTGGTCGTCCTGGCCCAGGAAGAAGCGCGGACGCTCAAGCACAACTACATCGGTACCGAGCACATCTTGCTCGGCCTCCTGCGCGAAGAGGAAGGACTCGCTGCGCGCGTACTCGAGTCGCTCGACATCACGGTGGAGCGCGTGCGCGCTCAGGTCGTTCGAATCGTCGGATCCGGTGAAGAGGTCACCTCAGGCCAGATTCCGTTCACGCCGCGGGCCAAGAAGGTGCTCGAGCTCGCGCTGCGCGAGGCCCTGAGCCTCGGCCACAACTACATCGGCACCGAGCACATCCTGCTCGGGCTGGTGCGCGAGAACGAGGGCGTGGCGGCCCGGATCCTGCTCGATTTCGACGCAGACTCCGAGAAGATTCGCAACGAGGTCATCCGGATGCTGTCCGGACCCGGCAGCCGCCAGCGCGGCGCCGGCGCCAGTGGCGCCGCCGCTGCCGCCCAGGGCGAGAGCAAGAAGTCCTCGAAGCTGCTCGACCAGTTCGGGCGCAACCTGACCAAGCTGGCCGCCGAGAGCAAGCTGGATCCGGTCGTCGGTCGCGAGACCGAGATCGAGCGGATCATGCAGATCCTCTCGCGCCGCACGAAGAACAACCCGGTGCTCGTCGGCGAGCCCGGCGTCGGCAAGACCGCCGTCGTCGAGGGCCTCGCCCAGCGGATCACGCACGGCGAGGTCCCCGAGTTGCTCAAGGGCAAGCAGATCTACACGCTGGACCTGGCCGCCCTGGTCGCGGGCTCCAAGTACCGCGGTGAGTTCGAGGAGCGCCTCAAGAAGGTGATGAAGGAGATCACCCAGCGCGGCGACATCATCCTGTTCATCGACGAGCTGCACAACCTCGTCGGCGCGGGCG
>Ga0335073_10015638_pt1 | contig 10611 bp, 9 predicted proteins | sample Lox_Sample_22_FD_207093 | JGI IMG/M metagenome (GOLD analysis project Ga0335073, IMG submission 207093) | Soil microbial communities from Loxahatchee National Wildlife Refuge, Florida, United States - Lox_Sample_2.2 | ecosystem: Environmental > Terrestrial > Soil > Wetlands | place: USA: Florida...
CAGCGCTCCGGTAAACGGGGCCATCAGGTCCGGACGCGTAAAGATCGCTGCCATCAGAATCCCCAGGCAAATCAGCACCGTGATGCGCGGCGTCTTCGCCCCCATCGCATCGGCCAGACCCAGATACTCCCACAGGGCCAGCGCCGAAACAGCGAACACCACGGCCATCAGCAGCAAAGGCCACCGTGGGGACAGAAAAATGACCACCAGAACCAGGGGAATCAGAACAATCGCGGTAAGAATGCGCTGCATGTAAGGGCAGGATACACGCTGAAGTGCTCTCCGCGACCTCCTCGCCGTTGCCTCCTGTTTTCGCTAACAGTTTTTTCGCTGACCGGAGTTGCGCTGACCGGTTCCCAGCTCACCGCGGTCTGGCTGTTCTACTTCGTATTCGGAATCCTGGTCGCCGGCATCTCCCGCAGGACCGCGAGTTCCTCCTGCACCTTTCTCCACTTCCGCGGATCCCGCTCCGTCGCGATCGGTGCGTTGGGCTGCGCATAGTATGCGAGGATGTTCTGGCGCAGCCCCAGCGGAGGCCGCGCAGCATCCCGCGTCACGCGCCCAAGCAGCCTTGCGTAGGTCTCATCCGTCAGGCGGTAGGTTCCCGGCCGCGTCACGTACCCCGTGTCCAGATCCAGATCGGGCACCGAGAACCCATTCTGGCCCTTTTGCGCCAGTTCGCCGAGCAGCCGGCCATACTCCGCCGTGGCCTGATTCACGCTGGCTACGTAATCGGCTTCCGTGTCCTGCTTCGGCCCGCGAATCGAAAGGTCCGAGAGTGGGCCGATCTTCGGCAACACCACGATCACCACCGCCACCACACGCGTGAGAAAACTCGGCTTGTGTTTGCGGTACGCCTCCCAGTGGCTGGCCGCATCGGTGTCTTTCAAACGCTGCGCGAATTCCTGGAAAGCCGCATCGTTCGGGTCCGGGGGAAAACTTTTCCGATGCAGGAGTGCCTCGGCATACCCCACGCGCGGCAACAGCTGGCGCACCGACCAGCGGTAGCTCCGGAACGCGGCGAACTCGTCTCCAATCACGCTGTGCAGGCTGATGCCGTACGTGTCGTAGAACGCCCGGTTCAGCAACGGCACCGGCACCTTAAAGCCCACATGCCGCAAATAACCCGACGGCGCAAACCGTCCCTGGCTCAGCTGATCGATGTCGAACGCAAACTCCGTCCGCACGTGCGCATAGGGATTCTCCTCATACGTCACCACCGGCCCATATTCCGACTTCAACTTGGGAAACTCCTGCGGGACAGACAGATTCGTGGCATACCGATGCCCGATCGAATCGCCCACGTAGTGCGACAGCGCTCCCAGTGAAAACGCCAGCTCGTCGATGTTGTGCGATTCGTGGATCAGGTTTGTGATGAAGTCGCCGGTGCGCACGTAGTGCGTCAGATCGCTGAAGAACTCGTGACCGAACGGATAGTACCCCGCATCCTGGATGGTCGCGCCGCCGTACGCGTAGGCGCGCGCCTCACGCAGCTGCTCGGGCGTGGCATTTGGATAGCGGCTCAGCAGCACCGGTTTGATCGACGCGTCCCACGCAATGTCGATCAGCGTTTCATGGGTGAGAAACGAGTAGCCGAAACACAGCGGTGCGGTCAGCAAGAGAACCAACGCGGCCAGCACAGCCTTTGCTTTCATTCTTCCCTGGAACTCCCGCCTGAAGGTTTGCGATCGTGCCAGGCTACTCGTAACGCAACGCCTCGGCCGGCAGCACCTTCGCCGCCGAGCTCGATGGGTACAGCGTCGCCAGCAGCGAAACTCCCAGCGACATCGCCGTCACGATCACTCCGTGTAGGATGCGCGGCGCGAAGGGAAGATAGTCCAGCGAATACACGTCGGCCGACAAATGGATGAACCGGTAATGCTGCCCCAGCAGAGAAACCGTGTATCCCAGCACCAGTCCGATCGCCGTCCCGATCACGCTGATCAGCAGTCCCTGCAGCAGAAAAATCCGGCGGATCTGCCCCGGCTGCACTCCCATCGACATCAGCACCGCGATGTCCTTGGTCTTCTCCATGACCATCATGGTCAGCGCGATCAGGATATTCAGCGCCGCCACGCACACAATCAGCCCAATCACGATGAAGGTCACCACCTGCTCCAGCATCAGTGCCCGGAACAGCTCGCGGTTCTCCTCCATCCAGTTCTTCGTCGTGAAACCAGGACCGGCGGCCTTCTCGATCTCGTCCGATATTTTGTCCGCGCGATACAGGTCGTCCACACGAAATGCGATCTCTGAAACCAGGTCCGGCTCGCTGAAAAGCGCCTGCGCGTCGGCCAGCCGCAGGAACCCGAAACTGGAGTCGTACTGGTAGAACCCCGAGTGAAAAATCCCCACTACCTGGAAGCGCTGGTATTTCGGCTGCACGCCCCAGGGGGTCAGGTTACCCTGCGGGCTGGTAACCAGCACGGTATCGCCGACTTTGGCTCCGATCGAATCCGCCAGATCCACGCCGATGATCAACGGGGGGGTAGCCTCGCCGCCTTCGTCCTGAGGATTGGCAGGCCGGCTGAGCGGCGCCGCGCTGCCGGATTGCAGATGCGACAAAATCGTGGAGACCGTCCGCTCCTCGCTGGGGATGATCCCCTTGAGCATCGCGCCGCCGGACAGCGCGCCACGCGAGATCAGCACGGGCTCATACAGTCCCGGCGCGTCGGCCACAACATGCGGCAGATGCCGCAGACGCTCCGTCAGCGCGCGCCAGTTGCGGATGCCGTCGTTCATCGTGCGCATCAGGTCCACGTCCGCCGTGGAGCTCAGCAGCTGGCTCTGCAGCTCGCGCCGCGTGCCCGTGGTGATGGCCAGCGCGATGATGAGCGATGCCACGCCCACGGCCACTCCCGCCACGGAGATCCACGTGATCACCCCGATGACGGCCTGCCGCCTCTTCGCCCGCAGATACCGCGCCGCCACAAATAGCTCAAATCTCATGCTTGCCCGTCAGCTTCTTCTGATTGCTGTTCCCTGATCCCCGGCTGCCGCTCCGCCGGCCGTTCCCCGCTAGCCGGATTTAGCCAGCCGGTTTTCAGCGGACCGCTTCGTAGCTGGCCGCTGCTCAGCCGCTATTTGACCACTGCTTTCACGGTCACTGCATTGTCGTTCCGGTCGAAGACCCGAATCGCGATCACATGCTCCTGCGGGTCCAGCGGAGTTTCTGCCCCCGGCCTCGGCGCCGGCACCGCCGCATCGAAATCGAACCGCTCCGTCAGCGAATCCGCGATGTTCCCGACCGGGCTCACGTACTGCCAGCGCCCCGCATCGATCGAATACTCCGCGTGCGTCACCGGCGATGTCGCATCGGTCGCCGTCAGGGTCACGTGGATCTTCCCGTCAGCCATCTGCGCCTGCACGCTGGTCACCGCAGGCGGCGTTGTGTCGATCACAAAATCGTCGCTGACCGCGCTTCCCGTAAGCGCCGCTCCCGGATTCTCCGACGGAGCGTTGCTGGCCACCACCTTCACCCGGTAGTGCCCGTCGGGCAGCAGCGCGGAATTGAACGAGTAGTAGCGCTCGCGAATGTGGTCTCTGAGCAGCTGCCAGTTCCGTTCGCCCGCGCCGCGATAAAACAGCGCAAAGCTCAGATCGTCCCCATTATCGTCGTGCGCCGACCACCGCACCGTGACTGCGTCCTTGTCCTTGTAGGCCGGCAGCGGCTCTTTCCCCGGCTCCTGGATATAACTGGCGCCCGTATTCTGCGACGGAAAATTGATCGTCACCTGCTGCGGCTGCCCCGGCTGCTGCTGCGATCCCATCGCCCGCGTCCCCGGCGCCACAACAATCTCATCCACCACCGGCGGCACATTGACCGGCAGATAATTGATTCCCACCGTTCCCACCGAGTTCCCCGGACGCTCGACCAGCTTCCACTGCATGAATCTGGACGACTCGATGCCCACCGGCCCGTTGTTCGGCGTGAACGACTTCCACTCGCCCCATGCCCGCTCCGGATTTTCAATGTTTCCTGCGCGCGCATACATGGTCGCGCTTTGGGTTCCTGCGCCCAGTTCCACTTCGGCGCGCCCCCACTGGGCGAACATCCCGGCGTCAAAGACCTCGCTCTGGTACGTCCCGTTCGGTGCTTCCCCGTGGCTCAGCAGGTAGAGCCTGCCCGCATTCGCCGTTCCCACGTAGAATCCCTTTGCTGTGTCCGCAAATCCGGTCGCCTGCGAAGCCTCCAGATGCGCCACGTCCGCGAAGGTCCCGTCGTCCTCGACGCGATAGATGCGCCCGCGGTTCCCGGTCGCTGCCAGCACGCCCTGCGGCGTCCATTGCAGGGCATACACAATGTCGTCGTGATCCTCCCAGATCTGGCGCGGCGGCCCGTCGCCCTTCGGGATCTCATACAGCTGCGACCCCTCCGGAATCAGCGTGTTGCCGTTAAAAGCCTGCACCGATCCAGGCGCGACAATCGTAATCGTCGCGGTTACCGTTGCCTGTCCTGTCACCGGCAGCGGGGGCAGCGTATTCCGGCCCTTATCGCCGACGCCGGCCGCATAGATCGTCCCATCCGATCCAATAGCGATCGAGGTAATTTCCTTCTTCGGCGCATCGTAGAGCACAAAAGCCTTGCCCGACGGATCGATCCGGTAAACCAGCCCTGTCCCATCCGAACCCGCAATCAGATCGCCGTTCTTTTCGAAGGCAAGGCACCGGATGTGTTCCTCATCGCTCCTGAAAAAGAGCTCCGGCTTGCTTCCAGCCGCCACGCGGTAGATCGCCGCCGGCGCGCCCGTCGCCACATACAGCCGTCCCTGCGCGTCGAATGCGAGGTCCCACACGTATTTCGGCTTCTCTTTCGTCGCGGCGGGATCGAAGACCATCGTTGCCGTATCGTCGGTTTTCCCCGTCGCATTCGGATCGAGCTTATAGACCTTTCCTGAGGGCAGCGTCGCCGCGTAGATCGAGCCATCCGGTCCCACGCGCACCACCTGCACGCTCATGTCGTGCGTGGTAAACAGCGTCGTCGATTTCCCATCCGGCGTCACGCGCAGCACCGTCGCCGGCGTGCCCGTCGCCAGATACGCATTGCCGTCGCGATCCGCCGCCACCGACCACACATAGGTCGAGGGCGTTGTCAGCACGGCCGTGCTCGATGGGCCCGGGACCAGATGCCCGTCGCTGGTGATGGCCACACCGTTCGGCGTGCCGTTCTCGAAATCCTGAAAGGTGGATTCCGTCCACAGCCGCGTTCCCTGCGCGTGGGCTGACGCAACAAATCCAAGGGCGAAGACGGCGGCCAGGACAGGGGAAAAGACGCCCAGAGGGCGAAAACGGCGATCGCTCATGCTGTGTCTCAGTCTATAGCGGTTCGATGCTGCCGGGCTGAAGGCCCGGTTTTCTCAAACGACAATGGCGCGATCCAGGGGACGGTTCTACACTGAGGATTCGCGAATTGCCTCCGATGTAGCCCAATTTCATCTTCGAGAGCTGTGCCGAGATGCTGAAGCGCTGGAGAACCCGGATTCTGCTCTTCCTTGCCGTGCTCGGCCCGGGGTTCATCACCGCCAACGTCGACAACGATCCCAACGGAATCTTCACTTACTCCCAGGCGGGCGCCCAGTTCGGCTACGCCCTGCTCTGGACCATGCTCCCCGTCACCCTGGCCCTGATTGTCATCCAGGAGATGTGCGCGCGCATGGGCGCCGTCACCGGCAAGGGGCTCAGCGATCTCATCCGCGAGGAATTCGGCTTCCGCCTCACCGCCATCGTCATGTTCCTGCTGGTGCTGGTGAACTACGGCAACATCATCGGCGAATTCTCCGGCATCGCCGGCAGTCTCGAGCTCTTCCACGTCTCCAAATACATCTCCGTGCCTGTTTGCAGCGTCCTCGTCTGGTTCCTTGCCGTTCGCGGAGACTACAAGCGCGTCGAGAAGATCTTCCTCGTCGCCTCGATGTTCTATTTCACCTACATCATCGCCGGCGTCCTCGCGCACCCCGGCTGGCACACCGCCGCCGCTGCGACCCTCAGGGTTCCGGTTATGTCCGTGCTGCGCGACAAGAGCTACGTCTTCATGGTGGTCAGCGTCATCGGCACCACGATCGCACCCTGGATGCAGTTCTACCTGCAATCCTCCATCGTGGAGAAAGGCGTCACCGCGCACGAATACGCCGCCTCGCGCCTCGACGTCATCGTCGGCTCCATCTTCACCGATGTGGTCGCCTGGTTCATCATCGTCGCCTGCGCCGCCACGCTCTGGGTTCACGGCCTGGGAGCCATCCACGACCCCGCCGACGCCGCCGAAGCCATGAAGCCCCTCGCCGGCAACTACGCCTTCATCCTGTTTTCCTTTGGACTCTTCAACGCCGGCTTCTTTGCCGCGTCGGTCCTGCCCATCTCCACCGCGTTCGTGGTCTGTGAGGGCCTGGGCTTTGAGTCCGGCATCGACAAAAGCTTCCGCGAAGCGCCCTTCTTTTACTGGCTCTACACTCTGCTCATCGCCGGCGGAGCCGCGGTTGTCCTCATTCCGAATTTTCCGCTCATCAAGTGGTCCATCGAGTCGCAGGCGCTCAACGGCATTCTGCTGCCGCTGGTCGTCGTGCTGATGCTTTTCCTCATCAACCGCAAAGATCTCATGGGCGACTACGTCAACTCCCACTGGTTCAACGGAGTTGCGTGGATAACAACGGTGGTCGTCAGCGTGCTTTCAGTGATTTTGATGGTTCAGCAGTTTTGGCCGGGGAAACACTAAGCCGCGGCTTAATTCGGCGTCGGCGCCTCATCCACGTGATCAATAACCAGCCACTGCACCGGAACCCGACGCGCCTTTAGTTCCAGCCCCAGCGACTCCTTCACCGCGGTAAATACCGAGGGCAGCGGCGACTCCGACTCCACATCGGGTGCAAAATGCAGGTTGATATCGTAACTACCTGCAAGCCCCGTCTGGTCCACCACTGGCTCACTCATGACCTGCTGGAGCATCGCCGCCAGCCATGACATCGACCAGTTCACGCCCTGTAGATCTCCCGGGGCAACGAAAATCCGATACCCGGGAGGCTTGCCACCCGCTGTGGCCTGCAGCTTCGGGCCGCCCTTCGCCACCTCCAGCGCATAACCCCGTTCCATCCGCGTTTCGAAATGGATCGCGAGATGAAACCGCTGTTGCAGCAGGCTCTGGAGCATCGGATGAAGCTCTTTTCGCGTGAGCCGAATGCCGTCCTCAGGCTTGGCTGCCACGTCGTAAAACGTCGAATCGAACCACTTCGGCTTTCCCGCAACCTCGTTCTCGTCGACATCGAATGCCATGTGGATCAAAAACCCCATGGTCACGTGTCTCGCTTCAAATCGCCCTACTCCAGGGGGGCTCCAGCTGCTGCCGCCCGGATCGTTGGGCGGCGTTTCCCGTATCGTCGCTACCTCGAACGACCTGCGCGCCCCGGCAGTCGATTGGGCAGCGCAGGAGGAAGCAGTCAGGAGACCGGCAACGAGAGCCATGACCACCAACTGCTTACAAGCAACGCAGGAACTCAGGAGATTCACCGCTGCGAATTCTACAGCAGTTTGCCCGCCGCCAGATCCCGCACCAGGTCGCGATCCGCCGGCAAGAAATCATACCCGGGCAGATCCTTCAGCGAGGCCCACCGCATGTCCTCGAAAATCCGATTCACCAGATCTCCCTCGAACCGGTGCACCGCGAAAAACTGCAGGTCGACCGCGCCGCCGCTGCGATAGTTGTGCCGCAGATGCGCGATGCGCGTCCCCACCTCGGCCTGGATTCCCAGTTCCTCATCCAGCTCGCGCCGCAGCGCCTGCTCGGCCGACTCGCCCGCCTCGATCTTCCCGCCCGGGAACTCCCACTTCAGTCCCATCGGCGACCCCGCCTTGCGCTGGCAGACCAGCACCTCGTCCCCGCGCAGGATCAGCGCCGCCGCCACAAATCGCAGCGACTTCGGTTCCCGCCCGTTTTGGCCTGTATCTTGCATATTCGACATCAGTTTAGACGCACCGAGCGGTCTTCGGAGACTCACAAATTCTGCGTAGCCCCATGGCCGTACTCGAAACGTCATCGTCCAGCGCCGCCTCGATCGCCCACAAACCGTCGGTCAGCGTCGGAGCCGGCGTGTTCAGCAGCTCATCGGCAATGCAGAAGACTCGACCCTCGCGCACCGCGCGCATCCGCTCCCAGCCCGGCCGCGCGGCCAGCTTTTCCAGCGGAACCCGATCGCCCGCACCACACCACGCCGCAATCACCACCTCCGGATCAGCCTCCGCAACGACTTCCGTCGTCGTCTGCCTGCCCGGCTCGCCCAGAAACTCCCCGCCCGCGGCTTCCACCAGCTCCTTCACCCAAAGCTGCGACGCGATCAGCGGCTTGCCCCACTCCTCGCAGTAAACCAGCGGCCTGTGTGGCCGGTCGCGCACCCTCCGCCGTGCCGCCTCGATAGCCCCCCGCATCTCCGCAATCACCGTTTCCGCACGATCCGGCGCCCCGGCCACTGCGGCAATCAGCCGAATGTCCTGCTCGACATCGGCCAGAGAATGCGGCGCCAGCGCCAGCACCGGACAACCCGCCTTCAAAATCGCCGCCAGCGACTCGTTCCTGTAGGGAACCGAAGCGACCACCAGGTCGGGTCGCAGGGCCCACAGCTCTTCCGCGGTCACCGACCACGAATCCCTCACTACCGGCAGTCCCCGCACGCCGAGCTCCGGCACCGCCTCGACGCAGTACCGGGTGCAGGCCACCAGCGCGTCCAGGCAGCCCAGCCGCGCCAGCGTGATGCTGACACTCGGCTGCAGGCTGACGATTTTCATTTTGTGTGATCGGTAAGCACGGCCGCGGGATAGAACACAGACCAGCCTCGCTGGGCCGCAACTTCCAGTAGCGCAGGCGTCGGATTCACCGGAAACGCCCGGACCGCGATCTCCAGCATGGCCGCGTCATGGATCGAATTTCCGAAGACCGCGTCCGGACGCGGCAGCCCTGCCTTCTGCAGTGCCTCGGCCTTCCCCTCGTCGGTCGGAACCGCAATCAGATCGCTGGTGATCAGCCCTTCGTGGCTCCGCACCCGCGCCGCCAAAACCCGCTCCGGCGCGATGCCAAAGCGCCGTACGCCCTCTTCAATCACCCAGTTGTTGGTCGAGCTCACCGCCCAGATCTCCGCGCCTGCCGCGCGCAAATCCCCTGCCAGGCTCTGCATTTCGGGGAAGATCTGGGCTTCCACGTGGGCCGCGAAGTACCGGGCTGCCGCTCGCCGCATCTCGTCTTCGCGCAGCCCAGCGTACACCTGCACCATCTCGCCGCAGATCATCTCCTCCGACACCTGCCCCTGCCGGTACAGCCGATGCCTCGCGTCGATCCAGTCGCTGGCGTTGCGCGAGAGCAGGCCTGCCTCGATCGACCAGGTCATGAAGCCCAGACCCGCATCGCCGTTCCACAGCGTGCCGTCGCAATCAAAAATAGCGACCCGCGGCGCTGGCCCCAGGGCCGCGCGCCGAAATTCCTCAAGAGTGCTGCGTACTGCCGGAATAGCCTGAATTGTTGTCATAACCAGTCTGGGGTTCCATCGTGCCCTGCTTCCAGCCTACCAACCTGCCACGCACACTTCACCTTTGTGCCGTACATTCCAGTATGCAGCGGCCACGTTGCAGGGTTTTGAATGGGAAGTCGCTGGAACCCCGGCAGTCAACCCGTTGTCACGCGGCGCGTGCCAGACCGGGCCTTTCCGGGAGCCACAAACCACCTTCGCGCTTCGCCCGCACCTTTCGGCCTTCGAACTCGACAGTGTATTCGCCGTCCGGCAAATCAGGCGCCGCGGTGAGCACGTTGCACAGCACATACGCAGACTGGGTCCCGTTCGCTGCGCTGTCTTTCATTGCCAGCATCTCGCATATTGACTGGCGGCCCATCCCCCGAAGGGTGCCCTGAATCAGTACCACAGCTCGCATCGTTCTCTGCGGTCTCCTTGCCCGTACACTCCGCGGTACTCGTGAGCGTCCGATGCTCATCCAATCTCCCTGGGTTGGACGTAGAAAGATTTATCCCCCGTACACTTTGGTAATCCACCCGCTCCCGGCAGCCGCTACCATGAACTTCGTGAGCACGTTCGCTGAGAGTCTGGCCCGTCTGGATGATCGAATCGCCGCTGCCTGCCGGCGCTCGGGCCGTCCCCGCTCGGCGGTCCGCCTCATGGCCGTCTCCAAAACCCATCCCGCCGAGGCTATCGCCATCGCGGTAGCAGCTGGCATTTCACTGTTCGGCGAGAACCGGGTCCAGGAGTTCGAAGCCAAGCGCCCGGGCCTGCGTTCCCTGATCCCTGCCGGCGCCGAAATCCATCTGATCGGCCATCTCCAGTCGAACAAGTCCGCCCGCGCCGCCGAGCTCTTTGATGCCGTCGATACCGTCGATTCTCTTCGGCTCGCCGAGCGCCTCCAGGAAGCCGCCGCGCGTTTCAGCAAGACCCTTCCCATCTTTCTCGAAATCAAACTCAGTCCCGAGTCCACCAAATCCGGCCTCGAGCCCGACGACCCCGAGCTGACCGCTCTGCTCGAGCGCCTCCCCGATCTCAGGCACCTCGCCCTCCGCGGCCTCATGACCATCGCTCCGCTCGACGACAAGCCCCGCTCCGCCCGCACCTGCTTCCGCCAGCTCCGCCA
>Ga0335073_10015640_pt1 | contig 10610 bp, 9 predicted proteins | sample Lox_Sample_22_FD_207093 | JGI IMG/M metagenome (GOLD analysis project Ga0335073, IMG submission 207093) | Soil microbial communities from Loxahatchee National Wildlife Refuge, Florida, United States - Lox_Sample_2.2 | ecosystem: Environmental > Terrestrial > Soil > Wetlands | place: USA: Florida...
CTGGGTGGCCTTTATGCCCTGGAGCGGCGGTACCTTCGCGCCGGTGACGAAGCCGCCCTCGGCGTCCTCCTGGTGGCACCCCGCGCAGTGCTGCGTGAACAGCTGCTGGCCCTCGGAGATGTTTCCGGCCTTGGGGTTGGGGTGCGGGATGGCCGGCCCGGGCCCGAGTGACGCGACGTAGTCGATGAGAGCCTGAAGTTCCTTGTCGGAGAACTGCACCCGGTCGTTTCCCGGCTCGTCGTGAATACTCGAGAGAGGCATCAATCCGAGCCGCAGATAGAAGTCGGGCGCGAGCGCGCCGACGTTCCGCAGCGGCGGACCCTCTCCGAGGATCCCGCCGGCGCCGGGACGCGGCTTGCTGATCCCCTGGCCGGCGAATCCGTGGCAGCTCGCGCAGTTGCCTTCGAACAGCTCCTGCCCGAGCTGCACGCTGGGCGTCGACGGCTCGGTCGTCGGGCGCACAATTCCCGATTGAGGCTGTGCCCACGCCGTCCCGGCCGCTCCGAAGGCGACGATCGCCGTCACCGCCGCTATCCTCCGGACGCTTCTCATGACTGCTGGCACACGTGCAGGAGGGGCGCGCCGACGCCGGTCATGATCATGATCGACAGGGCGAGGAAGTTCACCGTCAGTCCCACCATCGCCATGAAGCTCAGGCGACCGGTGGGAGGGGCGCTGCCCAGCCCCCGCCGCTCCGCCTCAGCGACGTGGTCGAGATGAAACGTGCGCCCGTATAGCCACACGCAGACGCTCGTGGCGGCCAAACCGACCAGGACCGCCACGATCGACAGTCCTATCTCCCAATCGTGGATGGGCAGCATCCACCGTCCCGACGGTGAGTTGCACTGTGCGAACGTGAAGTAGAGATTCGTGACGAATTGGACCGCCCAAGCCACCGCGCCGCCCAATACGCCGAACCAGAGCACCCTGTTTGACGGCGGGTATCTCACAGCGAGGGGGAAAGCTGGGTGAACACGACGATGACCGCCAGCACGTTCACTACGTGCCAATAGAGAGCCAGTCCACGTACGCCGATCAGCCAGTAGTTCGTCAACCCTCGGTAGACGAGGAAGAACAGCACCGTCAGGTCGAGCACGATCCCGAACAGCACGTGGGCATGGTGCACCGCCAGCAGCGTGAAGTAGATCGATCCGTAGGCACTGCCTTGCGGGGTGAACTGGTTCAGGTCATGGCGGAACAGCAGGATCTGCAGCGCCAGGTAGCAGCACTGCACCACGAGCGCGATCACGATCAAGGCGATCACCGACCCGCGCCGGCCGGCCCGGGCCGAACGCGCGGCGTGGAGCATCGGCAGGCTCGTCAGCGCCAGTGCCGCGGTCGCGAGGAGCGGGAGGACAACACCTGGCGGCTTGATGCCGGCGGGCGGCCATTGATGGGATTGAAAGTCGAGATAGAAGTAGCTGCCGATCAGCGTGCCGAACAGCGCGACCTCCGCGCACAGGAACAGCGCCATCCCCCACCAGCCGTTCGGCTGGGCCATCCGCTGGCGTGAGACCCGACCGGCCGCGGCAGCGGACCATGCGGCGGAGCTCCGCGTGACCGCCGGCGTGCCTTTCATGTCCGCACGCCCTTGTGGTGCCAGCCGATCAGGGTCAGACCGTCGGCGACGAGAAACCCGAGCGCGATGAAGTAGTGCTGCATGACCAGGGCGGTGAACACCCCGGCCAGCATCAACGCGGTCAGGGGCGGCCAGATCGAGTACGACGGCATCGAGAGGATCTCGTCCCACTGGGCGTCTTGCACCGTGCTGGCAGGGGTCTCATGCCCGAGCTCGAGGAGGCCCTCGCCGCGCTCGAGCCTGCGGTTGTCGCGCTTGCGGTCCTCCTCGTCCCACATCGGGTACGGACTCGAGACGGTCGGGATGACCGGATAGTTGTACGGCGGCGGCGGGGAGGTCGTCGACCACTCCAGGGTGTCGCCCTCGAACGGATCATTCCCGGCGGGGGCGCCCCTGAAGCGGCTGACGGCGAGGTTCGCGACGATCAGCACCAGGCCGGAAGCGAGGATGTAGGCGCCGATCGACTCGATGAAGTTCAAGAGGCTCCACCCCAACCCGCCCGGATAGGTGTAATTGCGTCTGGGCATCCCGAGGATGCCGACGATGTGCATCGGGAAGAACGTGATGAACGTCCCCGCGAACGTCAGCCAGAAGCTCACCTTGCCCACGGTTTCGTTGTACATCCGCCCCGTGACCTTCGGGAACCAGAAGTACATGCCGCCGAGGATCGGGAACACGGCGGCCCCGAAGATCACGAAATGAAAATGGGCCACGACGTAGTAGCTGTCGTGAACCTGCTGATCGAATGGAATTGCCGCCAGCGTGACGCCGGACAGGCCCCCGATGATGAAGTACACGATGAAACCGACGATGAACAGCAGCGGCGTCTTGAACTCGGGCGTGCCGGTGAGGATCGTGGTGATCCACGAGAACAGCTGGATCGCGCTCGGGATCACGATGATCAAACTCGCCGCCGCGAAGTACACCGTGGTCACGGTCGCGAACCCCACCGTGAACATGTGGTGCACCCACACGCCGAAACCCAGGAACGCGACCAGGATCTCCGCCAGCGCCACGAGCGGGAAGAACACCATCCGCCGATGCGAGAACGTAGGGATGATCGCGGTGGCGATCCCGAACGCCGGCAGGATGATGATGTAGACCTCGGGGTGGCCGAAGATCCAGAACAGGTTCTGCCACAGCAGCGGGGCCCCTCCGAATGCCGCATCGTAGAAATGGAAGCCCAGCTGACGGTCCAGCTCGAGGAACAGCGCGGCGACGCTGAGCGACGGGAGCGCGAACAGCAAGGCAAACGCGACCGCCAGAAACGCGAAACAGAACAGCGGCATCCGGTTCAACGACATCCCCGGCGCGCGCATTTTGAAGATCGTGACGATGAAGTTGATCGACGCCGCCGTACTCGAGATCCCGTTGAAAATCAGCCCGTAGCCGTAGAAGTCGATGTTGTTGCCCGGGTCGAACTTCTTCGAGGCGAGCGGCACATAGTCGAACCAGCCGGCGTTCGGGGCGTGCCCCTGAAGCAGAGCCAGGTACATGAACAAACCCGAGAACAGATAGATCCAGTACGACAGGGCGTTCATCCGCGGAAACGCCATATCCCGCGCCCCGATCATCAACGGGACCAAGTAGTTCCCGAACGCCCCAGTAGTCATCGGGATCACGAACAGGAAAATCATCGTGATCCCGTGCATCGTGAACACCTCGTCGTACGCTTGAGGCGACAGCAGCGTCCCATTCGGCCCGATCAACTGGGTCCGGATCAGCAGCGCCTCGACCCCACCCGCGCCGAAGAACGCCAGCGCGGTGAAGAAGTACATGATCCCGATCCGCTTGTGATCGGTCGTCGTGACCCACCCGACCAGGCCAGGGCGCTCGGTCCAGATCCGCTCGAGTCGCTCGACGTGCGGCTTGGCCCGCGGTGAGATGACAGTGGCCACGGGCTACTTCAGCTCGTCCAGGTAAGCGACCAGGGCATTCACCTGCTGCGGTGAGAGGCCGAGGTCGGGCATACGAACGCCCGGCTTGATCGCCTGCGGATTGCGAATCCACGCGGCCAGCTCGGCGGGATCGTTGGGGATGGTCAGGGCCGCGAGCGAGGTCCGGGTGGCCACGTGGGTCAGATCTGGACCGACGGTCCCCGTGGCAGACGTTCCCCGGAGCTGATGACAGCTCGAGCATCCGCTTGACATGAACAGCTGCTCGCCGACCCTCGCGGGTGCGGTCGTCGGCGGCCTGGCCGGAGCGGCCATGTTCGCGAGCCAGGCGCGGTAAGCGGCCGGGCTCTGCACGAACACCCACATCGACATGTGCGCGTGCTGGAACCCACAGAACTGAGAGCACTGGCCTCGGTACTGGCCCGTTTTCGTCGCGTACAGCAGGATCCGGTTCTTGAGGCCGGGGATCATGTCGATCTTCCGGTTCAGCGCCGGCACCCAAAAGCTATGAATAACATCCCCCGTCGTCGCCACGACATTTACCCTCGTGTCGACCGGAATGTGAATCTCGTTCGCGGTGACCGCATCCGTACCCGGATACCGGACCTCCCACCACCACTGATGACCGATCACATCGATCGTCATCGCCGTCGTCCGCGGATTCGGGGGCGACGTCTGCCCGACCATGTACACGTCCGACACGCCAAACAGGACCACCAGCACGACGATCGGGATCCCGATCCCGAACAGCAGCACCATGCGCTCCGAAATGTCCTCCCGCTCGCCGAACCACGGCAACCCCGGCGAGCCGCGGCGCAGCCAGGCCAGCACCAGCATGACCGCGGCCCCCACGAACACTACGACCGCGGCCGCCAGCATCCACCACCAGAGGAGCATGATGTTGTGCGCCTGCGGGCTATGCGTCGACAGAATCGATTGCTTGCCGCAACCGGTCAGCCCGACCGCGCACCCAGTCGCTGCCGTAGCCGTCAATCCGCCGCTGCGCCGTCGCGGCGCACGCGGCGTACGACAAGCGGCGTTGTGGGCGCGTCTGGTCACCGCGGAAGCTCGTGTCCTCGTCGGAGTGAGGCCGCCCGATGGCGCGCCTGCAGGTGTATCCCTCCCACAACCTACCCGACGCATTTGGTGTGACACTGGGAGCGCGCGCCGGATGTTCGCTAGCAGACAATGACGCCGTGACCCGAGTTGCTTTCCTACACGAAACAGCGCTCGATGCGGTTCACCCATCCGGTGCGGCCTGGTGCCGTCTCACCGGATGTTTGGCCGCTGCGAGCCAGTGCGACCTGCGCAAGACGTGGCGCCCGGTCAGACGGGGAGTGGTCTGACCGGGCGCGCGTCGGCGGAGCTGGGGAGTCGAGGGCTCCGCCGACTCGATCGCTCTCCGGCTCCGCAGACCCTATAGGCCCCGTCGGCGGGGCTGCACCTCAGATAGTCAGCACTCGAACATTTCGAATGCGTCAGCTCCGTGGCTTTCCACACCGACCGCTTGGCCTCAGCGGAACTGAACCAGCGCGACCTCGGCAGTGGCGACCGCGTTCCCGGCGTGCATGACCAGATGGGTCGCGAGCTGGTTCGTGGCCGCGTGGACGAGCATCGCGTGACCGGCCGGCGTGAGCGTGAACATGAGGTAGCCGAGCTCGTTGGCCCCGAGGAACTCACTTCCGGTACGGGCGATGATCGTAGATCCAACTGTCAGCGTCGTGGTCACGTGGCACGGTGAGCTGCTGAGACAGCCGGCCAGGATGCCCCCGACCCATCCGTTCGAGACGAAATCGGTCAGACCGACGATCCGCAGGGCCGGGTCGTTCGCGAGGGTCCGGCGCGGTCCGGTGCCGGTCGTGGAGAACGGCACGAGATTGAGACCGGTGCTGGCTCCGGTCCCGGAGGAGTCCTGCGCGGTCACGCGCACCGGCAGGCGACGGCCCCGTGCCCGCGCGAGCAGTCGGCGACCCGCTACCGAGAGTCTGAAGTAAACGAGTCCGCCGCTGTTCGCGCCCAGGTACTCGCTGCCTGCCCGAGCGATCACCGTCCTCCCGTACGAGATCGTCGTCTTGACGTGGCAGGGCCGGTTCGTGAAGCACCCCACCGGCAGACCGGCGACACCGCTGCCAGCGGCCACGAATGCGCTGCGCCCGTAGATCGCGAGGTGGGGCGGCATCGCCGTGACGGGCGAGGCGGAGAGGACCTGGCCGCTGGCGCTCAGAGCCTGCACGGCGAAATAGGGAGTGGCACTATGCACCTGAATGTGGGTCTCGAACCCCTGTCGCTTCACTTGGCCGACCGGGGTCATCGCCCGCTCCGACCCACCGGCGAGGACCCGCCACGAAGACACATCGGTCGCACCGTTCCAGCTGGCGTACAGATCGGCGGCGCCATTCGCGTTCGCGGACACGGCGAGGGAGGGCTGTGTGGGCGGCTGGGCGCTCCACCGAAACCGATACGCGCGATAGCTCCCGCTGGACGCGTTGAAGTGGGCATCGAAGATCTGTCCTCCGGTGGCGTTGTACTCCGAGAAGTACGGCTGCTGGCCCCAGTCGACAAACGTGTCGCCATCCGGAAATAGCTGCGCCGACCCCTCGAAGTTGGCCGACAGCTGCGGGGCGTGGGCGTAGGACCGGAGCAGCTTCGTCGTCATGCTGGTCGTGTCGATGCTCTCGTGGATCGCGCGGGAGTACGGGTGAACCCTGGGCGGACCGGCCCCGTCGTCGAAGATCGTCAGCGTCCCGTCGGGTTGCACGAGTGCGTCGTGCTGACCCCACGTGCTCGTGCCGGCGCCCATCCGGAAGCTCGATTTCTTGCCTCCGAGGGTCCACAGCACCTGGCCGGTCTGGTGGTCGATGTCGTAGACGGCGGAGGTGTTCCGCATCGACACGAGCAGGTTGCCTTCGCGGTCGATCGCGATGGAGTTGCCGTGATACGGATCGAAGATGTGCCCCGGGCTCCGTGGTGTGACGTATGACGCGCTGAGCGGTATGTGGTCGAGCGCGTGCCACTCGAACAGCACCAGTCCGGTCTTGATGTCGATTTCCTGCACCACCGAGTCGACCGTGGGCTTGTGCACCCCAGGGAGATGTACGGGCGAGGGCGCGAAGATGTAGGCGTCGCCCTGGGGCGTCACCAGGAATTCGTGGAGGCCCATGTCCAGCCCGTTGCCGGCCTTGACCGTGGCGATCTGCTGGTAGTCGCGGTTGAGGATCACGCCCTGGCCGCGACCATGGCCCGAGTTGGTGTTTCCCTGCCACCATGTCAGCACGGGCTGGCCAGCCAACTGCTGGAGGCGGAAATCGGTCACGAGGGTGTTCTGCGATACCGGGAAGGGATCGAACCACACGAGGTTCCCCTGCGGATCAAGGATCATCGGGCCGTCCTGAGCCGGGCCAAACTGCGGGGCGACGAAGATGTCGCCCTCGGAGGCCGGCGCGCGATTCTGCGTCACCGTGAGAGCCGCCGGTTGAAGATCGGGCCGCGACCGATAGTGCTGGACGCCGTTGCGACCCGCCGGGACGAGCGGCAGCTTGCCGTACGGAAGCAGCCCCCAGGGCTGCGCGATCTGAAAGCTGAACGCGCCGTTGCTCGAACCCGCTACGGCCAGATGCGTCGTGACGGTCACGGTCTCGCCCGCGGCAAACGGCTGATCGGGGACGAAGCTACCGCCCTGTCCGTCGGAGTCGGCCGCGATCTGACCGGGATGCACGCCGCTCTGCGAGCCGACGACCTCGATTGCGCCGATCTGATCCGCGGGTACGCCTCGGAATGTGATTTGGGTCCGCGGCCGGTTGTACTGGCTTCCTGGGGTGGGAAACACCGCTACCGCCCCAAGCGCCTCCGATGCGGCCCCAGCCTGAGCGAGCAGCAACGCCCCGACGATCGCCCCGACGGTGAGCAGGCCGTGCCAAACGCGATGCACGAAGTCCGGGCGATGCCAATGCCGTAGCACGGCCCTCGGAACACGGCTTCCCGCACATCGTTGCGTAGGGCACTCACCGACTCGTCACCGCTCTTACAAAACCGTGATCGCACGCACCGGAGGTCCCCGGTCGGGACTTGCAGGGGTGGTTAGAGGGGCCGCAGTCGCGCGGCGGTCGGAACTCCGACGACTATGCAGAGGGCGGCGGCGATGAGCAGGGCGCGGTGGACTGTCTGTGCGGTAGCGCCCGCGGAGATCGCGAGGCCGGCGAGGCCGACGCCGGCCGTCGCGCCAAGGAGTCGACCGATCGAGAGAACGGACGATGTGCGTCCGTGGGCTGCGGGTGGGGTGGCGTTGAGCGCGGCGCGCGACGCCGGGACGAACAGCATCCCGATGCCCAGACCGATAGGTACGAGAGGTCCGAGCGCGACCGGACTGTCGAGGGGAAGATCCGGGAGACACAGGAGCGCGAGCCCGATCCCTGCGGCGAGGAATCCGATCAGCGCCGACTGGCGCTCGCCGCTGCGATCGACCAGTCGACCGCTGATTGGCGCAGCGACACCGACAAGTACCGCGACCACGACGAGCACAGCCGAGGCGCCTAGCGCCGAGTAGCCGGCTCGGTCCTGGAGGTATTGCTCGGCGAGGTAGAACGAGCCGATCATCACCGCGAAGGTGAGGGCAGCCACCATCGTGGCCGCGATCACCACGCGGTTGAGTACCTGCGGTCCAGCGTCGGGTGAGCGGCGGTGACGCGCGCCGGGGAGGTTGCGAATGATCCCGAGTCCGGCGAGCAGCGCGAGGGGCACGAGTACCCACCAGTCTGCGCGCCAGCCCAGCAGCACGGTGAGCGCGCCGCCGAGCGCCGGGCCGAGAAGATTCGCCATACCCGCGCTCGCGCCCCACACGCCCAGCGCTGTCCCGCGCCGCTCGGCGGGGAACCCACTGACCGCTCCGGCAAGCGCCGCGGGGCTGACCAGCCCCGCGCCGACGCCCTGGATCACTCGCGTGGCCGTCAGCAGCACGAGGGTCGGCGCGAGCGCTCCGGCGGCGGCACCGATCGCGAACACCGCAAGGCCGACCAGGGCGACGTGACGCGCCCCCAGCCGGTCCACGAGAGCACCGGCGGGGAGCAGAGTAACCGCGTAGGCGGTGAAGTACGCGGCGAGTACCGTGGACGTCGCCGCGCTGGTCACGTCCAAGCCGCGGGCCACCGACGGCAGCGCGACCGTGATCAACGTGCCGTCGAGTTGCAGTAAAGCGGCGGCCGCCGTGCACGCGGCGAGCCGGCGCCAGGCGTCGCGCGCAGGCCCGTCGCCCGACCGTCCAGAGCGCGGTGATCGCCGTTGGCGGCTAGTGGACACCGTCACGGGGAAAGAGCGTGCCGGATGCCCACCGTCATCGTGACCGCTCAGGCGGAGGACTGTTCGCGTTCTAACAAATCGCCGAGGCGTCGGCGCGTGTCGATCACACCCGCCCTAAGCTCGTTCGGCAGTGATTACTCGTCGTCGCCGACGGAGGCCGGCTGATTGCAGCGTCCGGTCGAGACGTTCGCGTTCCCATTCGGCTGGGGATTGCCGCCGGCGGTGATCGTCCGCCGCCCATCAGGACGTTGAGCGATGGCGGGCTTCTACCAAGCTCACGTAGGCGAATTCCTGCCTCCGTTGCTCGCGTGCCTGGCGTATCTGGTCCTCTACTTCACGCGCGTGCGCGAGATCGGCCGACGTGGGCGTCCGATCTCGCGGTGGCGCGTGGTGTCGTTCGTGACGGGAGTACTCGTCCTGGCGGCGGTTCAGGTCGGGCCCGCGGACACTCTGGCCGACGAGGTGCTCGCGGCGCACATGGTCCAGCACATCGTGATCGGCGATCTGTGTTCGCTTCTCATCGTGCTGGGACTCACGGGACCCATCATCGCGCCGCTTCTGCACCTGCGCCCCACCCGGCCGCTGCGCAAGCTCGCTCATCCCGGGGTCGCGCTCGTGCTGTGGGCGGCCAATCTGTACATCTGGCACCTACCGGTCTTCTACCAGCTCGCGATCCGCCACGATCTCGTGCATGCGCTCGAGCACGCCTGTCTCCTGTGGTTCGGAACGCTGTTGTGGCTGGCTCTCATCGGGCCGCTCCCCAAGCCGGCCTGGTTCACCGGCTGGGCTGAGCTCAGTTACGTCGTCGGCGTGAGGTTCGTCGGGGCGGTACTCGCCAACGTGCTGATCTGGGGGCAAACGGTCTTCTACCCGGTCTACCGCTCGACCGACGCCGCCCGTGGGTTGAATCCCCTCTCTGACCAGAACATCGCCGGCGGCGTGATGATGATCGAGCAGATCCTTCTGACCACGATTCTCCTTGGATGGCTGTTCTACCGGTTTGCGATCCGCGACGAGGAACGCCAAAGTCTTCGCGATCTCGCTAATCATCAGGGTGTAGAGCTGAGCAACGAGCGAGCCGCCCGTGCCGCCGCGGCGGGTACCACCGCCCGCCTACGAGACCGGTTGGTCGCCCAAGGCAGCCACGCCGACCACGACCACACAGAGGACATCCGCAGTTGAGGTGTTTGGCCCTAGACGGAAGTGAAGGGAGTTACTGCTGTGTCTGAACGCGCGCCGAATCACCGGCTGGTTCTCACTGAACAGCGCCGCCGTTCGATCGGTCCCGACACGGAGGAGAGGACGCAGCGTGATTTGCATCTCGCGCGTGCTCAGGGCGATGCTTACGGGGAGGCCTTCGAGCATCTTCGCGCCAGCATCGCGTCCGATAGTGGCGAGCGCTATTGCGGTGATTACCAGATCGGTTACGCCGTCGGCCCGGCTGAGGGGGCATATGAGTGGTCTGCATCGGAGCTCGTCTGGCTTGAGCCTCGAAACGAGAATCTTCACGTCGCGGTGACCGTGCGAGACGCCGGCGACGGCCGCTTCGTTCCGGGTCTGCGGGTGCTCGTCACTTTGATCGATCCGCGGGGACGCGCTCTGGGTACCCACGAGCATCCGATGCTGTGGCATCCGATGCTCCATCACTACGGATCCAACTGGAAGATCTCAGCGAGCGGCCTGCATTCGCTTCGTATCGAGGTCGAACCGCCCAGGTTCATACGGGCCGATCCGGTCAACGGGAGCCGCCTGGCTGCGCCCACCTCAGTGCAGTTCGATGCGGTGAACATGAACGTTGGGACGGGCTGAGGCGCGCCGAGTGAATCGTCTTGGCGGCAGCGGCA
>Ga0335073_10015641_pt1 | contig 10610 bp, 10 predicted proteins | sample Lox_Sample_22_FD_207093 | JGI IMG/M metagenome (GOLD analysis project Ga0335073, IMG submission 207093) | Soil microbial communities from Loxahatchee National Wildlife Refuge, Florida, United States - Lox_Sample_2.2 | ecosystem: Environmental > Terrestrial > Soil > Wetlands | place: USA...
TTGGTCGTGCGCAATGACAATAGACCAATTTATTATTCTACGCTCCTCGTCTGTCCGGTTTGAGCAAGATCAAGGCTCGCTGGCGCATTCCCGCTACTTCTTCATGTTGCCCTGCGCATCGAATTGCTTGATGTAAGCCCATAAATCATTGACCTCCTGATCATTCTTGACGCCGGCGAACATCATTTTAGTGCCGGGAATCTTGCCCCTGGGGTCCTTGATGTACTCTTTGAACGTCGTCTCGTTCCAGACGATGCCCGATTTCTTGTTAGCATCGGAGTAATTGAAGCCGGCAGCGCTGCCGGAATGACGGCCGTCGAGACCGTTGAGCTCAGGGCCGACCTTGTTGGCGGCGCCCGGACCGATGGAGTGACAAGGCAGGCATTTCTTGAATACGTTGGCGCCCTTCTCGGCGTCTTGCGCCAGGCCTGCCGCCGTCGATGCGGCGATCAACACGGCAGCCACTATCAACTTCGTCGTTATCATTTGCTCCTCGCTGTGTGGCCGCCCGGCGCATTCGGCCGTGAATTTTGCACTAGTGTCCAGATTCCGAAGTTCGCAAGCACTAGTGGCGTCCTCCGATGCGAACCCACGCTCCACCGGTTGAAGCGGCCATAGCGCAGCGTGTCAACGGCCAATCGGCGGACGATCGTGCGGCGCGTCGGCGCGTTGCCGCCGTACGATACAGCCGCCATTTCCGCTATAATGGCCGGCAAGGAGCGCTGAAACCGCGGAGCCATTTCGATGCCCGTCGCAATGCCCCAATTTGATGACGCGGTGCTCGCGCGGCGCGGCGAAATCGTCGCGGCGCTGCGGCACATCGTGCCCGGCGAAGGCGTCATCGCGTCCGAAGACGGCATGCGGCCCTACGAAAGCGACGGCCTGACCGCTTATCGCCAGCTTCCCATGGTGGTCGTCTTGCCGGAAACGACCGAGCAGGTCGCCGCCGTGCTGGCCTATTGTCACCACGAAGACGTGCGCGTCGTGCCGCGCGGGGCGGGGACGTCGCTATCTGGCGGGGCGTTGCCGCTCGGCGACGGCGTGCTGCTCGGCATGGCCAAGTTCAATCGCATCCGCGCCATCGATTTCGCGAATCGCGTCGCCGTCGTCGAGCCGGGCGTCACCAACCTTGCGGTCTCGCAGGCGGTAGAGCACGCCGGCTTCTATTACGCACCCGATCCGTCCTCGCAGATCGCTTGCACCATCGGCGGCAATGTGGCGGAGAATTCCGGCGGTGTGCACTGTCTCAAATACGGTGTCACCACCAATAATGTGCTTGGTTGCGAGCTGGTGCTGATGAGCGGCGAGATTGTCCGTCTCGGCGGCAGCCATGCCGATGCCGCCGGTTACGATCTGCTCGGTGTCGTTACCGGCTCGGAGGGGCTGCTCGGCGTCGTTACCGAAGTGACGCTGCGCTTGCTCAAGAAGCCGGAATGCGCGCGCGCCGCCTTGATCGGATTTGCGGCTTCCGAGGACGGCGGCGAATGCGTTGCCCGCATCATCGGCTCCGGCATCATCCCGGGCGGCATGGAAATGATGGACCGACCCGCCATCCATGCGGTCGAGGAATTCGTCCATGCCGGCTATCCGCTCGACGTCGAGGCGCTGTTGATCGTCGAACTCGATGGCCCGCGTCCGGAGGTCGACCACCTGCTTGAGCGCGTCCAAGAGATCGCGCGGCAGTGCCGGGCCGTGATGTGCCGCGCCTCCGAATCGGAAGAAGAACGGCTGTTGTTCTGGGCCGGCCGCAAGGCCGCCTTCCCGGCGGTCGGGCGCCTCTCGCCGGATTATTACTGCATGGACGGCACCATTCCGCGCGTGAAGCTGCCGCTGGTGCTGCGCCGGATGCAGGAATTGTCGGCGCAATACGGATTACGCGTCGCCAATGTGTTCCATGCCGGCGACGGCAATCTGCATCCGCTGATCCTCTACGATGCCAACCAGCCGGGCGAGCTCGAAGCCGCCGAACGTTTCGGCGCCGATATCCTGCGGCTCTGCGTCGAGGTCGGCGGCGTGTTGACCGGCGAGCATGGTGTCGGCGTGGAAAAACGCGATCTGATGCCGGTGATGTTTTCCGAAGCCGATCTCAATCAGCAGCAGCGGCTCAAATGCGCCTTCGACGACAAGGGCCTGCTCAACCCCGGAAAAGTGTTCCCGACGTTGCATCGCTGCGCTGAATTGGGCCGCATGCACGTGCATGCGCGCAAAGTGGCGTTCCCGGATATTCCGAGGTTTTAACTCAAGTGATGATCAATTTTGCATGTAAAGCTGCCGTCTTGGGCGCTGGATTGAGCCAACGCGAATGACGACCCGAGGCGGCCGGACCGGTTTCAAGCCCGGTGGCGACAACATAGCTCGAAGCAGGCGCCTCTGTCTTGGGTTCTCGGCATGGAACCCGCCGCGCTTGGCCGTATGCTGTGCGTGCGGGCAAAGTGGCATTCCCGGATATTCAGCGGTCCTGAGGGAGCCCGAGGCCGATTAGCGGAAGCGTAATCCGCCATTTTGTAATCTGCGATCCGGCGGTAGGTTAGGTTTTCGGCTAGTCCGCCCACGGTTTATTCACGCCACAAGCGGATTGCGCCAGGAAAGCTCCGGGAAGCGGGCGAAGTCGCCGTCGGTCGAACACAGGGTCAGGCCGTGTTCCATGGCAAGCGCCGCCAAGTGCGCATCGGGCACGAGATTGCCATGGACCCCGGGCAGCGCCAGCAGTTTGCCTAGCACCGCGGCGTGTCGGTCAGTCGGCACCGGCGTCCATACCGTCTCCGCCGAGAGCCAGTTCGTCACCTGTTGCCAAGCTGACGCCATTGTCAGTGGACTGCGAAATGCTCTTGGATTCGTCGCGATCCGAAGAAACCCGAGGAGGCTCGCCCAAGGCAACCCGACGGGAGTGGCACCGCCCAGCTGCCGGTCGAGCCATGCGCGGCCGTCGGCGTGCTGATCGGCTTCGGCGTTGCTGGCGTAGATCAGGATATTCACATCGACCAAAATCACTTGAAGCCTTCGCCTTCCAGATAGGCGAGCGCTTCGGCAATGTTGTCGATGTTGACGAGCGGCTTTCCCATGTGGAACGCCGGTGTGCGGAACGCCTTGCGCTTTCGCGGCGGCGCGCTCATGTCCCGCAGTCCGCGCCGCAGCGCTTCGTTGACGATATCCTTCAGACTGGAATTGCGCGCTCGGCGCAGCCGTTCAAGCTGGACCGTCACATCGTCGTCGAGACTCAACGTTGTTCTCATGCATCAACGCATATCTGATTTGATGCTTTGATGTCAAGACGGCGATGAGGCGCGGGCGAAATCCGCATTGGCTTGTTCGATCCTATCCCGAAGGCTCGAAGAATGGTGCCGTGGCTGCGGGTCGTGCCTCTCCCCGCGCGCGGGCAGAGGTGATACGCCAAACGGATGAGCGACGTTCTCAAACCGCGCGATCACGCCGAGGTCGAGCAGGCGATCCAATGGGCACTAGCCCGCGGCAAAGCGCTTGAACTTGTCGGTCGCGGCACCAAGCGCGCCATTGGCCGCGCGGCGCAATGGGATGCTACGCTCGACCTCTCGGCGTTGTCCGGTGTCACGCTCTATGAGCCGGCGGAATTGGTGCTCTCGGCCAAGGCCGGCACGCCGCTGACCGAGATCGAATCGCTCGTGGCAGCGAGTGCTCAAGAGCTTGCCTTCGAGCCGATGGATTACGGTCCGCTTCTGGGCGGTGCGGCCGACGCTGCTACCATCGGCGGCGTGCTCGCGGCTAATCTTTCCGGTCCGCGGCGTATCAAAGCCGGCGCCGCGCGCGACCATTTCCTCGGCATCCATGCCGTCTCCGGGCGCGGCGAGATTTTCAAATCCGGCGGCCGCGTGGTCAAGAACGTCACCGGATATGATCTGTGCAAGCTCCTGGCCGGCTCCTGGGGAACGCTTGCCGCCATGACCGAGGTGACGGTCAAGACATTGCCGCGGGCCGAGACCGAGGTGACCGTCCTGGCCCTCAAGCTGGATGACACGGCGGCCGGAGCGCTCATGGCCGCGGTCACGGGCTCGGTGGCTGACGTGTCGGCGGCGGCGCATTTGCCGTCGCCGGCGGCCAAGCGCATCGCCCAGATCGCCAGCGCGGGCGGCGCGGTGACCGCGTTACGGCTTGAAGGCGTTGCGCCTTCGGTGGCGCATCGCAAAGGCGTGCTGGAACAAGTGATCGCGCCGTTCGGCGCGCTCGACACGCTCGGCGTGGAGCCGTCGCGCGCGTTGTGGCGGGCGATCCGCGATGTGGCGCCGTTCGCGGCGGGCGGGCCTGGGGGCGGACGCATGATCTGGCGTATCTCGACGGTGCCGTCGCGCGGCACCGAGGTCGGTCGGGCACTCGTTGAACGGGCGCAGGCCGAAGTCATGTATGACTGGGCCGGCGGGTTGATCTGGGCCGGCCTGCCGCCGTCCAACGATGCCAGCGCGAGCCTCGTGCGTTCGATCGTCGCGGTCGCGGGCGGTCACGCCACGCTCATCCGGGCGCCTGCCGCGGTGCGCGCCGCGGTCGAGGTGTTCGAGCCGCAAGCAGCGGCGCTTGCCGCATTGACCAAGCGCGTGCGGGAGAGCTTCGATCCGCAAAGCGTGCTCAATGCCGGGCGGATGTGGGCGGGCTCTTAGCCATGCAGACTTCGTTTACGCTGGCGCAGCTCGCCGATCCGAATGTGGCGGAATCGGAAAAGATTCTCCGCGCCTGCGTGCATTGCGGTTTTTGCACCGCCACCTGTCCGACCTACGTGCTCGACGGCAACGAACTCGATTCGCCGCGCGGGCGCATCTACCTGATTAAGGACATGCTCGAAAACGACCGGCCGGCGACGGCCGAAGTCGCGCTCCATATCGATCGCTGTCTCTCATGCCTTGCCTGCATGACGACGTGTCCGTCCGGCGTCCATTACATGCATCTCGTCGACCACGCCCGCGCACATATCGAGCAAACCTTTCGCCGCCCGCTCGGCGAGCAGTTGCTACGCACTGCGTTGGCCAAGTTGATGCCGTATCCGCAGCGGTTCCGGCTGGCGCTGCTTGCGGCGCTGCTCGGCAAGCCGTTCGCGGCGCTGGCGCGGGCGCTTGGCCTCGGGCGGCTTGCCGCCATGCTAGATCTTGCGCCCGGCTACCGGCCACATCGTGCGCTCGCGCCGCAAGTCTTTCCGGCCCAAGCAGATCAGGCAGGCCAAGCAAAAGGCCGCGTGGCGCTACTCGCCGGCTGCGTCAACGACGTGCTGGCGCCGCAGATCAATGCCGCCGCGATCCGCGTGCTGACCCGCTATGGCATTGAAGTGGTCGTGGCCGGGGGGGCCGGCTGCTGCGGCTCGCTCGTCCACCATTTGGGCCGGGAAGATGAAGCCCTCGTGCAAGCGCGCGCCAATATCGATGCCTGGGCCGCACTTGTGGGTCTCGATGCCATTGTCGTCACCACGTCGGGCTGCGGCACCACGGTAAAGGACTACGGCTTCATGCTGCGCACCGATCCCGCCTATGCCGAACGCGCCGCCAAGGTGGCAAGCCTGGCTCGCGATATCAGCGAATATCTCGCGGCGCTGCCGCTTAAGACGGAGCAAGACCCTGCCGGCCTCGTCGTCGCCTACCATTCGGCCTGCTCGTTGCAGCACGGCCAGCGGGTTGTGCGGCAGCCGAAAGACATCCTCGCCAAGCTGGGCTTCACGGTCAAAGACGTTCCGGAGGGTCATCTATGCTGCGGCTCGGCGGGGACCTACAATATTATGCAGCCGGATATCGCAAGGAGGTTGCGCGAACGCAAAGTCGGGACTATCGAAAGATTGCGACCTGATGTGATCGCAGCGGGCAACATTGGCTGCATCACGCAAATCGCACTGGGCACGAAGCTCCCGGCCGTCCATACGGTCGAGTTGGTCGATTGGGCTACGGGCGGGCCGTGTCCGCCGGCGCTTCGGGAGCATCGGCAGCATTCGACGATGCGCTCGTCGGCCGCCGCAGGCTGAACGGGGGGCTCGGTCGTTATTGTGGCGTGAACCCGGTCTCTCTTGGGGGCCGACGAGGTTTGATTGTTTCACAGCATCGATCGGGAGGACGATCATGGCGAAGAAGTCGAAGGCGAAGAAGAAATCCAGCAAGACAAAGAAGCCGGCGCCGGCGCGCAAGAAGAAGATTGTGAAGGCCAAGAAGACAGCGAAGAAGGTCGCCAAGACCGCCACAAAGAAGGTCGCCAAAAAGGCCACTCCCAAGCGCAAAGCGCCGGCGAAGAAGCCCGCTCCGGTCGTGCACGCGCCAGAGCCGGCACCGGCCCCTTCCTGGCCGCCTCCGCTCGGTACGGGCTTTGGCGATAGCGGCAATACCTAAAGGCCTTTTCATCTGCCCGGACCGCGCCGGCGGTCGGCGTCACGTCGCGCAATCGATCTCGCGTCGGAGCGGGGCGGCTCTGCACGCGGCGGCGCTCGTTGCGCCGACACGGCCGGTCTCGTAGCATTGGCTGGATATCCGGACATGTAGGAGGTGTGCGATGGCGGCGACTTACAACATCCTCATCATGGGCGCGTCCTATGGTTCGCTGCTCGCCTCGAAGCTCTTGTTCGGTGGCCATAACGTCAAGCTCGTGTGTCTGCCCGCCGAGGCCGACCTGATCAACGCCGAGGGCTTTCGCGTTCGACTGCCGGTTCGCGGCCGCAAAGCGCCGATCGAAATCGATTCACGCAAGCTTCGCGGCAAGGTCAGCGCCAGCGGCACGGCAGGCGTCGATCCGAAGGCCTACGATCTGGTCGGGCTCGCCATGCAAGAACCGCAATATCGCTCAAGTGGCGTGCGCGAACTCCTCGACGCCGTGGGGCGGGCGAAAGTTCCGTGCATGTCGATCATGAACATGCCGCCGCTCGCTTATCTCAAGCGCATCGCGGGTCTTGATACCGATGGGCTAAAATCCGCCTACACTGACGCCAGCGTCTGGAACAGCTTCGATCCGGCCTGCATCACTTTGTGCAGCCCCGATCCGCAGGCGATCCGGCCGCCCGAGGAAAAGGTCAACGTCCTGCAAGTGACACTGCCGACCAATTTCAAGGTCGCGCGCTTCCCGTCGGACCAACACACCGGCGTTCTCAAGCGATTGCAGGCGGAGATCGACGCGATCCGGTTCGATACGCCGGAGGGCGCAACCGAGCTGCCGGTGAAGCTCAAAGTCTATGACTCGGTGTTCGTGCCGCTCGCCAAATGGGCGATGCTGCTCGCCGGCAATTATCGCTGCGTCACCAAGGATGGCCTGCGCACGGCGCAGGAGGCGGTGCACGACGACATCGAAACCGCACGATCGGTCTACAATTTCGTCAATGACCTTTGCGTGAAGCTCGGCGCCAAGCCGCACGATATGGTCCCGTTCGAGAAATATGCCGCCGCGGCACAGTCGTTGACGCGTCCGGCTTCGGCGGCGCGCGCATTGCAAAACGGCGCGCCGAACATCGAACGCGCAGACAAGCTCGTTCAGCTCATCGCCGCGCAGAAAGGCTTGCGCCATCCGGTGATCGACGCACAGGTAGCGCTGGTCGATGCCCGCCTCGAAGCCAACCGCAAGAAGGCGGCGGCGTGATCGTTTTCCGGACGCGCTCCGTTCGGTTCGGGTTGGGCGAATTACGCCACCTCGACATCCTCCCAGAAGCCGAAGCGGCCGCCGACCTTCGCCATTTCCGGCCGCGGCTTTTCGTATGACCAGGCCGCGCGCTTGTGCCGCTTGCCCTCGACCACGACGTCGTAGAACTGCACCCCGTGAGGACATTCGAGGTCCTTCGGCGTCTTCTCGACCTTTTCCAGCCAATCCATATGCACCGCCTGGCGCGGAAAATATTGATAGCCGTGCGCCTCGATGATGTCGTCGCTCTGGGCGACGACATGGCCGTCAACGCTTGCTTTCATGATAGCACCTCCTACGAATATTATCGAACTCGTCGCCGGTGATGGCGCCGCAACTCCGGCTTCCTGACTACGTATCTAGGTTTACTCCGCCGCCGAAACCAGCGGAACCTCGCGAACGCGGAACAGCGCATGGTCCGCCACCACTTCGACACGGCGGCGATGAAAGGCGCTAAGCGTCGAACGATGGCCGATGGAAACGATCGTGCTGGCCTTGAGCCGGTCCTGCAACACGCGGTAGAGCGCTGCCTCGGCGGCTTCGTCCAGCGAGGCCGTCGCTTCGTCGAGGAAAAGGTAGTCGGGCGCGTGCAATAACGCGCGTGCGATGGCGAGCCGCTGCTGTTCGCCGAGCGACAACATGCGGTTCCAGTGCGCTTCTTCGCCGAGCCGCTCGACCAATTGCGGCAGTCCGACCGCCGCCAGCGCTTCGGCGATGCGGGCATTGTCGAACGTGCCGGGCTCGGCCGGGTAGCCGACGGCCGTCGCCAGCGTGGTCAGGGGAAAATACGGCCGCTGCGGCAACAGCATGACCTTGGCGCCCTCGGGCACGATCACGCGACCAGATCCGAACGGCCAGATGCCGGCGATGGCGCGGAACAGGGTCGATTTGCCCGCTCCGGAAGGTCCGGTGACCAGAATGCGCTCGCCGGCGGGAAAAGCGACGTGGTCGGCTGCAACCACGGGCTCGCCAGTCGGCAAGCGGACGTCGAGACGATCGACCGCAAACACATCGCCGCTGCGAGGCAAGACCTCGACGGCGGGCGAGGTGACGGCCGCTTTGCGGCCAGCGGCGATCGCCTCCTCGAACCCGGTCAAGCGGGTGATTACCGCCCGCCATTCCGCGATCTGCCGATACGCGGTGATGAAGTAGGATAGCGCGCTCTGCACGCTGTTGAAGGCGGATGCCGTCTGCATCAAGCCGCCGAGTTGCATCGCACCGGAAAAATAAGCCGGACTCACCACGACATAGGGAAAAATTACCGACGCCTGCGAGTAGCTGGCGGTGAAGAAGGTGAGTTGTTTGGTGCGTTGCATCAAAGCAATCCAGTTGGCTACCACGGAGCTGAAACGGTTGAGATGGCGCTCACGCTCGGCCGCCTCGCCATGTAGCGCGGCGATCTGCTCGGCGTTCTCGCGCGTGCGCACCAGATTGTAGCGGAAATCGGCCTCGAACCTTTGCTGTTGGAAGTTTAGCGGAATCAATCGCCAGCCGATCAGATGCGTGAGCGTCGTGCCGATCACCGCATAGATCAGCGCCGCCCATACCAGATAGCCCGGAATGTTGTAGCTGGCGCCGAACAGGCTGAGCGGCGCATGGGCGGACAATCTCCACAGGATGACGACGAATGAGCCCAGCGTGACAATCGAGTTGAGCAGCCCGATGACGATGGTCAGTGTGTATTGCACGAACATCTGCAAATCGTCGGCAATGCGCTGGTCGGGGTTGTCGGCGGCGTCGCCGAGCAGCTGCATGCGATAATGATTGGCGGTAGTGAGCCATCGGCGCAGATAGACTTCCGTCATCCAGCGCCGCCAACGAATCTGCAGCCATTGATTGAGGTAGAGCTGATAAACCGCAAGAACGGTGTAAACCGCCGCCAGCACGCAGAAGAACAGGATGGCGCTGACGAAGGCGTTCCAGTTGTGATTTTGCAGCGTATTGTAGAAGCGATTGTACCATTCGTTGAGGATGACCTGAATCGCCACCAGCGAAAGTTCGATCGCAATCACCGCGCCGAGCAGAATGCGGCCGGGCCAGCGGTCATCCGAGCGGAAATAGGGAATGGACAGCCGCCAGATCGTGGCGATCGTCGAGGCAAGGCTTTTCACGGAAACCTCCGGTATTGGGGCGACGGACGCTTAACGAATTGCCAAATGACGACCGGCTCCGGCAACGCCATGCAAGAAACGCGACAACGACCGCCCAATAGCGGTTGCCGCAGCGATCGCCTAGCCGGCGAAGGGGTGACAAATAATCTCGTTTTCTTGATGTCACAAATGCCGAGGCTCGGCTGTACCCTGACCCCCGGGGGGTGGAATCCGCCTTACGTTCACGGCGCGGTGATGGGCAAAACTGCGACCAGCGGCCGTGAAACGCGCCTGCCGCCGACAGTATCGAGCTTGCCGTCGCGACTACTTTAACGCCTTCGCCCGCCGATCAATTGGGGCTGCGGCGCCTACACCTTGGTCGCGCGCGTTATGAGGAAGTGCAGATGCACGGCATTGTCTTCGAACACCTCGTCGATCAACGCGTCGTATTCAGCGCGGAGCTGGGCAAGCTTTGCCGGATCATTCTGCAGTGATTGGACGATTTTGGTGAGCGGCCCGATAGTCGCCTCTTGGATATTGCGGAAGTGGCGGGCGCTTATCGTCGGCACGATCAGGGTGTCGCGCTCAAACAACAGGTCGGTCACCGCAGTGCCGAGGCGTTCGCGAACGATATTGGGATCGCCCCACAAAGGCGGCGACGCTGCCGGCTCGACTCCCGGCGCTGGTGGCGGCGCATAGCGTGCGATGAGCGGAAATTGACGCGCCGTGAAAAGCTCCGGCGGCCAGGTCGAGAACGCAATGCGTCCGCCCACTCTCAGCACACGGAGCATCTCTCGCACGGCCACGGCGGGTCGAGGAGCAAACATATGGCCATATTGGCTGAGAACGATATCGAAGGAGGCTTCGGGATAAGGCAGCACCTCGGCGTCGCCCTCGACGAAGTCGATGTCGGCGCCGGCA
>Ga0335073_10015642_pt1 | contig 10610 bp, 10 predicted proteins | sample Lox_Sample_22_FD_207093 | JGI IMG/M metagenome (GOLD analysis project Ga0335073, IMG submission 207093) | Soil microbial communities from Loxahatchee National Wildlife Refuge, Florida, United States - Lox_Sample_2.2 | ecosystem: Environmental > Terrestrial > Soil > Wetlands | place: USA...
GTATTTCGACGACGCGGTGATGAAGGGCTACAACAATGGCCAGGTGGGTTGGTTCGTCACACGCGTCAATGATGTGAAGCAGGCCGATCAGGTTGCCAAGGCCATCGATGCGCTATCGGCCAATTCCGACCATGAAACGCGTACGCAGACCGAAGCGGCCGCTACCGCATCGTGGATGAAACAGCTGGCCGATATCGGCTTGATCGTGGGTTCGATCATGGGCGCGGTGTTCTTCACGCTGCTGTTGCTGACCGGCAACACCATGATGCAAGCCGTGCGGGAACGCACCTCGGAACTGGCCGTACTGAAAACGCTTGGCTTTTCCGACCGCGCCGTGCTCAGCATGGTGCTGGCCGAATCCGTGCTGATGGTTTTGCTTGGCGGCGTGATCGGTATTGCCGTGGCAGCCGTTTTGATTCCCGGCGTGAGTGCCGGCAGCGGCGGTTTCCTCAATCTCCCCACGGTGGGAGCGAACAGCTGGTTGCTGGGTATCTGCTTGATGTTGGCGATTGGTTTGGTCGTCGGTGCGATCCCCGCGTGGCGGGCGATGCGCTTGAACATTGTCGATGCATTGGCCGGTCGGTGACAGGAGCCCAGATCATGAATTTTCTTTTCAACCTGCTGGTACTGGCGATCCTGCTGGTGGCTTTGTATGTATGGAGGCTATTGCCTTGGTACGCGGTGGTGGTGCTGGTGTTGCTGTTTGCAATTTGGATGGCGGTCACCCGGCGCGGCAGGCAGGCCGCCTCGGTGACCGGCGTCGGCATCAGCACACTGAGGCAGAGGCTAGGCTCTTCTTCCGTGGTCGTAATCGGTATTGCCGGCGTGGTCGGGGTGCTGGTGGCGCTCCTGGCGATGGGCGAGGGCTATAGCGAAACGTTGCGCAACACCGGCAGCGAGGACACCGCCATTGTGATGCGCGGCGGCTCAGCCGCTGAGGTAAGTTCGGTGTTGACGCGCGACAGCATCCTGGCGATCGAGCAAGCGCCGGGCGTCGCGCACGATGGCCAGGGCAAGCCCCTCACCTCGGGTGAAATCGTGGTGGCGGCCAATCTGCCGGTGAAAGGCGGCGCGCCCGGTGACGAAGGCAGCGTGCAGGTGCGTGGCGTCGGCGAACAGGCGTGGGCGGTACGCCCCAACGTCAAGATCATCGCCGGGCGCAAATTCCAGCCAGGGATGCGCGAGCTCGTGGTGGGACAGGGGGCGCAGCGACAGTTCGTGGGGCTTGAGCCCGGCCATGAAGTGAAGCTCGGCACGCAATCCTGGACCGTGGTGGGCGTGTTCGCGTCGGGTGACGCGTACGACTCGGAGATCTGGGGCGACGCCGGTGTCGTTGCGGAAACCTACCGCCGCGGCAGCAGTCGCACCTCGGTGTTCGCCAAACTCAGCGACGCCAAAGCCATGGATACATTCAAAGCGGCACTGGCGAACGACCCCCGTCTGCAAGTGGATGTGGACACCACGCTCAACTACTTCAGCAAGCAATCCGAAGGCATGAGCAAGGTGATGCGTGTGATGGGCCTTACGGTGGGCTCGATCATGGCGATCGGTGCCATCTTTGGTGCACTCAACACCATGTTCGCCGCTGTGGCCGCACGTTCACGCGAGATCGCCACGCTGCGCGCGATCGGCTTTCGCGGCGTACCGGTGGTGGTGGCGGTGATGCTGGAAACCATGTTGCTGGCCTTGCTCGGGGGTGTGATCGGCGGTCTGCTCGCCTGGTTGATTTTCAACGGGTGGACGGCTTCCACACTGGCGGCCGGCACCACCGGACAACTTGCGTTTACCTTCCGCGTGACGCCAGGCCTGTTGTGGGAAGGCTTGAAATGGGCTCTTGCGATCGGTTTCGTCGGCGGCCTGTTTCCGGCCCTGCGCGCGGCACGCCTGCCGGTGACCACGGCCCTGCGCGAGCTGTAGGCGCCATCGGGTGTTCCCTCTTCCACGTTGTGGAGGAGGGAACATGCGGTTCAAGCATGCCTCATCGTGCGCTGCGGCCATGGTGAGTCGGCATTGCGCACGGCTGCAAGAGGCGCGCGCAGTGCCACGGCGCACAGTTAGTGCGTGCGGCGTTGACGAGCAAAGGTAATGATGGCGACGCCGAGCAGAATCACCGCCATGCCGGCCAGATCGTAGGGGCCGACCTTCTCTCCCAGCAGCAGCACACCGAACAGCACCGCCACCGGTGGATTGACATAGGCGTAGCTGGTGGCAAGCGCCGGGCGTGCGTGCTTGAGCACATATAGATAAGCGCTGAAGGCGACCAGCGATCCAAACACCACCAGGTAGGCGGCGGCGAGCGTGGCATGCATGGTTGGGTGTGCGGGCAGCTTTTCGCCGCTCAGGAAAGCCACGGCAAGCAAGGCCACGCTTCCGCACAGCATTTGGGCGGCCGTATTCATCATGCCTGCGGGCATGTCCTGGCGCCGGCTCCATACCGATCCGAACGCCCATGCCGTCGCTGCGACCAACAAAGCGACAGCACCTATGTGGGAGCCGGACAAGGCGCTGCCGAGGTTAAGCACGATGACGCCGACAAAGCCGATCAGCAAACCGGTCGTTTCCGAACGCGTTGGCCAGGTGCCATACAAGCCGGCGAAGATCGCCGCGAACAAGGGCATGCTCGCCACTGCCACTGCGGAGATGCCCGAGCTCACCGTTTCCTCGGCGTAGCACACCAGGCCGTTGCCGAAGCCGAGCAGCAGCACGCCGGTAAACGCGGCATTGCGCCACTGCCGTGCGCTGGGCAGCGGCATGCCGCGCAGGCGCAGATAACCGAACAGCAGTGAGCCGGCGACGGCGAAACGCAGTCCCGCCAGCAAAAAGGGCGGATAACTTGCCAGCGCGATGCGTATGCCGAGGTAGGTGGAACCCCAGACGATGTACAGCGCAAACATCGCCAAGGGCACCCACGTACGCGTGCGGTTCTCGTCGCGTGCCGCAGCAAGCGTGTTGGTGGCGGAGTCGTTCATGGGCGGCGATGAGGGGAGGGCAGCGCTAACGATACCCGCATTGCCTGGCGTTGCAGTAGCGAAAACCTTGCAAGTTTGGGTTGAGGCGCTGTCAATGGACGCGCCCAGCCTTTGTTGCCAGCTTACATATCGGACAAGCGCGTAAGCGGCTACTCGCGGGTAGTCGCACCGCGCCGCTCTTCCTGTGCCAGCAATGCGCGCTTGCGCTCCACGCCCCAACGCCACCCGCCGGGTGATCCATCCTCGCGCACGATGCGGTGACAGGGCACGATCAGCGCCAGGCGGTTGCTGCCGCAGGCTTGGCCAATGGCGCGCGCCGCGCCGGGCTTGCCGAGTTCGGCGGCGAGTTCGCCATAGCTCTTGGTGGTGCCGGCAGGAATGCGCGTGAGTGCCTCCCACACGCGCCATTGAAACGCAGTGGCGGCGATATCCAATGGCGGCATGTCCGGCGCGGCGCGATCGCTCCAGCCCAGTTCGCTGGCGATGCGGGCGATCACAGCATCCAGCCATTCCTCGCGGCCGTTATCGACGCGCACCCGGCTGGCCTTGGGGAACTCATCGGCCAGCCGTTGCTCCAGTTCTTCGTCGCTGGCGCCCAGCGTAACGGCGCAGATGCCTTTGGCGGTTGCCGCCACCAGTAATTGGCCCAGCGGCGTCCTGGTGGTGGTGTAGCGGATGTCCGCACCCGCGCCGCCGGCGCGATAGCTGGCCGGGGTCATGCCGAGCAGGCGGTTGGTATGTTCGTAGACGCGGCTGCCGGAACCGAAGCCGGCGTCATACACGGCATCGGTCACCGCCGCGCCCTGGCGCAGGGCACTCTTGAAATGACCGAAGCGGCGCGCGCGATGATATTCGGCCGGGCTCATGCCGTAGCGGCGGCGGAAGGCGCGTTGCAGATGACTGGGACTGAGCTTGGCGGCATCGGCCAGCGCGCTGAGCGATGGCGCTTCCGTGGCCCGTTCGATCAGCGCGCGGACATGTTCCAGCGGAGCTTCAAGAGCGGCGAGGGAGTGGCGCATGGCAGGATCCGTAAAGGGACTTGCCGTCAGCTTAGGCAGGCCGCCACGCGGCGGCTATCCGAATGTTGCGCTCAGTGATGCGCCACCGGGCGCGAGCTGCGGATCACGATGTATTCGCCTTCCAGCACTTCCGGTGGGCGCGCGTTGGCGGCCGCTCCCGGCACGTGCGCACGGCGGTGCTTCCATTGGCGCCATACCAGCCACAGCGCGCCGCCCACGGCGAGCACGCCAGCCACGACCAGCCCGAACACCATCAGCACCCCGACCACAACCAGGCCCAACAGCACGGAGAGCGCCTGAGCAAGCGGGTGGCGCCGGCGATGGAACAATGGAAGAACGACGCGCATGTTAAAAATCCGTATGGTAAAATCAACGACTTACGTGCGTAACGATGAGGCTATCAGGCCTCCAAGGCAAGTGCCGATGGAAACCCTCACCCCCCGCCGCCTGTGCCGGCTGGATGACCTGCCTGACGGCGAGGCGACCGCGCTGGATGTGGCCCTGCCTGACGGCGAGGAAAGCGTGATCCTGCTGCGGCTGGGCGAACGCGTGCATGCCTGGCTGAACATTTGTCCGCATGCGGGTCGCCGCCTGGATTGGGCGCCGGGCAAATTCCTGATATCGAAGGGCCTGCTGGTTTGCGCGGCGCACGGCGCCAGCTTCAGTGTGGAGAGTGGCGTATGCACGGGCGGTCCGTGCCGGGGCGAGAGTCTGCGCGCTGTGCCAGTCAGCGTAGAAGAGGGAGATGTGGTGCTGCACGCGTGATGCGTCGGCCTGCGTGGCAACGGACGCAATTCAAAGCCGCGCGTCCACCTGCTCCTTCGGCAGTACACCCTTGATGTCGTACACCACGCCATTGGGCATGGCCAACGCGCGCATGTCGTAGGCACCCCCCGCCTTGAACTGCTCGTGCGCCACGGCGAGCACCACGGCCGCATAGTGGCCCTTCGCATCCACCGTCGGCAGCAGGTCCAGGCCGTAATGCTTGCGTGCTTCGTCCGCTTCCGCCCACGGATCGTGCACGTCGACCGCGGCGCCGAAACTTTCCAGCTCGCGCACCAGATCCACCACGCGCGTGTTGCGCAGGTCAGGGCAGTTTTCCTTGAAAGTAAGGCCGAGCACCAACACCCGGCTGCCGCGAATCGCGTGACCCTGGCCGACCATCAGCTTGATAACCTCGGCCGCCACATGCTGGCCCATTGCATCGTTGATGCGGCGGCACGCGAGCAGGATGTCCGGGTAGTAGCCGGTCGACTGCGCCTTCTGGATCAGGTAGTACGGGTCCACGCCGATGCAATGGCCGCCGACCAGGCCAGGCTGGAACGGCAGGAAGTTCCACTTGGTGCCCGCGGCGGCAAGCACATCCTGCGTATCGATGCCCAAGCGGTGGAAGATCAGCGCGAATTCGTTGATCAGCGCGATATTGGCGTCACGCTGCGTGTTCTCGATCACCTTGGCGGCTTCCGCCACTTTCAGGGTCGGTGCCTTGTGCGTGCCCGCCGTAATGATGCGTGCATACAGCGCGTCGACGAAATTCGCCGCTTCCGGCGTAGAGCCGGAAGTGATCTTGGGAATGGTGGTGAGGCGGCGCTGCTTGTCGCCCGGGTTGATGCGCTCGGGGCTGTAGCCGACGGTGAAGTCGCGGTTGAAGCACAGGCCCGAAGCGCGCTCCAGTTCGGGCACGCAGATCTCCTCGGTGGCGCCCGGGTACACGGTGGATTCGTAGATCACCACGTCGCCCGGCTTGAGCACGCTGCCGACCATCTGGCTGGCGCGGATCAAAGGCATGAAGTCCGGACGCTTGTGCTCGTCCACCGGCGTCGGCACGGTGACGATGAAAACATTGCGATCGCGCAAGGCTTCGATGTCGGTGATGTAGCGCAGGTGGACCGCGGCGGCGAGCTCTGCGGCGGAGGTTTCCTGGTTGCCGTCCGCACCGCGTCGCAAGGCCTCCACGCGTGCGGCGTCAATGTCGTAACCGAGGGTATCCAGGAGGCGTCCAAACTCCACGGCGAGCGGCAGGCCGACATAACCGAGTCCGATCACGGCAAGACGAAGGTCGCTGGAATGTGGAGTCACGGGTGCCTGCCAGGTAGCTTGAAAGATGCACGGGATAGGGATGCCGGCAGGCCTGCGCGAGCGGGCATGACCGCCATCAGGATATCGCCGGGATCGGTTTCTTCAACGGTACATGAGGTTGATCGCCACCAGGGTGATCACCAGCACGATAAAAGTCAGCGGCACGCCGGCACGCAGAAAATCCCGCGCGCTGTAATCGCCGGGGCCGGTCACCATCATCAGCGCAGGGTGGCCGGAACTGAGCAGGAAGGTATTGGACGAGGACACCGCCACGATCAGCGCATACGCCGACGGGTTGCCGCCGGTTGCCACCGCCACGCTGATTGCCACCGGCACCATCATCACGGTGGCGCCCACGTTGGACATCACCTGCGAGAACAGCAAGGTGAGAATGGCCAGCGAGGTCTGCAACACCCACGGCGAGGCGTGGCCCAGATGCAACAGCACTTCCTGCGCCACCCATGCGGCGGTGCCGGTGGAGTCCATCGACCAGCCCAGCGGAATCAGGCAGGCGGTAACGAAGATGGTCTTCCAGTTCACCGCTTTGTAGGCCTCGTCCATGTTCAGCACGCCGGAGAGCAACATGCCGATCGCGCCGGTCATCATCGCCACCGAGAGGTCGAGATTGGTGAACAGCGCCAGGCCCTTGGCCAGCAGAAAGAACCCGACGGCCTGCCAGATCTTGTTGGGACGCTGCTCCTCGCGCGGAATATCGGTAACGACCACCAGGTCCTTGTCCTCGGTCGCGTCCTGCAGGGCTTTCCAGCTCGAATGCAACACCAGCGTATCGCCGGTGCGCAGGCTGACCGAGCGCAGGTCATCGCGATACACTTGCTCGCCGCGCGTGACCGCCAGCACCGAAATGCCATAACGCTTGCGCAGGCGCAGCTCGCCGACCGATTGCTTGAGGAAGCGCGAGCTGGGCGGAATCACCGCTTCGGAAATACCCGCGCGAGTGGGGTTGAACAGCTCGGCCAGCTGGCGCATCCGTGGGGAAACCTTGCACAGCTGGTTGTTGGCGAAGCGATTCAGTTCATCGCGCGGCCCCAGCACACCCAGCACCGAGCCAACCCAGATCACCTGATCGGCCGGTGGCGCCATACGCGCCTCGTTGCCGCTCTTGATTGCCAGAATCAGCGGTGCGCCATGGAGCTGTTCCACCTCGCCGATGCTCATGCCCACCAGGGGGCTTTCGGCGGTGACCGTCAGCTCGGCCGTTTCGCCGACGATGCCGTAGGTCTCGGCGAAGTAGCTCTCGGTGCGCCCGGGCGTCACCTTCTGGCGCTCGTCCTCGCGCTCGGGCAGCAGCTTGTTCGTGTAGAGGTAGAAAAACACCACGCCGGCGACGGCGAGCGCGAGGCCCACCGGCGTCACGCTGAACAGTCCGAACTTGGGCACGGTCTGCGCGCCGGGCGGCAGGTTGGCGTTGGCGCTGGCGATCAGGTCGTTCAGCACGATCAGCGGCGAGTTGGCGATCAACGTGGTGTTGGTGGCGGTGAGAATGCAGAACGCCATCGGCAGCAGCAGGCGCGAGATCGGCACGCCGGTGCGCGCAGAGAGGCGGCTGGTCACCGGAATCATCAGCGCCGCCAGCGCCTGGCTGGGAATCACTGCGCTGAAAAGGCTGGTGACGGAATTGATCACCAGGCCCAGGCGGGATTCTTTGCCGCGCGCCATGCGCATCACAAATTGCGCGGTAAGGCCCAGCACGCCCGCCCGGTCCAACCCCGCGCCCATGATCATGATCGCGATGATCGCGATCACCGCGTTACCCGCAAAGCCGTTGAACACGCGATCCGACGGGATCAGGCCGGTCAGGCCGATTACCACCACCACCAGCAGCGCCACCATGTCGGCGCGAATCCATTCCAGGACCAGCATGAGCATGGTGAAGCACACCAGGCCCAGCACCAGGATCATTTCGGGAGTGAGGGTCAGGGCCACCGTCGACTATCCCTGGCGGGCGCCTGGCAAGGCTGGATGCGGTGGGGCAACAATTGCTTCACGCGATGACTCATCCCTGTTTAACGCGGAAGTATAAGTCTGCTTAGCTGCCTGCTGGTGAACCGTTACCGCATCTGTATGGCTCGTCCCCTTTCCCCTTGGGGAAGAGCCGGGAGAGGGCCCACCGCGAAGGTATCGTGATCGAACGATGCCCGATCGGCCCTAAAGGCGAGCGTTGCCCCTACCTCGATCTTCTCTCCCAGAGGAAAGAACAAAAGCGCGACGCCGCCTCGCCCACTACGGATGCCGGTAGAGCAGATCCCACACGCCATGGCCCAGCTTCAGGCCGCGTCGCTCGAAATGGGTCTCGATGCGCCATGCCGGCTTCTCGGCAAAACAGCCTGGCCCGACCTCGTTGTGCCAGGCCGGCGCCGCTTCCATTACCTCAAGCATGTGCTGCGCGTAGGCTTCCCAGTCGGTAGCCAGATGCAGCAAGCCGCCCGGCGCCATGCGCGTGGCGAGCAAGGCGACGAAGTCCGGCTGCACAATGCGGCGCTTGTTGTGGCGCTTTTTGTGCCAGGGATCGGGGAACCAGATGCGCGCCTCCGCCAGCGTGGCGGGGGCGATCTCGTTTTCCAGCACTTCCACGGCGTCGTGCTTGTACAGGCGCACATTGCCGGCATCGCGCGCGGCCAGGGCGTTCATCAGCCGGCCCACGCCGGGGCCGTGCACCTCCACGCCCAGATAGTCCCGCCCTGGATCGTGTTCGCTGGCCCATGCCAGGGCTTCGCCGTTGCCGAAGCCGATTTCGAGCACGCGCGCGGCGCGGCGGCCGAAAATCGCGTCGAAATCCTGCGCGGTGCCGCGATAGTCGATGCCGAAGCGTGCCCAGTGCGTTTCGAAGGCGCGCTGCTGGGCCGGCGTCATGCGGCCTTCGCGCAGCACGAAGCTGCGGATGCGGCGCAGGTGAAGGTGATCGTGGTCGGAAGAGTCGGTCATGCGCGTTATCGCCCCCGCTCGCCGGCGGGGGAGGAGGCTGGAGTCGTCAGGCGATGGTGCCGTCAATCGGGCTGGACGCCGATGCAAAGCGCTTGCGCGGAATCCGGCCGGCGCGGAACGCCGCGCGCCCGGCTTCGATCGCAAGCTTCATCGCGTGCGCCATCAACACCGGATCTTTCGCCCCGGCGATGGCGGTGTTCATCAGCACGCCATCGCAGCCCAGTTCCATGGCAATGGCGGCGTCCGAGGCGGTACCCACGCCTGCATCGACGATGATCGGTACACCGGCGTTTTCGATGATTTCCATCAAGTTGTATTTGTTCTGGATACCGAGCCCGGAACCGATCGGCGCGGCCAGCGGCATCACCGCCACGCAGCCGATCTGTTCCAGCTTCTTGGCCAGGATGGGATCGTCGCTGGTGTAGACCATCACCTCGAAACCATCCGCCACCAGTTGTTCGGCGGCTTTGAGGGTTTCCACCACATCGGGAAACAGTGTGCGCTCGTCGCCCAGGACCTCCAGCTTCACCAAGCTGTGGCCATCCAGCAGCTCGCGCGCCAGCCGGCAGGTACGCACGGCGTCGACTGCGTTGTAGCAGCCGGCGGTATTGGGCAGCAGGGTGAACTCGCCCGGCGGCAGCGCGTCGAGCAGGTTCGGTGCAGCAGGATCCTGGCCGATGTTCACGCGGCGGATCGCGGCGGTGACGATTTCCGCGCCAGCTGCCAGGGTGGCGCGGCGGGTTTCGTCCAGATCCTTGTATTTGCCCGTGCCGGTGAGCAGGCGCGAACGGTAGGTCTTGCCGGCGATGACCAGCGAATCGGCGGTGTCGTGGGTTTTGATGTTCATGCGTGCAATGCTTGGGGGCCGCGGGTGCTTAGCCGCCGCCGATGGCGTGGACGATCTCCACCTTGTCGCCGTTGCGCAACGCGTAGCCGTCATGCTGGCTGCGCGGCACGATCTCCTGGTTCACTTCCACGGCAACGCGCCGGCCGGCATAGCCGGCCTCATGGAGCAACTGGTTGAGTGTGAGGTTGTCGCCGCAATCATGCGGGCGGCCGTTGAGCGTGATCTGCATCGGACTATTGTAGCGGTTGGCCTTGCCCGGCGTCCTTTTGCGTGCAGGCCGGCCTTATCCGCCATGCTCCCGAGCGCCGAGAGCATGGCGGATGCCCGCTAATGCTGGCTATCGTTTTTCGGCGGCACGTAATGCGGGTGTGGCGCGCTCTGCGGCTGCGGATGCGCTTGCGGCTCCGGACGAGGCATCTCGGGACGAGCGTACGGCTGCTGCGGCGGCGCCTGGTAGCGATACGGCTCCGGCTGGTACGCGGGGGCGGAGCGCATTTCCGGCTGTGGCGACGCCGGTACGTAAGCGCGCGGCGGCGGCTGGGGCACGTATGAGTGTGTGCGTTGCGCGGCATCCAAGCGTTGCTGCTCAGTGGCCGCCTGTTGCTCGCGATCCTGCTGCACCGAGGGCTGCGGTGCGTAGCGAGGCGTTTGTGGCACCTGCCGGATCTGCTCGGCCGGTGCGAACCGCGGCACTTGCGGCAATGCCGGCGCGGTCGTGCGCGAAGCCGCTTGAGCTTGCGCCGGTGCCGTATA
>Ga0335073_10015643_pt1 | contig 10609 bp, 4 predicted proteins | sample Lox_Sample_22_FD_207093 | JGI IMG/M metagenome (GOLD analysis project Ga0335073, IMG submission 207093) | Soil microbial communities from Loxahatchee National Wildlife Refuge, Florida, United States - Lox_Sample_2.2 | ecosystem: Environmental > Terrestrial > Soil > Wetlands | place: USA: Florida...
CCAGCCTGGAGTGTACAACCACGATGAAGAACCGTTACGCGAGTTTGGTCCTGCTGGCGCTGGCTGTGAGCCTGCCGGCGCAGACGGGAGGTCCGTCGGAAGCGCGGAAGCGCGCCGAGGCGCTGCTGAAACAGATGACGGTCGACGAGAAAGTCGGCCAGATGAACGAGTCCTCGGGCATTGCAATGGCGGGGCTGGGCGATAAGCCGGATGCGCTCATCGAGCAAGGCAGGGTGGGTTCGATCCTGTGGCTCATCGACGTGAAGGAAATCAACCGGCTGCAACACCTTGCCGTCGAGAAAACGCGTTTGCACATCCCGATCCTCTTCGGCTTCGACGTGATCCACGGCTATCGAACGGTTTTTCCTGTACCGCTGGCGATGGCCTCGTCGTGGGATCCGGCGGTGGAAGAAGAGGCGCAGCGGTTCGCGGCGGCAGATGCTCGCGCGGCCGGAATTCAGCTGACCTTCACGCCGATGGTGGATATTGCGCGCGATGCGCGGTGGGGGCGGATGGTTGAGGGCGCCGGGGAGGATCCGTATCTCGGCTCGGCGATGGCGCGGGCGCAGGTGCGGGGTTTTCAAGGTGCGGCTTTGGACGAGAAATCGGTGGCGGTATGCGTCAAGCACTTCGCCGGGTACGGCGCGGCGGACGGCGGGCGCGACTACGATTCGTCGTACATTCCGGAGGAGTTGATGCGGAACGTCTACCTGAAGCCGTTCCACGCCGCCGCCGACCAGGGCGCGGCCAGCTTCATGTCGGCGTACATGGACCTGAACGACGTTCCAGCGACCGGAAACCATTGGCTGCTGACGGACGTTCTGCGGAAGGATTGGGGATTCCGGGGCTTCGTGCTTTCCGACGCATTTGCAGTGGGAAGCCTGGTGACCCACGGCTATGCCGCCGACGGAGCGGACGCGGCGTACAAGGCCGTGACGGCGGGTCTGAACATGGATATGGCCAGCCAGACGTACACCAAAAACCTGGCGAAGCTGGTACACGAAGGGAAGGTGAGCGAAGCGCAACTCGATGCGGAAGTACTGCCGATTCTGACAATTAAGTACGAATTGGGTTTGTTTGAGCACCCCTACGTGGACGAATCGAAAGTCGAGCCGGCGCTGAATCGGCCTGAGGGATTGACGCTGGAGCGGAAACTGGCGGCGCGGTCGATGGTGCTGTTGAAGAACGAAGCCAAGACGCTGCCGCTTCGCGGCGGACTGAAGAACGTCCTGGTGATCGGCCCCTTGGCGGATTCGACCACGGACATCGAGGGCGGCTGGACGGTAGAGGGGCTGTTCGGAACCGGCGGAAAGAGCCACCCGGTTACCGCTCTGGCCGGCATCAGGCAGCGGCTGGGCGATGGCGCGCAGGTGACTTATGTGGGCGGTCCCATGCCGCAGCGGCTGTTCCCGTCTATGTTCGACGCGTTCAGCGGACGCAAGCCCCCGGCCCCGCCGACGCAGGCGGAGATCGCGGATGTGCTCGCCAAGGTGAAGACTTCGGCCGCGGGCTCGGATGTGGTGATCGCGGTAGTGGGCGAAACCACCACCATGAGCGGGGAAGCAGCGTCGCGGGCATCGCTCGAACTGCCGGGCATTCAACAGAGGATGCTGGAAGTCGCGGCGGCATCCGGCAAACCCGTGGTGGTGGTGCTCGAGAACGGGCGGCCGCTCGATATCCGCTGGGCCGCCGGGCACGCGAAGGCGATCCTGGAGGCATGGTATCCCGGCACGGAGGGCGGCAATGCCATCGCCGACGTGCTGTTTGGCGACGTCAATCCCGGCGGGAAGCTGCCGGTCAGTTGGCCGCGGTCCGCCGGGCAGGAGCCGCTTTACTACAACCACAACCTGACGCACGAACCCGAGGACCGTCCGGAGTTCACCTCGCGATACTGGGACGTGGAATCGAAGCCGCTCTACCCGTTCGGCTATGGGCTGAGTTACACGAGCTTCCAGTTCTCCAACCTCCGGCTGAGCAAAACGAGCATGGCCGCGGGCGAAACCACCACCGTGGCGGTGGACGTGAAGAATACCGGATCGGCCGCGGGGGATGCCGTGGCGCAGATCTATATCCATCAGCGGTCGGGATCGGCATCGCGGCCGGTGCGGGAGCTGAAAGGCTTCCGGCGCGTGACGCTGAAACCCGGCGAGAGCCAGACGCTCCAGTTCCCTCTGGGCAAGGAGGAACTGGAATTCTGGAGCCCGCAGACGAGGCAGTGGGTGGTGGAACCGGCCACCTTCGACGTATGGGCCGGTGAAGACTCGCGAGCCGCGTTACACTCCGAGTTGATGGTAACGAAGTGAATGGGAAACTCTCTGCACTAATCAGGATCGTTGTGGCTGCCGGGATCCTGGTCTGGCTGCCTGCCGGCGTGCGGGCACAGACTCCGGACTGGAACGGAACGGTACGCGACGCGTCCGGCGCCGTTGCCCCGAAAGCCGAGTTGATCTTGCAGGGGAACGGCAGTCGCTACTCCGCGGTAACGGGAGAAAGCGGCGGCTTTCATTTCGCCGCGCCGGCGCGAGGCTCGTACGCGTTGACGGTGAATTTCGGCGGGCGAGTGTTCCGCATGGCGGCCCCGGTCGCGATGCCGATCGCCGGTAGCTCGCGCGTGACGCTGGCGGCCGACGGGTCGATCGCGATCGAGCAGGAAAGCCAATCGCAGGCGAGTGGAGGCGAAACACTCAGCAGCAAAGCCGTGACCTCGATCCCGCTCAACAAGCGCGACTTCAGCCAGCTGCTTCTGCTGGCGGCCGGCACCATGACGGACACCAACGGCGCCACCAACTTCACGCAGCAGTTCGCGGTGAACGGGCAGCGCGGTGTGGAGGCCGTATTCGCCATGGATGGCGCCGATTCGAGCGATCCGGAAATGGGCGGGGCGACGATTTCGAATTTCAACGTGGATGCGGTGAACGAGATACAGTCCTCATCGGGCTGGATGCCGGCCGAGATCGGGCGCGGCGCGGCGGGCTTTACCGACATTCTCACGCGAACAGGCAGCAACGATCTGCACGGGTCGGTGTTCGAGTTCCTGCGCAACTCGGCGCTGGATGCGCGCAACTTCTTCGACCACCAAACGCCGGAGAATCCGGAGCGCATCCCGCCCTTCCGGCGGAACGAATTCGGGTTTACGCTGGGCGGGCCTGTGGTCCACGACAAGACGGCTTTCTTCGTGGAGTATCAGGGTTTCCGGCAGATGCTGGGAACGACGCAGGTGATGCCGGTGCCCACCCCGGACGAACGCAAAGGAATCGATACCACGGCGTTTCCCGGCGACACGCTGTATGTTCCCGTCAACCCGATCGTCGCGGGTATCCTGGCGCGCTATCCGCTGCCGAACGATCCCGGCGGACCGTTCGGGGCGCGGACCTATGCGACCTCGTCGCCGGTACTGACGGGTGCGGATCAATTCTCGGTTCGCCTCGATCACCAGTTATCGGCGAAAGACAAACTGATGGGGCGGTTTACCTTCGACGACCTGCGGGGACCAACCACCAATCCGGACCAGACCGCCATCGATCCCGCCTGGGCGGTACGGTACGTCGATCACCAGCGGAACGGAGTCGTCACGTGGGTCCACACGTCGTCGCCCAACTTCAATTGGGAGTCTTCGTTAAGCGTGACGCGCACGACGCCGAATTTTCCGACCCCGGATCATACGGACCCATCGGTGATCTTTGCGGATGGAACATACGAAGCGTTCGATGCCGCCGGCGGGTCGGTGATGGCGGCATTCGGCAATCTCTTCATGGGGAGGCAGAACTTCTCGTGGACGCGCGGGAAGCACTGGTTCAAGTTCGGCGGCGAGTTTCGGGCGAACCGCGACACGACGTATTTCGGAATCGCGCCTAGTGGACAGTACGTCTTCGGCGGCGGAGCGGCATTTGCGACGAGCGCCATCCGATCGGCGAGCGGAGACCACAACATCCCGGTGGGACAGCAATTGCCGGACACTCTGAGCGCGTTCCTTTCGGGCAGCGCGTTTTCTTACACGGTAGCGGTGGCGCCGCCGGAATTTCCTCAGGGCGATCAGATAGGCGTAGCCGCGATTTCGCGCTACGACGTGAACGCCTACGCGGAGGACACCTGGAAGTTTTCGCCGAATTTCGTGCTGGATTACGGCTTGCGATTCGAGTTGTACTCGCCCATCACGGAGCGGGCGCGGCGGACGGCGGGAATGGAGTTCGTCAACGGACAGCAGCTCTATCTGATCAATCCGGAGCCGCCCTACCACTGGCTCGGCAACAATTGGGGCCCGCGCGTGCGCTTGAGCTGGCAGGCGGCGAAAGATTTCTGGATTCGCGCGGGCGGGGCGCTCACCACGATTCCCCCCAATATCTGGCAGGACAACCTGCTCACCGGCGCGGCGCCGTACGTCGATTACCCGCGAATCACGGCGGCCGCGGGAGCGCCGCTGCCGATCGGGACGGCGATCCGGCCTTCGGATCTCCCCGGCGTGTTCACCCCCACGGGAGTGAACATTCTAGCCTCCGGCAATTCGAAAGCCGTGCCCGACAACACGGTCTGGGATGTGACCCGCTTCGATCAGGCATTAGCGCAACTCTCGCCCAGCCACCTGATCAGCCCGCTGAACGCCAGCGCCATCGCGCAGAACTTCCGCAACGCGGAACTGGGGACATGGTCGTTGAGTGTGGAGCGTTCGTTGCATGGCCTGGGACTCAGCGCGGGATATATCGGAACGGCGGGCATGTACCTGCCCGCCCTCGACTACCCGAACGCCTTCCCGGGAGCGACCCCGGCGTTCGCGCACTACACGCAGTTCAACTCCGCGGGACAGATTACGGGCGGATTCGGCACCGACATGCTGGCCACCAACCGGTCGCATTCCACTTACCAAGCGCTACAGGCATCGGCGCAGGGTTCGGTGGCAAAAGCCGGCCCGCAGATTCAGTTGAACTTCACGTGGGCCAAATCGCTCGACGACACCAGCAGCGTGATCGGACCGGGCGTGGGCGGCACTTCCGGCGCGTCGCCGGCGCCGCAAGATCCGTTCGACACCGGCGCGGATAAAGGGCCGTCGAGCTTCGATGTCAAACTGGCCTTCACCGCCACGGTGGTGCAGGAACTGCATGCGGAGCGGGCGCCCGGATTGCGCCTGCTCGGTCCGCGACTGATGGGCGGATGGCAACTGCTCAGTATTTCGACGCTGACCAGCGGATTGCCGTTCACGGTGTACTCGGGGGTGCAGCAGACGGGGGTGGGCTCGATGGGGACGGACCGGCCGGACCAAACCGGCAGGCCGCTGCTATCCACCGGCCGCACGATCCGCGAAGACTATTTCGGCTTGGGCGCGGACAATGCCTCGTATTTCTTCATCCCGGTGAATGTACCCGGTGGGACGGGGCCGAATGACGGAGTTTTTGGCACGCTCGGGCGGAACACGTTTCGCGGCCCGGCATTCCGCGATTTCGATTTCGCGCTGATCAAGGATACCGCCTGGGAGCTGAGTCAGTCCCACAGGTCCATGAATCTGCAGTTCCGGGCGGAACTGTTCAACTTGTTCAACATTGTCAATTTCGGGCTGCCGTCCAACATTATCGAAGGATCGGGGTTCGGAATCATCAGCCACACGGCATCCAACTCACGGCAGTTGCAGTTCTCGCTGAAGGTCATGTTCTGAGGTGGGGCAACCATTCCGGGCTGCCGGCCTGCTTTCCAGCTTCCGGCAGCGCGACGGAGCCATATATCCGTTGCCGGGCCAGCCATTCCTGGCTGCCGCTTTCCGGCCAGCTGAGCCGGCTGCGGGCGCGATTGGCTGCCGCACCGTTGATAAGGTATTAAGAGATGCGTAACTATCGAATCTTTGCCATTCTGTTGATCTCTTGCGGGGCGTTTGCCCAACTTCCCTATCGCAATCCCGCCCTCAGCGTGGACGAGCGCGTCGGCGATCTCGTGGGGCGAATGACGCTCGAAGAAAAAGTCGGGCAATTAATGATGTGGGATGCGCGCGGCGATCTTTCGTTCATCAATACGCGCCACGCGGGCTCGATCCTCCATATTCTGGGCGCGAGGATCAACCAGGCGATGGACCTGGCGGCCAAGGAACGGCTCGCGATCCCGCTGCTTGTGGGCGAGGACGGCATTCATGGCCATTCGTTCTGGAAGGGCGCGACCATCTTTCCCACCCAACTGGCAATGGCTGCCAGCTGGAATCCCGAACTGCTGGAACAGGTGGGACGCGTGACGGCCGAGGAAATGGCGCCGACCGGAATCCACTGGACGTTTTCGCCGGTCCTGTGCCTGACGCGCGATCTGCGTTGGGGCCGAACCGGCGAGACGTTCGGCGAGGACCCATACCTGATCGGCGAGTTCGGCGCCGCGCTCATTCGCGGTTATCAGGGCAAAGGCCTCAACGATCCGACCGCGGTGCTGGCCACCGCCAAGCACTACGCAGGGTATTCGGAAACGCAAGGCGGCCGCGACGCCTCGGAGGCCGACATTTCGAGGCGCAAGTTGCGGAGTTACTTTCTGCCGCCGTTCGAGCGCGCCGCCCGCTCCGGCGCCATGACGTTCATGACCGGGTATCAATCCATGGATGGAGTGCCATCCACGGTCAATCACTGGCTGCTCACCGACGTCCTGAAGACCGAATGGGGGTTTCGCGGCGTTCTGGTGACGGACTGGGACAACGTCGGACGGCTGGTTTACGAGCAGAAGGTCGCCAAGACCTACGCCGACGCCGCCATCATGGCCATCCGCGCCGGCAACGACATCATGATGACCACCCCGCAGTTCTATGAAGGCGCGATCGAGGCCGTACACAGCGGACGGCTCGCCGAGTCCGAGATCGACGCGCCGCTGCGGCGCCTGCTGGCGCTGAAGTTCCGCATGGGCCTGTTCGAGAATCCGCGCCGGCCCGATCTGGCGCGCGCGGCAGTGGAAACGGCGCGGGCGGACCATCGGGCAGTCAACCTGACCATGGCGCGGCAGAGCCTCATACTGCTCCAGAACAACGGCGTGCTTCCACTGGATGTGGCAAAGGTCAAGTCGATCGCGGTGATCGGTCCGAATGCCGACGACGATCTCCAGCAATTGGGCGATTGGAGCCTGGGGTCGTCGCAGCACCCGCCGGAAGCCGGCAAACAGCCGCGCGAGAAGACCACGACGGCGCTGGACGGAATCCGCGCCCTGGCGCCCCAGGGCGCTTCGGTTCGTTACGAGCGCGGCTGCTCCATTCTTGACGACGATCTTTCGGGCATACCGGCGGCAGTCGCCGCGGCGCAGGCGTCCGATGTGGTGGTCGCCGTGGTGGGGGACAATCTGCGCTTCGTCGGCGAGGAGAACAGCACCGCGACGCTCGAATTGCAGGGCGGACAGGTGGCGCTGCTCGATGCCTTGGAAAAGACCGGCAAGCCGATGATCGTGGTACTGGTGAACAGCAAGCCGCTGGTGCTGCCGCCTTCGGCCAAACGCGCCGCGGCCATCGTGGAAGGATTCAATTCCGGCATGGAAGGCGGCCGCGCGCTCGCCGAGGCCCTGTTCGGGCAGTTGAACCCGTCCGGGAAGCTCACGATTTCCATCCCGGTCCACGTGGGGCAGCAGCCGGTATTCTACAGCCAGGTGCGGGGACAGCACGGCGACCGCTACGCCGACCTCACCCAGGAGCCGCTGTTCCCCTTCGGCCACGGGCTGAGCTACACACAATATCGCTACTCGAACCTGAAGCTCACGGCTCCGGCACTGACGCACGGGCAGGCCGAGACGGTGTCGGTCGATGTCGAGAACGCCGGGCGCCGCGAAGGCGACGAGATCGTGCAGGTTTATGTCACGGATGTGGTCACCTCAGTTACCTGGGTGAACAAGGCGCTGAAGGGCTTCGCGCGCGTTCACCTGGCGCCGGGAGAGAAGAAGACGGTGCGCGTGAGCCTGCCGTGGGAATCGTTCCAGATTGTGGATGCCGACGGGCGTTCCGTGGTTGAGCCAGGCGAGTTCGAAATCCGCGTGGGGCCGTCGTCGCGCGATCGCGATCTGCTGAAAGCGACGCTGGAAATCAAATGAGCTTTGGCGGGTTTATGCTCCGAGCCGTTTTTTCAGCTCCTGCACGCGCTCGCGGGCCACTTGTAATTCGGTAGCCTTGGCGTCCTTCAGGCGCACCAGCACGCGTCCGCCGAACCAGGCGTCGAGTTCCTTGACCCACTCCAGATTCAACAGCGTCGAGCGGTGAATGCGGAAGAAGTGGTGCGGGTCGAGCTTTTGTTCGAGCTCGGACACGGTGTGGTCCACGACGTAGTTTTTGCCCTCGATGGCGGCGAAGGTCAGCTTTTCCTGCGCGAAGAAGTGGGTGACTTTGGCGAGGTCGAGGATATGGGTCCGCTCGCCGAGGCGCGAGGCGATGCGTTCGGGATATTCCGGCGCGAGCGAAGCGCCGGGCTGTTTGAGCGCGCCGGCGAGCTGCGCCACGAGGGACTTCCAATCGGGCGGCGGAGCGGCCGAGGCGCGCAGGCGCTCGATTTTGTCGAGCGCGCGGGCGAGGTGGCGCTCCTCGATTGGTTTGAGAAGGTAATCGATGGAGTTCACCTCGAAAGCCTTCAGGGCGTATTGATCGAAGGCGGTGGTGAAGACCACCAGAGGCTGCGGATCCATCATGTCGAGCATTTCGAACCCCGTCATTCCCGGCATCTGGATATCGAGAAACAGCGCGTCGATCTTCAGTTCCGCGAGCGCGGCGAGGGCATCGACGGGATCGCTCGAAGAGCCGGCCACTTCCACGCGCCCGGACTCATCCAGCATGCGCTTCAGGCGGCGCACGGCCAGCGGTTCGTCATCCAGCACGAACGCGCGAATCATGCCAGCACTTTCTTTTGCGGGATGGCGACCGATACCAGCATGCGGCCGCCGCGGCGGGCAAGCTCGATGCGCCCCGCGCCATCGAAGAGCGCAGCCAGGCGATCCTCGAGATTCTCCAGTCCGTGGCCGTGCTGGATGGTGGCGCGATCGAACCCCGGTCCGTCGTCGCTCACTTCGAGCCAGAGACTCGCGGATACGAGCCGCGCGGAGACGGCGATCTCGCCCCCGTGGCGATTGGGCGCGACGGCGTGTTTGATGCTGTTTTCCACCAGGGTCTGGAGCGCGAACGGGGGGACCTCCAGATCGCCGAGATCGGGCGGCACCTCGACCGCGAACCGCAAGCGGTCGCCGAAACGTGTTTTTTCAATTTCCAGGTAGTCTTCCACCACGTGCAGTTCCTGACGAAGCGGGACCAGTCCGCGAGCGCTGTGATCGAGCGAATAGCGCAGAAGCGCGGCCAGGCGTTCGACCGTGCGCTCCGCCTTGCGCGGGTCTTCGCGAATCAGGGCGCTGATGGAATTCAGGGTATTGAAGAAAAAATGAGGGTGGATGCGCGATTCGAGCGAGGAGAGGCGCGCCTGCGTGATGAGCTGGCGGGCGCGCTCATCTTCCAGTTCGCGCCGGCGGAGTTCTTCGGTAGCGGCCTCGAGGCGCGCACGCATCACCTCGACGGATGTGGTCGCCACTCCCAGCAGGACTGTGAGGAATATGGCGATGCGAAGGCCAAACGCCAGTTCGTGCCAGAATATCGCCAGGCTCTGCCAGCCCAAAGCCGTGAAAACCAGATTGGCGGCGAGAGAGCCAATGAACGCCAGGGCCGCCAGCAGGGCGATGAGCGAGGGCAGGCGCACCAGGCGCGAAGTTTTCCAGAGGCGCGGCCCGACGCGGTCCATTACGGCCCAGCACGGGCTGGCAATGCAGATGGTGTAGATGAAGGAGAAGCGGTAGTGATCGCCGAGGTACCGGAAGGTGGCCTGCTCCTGGAAGAGCGCCGCCAGAATGGTGGGGATGACGGCGATGACGACGCTGCCCGCAAGCAGTTGCCCGGCTTTGCGTAAAACTCTCATCCAGCATACATGGTAGTCGCCCGCGGGGAGAACCGCGCAAGCCGGGCGACCAAAGGCCGGGATTTCCGACGAACCGCCCTAAGAGGCGGATGAAGCTACAAGGTCAGGCGGAGGAGTGCGTTGGTGACCTGAGAGAAGCAGCCGTTCAACGACGACGTGGTGTTTGTGGCCAGGCAATACAGGCCGGCCGTTTGTCCGGTCTGATAGACCGAGTGCCCGGGCGTGATGCCAGTCCCATTCATGGCGTCGCTATCGGTGCCCGTGGTCTGGTAGGTGGGGTCGTTGGCCACCCGCGCCAGCCAGTCGCTGTCCAGCGGTTCGGTCGCCTGGTTCGAATAGCTGAGCCCGATGACGAACAGCATTGGCTTCAGGGTCGTATCCTCGCGAATCAGGGTTGCCATGTTATCGGCCGCGTTGAACGCCGCATACCGGCCCATTTTGGGGTTCTGCATGCTCCGGCTGCTTACCGTGTAATAGCCCGACGTCGTCGAGATACCAGTCCCCGCAGTGCTCAAACCAGGAGGATATCCGTTGCCGCTGCCGATGTTGTCGACCGGGCCGACGGACGCCGGAAATGTGCCGCCGCTAAAGTCCTCGTAAACGTTGGCGGTGCTGCCGGCATAATAGCAGTTGGTGTCGGGCGCGGAGAGGTAATTAAGCTCCGGGATCCCCTGGTAATGGGTCTGGTAAAGCCCGGTGGAGTCGTTGGGGCTGGTGGGCGGCGGCCAGTA
>Ga0335073_10015645_pt1 | contig 10609 bp, 15 predicted proteins | sample Lox_Sample_22_FD_207093 | JGI IMG/M metagenome (GOLD analysis project Ga0335073, IMG submission 207093) | Soil microbial communities from Loxahatchee National Wildlife Refuge, Florida, United States - Lox_Sample_2.2 | ecosystem: Environmental > Terrestrial > Soil > Wetlands | place: USA...
GTCTAGACTTGTCCGTCTGACCATTTCGCTAATACCGTGGGCGGCATCTTCTGCAGAAGTGCGTTTGAGGCCTGCGGTATAGATATTTAGAACGCCATTCAGGCCGCCTCGTTGTTCAAAACCAGGCAGATCATGGTCCTCGACTCCAGCAATGAGAACTGCTTGACGTACTGACTCGATGCAATCCTCAAGTTCATCAGGTTGCAGTTTGTTGGTCAAGGCCGTCAAAGTTTGAATAGCAGCCTGTACTACACTGAGATCTCGCTCTGCAAAGGCGTTGACTAAGGCGCCTGCCCATTGACTGCCGTAGCGTGAAAAGTCTTCGTCTGTCTTCTGGAAGAAATCTCCAGCTCGTTCAATACTGAAAGCTCTCCGCTTGGGATTTTCGTGCTAAAACTTAGTGACGTACTGTGTATAAAGTACCTTAAGTCCACTGTAAAGGGTTGTCAAGACGATACGGAGGCCTTCATTGTCATCCACACTAAGAATGATATCGTCGAAAGAGTTGGTAAGTGACTCTGCCCAACCCGCATCTTTGATAACCATGAAGGAGTCGGTGAGATTTTGAAGAATGGATGCAAGTCTTGGATAAAGCGCCTCACCAGCCGCCTCGGCTAGGGAAGTAAGGGCTTTGGCATTGACAGCAGATATTGGGATGGCGGTAAGGGATGGTAACAAACTCCCCAGTATTCGCGCAGTCGACCGACCTTTCATTATGGCCCTCAATGCTCCAAGTGCAATATCAGACTGTGCTTCGTCCTCAGATCCAAGTTGCCGCAACAGTGGTGGTATAATACGTTCAATAGCCTTCGATGGGAACTGTTGTTGAAGGGAATCGAAAGTATTAGCTGCAGCGGACTGTACTTCCGGATTCGAATTTTGCAAAGCATCTCTAACGGTATCGTAAAAGATATCTTGGAACGTATCCAGACTGTCCTTCGACGCAGAGTTCAGAATCTCAACTAAGGCAACACAGATGCCTTGTACGTGGGCCGCGTCGTGACTCACCAAGCCTTCTTGCAACACCGGCAGCAGCTCCCCTAATGTACCTTGTCCAAATTTCCTGACAATATCTCCAAGAGTTCGACCAGATGCTTGTCTGCGTTCCTCATCGTCACTCGCTAGGTTGTTCACAATCATATTCGTCAAGGTAGGCAGCATTTCTCTGACTGTCTTTTGTGGATTCGAGACCAAAGTTCTGAAAACCTGCGTGGCTCCAATGCGCACAATACCAGATGCATCTTGTCGGGCAATATACAATGCTGAAAGAATACGATCGCGTCGTTGCTGGCCAAGAACCTCTACTAGTGCAGCACGTTGAGTTTCGGTTGCCTCTTCTTGGCCTTCTTCTCCGTCTTCGTCCGGACGCTTGTTTATACCAATGAGTTGGTACATCATAGTTCCGACCAACTCCACTGAACTGTGACGAATCTGCCAGCGCTCGTCGAAGAAAGCCTTTTCCAGCTCCGGTAGTAGAATATCAACCGCCTTGATTGCGTAGTTGGTGACGACAATTCGGCCAGCTCGCAAGGAGGCTGAAAATCAGCTTGAGTAGAAAAAGAATTTGTACCTTCACGAACAGCATCAACCTCATCTGCAAGGCCAGCCAGTATCCTCGGAACAGTTTGTGCAAGATATGGTTGGAATCTATTGCCGAATGTAGCTGGTAGATAGACAAGCAAATTGATAAAAGCCTCTCGAACAGCTGCTTTGGTGTTTTCCGTCGACGTCAAAATCTCAGGTAGAACATCTTCCAAACGATGTAACCCAAGTGCCGAAAGTATCTCAGATAATGCCTGAGCAGAACCAAGTCGTCCAATACCACTTGTTTCTACCCTGAGATCGTCCATCAGACTGTCGATAAGGTCTGGGAAGCTGTCTTCTCCAAGCTTTTCGACCAGTAAACCGAGAGAGGCTGCTGCTGAAGCACGGTTTTCCGGGATTGCGTCGCTGAGAATGTCACGCAAGGGAGGAAGTAGCTCCCCGAGATAAGATACTAAATCGCGCTGATCTGTCAGATTTCCGAGCGACCCAAGGATCCGCGCTGACTTCCGGCGAGCAGAAGCATGCCGTTCTTTCAGGCCCCGACTAATGATGGGAAGGAGCTAATCTTTAGAAAGATATCAGGAAAGCTTACCAGAGCTAAAGATGGTCCGTCAATATAATGAATGAACGCAGTACTCAGCAATTTATCTAGGGCCGGTTCGGTGAATTTGTTGGGATCGCCAAGAGCTTTCAGAAGGATAGGCACCATATCTTGAACCTCCGGATTACTGATCACTTCTCCAAACTTCAGAAGACTAGAATTCGCGGCTGCACGGACTTGAGTATGGCTGTCCGTCAAGACTCCCGTGAGCTTTGGTACAATGGTTGGCAGTGAGATCGAGAGTTGCTTCGGTGCCAGATACGCCATTGCTCCCAGCATCTCAATGCTGCCCTTTTTCGATCGCCATTGCGGCTCTTCAAGACCTGCTAAAAGAGACGGCAAGATTTCTTTAACACAATGCCCTGATATCGTTCGCATAATCATCTTCGCAGTATCTGATGTGGCTGTGCGTACTTCATTTGCTGAATCTCCGTAGGTAACAAGCAGGAATGGAAGAATTTGACTAACGAAAGGTTCAAAAAGGCGACCGAGACTGTACAAAAGTGCTTCATAGGCGAAAAGAGCCCCTTCTCGAGCCTTTGCATCCTTTTTGTTCAAAGCTGCTGCTGCAAGTTCTGACAATATGTCTGAGGAATATAACGTTCCAATTCCGGCACCTGCCACAATTCCCGCAATTCCAAAGGCAGCTCCCCGCCGTTCAGCATACTTCGGAGCGGTCAACAGAGACGTCATGAGTCGAGAACTCAACTCAGGGACACGATGAGGACGAGCTCTTATAAGAGGAGGAAGACAATCGCAAACAGCAAATTGCACCGACTCTGAAGGAGTTTTCAGCGTCGCTATGAGTTTGTCGATGATTGTGTCTGTTCGTGGATCATCAGAGTGGAGATGACGTGCTGCAGCTCCTAGGAGAATCACACAAGCTTCTCGGATGCGATCGTGAATTTCTGAGGATTTGGCTGGCGCATCAAGATAACCGTTGAGAATGCCAAGGATAGTTTCTAATCTCTCTTTCCCATGTGACTCAATAACGACCAGACCAGCAGCTAGCATTTTCTCTTGAACATCAGCGTCTCTGTCGCCCAGAGCTTCGGATTTGATTAAGAAATTTAGTACATCGTCCGCCTTTCGAGGCGGTAGGACAGGTCCGAGATGTTCAAGAGTAAGAGCGATTGACAACCTTATTTTTGCGGGACTCAATGTTTCGGTTTCAGCCTTTACAAGGAGACCATATTTGTCGTATTTTGGTGGTACTGGTTTTGTCTATCGTTAGATTTAAGAGGATGAAATGGTCGAACCTTTTCTTGATAGAGGTCATAGAGCTTCTGGAGATATTCGTCGAACAGAGCAGGGTGAGATGGTAAGGCTGAAGCCAAGGCTTTAGCAGTAGTTTCTCGTACATATGGTGTTTCATGTTCTAAGGTTAGGTAGATATTGCGAGAATCATACCCAAGAATGCAAAGATTCGTGGAAGTGAAGTCGCATCAAGAGCAATAGAGTTCTCTTCGAAGAGCGTCGACGCAAGCTCGCCATTACGTTCGTCCTGATCGAACATGGCTGAGAAGAGTATTTCGCCATACTTGCTGTCCTCCAGATCCCATTCTTCAAGAGCTTGCAAGACCGCGGTCCGTACGCTGGCTTGGGGCCTAAGAAGTCCATGTACTAATACGGACTCCTCCTCCTCGCTCACATTGAACATTGCCATCGTAACTTGAAGGAAGGTGTCTCTAGCCACCTTGGAAACGGCTGGCACATACGAGAGAACATCAAGAAGTCTCTCGACAAGTTGTACTCGCGGAAGATTTTGGTCATTGCCTGCAAGTCAGTGACGCCTTTGATAAGTGGTACAAGATGCGGCTTGGAATGAAAGAAATTCAAGTGCCAGGGTGATTTTCTCTTCGGCTTCCACCAAATCTTTCTCATTTCGATGTGCGACTTGTAGGATTTCGAGAGGCAACGGCAAACAGTACTGGAAGGACACAATATCAAGAGGATGTTGTTCTCCAAGGAATCGTAATCGATATAGGACGCGTAGGTTTAGATCTGATGAGATTAGTACGGTCGAATAGAATCAGCACCTTCTAATGGTTCTTCACTCCAATTCTCTTGGACTTCGGGGACTTTCATGTTTCTAAGGAGAGCGACTCCAATAGCCACCTTGAAAGATCCAAGTCGCTGACTAGTAAGTTTTGACATTTCCTGTAATTAGTCCACAAAAAGTCATTCAAGATACCAAATAAGTATCCACAACAGCACCGCCCACCAAGCCGCCAGTTTTCTGCACAACGCCTCCCAAAAGTATCACTAAAGCCTTGTAAAACCAAAACTGAATCCCCAATCCAGAAGGCACATTAATCAAATTCCGTATAATATTTAATCCCACCATGACTTTTTGATATGCATCTTCTACTTTCGCTCTAATCACTGATTCTTTCGCCAATTGTTCGTTTACTAAAGCTTGGTCTTTAGCAGTTAGCTTGGTATTGCTTCCTCGCTTCTTCTCGATTTCGGCGCGGAGTTCAGCTTCCCAGTCGCCTTTCTTTTGTGATTTACCGGGACGATTGACCACTCCGTTACTTGGTTTTGAGAGAACTGGAATTAGTCAACAAGAGTGAACGAGAGACGTACCATCGATAACTGGAGTCCCTTCAGGACCTTTCCAGATTTGAATGTCTGTTGGCGTGATCCAGGTATATACTTGGGGCGCTAGATTTTCATCTGCTTCCTTGATGAGCTGTGGAATTGCGATTGTAGGATTGATAAAGGCGAGAGTTCCACAAGACCGGAATGCCGCATATCGAATATCCTGGCCCTGAGAGTTAGAGCGTATAAACGCATTAGCGTACCCTTTCTGAAGGCCATGTGTTCCGAGCAATCGTAGACATAAAGTCGGGCAGTCTTTCTGTGGTCAATTCACCTGGGTCTACATTTGCTTTTCTGAAAATATCTATCCAGGACCATTGATATCTCGGTAATTTTGCATGATGAGATAAGACGAACAGGTGAATCACAACGTGAGATGCATACGCTGTATCCTCGACGAGTTTGGCAGATAACATGGAATCGACAACATCTTTAAGTAACTCGAGAGTTGATTCACCTACAGCCATAGCAGGGGAATCCTTCCTCTCTTCAACAAGTTGTCGAATCCAACTTTCAATGCCAGCAATAATGTATTCAACAGCCTTCATTCGTCGCTCAGAATCCAACTCAAGCAGCACATTTTCAATCATATTCTTCGCTGTGCTCCTGACATTCCTAGTAACCTTGCGATTGGCAACAAAATATAAAATCGGCATAACCCACGAAACTTGCATCCCCAAAAGTGCTTTCTTTCCAGTCGCTTCAAGTGCTCTAATGACCCAAATTTGTTCCCTCTCTTCAATAACTTTAGTAAATATCCGTTCGTTCACAAGAAATGAAGGTTTCGGTGACACTTCAGTACTAGCGTTCAAAACTCCTTCAACCTTGACGAGTTGTTCCAATTGTGCATCATCCCAAGTAAGCCAACGTCCTAGCGAAGTCGCACAAATCGCATAAGCCGAAATAATAGTTCCATTTTGACTTGCTTGAATGGCATTCCCAGAAACTTCATTAAATGCACTGAGAAGTGGCTTTGCAATCGTTTTTGAGAATGCAAGGATCGAGGGATTGGGAACGGCCATTTCCCATAGGAGTTGGGAAATAGCGACTGCCCAAGAAGATTTTAGTTTTGCTCGTTTCTCAGAAAGGCCGGATGTGACGAGTTTGAGAAGCTTGTCGTCTACTTGCACATCTGAAGCTAGTAGGACCGCTTCGTGAGATAAAAGAGTATCGATAAGAGCTGTGGTTGCAGCTTCACTAGTTTCTTTAGCGAGTAAGGGCTGAAGCGATTGAATTATGTATGTAGACAAATGCGTTGAATTTTTGGGCAAATTTTCCAGGATCTTGGTAATTGCGATTCTAGCATCGACCGAACGTTCATCTTTGTGTGCCTTCACAAGAGTCTCCGAGATTGATTTAAGTGCTTCTGGGTCATTGCATCTCGTAATCAGTGCCATGCTTGACTTTTGACTTGCTTCTCGGATGACGAGATTTGTCGATCTCAAAGATGAGATCAATTGTGGTAACAGGTTCTTTGAAAGCGCAGTTGAAAAGTCGATTTCTGAAGGTAAAGAAACGCCTAATGAAGGTATTATATCGACGAGCACTAATTCTGGGGACCTGAGTATTCCCCGTTCGAGTGCAGGTGCCAGTATCTGATCAAAGTCGGATTGAGAGGTATATCCTTCGAAAACCCATCGGAATTGGTCCTGCTGTTAAAACTTGTTCCCAAGCGGGTCTAGTACCATCACGTAACCCGGTATCCGACCTTTATATCCAACGAGACTCTTGATGAAGAAGTCGTAAAAGGGTTGTTTCGATAATTCGATTACCTGACGAGGAACGTCCTTCTCAATTCGCTTACAAGTCCGAGAAACAAGTCCCAACATCACAGCTGCAGCAAAGATATGTACCTTTGATGATCCAGTGAGCAGTTTAATATAACTTTCGACGGTATTGCCACTCACGAGGTTCTCTTCCTGTTCGAATAATCGCTTCAGACATGACTGAGTAGACGACAGCGCTGAATGTTTCATTCCTACCTTGTGTGATTCTGAAAGGATCTGGTGTAGTAGAATTGTCTGCCATAGGACTAAATCGGGAAGGTATTTCATGAAATTTTCGTTGTCTTTGCTGGCGAGGACGAAGACGTGATTGACCCAATCTAGCAAAGTGAACGAATTGCCGACCGCGTTGACTTTTGTGGTTATCCGAGTGACTGCAATGTCTAATTCTCGAACAATTGTCGACAGAAAGGTCTTCTTATTGAATTCATAAAGTCCGTCGAATAGGAGATGAAAGGCAGATAGTAATTGACGAGTTGTGAAGGCTGCGTATTTTGGAATAAGAAAGTCGAGAGTAACTGTCACATCCAACAGATCGCGCCCTAGACAACCATCAGAGAAAATTCCGCAGAACTACTAGGTTTGCGCTTGCGTACCTTTGTTCGCGAAGCACGGGACCAACTTTTCCTTGACGATAATCGCCTTTGCGTGTTGTGAAGGAGCGAGCTCGAATTCATCGAGTAGAGTCGCTATTCGATCTCCTCCAACTCCAGGAGACTCTCCTTCCGCAGACATCTCTACTGAACTACTGCTGCAAGGACTGCAGCAGGAACCTCAAAAAGGAATTGAATTTGAAGATGGCCAAATTTTTCTCTGCTGGAGATCTGCATGACTCAAAGCTCAAGCGCCCTCGAATTTTAAAGTGTGGAGATTCCACGTGACGTCGCTTTGCCGCAAGCGTCTAAAAAAAACAAATTGCGGCCCAAGCAAGGATCTCGTCTAACAACCTAATACCCCCAGCTTGCCCATCCATCCTAACGTCTCACCAGAAACTCACTTTCTATCGCTTCAGCGCGTTCTTCCTTCCAAGTTGAGAGTAGTGTCGTACGCTGAAGTCCCTGAGGAGCCATGGCCGACGCGAATTCTGAAGCCGAAGGCTCCGATTTCGACTATTCCTTATCCCACTCCGTCAGCTGCTCCCTCACAGATACAAAACCGCATGTTGTCACTGCTCAACCCTCCTCAGACCGCTTGTACTCTGCCTTCGCGTCGAGACGTCACTCCATCGCTGAATCGGAACATTCGCCATTGCTCGCAAGTACTCATCGTGATGGAACGCGGTCATACCTGGCAACTCCTAGGTTGGACTTTTCCGAGCACTTCGCATTTGGAGAAGGACCGGCGCAACGGTCGATGAGCATCTTGAGCAGGAAAATGAGTCGTGTGTTTCAGTCAAAGGCGTATGATTATGATAGTAATAGAGATTCACTTGCCGCTGTCGGCAGTGGCGAACGCGTCTGGTATCTACCACTTTGTGCTGTTGGGGTACTGTGAGCTGATGAGTAGGATTGGAGATTATAGGACAATTGATTGGGTTCATGACTCTGTTAAGGAGCAATTTCGGAAGAAGGCGTTGAGGAGTATGACTGGCTTTCGAGGATTTATAGTTAATATGTTCGACTCCATGGAAGGATGGATAATAGTTGGAATTATAGGTACCACTCACTTACAGATTGAGGACTTATTGCTCAGGCTTTATCACAGCATTGATTGCATATTGCATTGATGTTTCGGAATCTGTTCTATTTGATTGGAAACAGGGATATTGTACCACAAACTGGCGTCTAGACGAGAACTTTTGCTGTTGGAAGATCGAACGTTGCTCCTGATCCTTATGAGGACTAATTGAAGCCGGACAATGCACTGCATGGCGCACATGGTCTTCCATATTACCAGATTCAGTCGATAATGCTCTCGTTACACATTTAATTTACATCGCTATAGCCACTGCCTTCAGTGTGCTATCGGTTTGTCTCACTCTACTCACCAAGTCGGTACACCCTGCACCGCCAAATGCGAGTGGAAATGGGGATCCAGTCAAGGTGTTGTATACCGCTGCTGGGAGTGGTATTCCTGAAGTCAAGACTATCCTCTCGGGTTTTGTCATCAGAAAGTTCCTCGGTCTTAGGACGTTACTGGTCAAGGCAGTTGGTCTAACTCTGAGTGTAGCGAGCGGCATGTCCCTGGGGAAAGAAGGTACCTTCCCCGTCTTATACGGATTGACTCTCAGGTCCATTTGTGCACATAGCATGCTGTGTAGGAAACATAGCCTGTCGGATCTTTGATAAATACAACTTCAATGATGGTATAAAATTTCGACGAAATAATCTGACACAAAGGAAAACGGCGAGAGGTTCTTAGTGCTTCTTCAGCAGCGGGTGTAGCAGTTGCCTTTGCAGCTCCAATAGGAGGAGTATTATTCTCGTTAGAAGAAGTCTCATACTACTTTGCTCCCAAAACAATGTGGCGAGCTTTCTTCTGTGCCATCACTGCAGCAGTGACCCTAAAAGTACGCTCCCCGACTTCAAACCCTAGAATATTAGTCTGATTCTCACGATAGTTTCTGAATCCCAATGGATCTGGAAAGATTGTGATGTTTGAAGTATCCTATGCAAAAAGAGATTGGCATTCGTCCGAAATGATAGTATTTGTCTTCCTTGGCGTGACAATGGGAATCTACGGTGCCTTATTTTGTAAACTCAATATTCTATGGAGCAAGACGTTTCGACAACTCCGGATAATTAAAAGTTTTCCTGTGATTGAAGTTGTGTTGGTGGTATTGTTGACGGCAACAGTGAGTTGGTATAATCCCTTTACAAGGATTTCAGGGACAAGGTTAGTGGAGGATTTGTTGAGTCAGTGTGGTGCCGAGCGATTTGACGGTGTTTGTACGGATGATGTCGATGAAATTCCGAGATTAGTCACGTTAATGGCTATTGCGATTGTTGTCAAAGTGGTTCTGTACGATCATATTTGAGATATCCATTGACAATAGAACGATTGTGACTTTTGGGATGAAAGTTCCTGCAGGTATATTTATTCCTACCATGGTTGTTGGAGCACTATTCGGACGATTATGGGGTTTGGTTGTGCAATATTTCTTTGTCAAATTCCCGGACAACATTTTCAACAGTTGTCCGCCCGGCGAGTCTCCCTTGAAATGCATCGTTCCCGGAACCTATGCTATGGTCGGCGCTGCCGCTGCTTTAGCAGGAGTAACTCGCATGACAGTCTCCCTCGCAGTCATCAGTACATTCATCGCTTCTCCATCTGATGCTAACAATAGTGTTTGAATTAACCGGCAGTCTAAACTACGTAATGCCAATAATGGTCTCCATCCTCGTCTCAAAATGGGTCAGCGAAGCAATTGAAAAACAAGCAATTTATGACTTGGTCATAGAACTCAATAATCATCCTTACCTCGATAATAAACGAAGTCATATCTTTACATCAACCGTTGCCGATTTATGTAGACCGCAATGGAATGATGAAGGGACTTTTATCGATGTGTCGGGTGACAAGGACGTTGCAGCTAATCTTTTGAGGGCAAAAGTGGAATGGTTGAAGAATCGAAGTGGTCGAGATGGCGGATTTCCAATTGTAAAAAACGGAGTATTGATTGGGTACATTTCAGCCAGTGAATTGGAATATGCTCTTGGTATTGTCCTCTGGAAAGTAGTTATTGACATGGTCAGATCAGATTCAAAACGACGAAGTGCTCTGTAAGTTTACACCATTACGTGAGAGTACGGGTGGTGAAGTTGCTATTGGTATTCGGGACGATGATTACCTAGCACCTCCACAGACAGATTTAAGGTCCTACATTGATAAGGTTTTTCCTTGGAGTATTCATATCTGACAACAGGGCCCTATCACATTGAGTAAAAACGCACCTATGGAATTGGTTTTTGAATTGTTTTCCAAATTGGGATTAAGGTATCTTTGCATCGTTGATGAGGGCAGGTATGTTGGAGTTGTTCACAAAAAGCAATTTTTGGCATATCTGAAGGAGATGGAACATAAATAGATACATGGCAATGTAATGTTTTCGCGAGGCTTTGTTCGAGATTGCAGT
>Ga0335073_10015647_pt1 | contig 10608 bp, 5 predicted proteins | sample Lox_Sample_22_FD_207093 | JGI IMG/M metagenome (GOLD analysis project Ga0335073, IMG submission 207093) | Soil microbial communities from Loxahatchee National Wildlife Refuge, Florida, United States - Lox_Sample_2.2 | ecosystem: Environmental > Terrestrial > Soil > Wetlands | place: USA: Florida...
ACGTGATCGCGGATGGCCGCCTGCACGCGCGAGGTGTCGTCCGGATGCACCAGATTGCGCCAGTCGGGAGAGTCGCGGATCTCCTCGTCCGCGTACCCGAGCATCGCCTTCCAGCGCGGGGAGAAATAGACCTCGTTGCTTTCCACGTCGAAGTCCCACAGCCCGTCGTTCGCCGCGCCCTGCGAGAGGCTCACGCGCTCCTCGAGCTTGCCCAAGCGGTGCTCGAGGCGCAGCCGCTCGAGCGCCGTCGCGAGGCTCGCGCCGAGAAGCTTCAGGAGCAGCTGCAGATTCACGTCCCACGGACCCCGTGGCAGGCCGTGGGCGAGTGCGAGGATTCCGGCGGGCTCGTTCTGAACCCGGAACGCGACGAGCAGGACCGAGCCCAGATGCAGCGCCGCGAAGCGCTGCGCCTCCGCGAGCTGCTCGCGCCGCGCGGCGGCCGTGTCGCGCAGCTCCGTGAGCCGCAGGTGCTCCAGACGCGATTCGAGCCACGGGTAGCGCGAGAGCGGCTCGCCCTTGAGGTCCTCCGGCTGCACCGCCGCGAGCCCGCGCCGCGCGACGTGCACCTCGGTAAAGCGGCGATCGGCGCCGATCAGGGCGACGAAGGCGCAATCGCTCGCGGTGATCTCAGCGAGGATCTCGAGGTTGCTCTTGATGCAGTCATCGACGGCGTCGCGCCGCATGTTCTGCAGATCGACGGCGATCTTGGTGCAAGCGACATCCACGCCGAGCACCGGTGCAATGGGACGACCGGTCCAGGCATCGGACGTGAGCACGTCCGAGGCGGTGAGCTCCGCAGTCGTATCCGCCGGCTGGCTCGACATCGCGCGCCGTCCTCTCCCTAACGGGATCAAGGATTTAACTGTCGCAGATCCGATGCACCGCCGCAGCGAAGTGCGTCATGACCCCGCACCGGACCCCGCACCGGTGCGCGTTCTGCCGCCATCCGATCGTCACCAGCGTGACGGTGGCTTGCGCTCGATTCTCGCACACCGTTTTAGGAATACAAGCTAAATGGCTGTACGAACAGGGTTTTGCTACTTTACAGAATCCATGGGCGTCGCGAGCGCCGCGCGCGCAACGCCATAGAGCCGCTTGAGCTCCTCTTGCATCCCGATTTGCAGCCGCTCGAGGGAGGTGGCGTCAGTGACGCGCGGAACGTAATGCGGTGCGCCGATCGCAATCGCGACGCGGGCGAACGGCGCGGGGATCACGAACCGGTCCCACTTGACGAGCCACGCGCGGGAGGCAGCGTACGCCATCGGCAAGATGGGCCGCCCCGACATCTGCGCGAGCAGGATCGCGCCCGGCTTGAATTTGAAGCGGGGGCCGCGCGGGCCGTCCGGAGTGATGACCGGCGAGACGTTGTCCTTGACGAGCGCTTGGTAGTAGTCCCTGAGCGCACGGGCGCCCGTATGGCTCGAGGAGCCGCGGATCACCGCGCCGCCGAGCCGCCTCACCATCATCGCGCCGAGCTCCCCGTCGACCGAGGGACTGATGAGCCAGCCCACGCGAAGTCCGCGAGGCCGCTCGGCGAGCAGGAATTTCGCGCACCAGAGCTGATGCTGGTGCCAGTAGCAGGGAATGAGCGATGGCGCGCGCGCGAGCGCAGAGGCCAGGTGCTCGGTCCCCTCGATGCGCACCAGGCGGGTGAGGCCCAAGTACCCCCGCACGAGCGCGAGAGCGAGCGGGACGGCGAGCCCGTAGAGCGCACGGCGGGCGCGCGTCATGCGCCGCGCCGAGCGCGTCTGCGTTCGATACAGCGTGTTGCGCAGCTCGCTGTCCGGATCGCTCACGGCGGAGCCTCCGCGCCACGACGGCAGGGGACCGGGCAGTGGCGCTTCCGGTAAGATGACCGCATTCGCGAGATCGTCCCCTCAAGTGAGTTCATGTGACCGCGACCGAATCGGCCGAGCACCTGCCGCCGCAGGCCGAGACGCAGTTCGACATCGGTTCCACCGAGGATTCCCTCGAGCGGATGTGCGAGCTCTTCTTGGGCCTCGGGGACCTCTACCGCGTCTACGCCCCCGCCCGCCGGTCCTACACCTACGTCACGAGCCATCCCGAGGCCGTCAAGCGGGTGCTGGTCGCCAATCACCGCAACTATACCAAGGGGATCGGGCTCGACCGCGTGCGGATCCTCCTCGGCAACGGCATCATGACGAGCGAGGGGGAGCTGTGGAAGCGCCAGCGCTACATGATGCAGCCGCTCTTCCACCGGCGCGTGATCACCGGGTTCGCCCAAGTCATCGACCAGGCGAACGAGCGCTTCCTCGCGCGCTGGGAGGAGCTCTACCGGCGCGGGGAGCTCGTGAACCTCACCGACGAGATGAGCGAGCTCACCCTCGACATCGTGCTGCGCTCGATATTCGGGCGCGACCTCGAGCGGCTCGCGCGCGAGCTCGGCGGCAATCCCTTCGACGTGGTCACGCGCGAGCAGGCGCGGAACCTGCAATTCGCATACAAGTTCCGCTCCCTCGCGCGGCTGGTGGGCGGGCTCATCCGCCGTCGCGTGAGCGAGCCGGAGGAGCACTTCGACTACGTCGCGATGCTCATGAGCGCCCGCGACAAGGACAGCGGCGAAGCGATGGCGGAGCGCCAGCTGATCGATGAGATCATGACTCTGGTGGTCGCCGGGCACGAGACCACCGCGAGCGGGCTCAACTGGACGTGGTACTTGCTCTCCCAGCACCCCGAGGCCGATGCCAAGCTCCATCGCGAGCTCGCGGGCGCGCCCGAGCTCACCGCGCCGAGCCTCGCGCAGATGGAATCGCTCCCGTATGCGCAGCAGGTGCTGAGCGAGGCCTTGCGGCTCTATCCGCCCGGATGGCTGCTCTCGCGCCGCGCGATCGGACCCGACGTGCTCGCGGGGTACGACGTGCCAGCGGGGGCGGATGTGCTCCTGTGCCTGTATCTGCTGCACCGGCACCCGCAGTACTGGCACGATCCCGACGCCTTCCACCCGGAGCGCTTCGCCCCCGAGCACGAGGCCGAGCGCCCGCGCTTCGCCTACATGCCCTTCGCGGCGGGTCCCCGGCACTGCATCGGTGAGACGTTCGCCCTTTACGAAATGCTCATGCACCTGTACAAGGTCGCCCGCCGCTTCCGTCTCGTGTACGAGTCGGACGAGCCGATCGAGCTCGAGGCACAGATCAACCTGCGCACCCGCAAGCCGCTGTACATGAGGCTGGAACGCCGCTGATGTTCAAGGCCGCAACGCTCACCGAGCTCCTCGAAGCCAACAGCAAAGTCCCCCGCACCATCACCTACTTCGACGGGGCGGACAGTGCGCGCGAGGTCTCCTTCGCCGAGCTCCACGGGCGCGCGCTCGGCATCCTGCACCACTTGCAGCGCTTGGGCGTCAAGCGCGGCGAGAAGCTGATCCTGTTCGTGGGCGACAACGAGCAGTTCATCGATGCGTTCTGGGCGGCGCTCCTGGGCGGCATCGTGCCGGTGCCGGTCGCCCTCGGCATCAGCGATGAGCACCGCCACAAGCTCCTGCGGATCGCCCGCAAGCTCGGGTCGCCCTTCATCTACACCGACCGGCGCTCGCTCGAGCGCATAGGCACCTTTGCGGCCGAGGTGGGCGAGGAGAAGACCTTCGCCGCGCTCAACGGGCGCGCCTTCGTCGTCGATCAGCTCGATGACGTCTCGCGCGCCGGCAAGCCGCACCGCGCCGAGCCGGATGAGCTCGCCTTCATCCAGTTCTCCTCCGGCTCCACGAGCGAGCCGAAAGGCGTGATGCTCACCCACCGCAACATTCTCGCGAACGGGCTCGGGGTCTCCGAGCTCTGCGGCTTCACCGAGGAGGACGTGAGCCTCTCGTGGATGCCGCTCACCCACGACATGGGTCTCATCGGCTTCTTCATCTACATGTTCGCAAACCGCTCGCACGTGCAGCTCATGCCGACGGAGCTGTTCGTGCGCCGGCCGCTCCTGTGGCTCGCGCTCGCGGCGCGGACGCGCGCGACGGTGCTCTGCTCGCCGAACTTCGGTTACCGTCACTACCTGAAGGTGCTGGGCGAGCGCGGCGTCGAGGATCTCGATTTATCGGCCGTACGCCTGATCTTCAACGGCGCCGAGCCGATCTCGGTGAGCCTGTGCGAGGAGTTCCTCACGCGCATGGCGCCCGCGAAGCTCGCGCGCGAGGCGATGTTCCCGGTCTACGGTCTTGCCGAGGCCTCTCTCGCGATGACCTTCCCGCCGGTAGGCGCGCCCTATCGCGCCGTGACCCTCAACCGGCACCGCCTCAACTTGGGTGAGCGCATCGAGCGCGCACCGCCGGGAACGCGCGATGCGCTCGAGCTCATCTCCGTTGGGCGTGCGATCCCCTACAGCCGCCTGCGCATCGCCGCCGACAACGACACGACGCTTCCCGAGGGCCGCGTCGGTCACATCCTGATCGGCGGTGACAACGTGACCCAAGGCTACTTCGAGGACCCCGCGGCGAACGCGGCGGCGTTCACCGCCGATGGCTGGCTGCGCACGGGCGATTTGGGCGTGATCGACGCCGGCGACCTCTTCATCACCGGGCGAGCGAAGGAGATCCTGTTCGTCAACGGGCAGAACTACTACCCGAACGACCTGGAGGGCATCGCGCAGCGCGCGCAGGGGCTCGAGCTCGGCAAGGTCGTGGTGGGCGGGGCGCGCCCGCCCGGTGCGCAGGCCGACGAGCTCGTCGTCTTCGTGCTGCACCGTCAGGGCCTCGAGGAGTTCGTCGACGTTGCCGCCCAAGTGACCCGGCTCATCAACGAGCACACCGGGCTCGAGGTGGCCCACGTCGTGCCCGTCAAGCGCATCCCGAAGACGACGAGCGGGAAGATCCAGCGCCATCTGCTCGAGCGCGCCTACGAGGACGGAGAATTTGCGGCCGAGCTCGCCCAAGTCGCAGCGCTCCGCGAGGCGCGGCGCGGCCCGCTCACGGCTTCGCGCTCGGCGATCGAGGAGAAGCTGCGCACCATCTGCGATGCCACGCTCGAGGGCAAGAAGCTCGCCGCGAACGACAACCTGTTCGAGATCGGCGCGAGCTCGCTCAAGCTGATCGAGATCCACGAGCAGATCGAGCGCGAATACCCCGGCGCGATCGATCTCACCGAGCTCTTTGATTTCCCGACGATCGCCGAGCTCGCGCAGCACCTCGAGCGCAAGCTCACGGCCGCGCCGGCCTGAGCGCTTGCGCGCACGGCGCAATGGCTGCGAGGGGACGGGGTGCGCCTGCTGCGGCGCGCTAGCGTCCGTAGAGTGATTTCTTGAGCTTCCACCGTTTGTGCGACCACGGCCAGTCCGCCGGCGCGGCGCGGATCTGTGCCTCCACGCACCGCACGTAGCGCTCGGTGAGCTCGCCGGGCACGAGCGTCTCGCCGGATGCGCAGAGCGCGGTGAGCTCGACCTCGTAGTGCCCGCGTGCCGCGCGCCGCATTCCGACGAAGAACACCGGGAAGCGCGTCGCGCGGGCAATCTCCTCGGTCCCGAGGTAGAACGCGGTATCGCGGTTGAAGAAGCGCGTCCAGTGCTTGTGCTCGCTGGTGCGCGGCTCCTGGTCGGCCACCATTGCGATCGCGCGCGGTGTGCGCCCGCGCCGGATGATATCCCCGAGCATCTCCTGCGCGGGCACGAGGCGCCCGCCGAAGCGGCTGCGCACCTTGAGCATCTCACGCTCGGCCCAGTGGTCGACGAGCGGCTTGTAGGCGGCATCGAGCGGGTAACCCACCTCGAGCGAGAGCGCAAGGAGCATCCACTCCCAGTTGCACTGGTGCGCCGCGACGAGCAGCACGGCCGTGCCCGCAGCGAGCCGCTCGCGCGCCGCCTCGAGCCCGCGCAGCGCGACGCGCCGACGCAGCTCCTCGGGGGTGATGCTCGCTGCCTTGAGGACCTCGATCAGCACTTCGCCGAATCCGCGGTAGTAACGTCGCATCAGATCCTCGCGCTCGCGAGCGTCGAGCTCGGGGAACGCCGCGGTGAGATTCTCCTCGAGGGTGCGCCGCTCGAGGCGCACTACGCGCCACGCGAGCCAAGCGAGCGCGTGGGCGAGCCCGTAGAGGAGCCCCCACGGGATTGCGGCGGCAATGCGCACCCACCAGGCCGAGCGGCCAGGGCGGGCGGCGGTGGCGCCGCTCTCGGATGACGTCGCTCGCGCGATCACGCCGTTGAGGTTAACCGATGGCTCCGATCGCCGGCTCCCCTTCGCGGGGCACGTTCAGGCCGCCGGATGTGCTCCGGACTTCGCGACCGGCTGGAGGTGCCGCGACGGCGACGCCGTGAGCAAGCGTCCCACTTTCGGTCCGATCCAGCGCTCCACATCGTCGATGAGCGTGAATACCGCCGGGATGATGACGAGCGTGAGCGCGGTGGAGGTCGTGAGGCCGCCCGCGACCGCAATCGCCATCGACGCGCGGAACTGATTGCCGCGGTACAGATCGAGCGCGACCGGCGCCATGCCGGCGATCATCGCCACGGTCGTCATCACGATCGGCCGCGCGCGCTTGTGCCCGGCCTCGATGAGCGCCGTCACCCGATCGGTGCCCGCCCGCATCTCCTCGATCGCGAAATCGACCAGCAGGATCGAGTTCTTGGCGACGATGCCCATCAGCATAAGAAAGCCGATCACGACCGAGAGCCCCAGGGGGAGATTGAAGGCCAACAGCGCTACCGCGGCCCCTCCAATGGACAGCGGCAATGCCGAGAGGATCGTGAGCGGCTGGAAAACGCGCGCGAAGAGCAGCACGAGGACGGCGAACACCATCAGGATCCCGGTGCCCATCGCGATTTCGAAGCTGGTGAAGAGCTCGTTCAAGAGCTCGGTGTCCCCCGTCTCGACGAGGTGTATGCCCTGCGGCAGGTTCTTCACGGCCGGCAGCGCATCGATCTTGTCCATCGCCGGACCGAGCGCCGTGCCGTTCAAGTCGGCCTCGAGCGCGACGCGGCGGCTCTGGTTGTAGCGGCGGATGCGGTTCGGCCCCTCACCGAGACTCACCTGGGCGACCGCCCTCAGGGGCACTACGCGCCCGTTCGCGGCCGGCACCGGAAGATTCTCGAGCGTCGACAGATCGCGCCGCGAGCGCTCGATCAAGCTCACGCGAATCGGAATCTGCCGGTCGGGGAGCGAGAACTTGGCGCCGTTCTGGGGCAGGTCCCCGAGCGTTGCGATGCGGATCGTCTGGCTGATGCTCTCCACCGTGACGCCGAGCTGCGCCGCGAGATCGAGCCGCGGCCTGATGATGATCTCCGGGCTCTGCAGATCACCGTCGATCTGCGGGTCGCGCAGCTCCGGGAGGCTGCGCATCCCGGCGAGCACGTTCTGCGCGGACTGCTCGAGCAGGTTCGGGTCATCGCCCGTCAGATAGAACGTGAGGTCCCGTCCACCGCCCGCGCCCGACTGCTTCTCGAAGGAGAGGCGCGCATCGGGAATCTTGCGCAGCGCGACCATCACCTGCTTCTCGAACTGCGGAGTGATGAGCTTGCGCTGCCCGAGCGGCAGCAGCTGGATGTAGAGCTGCGCCTCGCGCACGTCACCGCCCGAGCCGATATTCTCGACCACGCTCTCGACCTCGGGCCGCTTGCGGATGATGTCGTACGCTTCGGCCGAGACCGCTGCCGTCTCACCGAGCCGCACGCCCGGCGGAAGCTCGATGTTGAGCTGCGAGCTCCCGTAGTCGTCGTCCGAGGTGAACGAGCGCGGCACGAGATACAGCGCAAAGAGCGACAGCGCAAAGACCACGGTGCCGGCCGCAAGCGTCTTCCAGCGGTGCTCGATGCACCAGCGCAGCACCCGCAGGTACCAGATCATGACCGGTCCGTCGCGATGCGTCGGCACGCTCTCGCCCCGCAGGGTGTAGGCGGCGACCACGGGGGTGATGAGCCGTGCGACGAGGAGCGAGAAGAACACCGCCGCGGCCACCGTGAGCCCGAACTGCTTGAAGAACTGGCCGATGATCCCGCCCATGAAGCTCACCGGCAGGAACACGGCGATGATCGCCGCCGAGGTGGCGACCACCGCGAGTCCGATCTGATCGGCCGCATCGAGCGCGGCTTGGTAGCCGCTCTTGCCCATGCGCATGTGGCGCACGATGTTCTCGATCTCGACGATCGCATCGTCGACCAGGATGCCCGCGACCAGCGACAGGGCGAGCAGGCTGATCTGGTTGAGCGTGAAGTTCATCCACTCCATGAAGGCGAAGGTGGGGATGGCCGCGAGCGGGATCGCGAGCGCGGAGATCAGCGTCGCGCGCCGGTCGCGCAGGAACAGCCACACGACGGCCACGGCGAGCAGCGCCCCCTCGATGAGCGACTCGAGCGCCGTGCGGTACATCTGCTTGGTGATGTCGACCGTCGTGAACACTTGGGCGATCCCGACCTGCGGGTAGTCCTTCGCGACGTTCGCGATCTCCGCCTCGACGCGCTTCAGCACCGCTACATCCGAGGTGCCGGTGCTCTTGAACACGGAGAACGTCGTCGCCGGCCTGCCGTTCAGGCGGTTGATGTTGCGTACCTCGGCGTAGCCGTCGTGGACTTGGGCGAAGTCCTTCAACCGTGCCGTGCCGCCGCCCGGCAGGGCGATCTCGGTGTCCCCGAGATCCACGGCGCTCTGCGCTCCACCGAGCACGCGGATCGACTGCTCGCCCCCGCCGATATCGGCGCGGCCGCCCGGGGCGTTGAGATTGAGGTCGCGCAGCTGCGTGTTCACCTCCACGGCCGTGAGCCCGAGCGCCTGCATGCGCGCCGGATCGAGCTCGACGCTGATCTCCCGGTCGACGCCGCCGCCGCGCTGCACCTGCGCGACGCCCGGGACCGTGAGCAGGCGCTTGGTGAGGGTGTTGTCGATGAACCAGCTCAGTTGCGACTGACTCATCTGTGTCGTGCTCACCGCGAAATACGCGATCGGGCCGCCCACCACATCGACCCTGCGCACCAGAGGCTCGTCGATCCCCTCGGGCAGGTTGCTGCGAATCTTCGCGACCGCATCGCGCACATCCGCGACCGCGCGGTCGATCGGTGTGCCGATCTGAAACTCGACGTCGGTGGTCGCCTCGCCCTCCTCGGCGACCGAGGAGATCGTGTGGACGTTGCCGATACTCGCGACCGCTCCTTCGACCTTCTGGATGATCTGCGTCTCGATCTCCGTCGGCGCGGCGCCGGGATCGGTGACGCTCACCGTGACGAGCGGATAGTCGATATCCGGATCGAGGTTGATCGGCAGCCGTATGAAGGCGACCACGCCGACGACGGAGAGCACGACGAACAGGACGATCGGGGTGACCGGGTGGCGAATCGCCCAGGCGGAGATGTTTCTCACGACGAGCTGCCCGTCGCGGCCGCAGCCGCGCTCGCCGGCGCCACGCTCACCCGCTCGCCGGGGCGCAGAAATGCGGCCGCCGTCATCACGATGCGCTCGCGGCCCGTGAGGCCCGCGCCGATGACGATTCCCTGCGCGGTCGTGTCGGCGACGCGCACGTTGCGCCGCGCGATGCGGCCGTCGTCATCGACCACGTAGACGTAACTGCTCTCCGCGTCAGTGAGCACCGCCGTCTGCGGCAGCACCGGCCGCAGGCCGCGGCCCACGGTCACGGCGCCGCGCGCGAACGCGCCGGGGCGCAGCTGCGGATCGTTCTCGAGTGCGACGCGGATCTCTCCGAGCCGCGTGTTCGGATCGATCACGGCCCCGAGCAGTCGCACACGGCCGCGGAAGGGCCGATCGATGCCGATGAGATGCACCACCGCGGACTGTCCCACCTTGAGCGAGGGCAGGTCCTGCTCGGCGACCTGGCCGCGCATCTCCATCTCCCCGCCCTTGGCGAGGCGGAAGAGCGCGTTGCCGCCCGGCGTGGCGATCTGACCGACCTCGGCCGAGCGGGTGAGCACGAGCCCATCGGCCGGTGCGCGCACATCGGCCTGCGCAAGACGCTCCTGGTACTCGGCGAGCTGCGCAGCGGCCACTTTCACCTCTGCCGCCGCTGTCACGGCCGTCGCGCGGCGCTGCTCGATCGCCTCCGCGGAGAGCGCACCCGAGGAGGCGACCGCCTCTGCGCGCGCGTACTCGGCCTGGGCGAGCGCGGCGTTCGCGCGGGCCTCATCGAGCGCGGCCGAGAGCCGCGCAACCTGGGGGCGTAACACCGAGTCGTCGAGGCGCGCGAGGAGCTGGCCGCGGTGCACCCACTCGCCGGAGTCGACGTACACGGCGGTGATCCGCCCGGCATCGCCCTGGGAGCCGATCGGCAGGTCGTAGCGCGCCTGGATCGCCCCGGTGAACGTGACGCTCGCGGTGACCGGCGTGAGCCCGGGCGCGCGCGCGGTCACGAGCGGAATCGATCCCACGGCCCCGGCGAGCGGAGTGCCGCCCGATTGATTGGCGTAACGCACGACGCCGAGGACTGCGAGGAGGGCCACGACGATCCCGACGCCGATCGCGGCCCAGCGGGTGGGGAGCGGCGCACCGGCCACGCTCCAAGGCGCATCGGCCGGTGTGTGCAGCTCGGCCGGTGTCACGTCACCGGAAGGCGCGGGCAATGGCACGGGGACGGGCTCGGAGGTGCGGGCGAGCTCGCCTTGCTCCGCGTGGGGAGCGCTCAGCGACCGATCCCGACCGATCCAGGTCACCGATTCATCCGCGTC
>Ga0335073_10015648_pt1 | contig 10608 bp, 8 predicted proteins | sample Lox_Sample_22_FD_207093 | JGI IMG/M metagenome (GOLD analysis project Ga0335073, IMG submission 207093) | Soil microbial communities from Loxahatchee National Wildlife Refuge, Florida, United States - Lox_Sample_2.2 | ecosystem: Environmental > Terrestrial > Soil > Wetlands | place: USA: Florida...
CCATACAGAATGGCCGCGGATCGTTGCCGCGGGCAATGTCGAACAGGCGGCGCTTGGCCTGAAAGACCACCTCATCGTCGAAGTCGATCTGATTGGTGCGCACGCAGGGGCCCGCCCGCATGACCGCGTCCATGTTGTGGTACCAGCTGGGGCGATCGGCGAAATTCGCCCAATCGGGCGTCCAACCGAAGTCGGCGGGATAAATGTCGGTCGTCAGCCGCTCCTCGAAGCCGTGCAGCTGGTCGGGCCCGCAGAAATGCATCTTGCCGCTGAGCACCGTGCGATAGCCGGCGAAGCGCAGATAGTGCGCGAAGGTCGGCACGTCGGCCGGCAGTTCCGCGGCGTTGTCGAAGGCACCGATCGCTGAGGGAAGCCGACCCGTCAGGAAGACGAGCCGCGATGGCGCGCACAGCGGACTGTTGCAATAGGCCGACTGGAAGACGACGCCGTTTTCCGCGAGCGCATCCAGGTGAGGCGTCCTGGCGACGCGGTTGCCATAAGCGGGCAGGGCCGAAGCGCCGAGCTGATCGGCCATGAGAATCAGAAAGTTGGGTTTGTGCGCCATGGCTTTTCCGTCACAGGCAGAGGCGAGACAGGGCAACATCATCACCTTGATCGGGCTGCCGGGTAAAGGGATAATCCATTCATGCTGGTATGAATTTCAGCGCCGCCGCCGCGGAGTTGGGCATGACGCAGCCCGCGGTGAGCCGCCAGGTCAGCTTCCTCGAGGCGCGGCTTGGGATGCCGCTCTTTCGGCGAGCTCGAAAAATCCGAACGCGCACAGCACCACCGCGACCGGAATCCAGATCGCGGCCTGCACCCAACGGTAGACCAAGAGGGCTGCGAGCGCCGCGCCGCCGGCGTATGCGACAAAGGCCTGCAGGTGAGCGCCGGCTCGCGCCGGCGCTCCGGCGGCGGCTGGCAACCTCGCGAGCGCGCGCGTGGCAGAGATCAGAATGTTGATCAGATTGGTGGTGAAGACGATCGTGCTGATGCCGGAGGAGTTGCTGTGACGGGCGGCCACCGCCTGAATACCCATGCTGAGCGCCGAGAGCGCAATGACCGCATAGAGCACAACGCCCTGCAACGAATGGGCATTCGCGCTCCACAGCGCCGCACAGCCGCCGAGGAAAACGAGCTCCAACGGCAAGAGCCTGCGAAGGACGCCGCGGCGATCCTGCTCTTGCGCCCGCCTGGAATCGGAGATCACGGTCGCGACCACGACCCCGAGTGCGAAGCCGACGAGGGCGCACAGCGAGCGCGATGCGGCGAGCAGATGCCCGCTGCCGATCGCGATGGCGAGCAATGCCGTGTTGCCGGTCATCGCGGAGGTGAACAAGTCGCCGAGCTTGAGGAAAGCCAGCACGTCAGTGCACCCGGCGCCGATCGAAAGAAGCCCGAGGCCGAGATCCTCGTGGATGGTGCGCTTCACGGTTCGCGACCTGTAGCCCCTCCTGAGGCCACCCTCAGGCTTCGGCCTGCGGATCGCTCCAGCAGTCGGTGACGACCGACCGCAGATCGCAGCGGTGTGCCCAGTTCTGCTCTTCGAGCATGGGGCGCGAGTAGAAGGCAGGAACGTGTCCGAGGCACAGTACCGCGATCGGTCGGGACCCGGCGGGCAGCCGCAGCAGCTCACGCAGGGCCTCGGGGTCGAACAACGAGACCCAGCCCATCCCGATCCCCTCCGCGCGCGCTGCGAGCCACAGGTTCTGGATCGCGCAGGCGGCGGACGCGAGGTCCATCTCCGGCAGCGTACGGCGTCCGAATATGTGAGCTTCGCGGCCGGCCATGAGGGCGACCACGAGCAGCTCGCCACACTCGAGGATTCCTTCGACCTTGAGGCGCATGAATTCGTCCTCGCGCTCGGCGAGTGCGCGCGCGGTGGCGACCCGCTCGGCTTCCACCAGCGTGTGGATCTCGCGGCGCAACATCGGGCTGCGTATGCGCAGGAACCGCCAGGGCTGCATCAATCCCACGCTGGGCGCGAGATGCGCGGCGCCGAGCAGGCGCTCGAGCAGAGCCTCATCGAGCGGGTCGCTGAGAAAGTGCCGCATGTCGCGCCGCTCCGAGATGACGCGATACACGGCGTTGATCTCGAGCTCGCTGAAATCGCTCATCTTCGGGTCCGCAGGCCGGCGTGAGCGCCCATCATCGCATGATTTCCCGCGCTCGTCGGCCCTGCGCCGCCTCTCAAGGCTCGCCGCCACCGATCTCGCTGCGGCGGCGGCTCACGTAGTCGTCGAGTGCCTCGGCAATTGCCGGATCGAGCGCCGGCTCCTCGTATTCGGCCAGCGCCCGCTTCCAGATCTCGGTCGCGCGCTGGGTGGCGTCGTGGCCGCCGGCGATCTGCCAGTTCTCGTAGCCCTGCCAGTTCGAGACCAACGGCTCGTAGAAGGCGTGCTCATAGCGCTCGAGGGTATGCGGCTCGCCGAAGAAATGGCCGCCGGTCTTGACGCCGCGGATCGCTTCGAAGCCGAGCTCGGCCTCATCGACCTGCACCGGCTCGAGGAACTGCATCATGAGCTGGAGCATCTCGACGTCGAGAACCAGCTTCTCGAACGAAGCGGTGAGTCCTCCCTCCTGCCAGCCGGCCGCGTGATAGATGAGGTTCGCATGGCCGAGAATGGCGCCCCACAGGGACATCTCCGTCTCATAGGCGCCCTGAGCGTCGGCGGCGTTGGAGGCGCTGGCGTTAGAGGTCCGATAGGGCAGTCCATAGCGTCGCGCCAACTGTCCACTCGCGACGTTTGCTTGCGCGTTCTCCGGCGTGCCGAAGGCCGGCGCACCGGAGCGCAGATCGACGTTCGAGGTAAAGGCGCCGTAGGCGACGGGCGTCCCGGGACGCACAGCCTGCGCGAGAACAACACCGAAAAGCGCCTCGGCGTTTTGCTGCGCCAGCGCCGCGGCCAACGATACCGGCGCCATGGCGCCCATCAGGGTGAAGGGCGTGATGACCACCGGCTGCCCGTGGGTGGCCATCGCGATCAACCCCTCTGTCATTGCCTCATCGAAGCGGCGCGGGCTGTTGACCGATATGATCGTGATCACGCCCGGGCTCGTGGCCATCTCTTCGAGCGTGATACCGCGCGCGATCGCCATCATCCTGATCCCATCCAACGCGCGCCCGGCGCCGATCGCGCTCACGTGAAAGGCCAGATCGCAGTAGCGGATGTTCGCGCGGTAGGTATCTAGGTGGCGTGAGCTCGCGGGCAGCTCGACCGGCGCGCACACCTGGTTGCCGAGCAGATGGATGGCGTTGAAGTAGTGCGCGAGCCGGATGAAGTCGCAGTAGTCGGCGAAGTTGCCCGAGCGGCGGCCGCGCTCGCGATCATGGACATTGGGCGGTCCCGCCACCAATCCGAAATTGAGGAGATTGCCGCCCAACGTAACCTGTCGGGCCGGATTGCGCGGAGTCAGCGTGAAGGACCGCGGAGCTGTCGCGAGCGCCCGCTCCACGAGGCCGCGATCGATGCAAACCGTGCCGGTGGCGTCGTCGACCTCGGCACCCGCGGCCCGCATGAGGTCGCACGCCCGCGGCGACCTCAATTCGATGCCGAGCTCCTCGAGAATGCGCAGCGACGTGAGATGAATGGCCTCGAGCTGGTCCGCCGTGAGGACTTCCATCGGTGCGTAGGGATTCCGCACCGCGCGCCAGGGGAGTTGCCGCAGATGGGTGGGGGCCGTGCGACGGCCCCTGCCGCCTTCGCGTCGTCGCCGTGATTCCATGCTTTCAATGATCTCGGAGCCTGAAAACCCCGTGCCGCATGGCCCCGGCAGGTGCCATGCCGGACCGCGGCGCTAATGTAGCACGGGTAAGATAAGGCCCCATGCGCTATTCGATCCTCAGCCTGCTGCGACAGGCCGTCGCGGGCCACCAGGGATGGGAGCCTGCATGGCGTGATGCCAGCCCGAAGGCGGCCTACGACATGATCATCGTCGGCGGCGGCGGGCACGGGCTTGCCACCGCGCACTACCTCGCAAAAGTGCACGGCATCACCGATGTGGCGGTCCTCGAGAAGGGGTGGATCGGACTCGGCAATGCGGGACGCAACACGACCATCATCCGCTCGAATTACCTGCTGGCCGGCAACAACCCGTTCTACGAGCTGTCGCTGCAGCTTTGGGAGGGGCTCGAGCAGGATCTGAACTACAACACCATGGTGAGCCAGCGAGGCGTTCTGAATCTGTATCACTCGGATTCCCAACGCGACTCCTATGTGCGCAGGGGTAACGCGATGCGCCTGCACGGCGTCGATGCCGAGTTGCTGGATGCCCGCCAGGTCAGGCGCATGCTGCCGTTTCTCGACTTCGAGAATGCGCGCTTCCCCATCCAGGGAGGACTGCTGCAACCGCGGGGCGGCACGGCGAGACATGACGCCGTCGTCTGGGGCTATGCGCGCGCAGCGAGCGGGCGCGGCGTCGACATCGTTCAGAACTGCGAGGTCACCGGATTCGTCCGGGAAGGCGGGCGGATCGTGGGCGTGCACACCTCGCGCGGCGACATCAGGGCGCGCAAGATCGGCATGGCGGTTGCCGGCAACACCTCGAACGTGGCACGCATGGCCGGATTGCGCCTGCCCATCGAGAGCCACGTGCTGCAGGCGTTCGTCTCGGAAGCCATCAAGCCGCTGGTTCCCTGCGTGGTGACCTACGGCGCCGGACATTTCTACGTCAGCCAGTCCGACAAGGGCGGCCTCGTCTTCGGGGGCAACATCGACGGCTACAATTCCTACGCGCAGCGCGGCAATCTGCCGACCGTCGAGGACGTGTGCGAGAGCGGCATGGCGCTGATGCCCGCGATCGGCAGGGTGCGGGTCCTGCGCTCCTGGGGAGGCATCATGGACATGTCGATGGATGGCTCGCCGATCATCGACCGCACGCCGATCGAAGGGCTCTACCTGAACGGCGGCTGGTGTTACGGCGGCTTCAAGGCCACGCCGGCCTCCGGGTATTGCTTCGCTCACCTGCTCGCGCGGGACGAGTCTCATGAGGTGGCGCGCGCCTACCGCCTCGACCGGTTCGCGACCGGCAACCTGCTCGATGAGAAGGGGCAGGGGGCGCAGCCGAATCTGCACTGAACCGCCATGCGCATCGTATGTCCATTCTGCGGCGATCGGGACGTCAGCGAGTTCGCTTATCTCGGTGACGCGGGGTTCCGTCGCCCGCCGGCGGATGCCGAGAGCCGCGCCGAGCGCTTCTACGAAGCCGTGTATCTGCGCGACAACCCCGCGGGTCCCCATGAGGAGCTGTGGTATCACGCAGCAGGCTGCCTCTCGTGGTTGCGGGTCACCCGCAACACCCGCACTCACGAGATCCTCGGCGTGCAGCTCGCAACGCAGACGCCACACTCATGAGCACTCACCGCCTGCGAGAAGGCGACGGTGCCATTCAGCGCAGCCGGACCCTCTCTTTCACGTTCGATGGCAAGCGCTATGCGGGTCATCCGGGCGACACGCTCGCTTCCGCGCTGCTCGCATCGGGGGTCAGGCTGGTCGGCCGCTCGTTCAAATACCACCGGCCGCGGGGCATTCTCACGGCCGGCTCGGAGGAGCCGAACGCGCTGGTGGAGCTGCGGACCGGGGCGCGTCGCGAGCCGAATACGCGCGCCACGGTCGTGGAGCTCTACGACGGCCTCGAGGCGCGCAGTCAGAATCGCTGGCCGTCGCTCGGCCTCGACCTGGGAGCGGTCAACTCCATCCTCTCTTCCATTCTCATCGCCGGTTTCTACTACAAGACCTTCATGTGGCCGGCAGCCTTCTGGGAGAAGGTGTACGAGCCGGCCATCCGCCGGGCGGCAGGGCTTGGCCGCGCCACCCTCGCGGCCGACCCGGACACATACGAGAAGGCGCACGCCTTTTGCGACCTGTTGGTCATTGGTGGCGGCCCGGCCGGCCTCGCCGCCGCGCTGGCGGCCGGCAGGGCCGGCGCCCGGGTGATCCTCTGCGATGAGGACTTCATTCTCGGCGGACGCCTGAACGCTGATCGTCACGAGATCGACGGCATCGGTGGTGCCCTCTGGGCCAGTAGAGCCGCCGCCGAGCTCGCCTCGCTCCCCGAGGTGCGGGTGATGATCCGAACCACGGTCTTCGGAGCTTACGACGGCAACACGTTCGGGGCGCTCGAGCGCGTGGCGGACCATCTGCCGGTACCCGCTGCGCACCAGGTCCGGCAACGACTTTGGAAAATCGTCGCGCGCCGGACGGTGCTCGCTGCGGGCGCGCTGGAACGGCCGATTGTCTTCGGTGGCAACGACCGGCCCGGTGTCATGCTCGCCTCGGCCGTGCGAGCGTATGTGAATCGCTTCAGAGTGACGCCCGGACGCCGGGCCGCGGTCTTTACGACTTGCGATGACGGGTGGAAGACGGCTTTCGACCTCATCGACGCGGATGTCGAAGTACCGGTGATCGTCGATGCGCGGCGGGAAATCCCGGCTGTGCTCGGGAATCAGGCGACGCGTCGCGGGCTACGCGTCATGCTGGGCGCGCAGGTTCCCGATGCTCGGGGTGCCAGAGGGGTCAGCGCGATCGATGTGCGCGACGAGCGCGGGCGCACGACACGCATCGGCACCGACCTTCTTGCGGTGGCCGGGGGCTGGGATCCCAACACGGCCTTGTCCACCCACCTTGGGGGCCGTCCGCGGTGGTCCGATGGCATCGGCGGGTACGTGCCTGCCGACCCGCCGCGCGGGATGGTCGCCGTTGGTGCCGCGGCCGGTGACTTCTCGTTGGCGGGCGCGCTGCGCGCCGGAGCAGCGGCCGGCAGAGAGGCCGCCGGCGCCGCGGGTTTCGACGTGCCGTCCCGGAGTCTTCCGCGTGTGGACGAGGAGGCAGTGGGCGGCGTGCCGCTCTGGTTCGTGCAAGGCTCTCGCGGCAAGGCGTTCGTCGACCCCCAGCACGATGTGACGACCCAGGATATTGCCGTCGCAGCGCGCGAAGGCTTCTACTCCGCCGAGCTGCTGAAGCGGTACACGACGCTCGGCATGGGCACGGATCAGGGCAAAACGTCGGCTCTCAACGGGCACGCGCTCATGGGCGCGCTCACGGGGCGGACACCCGCCGACCTCGGAACCATCGCCTCGCGGCCGCCTTACACGCCGGTTGCAATCGGCGCGCTCGCAGGGATGCACCGCGGCCCCGACTTCAGGCCATGCCGGCTCACCCCGAGCCACCGCTGGGCGGAGAGCCTGGGTGCAACCTTCGTGGATCTCGGCGAGTGGCGGCGGGCGAAGGCATTTCCGCTGCGCGGTGAGCGAGACTGGCAGCGCACGCTGCAACGGGAGGTCCACGCGGTACGCAACGGTGTTGGCGTGTGCGACGTCTCGACGTTGGGAAAGATCGACGTACAGGGCGCGGCGGCCTGCGCTTTTCTCGACCGCGTCTACGCGAACATGATCTCGACGCTGCCCGTCGGCAAGGCGCGATACGGCATCATGCTGCGCGAAGACGGCATCGTTTTCGATGATGGCACCGTGGCCCGTCTCGCGCCGAGTCACTTCGCGCTCTCGACGACGAGCGCGCATGCGGTCAAGGTGCTGCAGCACCTCGAGCACGCCCGGCAGGTGCTGTGGCCGGAGCTCGATGTGCAGCTCGCATCGGTGACCGAGCAATGGGCGCAGTTTGCCGTCGCCGGCCCGCGGTCGCGGGCGCTCCTCGAGAGGCTGCTCGGCGGTGTCCTCGATGTCTCGAACGCGGCCTTTCCCTATCTGGCCTGCGCGGAGTTTCAGTGGCAGGGCCGGCCCGCGCGGCTGTTCCGTATTTCCTTCTCCGGGGAGCTGGCCTACGAGCTCGCGGTGCCCGCGCGGCGCGGGGATGCCACCGTGCGCGCCCTCATGGCGGCCGGCGAGGATCTGGGGGTCGTGCCATACGGCATGGAGGCGCTCGGCACCATGCGCATCGAGAAAGGTCACATCGCCGGCGCCGAGCTCAATGGCACGACGACGGCGCACGACCTGGGACTCGGGCGAATGATGTCCGCGCAGAAGGACTACATCGGGCGGGTGCTCGCCGCCAGGCCGGGGCTGAGCGCGCCGGATCGCCCGGCGCTGACCGGCATGAAGCCCTCGAAGCGGGATGCGCGGCTGACCGCCGGCTCCCATGTGCTGCGGCTCGGAGCGCAGCCGAGCCTGGCGAACGATGAGGGCTTCATCAGCTCGGTGACTTTCTCCCCGACTCTGGGGCACTGGATCGGGCTCGGCTTCCTCAGGAACGGTCGCGAGCGGATCGGCGAGAGGGCTTGGGCGCATGACCCGTTGACCGGTGGCGATGTCGAGATCGAGGTCACGAATCCCGTCTTCTACGACCCGGACGGCAAGCGGCTGAAAGACTGAGCATGCGCGCGGATCCAACGGTCATCGAGACTTCAGCCTTCGCGGGATTGCCCACGGCGCTTGGCAGGGGCGGCGGGGTGCTCGCTACCGAGCGCCATGGACTTGCAATTGCGAGAATCGCGGCGCGCAGGGGCCAGAGCGCCAGGCTGGCCGAGCTCTTTCGAGCAAGCTTCGGTGTCGAGCCTCCGAGCGGACCGCGGCGCGCGAGTCGTGGCGAGGTCGCTATCGCGGGCAGCGGCCCGCAGACGTGGCTCGCGACGCGCGACGGCGCCGGCAACGGTTTCGCGGAGTCCCTGCGGCGGTTGCTCGAGGACTGCGCATCGGTATCCGATCAGAGTGATGCGTATGCCATCCTGCGGCTCACCGGTCCCAAGGTGCGTGATACGCTGGCCAAGCTGATCCCCATCGACACTCACCCCCGAAGCTTCCATGTGAACAATGTTGCGCCAACGATCTGCGGTTACGTGAATGTCACGTTGTGGCGCCTGGAGGACACCGCTCAGAGCGATCCGGTATTCGAGATCTGGGTCGGGCGCAGCCTTGCGGTCAGCCTGCATCAGGCGATCTCCCACGGCGCGGCGGAATTTGGCTTCGTGAGGCAGAGCCCATGAGCGACGTGCAGGCCGGCGCCGCCCCGGCGATTGCGCTGCAGGAGCACGCGGCGCCCGTCCAGACCGCCTCGCTGGCGGAGCGATGGTATGTCGCCATCATGATGTGCCTCGTCTATACGCTCAGCATCTCCGATCGCTACTCGATATCCACCGTACTCGAGCCCATCCGCCGGGAGCTGCATCTCTCGGATGCGAACATCGCGTTCCTCACGGGCGTGTCGCTCGCGGTCTTCTACGTCCTGTTCGGCTTTCCGCTCTCGTGGCTGCTCGACCGCCGCAGCCGCCGCAACATCATCGGGATCTGCCTCATCGCGTGGTCCATGTTGACGGCGGCCACCGGGATCGCGCGCAGTTACTGGCAGCTCCTCTTCGCGCGCGTCGGTGTGGGGGTCGGAGAAGCCGGCGGCACGCCCGGCGCCAACTCCATCCTGTCGGATTTCTTTCCGGCATCACGCCGCGCCATGGCGCTGTCGGTCTTCTCCCTGGGCGCCCCGATCGGCGCCTGGCTCGGCTCGCAGGTGGCCGGCGGGATCGCCTACCGGCTCGGCTGGCGCGCGATGTTCCTCGCCCTCGGAATACCGGGAATCCTGGTTGGGCTGCTCGTGCTGTTGAGCATTCGCGAGCCGCGGCGGGGCTGCCTCGATGAGTGCGAGGACCGCGGCGCATCGCCGTCCTTCCTCGAGACGATGCGCTTCCTGGTGCGCCAGCGCTCCACCGTGCACTCCATCCTCGCTCAGTCCCTGACAGCGCTCTGGGGTTGGGGGCTCATGTGGTGGACGCCGGCGTTCCTGATGCGCAGCTACTCGCTCAATGTCGCGCAGGCGGGTGGCATTCTCGGGCCCATACACCTCATCGGGGGGAGCCTGGCGATGGTGGGGAGCACGTGGCTGCTGTCCCGCCCCTGGCTCGCCGACGAGCGGCGCGTCATGCGGCTGCTCGGCCTCAACATCGCCCTCGCCACCGCCGTCACGGCGATCATCTACTCGACCCACTCCCTGGCGCTCACCAAGGCGCTCTTCTGGCTGTACGTGCCGTCCATTTACGTCTATCTCGGCCCGGGGTTCGGGATTCTCAACAATCTCGCGCAGCCCAGGATGCGCGCCATGTACTGCGCCGTGCTGCTCTTCCTCGCCAACATCTGCAACCTCGTCATCGCGCCGCAGATGGTCGGGCTGCTGAGCGATTGGTTCGCGCCCCACCACGCGCCCGACGCGGAGTCGCTGCGGCTCGCGATGCTCTGTCTGGTGCCGACCGGCTTCTGGGCGGCGTGGCATTACTGGCTGTCGGCGCGCGACCTGTTGCAGGATGAGAGACTCGCGGCGATGGCCGCGGCCGAACCCGAGACCGTTCGGGCGGCGGAGAGTCTGCAGCCTTTCGATTGAGACGGCACCGTGATGGACTCCATTCCGGTAGTCGACGTCGAGCCGCTTTTTGACATGGAGCGGAGCGGTCGGCACATTCCCGAGCGCGCGCTTGCGGCAGCGGCGCGGGATATTGGATTCGCGTGCATCCGCGGACTGCCGCGCGAGGCTGCGCCCGGGCCGCCCGCAAGAGCGCGTCTCCTCGCCATATTCGGCCTGGACGAGGCGGCGAAGCGACGCCTCTATCGGCGCAAGTTCGCGTCGGAAAACTCCAACGTCTATCGCGGCTGGTTCCCGATGCAGCCCGGGA